>ERZ773217.29-NODE-29-length-122551-cov-7.668593_pt1 | contig 122551 bp, 109 predicted proteins | sample MGYA00580995_ERZ773217 | MGnify/ENA primary metagenome ERZ773217 (study PRJEB29015, sample SAMEA2737772) | human gut metagenome | biome: human gut; feature: human-associated habitat; material: faeces | place: China | collected 2012 ...
TTCCTAAGCTATTAGAGGAGTATGTTCATTACTATAATTTTGAGCGGCCTGCGGCTGCTCTGGGCTATAAAAGCCCAGTTCAGTACAAAACCGAACTGGGCTTCTAAAAACATGGTGGTTTTCAGTGTCTACTTCTCCTTGACAGATGCATTTGACGGGTGGTCTTGATTATGATTTTTGGAAATGTATTCAAAATTCCTCAATTAAGTGCGATTCTGCGGTGTACATAAAGTTTTCTCTTGAATAGGTTGTTTACAGATTCATTTTTCTCACAAGAGAGATTCCGTCTTTTAAAATCGTAGTAAGCCTAACTTGTTCTTCGCCAGTGAATTGTGGGGTGTAAATACGAGTAGATGTATTAATTGTGGGAAGATTATTACCATAGAACAATTTGTCATAAATGCTGTTTGTTAGATTGTCCTTTTTATTACCCTCATAGGGAATACCTATGCTATTTGATAAATCACCTACTATATTCCAGAAATCAAGTACAATGTGCGAATCAAAAGGAATTGTCCGCATAACGATTTGGACTATCTTATTTGCATTGTATGTTGTAGTTTTGATTATTTTTTTGTACGAAGAAAAAGATTTCAAAAAAGTTAGAGCAGCATCTTTAGATTGAAATACCTTTAATATTGAGCCATCAAGTAAAAATCCATCCGTTTTATCATCGCTAAACCATATACAATAAAACTCAGATTCATCAATTATAAAACATATGACTTCAAGACAATCAAATTGAGTATCAACTTGTTGCAGATGCGACATAATATATGACCTCCTTTTAGTTTATAAATATATTGAAAAAATCAACTGTTATTATCCCTGCCTTTTCAAAGACAGGGATAATAAATAAACATAGATCCGTTGATAATAGATACTTTGATTAACATTATTTTATTGAGTAATTGTTTTAATTACTCAAATCCACGCTCTCCCCATTTTTTGATTTTATTGTATTCAGAACCAGGGCCTTTATCATAATTTCCAGGACCATATCGCTCATCACAAAGCCTTTTTGCAAACTTTTTCCCATCTTCGTTTTTCTTCGGACGCTTTCCCTTGGCCCAACTTGGTACATCTGTTGCCTTATCTTTGCCGCTCCCGGATTTTGGTTTCTTATATCCATCATTACCTTTGTCCTTTGATTTCACTACCTTTTTAACGGCATTAAGGATATTTGAAAAAGTTTGAGATGCACTATCAATAACTTTCCCACCGACTGAAATTGCAACAGGAGTAATTATTATTGTGCCAATAGCAGGTATAACCCATTTTCCGATGGCCCATGCAGGAATAGCTACTGCCGGAGCAACACGAGGAGTTACCGTTGGCGTGCCATCTTCTAAAGGTTCAATATATGTCAGCAATTCTTGGAACTCGGCATCTGTGTAGTAAACATCATTAACTATAATTCCCGAATTGCTGTTATCTTTGTGTTCTGCGGCAAAAGCAGGAACGGTCATACTAGATACTAATGAAAGTACCAGTGCATAGCATACTCCTTTAGAAATTAATTTTTTCATAATTGTCCCCTTTCACATACTGATATTCAGGATAATGTTGTGGTATCAGATTTTCTAATTTTATTTCGGCCGAAAGTATAATTTGATATGAGGACAGTATAAATCTTATTTCTTATTTTCCCCTATATAAAATTCTTAACAATTCTTATTTTTGAATCCAGAACAGAAGGTAATTGATATTAAATATCATTTTCATGCTCGAATGATGTCAAAACTGGAAGAAAAATTTCAATGGAAAATATTGTGGAGTTCTGCTCTATGTTCACCAAACCTCCATTCTGTTCTACTAATGTTTGAACAGTCATTAACCCGATTTTATGACTTACGTTTTTAGAAGGATATTTACTTTTATGGTTTTTAATTATGACACAAAGTTGATTATGTTGTTCATTTTCTGTAATAACAATCGGAAATTCTAGATCTGCATATTTCCGCAAATTAGAAAAAATATTGTCAAATACTCTGCGAATATCCCCAATATGTAAGCGACAAGAATATCCAGAATGAAACATAGGGAGCTGTTTTACCAGAAAACCATCGTCCTCCAGTTCGCTACACTCTTCGTACAGTATCTGGTTCAGGAATTCTCCACCATCAATAAATTCTTGTGGATATTCAGATGTGTTTTCTGTCTCTATCACAAATTTTTGAAACAATGTGTCTGTCAAAACTTTCATCTGATTAGCCTTCTCAGCGGCTCTGGCAAGATAGATTTCATATTCAATTTCTGTCAAGTCCTTTTTATGAATTAATATTTCCAAATATCCGGTAAGTTTAGTAAGAGGAGTCCGAAGATCGTGAGAGAGTGATGCAACCATTCGTTCACTTTCAATTCTTATTTTCTTCTCGTTTTTCAATAAGGACAGTAACGATATTCTCATAGACTCAATCTCGTTTCCTAGTTTTGCAATCTCATCTCTGCCACCAATTTCAATACTGCTGCTCCTACCAGACTGGGAAGAAAGTACTACTTGCTGATAGAGCTTATTGATACGGTGTACGGTGTAAGCATTAAAAGGTATAGTAATCCCTAGAAACAACAGAATCCCAAACAGCAGACCAACAACATCCCACCCAAAGAAGTAAGTATTTCCTGGCAAATAGGATGTGGCGTAGATAAAACCATCTGAACAATATATTGCTTCGTATTTGTCCACATCATTAAAATCTGAGGATGCCTTTTTTTCTTCATACAGGAATGCTGGTTCTGTGAATAGAATAATGTTTGAGTTCTGTTTGTTCCATACTGTATCTGTCAATGCATCTTGTGTAGAAAGGTTATGATCTGTTACATACATCTGAAAAGACTGTACCGCATCATCACTTTTAGATTCCCAATATGTATCAAATCTTGGATCATAGAAAAACCATTCTGCAACTACATCAGATAGTAAATAATGCCCTAACCAAGCACAGGCAAGGGCAAAAACTGCTACAACGAATAATTTTACCCCTAACTTCTGGGAAAATTGTTTGAATTTCCTATTCAATACGATACCCCTTTCCCCATACGGTTACAAGGTTGATAGGATGTTGGGGATTATCCTCAATTTTATCTCTTAATTTATAATATAAATACCATGACAGTATTGCTATCAGTAGAAAAAAATGGTTCTTCCCAGACACTTTCATAGATATTCTGAATTGAAAATATCTGTCCTGGATGAGCCAATAATAATCGCAGTATGCGATATTCTGTTGAGGTAAGTTCTAACTCCTTGCCACATTTCCATACCATGTTACGACAGCAATCGACACGTAAACCATTCCATTCAATATATTCTGATTTTCGTTTTGGGATTTGTTTCCCCTGGTAAACAGTATATCTCCGTAACAGTCCCTTAACTCTTGCAACCAATTCTGGATAAGAAAAGGGTTTTGCTAAATAGTCATCTCCGCCAGAAGAATATCCCAGTAAAAGGTCAGAATTTTGAGTTCTTGCGGTTAAAAATAAAATTGGCACATTCGAGCGTTCACGAATTATTCTGCTTGTCTGATAGCCGGACAGCCCTGGCATCATAACATCCAAAATAATCAAATCCATATTTGCAGTCAGTAATTTCAGTGCATCCTCTCCGGATTCCGCTTCAATAACATTAAACTCTTCATTTGATAATAAAATTGAGATAACTTCCCTGATTTCCTGATCGTCATCTACCACCATGATTTTTGTTTTTTCTTCTATCATATTGTTCATAACCTCCTTCTGTGTTGTCATCAAAACCATTCCGACAATTCAAGCTACAGATTCTCTATCTCTTACCCATCTGCTTTTGCTCTAATTTTAATAAAATTATATTTAAAAAGCGGAGCGTTATCAAGATGCTTTTTGTTAATAATTACTATCTTGTATTTTTACAAAAATTTAGGTTGTCTTAAACGAGATAAGTGTTTTTTAGCTTTTCTACACACTCATATAGACTGACACAAATTGTCCCCAAATTACATAGGCATTGATATGAATCGGTTTGGAACAATCAAAGCGGTGATTAATGTAATGCATCTCAAAAACAATTAAATAGAATAGGCAAGCAATGTACAAAGATGGATTTCTCAATGTTGCTTGCTTTTTTGAATTCATCACTTGACTTTGTGGCAAAGAGGATCAAAGCTTTTGTATTTTGCAGTGTTGCATTTTTTCGGAATGCCATCTATAATGGTAAGCGGAATTTTTAAACAGCAATAAAGGAGTTAGGATGATTATATTAGAAAGAACCAGTGTTATGAACCTGGAAAATGCCGTAAGAGGAGCCAGAAACCCTATGAATAGCTGGGGACGCATGGACAGCGGCTATAACGAGAACCATGAATACATTCTTGGCCCCAATGATTTGGATCTGGCAAAACGGCTAAGAAAAGCGGGAAGTGACCACAGAAAATTTATTCGCCAGATATTTGTCTCAGTGGATATTACCGCGCCTCTGTACTGGTGGAAGGAATATGATACCTATAAAGTGGCGACTGTGGCAAATTCTACTAGTACTATGCATAAGATTCACAGCAGACCGTTTTCCATGGATGATTTCAGCCATGATCATCTGACGGAGGACGGGTATGCGTTTATGGAAACAATCGTAAATAAATTAGAGGAAATTCGTTTGCGCTATGTGGAGCAGGGCAAGAAGAAGGAGGACTGGTATAATTTGATTCAGCTTCTTCCATCCAGCTATAATCAGATGCGGACCTGTACCTTAAATTATGAAACGCTAATCCATATTTATTATGCCAGAAGAAACCACAAGCTTGCAGAATGGCATACCTTCTGTGATTGGATTTCTGCCCTTCCTTATGGAAAGGAACTGATTATAGCGGCAGAGGAAAGCAGGGAAGAGGCATGAATCTGATCGCGGCAGTGGATAAGCGATGGGCCATTGGGAAGGATGGAAGGCTTCTTGTGACAATACCTGCGGATCAGCAGATGTTTCTGAGAGAAACGACCGGGAAGGTTGTGGTAATGGGCCGGAAAACCCTGGAGAGCCTTCCTGGGGGGCAGCCCCTGGGAAACCGCGTAAATCTGGTTCTGACAAGGGACAGGAGTTATAAAAAAAGGGGAGCTGCAAGCTGCCATTCCATGGAGGAGGCTTTGGAAATGCTTCGGGAATATGATCCTGAGGATGTATATATTATCGGTGGACAGAGCATTTATGAGCAGTTTCTGCCCTACTGCAGAACAGCCCGCGTGACTGTAATTGATTATACCTACGATGCAGACACATTTTTCCCAAATCTGGACAAGGATGAGGCATGGGCTCTGGCTGACGAGGGGGAGGAGCAGACCTATTTTAATCTTTGCTATGTCTTTCGTAAGTATGTGCGGATAAAGCCATAAAATATGTAAGGCATAAAAATTAAAAACTTTCAGAACAATGTAATAAACCAGTTGTAACATAGTAGAGAAAATGATAATATAAAGTTTATGCGGCAGATAGTTTGTAAAAACAGAGCGTGGCCGCAAGCACTCCAAAGCCAATACTATAATCGTACGGAGAGATTGGGGGAACAGCCTATGAAGCAAGATGGAACGTTGTTTACGCTGGAAAATGATGAGCTGCTAGTTACCGTTGCTCGTCATGGTGCAGAGCTGACCAGAATTTATGATAAGAAGGCAGGAAGAGACGTGCTGTGGGATGCGAATCCTGCTGTGTGGAACCGCCATTCGCCTGTTCTGTTTCCTTTTATTGGGAAATGTTATGAAGGAAAATATTTACATAATGAAACAGAATATGAAATGCCCATACATGGGTTTGCAAGGGATATGGAATTTCAGCCGGTTCTCTGTGATATAGATGAGTGCTGGTTCAGCCTAAAGGATACAGACGAGACTTTTAAGAATTATCCCTTTCACTTTGAGGTAGAGATTGGACACAGGCTGGAGGGACGTACCATTACCGTTATGTGGAAGGTTACGAATCCTGACTCCCAAGAGCTGCTGTTTATGATGGGGGGGCATCCTGCCTTTGTAGTGCCGGAAGGCAGAAGCATCTATGACTATACCTTTGAGTTCAACAGAGAGGGCGGAAAGAAGGGGCAGTACCAGGATGGACTCCATTATCTTGCGCCTAATGATAAAGGCTATGAGGCGAGAGAGCTTCAGGGAACCCTGAAGCTGACAGAAGGCCGGGCGCCTTTGACTAAGGGGTTTTTTGACACAGTTCTCACCTATATGTTTGATGGGTTCCAGGTGAGCAGCGTCAGCCTGTTGCTGGACGGGAAGCCTTATGTAACTGTAGGATGTGAGGAGTTCCCCTATCTGGGAATGTGGTCTGAGGAGGCAACCCATCCCTTTGTCTGTTTGGAGCCATGGTCCGGCCTTTGCGCGCCTGAGGGCTATATAGGAGAGCTGAAAGACAGACCCGGGGTGGTTGCTCTGGGGCCTTGGGAGTCATGGGATAAGAGCTATACCATACATGTGGGATAACATATTATTTTTTACAAGCAGCGATTGCGCTGGATTTGTGAGGAGCTTGCGAAGCTACAGTGATATGTATCGTACGTAAGAAACCGGCGCACGATTTCTGAGCACTTATAACGAGGAGGAGAGCCATGTATAAGATTGTTAAGGCGGAATGTCTGGCAGACAAGATTTACCTGATGGATGTGGAAGCGCCCAGGGTTGCCAGGGCCTGCCAGCCAGGAGAATTTGTAATTGTAAAAATGGATGAGGCGGGAGAGCGGATTCCCCTGACCATCTGCGATTATGACAGGGAAAAGGGGCTGGTTACTATCGTATTTCAGATCGTAGGCGCTTCTACCGAGCGTATGGCAGGACTAAAGGAGGGAGATTATTTCCAGGATTTTGTGGGTCCTCTGGGGAAGCCCTCCGAGTTTGTAGAGGATGATTTGGAAGAAGTAAAAAAGCGCCGTTACCTCTTTGTAGCAGGCGGCGTTGGATCTGCTCCAGTATATCCACAGGTTAAATGGATGAAAGACCACGGTGTGGAGGTGGATGTGATTGAAGGCTCTAAGACGAAGGATCTGCTGATTCTGGAAGAGGAATTAAAGGCTGCTGCCCAAAATCTGTATGTGACCACTGATGATGGCTCCTATGGCCGTAAAGGCATGGTAACAGAGGTTATTAAGGATCTGGTTGTAAATGAGGGGAAGAAGTATGATGTCTGTGTAGCCATCGGCCCTATGATTATGATGAAATTTGTCTGCAAGCTTACAAAGGAGCTGGGGCTGCCTACGATTGTCAGCTTAAATCCGATTATGGTGGATGGCACCGGTATGTGCGGCGCCTGCCGTGTAAGCGTGGGAGGCCAGATAAAGTTCGCATGCGTGGATGGGCCTGAGTTTGACGGCCATCAGGTAGATTTTGACCAGGCTATGAAGCGTCAGCTGATGTATAAGACAGAAGAAGGCCGTGCTTTTTTGAAGCTTAAGGAAGGTAATACCCACCACGGAGGATGCGGAAATTGCGGAGGTGAGGAATAATGGACGTATTAAAGAAGATTCCAGTAAAAGAGCAGGAGCCGAAGGTGAGAGCAACTAACTTTAAGGAGGTTTGCCTGGGGTACAGTCAGGAGGAAGCTCAGGCGGAAGCCGCTCGCTGCATTAACTGTAAAAATGCGAAGTGTATCCAGGGATGTCCGGTATCCATCAATATCCCCAAGTTTATCGAGGAAGTAAAAAATGGTGAATTTGAGGCGGCAGCAGGTACCATTGCGGAATCCAGCGCACTTCCGGCAGTCTGCGGCCGTGTATGCCCTCAGGAGAACCAGTGCGAGGGGAAGTGTATCCGGGGTATTAAGGGAGAGCCTATTTCTATCGGTAAGCTGGAGCGCTTCGTAGCAGATTGGTCCCGTGAGAACGGGATTGTGCCTGCAAAGCCTGAAAATACCAACGGAATTAAGGTGGCAGTGATTGGCTCCGGCCCGGCGGGACTTACCTGTGCAGGGGATTTGGCTAAAATGGGCTATGAGGTGACTATTTTTGAGGCCCTCCATGAGCCGGGCGGCGTTCTTACTTACGGCATTCCAGAGTTCCGGCTCCCAAAGGATGGCGTTGTGCGTCCTGAGATTGAGAACGTGAGGAAGCTGGGGGTTATAATTGAGACAAATGTGATTGTTGGAAAATCGATTACCATTGACGAGCTTATGGATGAGGAAGGCTTTAAGGCTGTATTTATTGGTTCCGGCGCAGGGCTTCCTAAGTTTATGGGCATTCCGGGGGAAAATGCTAACGGCGTATTTTCTGCCAATGAATATCTTACAAGAAGCAACCTTATGAAAGCCTTCAGGGATGACTATGACACGCCTATATTTCTTGGCAAAAAGGTTGCGGTAATAGGCGGAGGAAATGTTGCTATGGATGCAGCAAGAACTGCGTTGCGTCTGGGCGCCGAGGTGCATATCGTATACAGAAGAAGCGAGGCAGAACTTCCCGCCCGTGCGGAGGAGATTCATCACGCCAAGGAAGAGGGCATCATCTTCGATTTGCTGACCAATCCAGTGGAAATTCTTACGGATGATAAGGATTGGGTAACAGGTATGGTAGTCCGCAAGATGGAGCTGGGAGAGCCTGATGCCTCCGGAAGAAGAAGACCAGTGGAGGTTCCCGGTTCCGACTACACCATTGATGTGGATACGGTCATCATGTCTTTGGGAACTTCTCCCAATCCGTTGATTTCCTCTACTACGGAAGGCCTGGAGACGAATAAGTGGAAATGTATTGTTGTGGATGAAAGCGATGGAAAGACAACGAAGGAAGGTGTGTATGCAGGCGGAGATGCCGTGACAGGGGCAGCCACTGTTATACTTGCTATGGAAGCAGGACGTGCGGGAGCCAGAGGCATCGATCAATTTTTAAGGGGAAATAGGTAAGAGGGATTTATAATTTTTAGGATCATATGGATAGGGAAAGCCGGTTTTCGAATGCTATGGAAAGCATGGGAGACCGGTTTTTTCTTGCAGCGGAAATAGCGTTTTATTTTGTTTTTGTTATTTAAAAGGTTTTAAAAAGTTTAAAAAAATTATTGACTTCTTGGTAATAGGTATGATATGCTTTCGTTATCGCACAGAGATCGAAGTGCAGATTTTTACAATTTGCTTGTTCGGCAGCATTGAATTGGCTGAATCAGCCGCTTATCCAGTTTGTTTGTTGTTTGGAGAATAAAGAATATTGCTTTTGGGAGCGTGTTGATGAGTTTTTAATGATAAATGTCTAGTATTTCAGGTTTTTCATGATAGGTCTGTTGATCAGATTTCAGTTCGAAGAAAGTCAAAAGATTAAAAAAAGCTTTGCACCTTGAAAATCGAATAGTACAATGCCATAGTGAAGAAAATGTGTTTAAAATGACAGTGGAATAAAGTTTTTAATAAAAGGCTGTGATTTTTAACATTTTGGATGCAAAAGTACAGAAATATGCTATGATATAACAGAGGGGAGTGTTAAAAAAAGTAGAGGATGGAGATCTGGATGGGAAAAGGGTTAATACATATTTGAAAATAAATAGGAGGAGAGTGTATGCTTAAAAGATTAGCAGCGGCAGCAGCGGCAGTAACGATAGCAGTGTCAACCCCTGCCTATGCCGGGCAGTGGGTGCAGGATGGTGTTGGCTGGCGGTGGCAGCTTGATGATGGGAGTTATCTTAAGGGGCATTGTTGGGTCTGGATTGACGGGAACCATGACGGGATAGCTGAAAGTTATAGTTTTGATTATAAAACTGGCTATATAACATATGATGTAGCCGATCAAGGCGTAACTGTAAATGAAAACGGTGCCTTGCTCCATAATGGAGTAGTCGCTACGGATGTGATTCCTGGCGGTTCTGATTACTTGCCCGGTATGGCAGGAGATGATGGAAAAATATTTCATTTAGTATTCACCCCAGATGAATCTGTCCATGAGCTAAATGCAAAGATTCAGGCCGAAAAGGAGCAAAAGGAAGCCGAAAAGGAGCAAAAGGAAGCCGAGAAGGAGCGGAAGAAGGCCGAAGAAGCTGCCTGGATTGAATCGATTGATGTGGATAAGGTGGCTTATCGTATTGCCGAAATGGTAAATGAGGAACGAGTTTCAAAAGGTTATTACGAATTAGTCATCAATGATGAGTTAATGGAAAATGCGGCGGTTCGGGCGGAAGAAGGGGATGAGCTTTATGCTCATAGACGACCGGACGGCAGCAATATAGAAACAGCAGTGACAGTAGAGAACAGAGGAGTAGCTGAGAATCTTGCTTCAGTACCGATTCTTATGGGGGAAACAGAGGAGGAATTAGCACAGCTATTTATGGATGCATGGTTAAATTCTGCCGGACACAGGCAAAACATATTTACTTCAAGAGGTGATGAGATAGGAGTTGGGGTTTATAAATCTGGCAATTCTCTTGTTGGGTGTCAGTTATTTATTCAAAATTAAATCAAATAAGTGTAATTAAAGGAGCTATGGCATTACCTGAAATCAGGAATAATGTCATAGCTCTTTTGTTTGTTGGGAAAGGAGTAATATCTTGAATATTTTGCAAAAAATAAAAAGGCCGCTTTCTCTGTTTATGGCGTTGGTGCTGCTGCTGTCGTCTATGTCATTTTCCACTGCGGCAAACCAACCCATAGAGGAAGGGGAAACGAACTTTGATAAATTTAGGGTTGTATTCAGTGGGCGCAGCCTGTATGTATTCGGAAAAAACCATAACTCAATGAACTTTTACAAGGCGGGGCCTGGAAGCGAGGCCGCCCCAACCTTCTGTATCGCGCCCGGAAAGAAGCTTCCGGGAGGAACGGCCACCAGGTATAAAAAATATGAGGCGAAACCCGGAGAAACCGTTCCGGTGATCGGCTCCTTTGAGCGGTATCTGCCTATGACCATTGCCTATGAGTGGATGATCCGCGAGGGGGATTATAACGATAAAGTCCGGTATGCGGTTGTCCAGGTGTATTACTGGGGCTGCGTGGCTGGCCATGAAACGGACTGGGCGGCCCAGGAGGCGGCCATGAAAAAGCTGGCAGGGGTTCCTGAAACAAGACAGGCAATGGCTTACTACCAGGAAATGAAGGAATACATCCTGAAGGGGATGGAGGAATATTACAGCGGGGCAAACAGCGGACTTCCTGAATGGAACGGGAAGCAGCTCATCATGGAAGCCAATGAGGGGAGCTATACCTTAACCCTGGATATCAGCCAGTACCCGCAGCTGAAGGAAACAGCCTGGAGCTTTCCAGGTGGGAACTGGTCTTACCAGCTGTCCCCGGATGGAAGCAAGATCCTATTTAAATACAATGGCGCGTCTAAGCCAAGCGGAACCGTGACTTCCGGGGAGCTGTCTGGAGTGGAGCAGCGGTTTTATGCCTATATTTTCACCCCCGGAGGGGGATATCAGGAACAGATGGGGAGGCCGGACGCCTCCCATGAACCGGCATCGGTATCCTTTTCTGTCATTGTCAATGGGATTACTCGTATTCCTCATGAATTTCAACCGAAGCTTTACCGCCACAGTGAAACCTTCCGCAGCCATTACAACCTAGAGATGGAAAAGTACGACGCGGAAACCAACCAGCCTTTGGAGGGAACCGTGTTCTATGTATGGGAGGACTTTGACGCCGGTCAGGTCAACCGCAATGACTATGAGGAAGGGAGCCCGGACGGTAAGACGGGGCAGGTCTATGTAAACCGTATGTCCCCAAAGCCCCAGGCAAGCCATATCGCGGGGGAGATTACAACGGATCAGGCGGGGCGTGGAGCTTACCGCACGGAACGGCTGTACCATTACAGCAAAACCTACTGTATGGGGCATCCGGCTCCCGATTTTCTGGAAGTCCCTGAACCGGCTTATAACGAGCAGTCCGGGGAGCAGACGAATGCGGATGAAATCCAGGCGGTTGAGGCGGAGAATGAACGCCTGCGCCGCCAGTGGATCGCGGAGCAGGAGCTTTGCGCCGCCACCTGCGATTTCCATACAGGGAATGAGGATGAAAGGAACCAGAGCGAAAGCACGGAAGCCTTGGAAGCTATGCTTCGGGATCGGGATGAAACCTACGAGGCCTTTATCGCGTTGGAGTATGGCTACCAGCTGGAGGAAAAAACGGCCAGAACCGGCTATGTTGTCCATGGTGGCCATAAGCAAGACGCAGATATAGAATCCGTGTTAGTGGCAGCGGCACAAGCCGGAGGGACGGCCAGGGCTGCAAATCCGATTGTAAGGGAGGGCGGAAGGCTGTCATACGCGGCAGCTTTCGCGGAGCCGTTGAGGGCGGCGGCCAGGGCGGCCTATACCTATGCGCTTCCCAATGGGGAGGATATGGAGCTGGAGGAAAGAAGAAGCGTAGTGGCGGTGACGGAGGATACCGGGCGAACCCTGCGCAGGAGGCGGAGCCTTCCGAACGCCACGGAAAGTGAAGCCGGGGAAGCGACCCCCTCCGCCGCTTCTTCCAAAAGGGCGGTTTTAAAAAAGGCTTCTTCCAGTGCAACCCCTTCCAACGCGACCCCTTCCAATGGCTCGCCCAAAGGGAGCCGGATAGAGGATCTGGCTCAGGAGCAGCCCATAGAGGATTATATTTCCTATGAGTATTCAGTCAGGAGCGTGGGGAACGCGTCCCTGGAGCCGGAGCTTGAGCCCATTACAATTATGCCGGGAACCCCGGGACCGGAGGCGGGGGAGGAACCGGCTGACGCCGCGGGCAAGCCCCGATCCCGCCGGCCCCGTTCCGCTGACGAGGGGGACGGGGATCGCATTGCCATTTCCCTTCCTGATTTTATGGACGATTCCGAGGATCCCATATCCACGGACGATTATGGGGACGCCGGCCGGATCCTTTACACGTTTAAGGTGTGGAACCACCGGACAGAGGGGAGGATCCACATCAATAAGAGGGATTTGGAGCTTTACCAGGAGGATCCGGATCAAAGCTACGGATTAACCCAGGGGGACGCAACGCTGGAAGGGGCGGTATACGGCCTGTTCGCGGCCCAGGATATCCAGCACCCGGACGGGAAAACCGGCGTGGTTTACCGCAAGGACGATTTGGCAGCCATTGCCGCCACGGATAAACGGGGGGACGCATCCTTTTTAACCTTTACCGAAGCGCCGGGAACCCGGCTTAACCCCGATGGAACCATAAAAGCTCCGCAAGGGGACGCCTCCCCGGCCAGCCTTTACCAGGGGGGAACCATAGAATCAGCCCCTCTGGGCTTTGGAACCATTGCTTACCCGGATTTGGCAGGTGAGAATGGGAGCCCATGGATTGGCCGCCCCCTTTTGATGGGAAGCTACTACATAATGGAAATCAGCCGTTCCGAGGGCTATGAGCTGTCGGTGAAGGGGATCAACCTGGCCGGAAGCAACCGGACGGAAGGGGACGGTGCCTTTGCCATGCCGGGAGCCGGATGGGCCCAGGCAGTGGGAGGGCTTTCCGATCACAACAACATGAACGCGGACGGCTCCTGGAATGATTTTATGGTGGAACGCTTTGGCACGGAGCAGGGCTATGATGTGACGGTGACGGGCTATCCCAGGGGGACAAGGTTTTACCGGGTGGAGCTTACAACGAAAAAGCGGACCGTCCGGGAGGTGACGGGAAGCAGCTTAAAGCCCAAAACGGATGAGAAGGGCCAGCCTGTCTACCAGAAGGCAAAGGGCGGGGAATATAAGAAGGACGCCCAGGGGAATCCCATTGTGTCGGCAGGCGCAGGGACGGTGCCTTATGGGGAAACCCTCCCGTACCGGTTCCGGGCAGCCGGATCCCCTGGGGGGACCGCTGTTCCGGAGGATATGAGCAAATGGGGGGAAGCGATTGCCCCGGATTACCTGAAAGCCCAGGCAAACGGTATGTTAAAGCAGCTGGGCTACCGGGAAATATCCCCTTCGTCCCCATGGAAGGAGGTAAGGCTGACAAAGGCCGTCAACGGGGAAGCGGCCCAGGAAATCCTGGACTGGCTGACTGAGAACCCATTCTTTGACTGTGCCGTTGTGGAGGCCGTTTACCCCAAAGACGGGGGCTACGCAGCCCGGATACGGTATGACTATTCGGCGGCGCAGGCAGACTATCCGGCAGTGTACGATCCGGCCAGCGGGGCCTTGTACGTGAGGAAAACCGCAAGGGTAACGAATGGGCCATCGGATGAGGCGGGCTATTGGATCCGCTATGAGAAGGGCGGATACCGGCTGGACGCCAGAACCGCGGCCATCAAAGAAAAGAAAGAGATTGACGGCCCAATCCCATTCCCACAGGCCATAGAGCCATTGATTCAAACCGTATGCCAGCCGGTGTTTGAAACCTACGCGCCAGGGGAAATCCTGTTAGACAACCAGGGAAAGCCGATCCCGGAACTGGAGCGCGTCTATACATACGCACAGCGGGAGGAAGAAGCAGAGGAAGAACGGCTGGTTCCCGTTACGGCGTCCTATGATGAGGAAAAGGGGCTGTATACCTTCCATGAGGACGATGACACGGACTGGACAGCGGCCACACAGCCGAAACAAAGGACATACCGGGCCGTGACCCAGGAGAAAGCCATAACCCATGAGGGGCAGGAAATGCCCTATAACCAGTACCTGACAGAGGTCCAAGGGGCCGGAGTGAGCGCTTACGCAGCCCTTCCGAAGCGAGAGGCGGGAAGCTACATCAAGGAGGCAGTCCTTTTGTACCCAGGGCAACGGGAGGCGTCACAGGACGGGGGAACAAAGGAGCGGCCGATTACGGTGCTGCAGCGGGCCATCAAGCAGTCAATCAAGATCACAAAGGACATATCCCAGGCGTCCTATGATGGGGTGAACACCTATGGAGCCCTGCATAACGATCCGGCAACGGCTTTGTTAAAGCTGTTTACCGGAGGGAGCCAGACCCAGGGGACGAAGCTGTTAAACCAGTTTAAGTTTAAGCTGTATCTGAAAGCCAACCTTGAAAACATCTGCGTGGACGATACGGGGGCCATCGTTTCCCCGCGGGCGGATGAGAAAGGGGCTTTTGGGGAAGCCAGGCCCATTTACCTTCCCTCCGGACAGGAAGGGGCGAGGCGGCTGCTGGAGACAAAGCCGGATGGGACTTATGATTACGAAACGTTCTTCGCGGCCATGTACGCGGCGTCTGCCCCGGCCAACAACGCGGATCAGACTGGGGAGGATCCGGCAGTCCGCCAGTTCGCCCTGGATTATTATGATATTAAGGCGTACAAGGAAGAGTTGTTAAGGGCCGATCCGGATCTGGATCCGGATCTTGCCTATGAAAAAGCGGTTGAGAGAGCCGCAGGGGAGGCAGCCGGTTATTTAAGGCCCTTTAAAGGCCTGGACGAGCTGCTGGCGATCCGATGGGATCGGGATGCGGACGGCGGGGCGGACAAAGACGCCGCAACCCTGCAGTGCAACACCCGGCAGGGACAGGATGATTATTTCAACCACTCGATCCCGCTCCCTTATGGAACCTATGTGATCGTGGAGCAGCTCCCGGGGAACAACGCAAAGGAGCTGGCGAACCGCCATTACCGCTCCGATTATCCCAAAGAGATCACCCTCCCCTTTGTGCCGGAGATCCATACCGATGGAAATACCGGGGCGCAAGAGGTTCATGACGGGATGGGAAGCGCCTATTTCCGGTATGACAGCACGGATACGCCGGATGAGTTAATGCGTAAGTATAACATACGCTTCAATGAGGAAACCCATGTCATCAAGGCGCGCAATGAGGATGGGGATTTCGAGGTGTACAAATTCGGCCTGGCAAAAAAGGAGCGTCCGGGGCGGAGCCTGACCACAGCGCAGCCCTATAAGGAAGCCTACATGGATGGGGCAAAGGAAGGAGTGAAGGGGTATTACCCAGGCTACGCCTCCCAGAGTGAAGGAGGGGAGAGCCGGGACGGCGTGCTGTATGAAGGCTATGAGACGGACAGCGGCCAGATCGAGGTGAGGGACAACGTCCCTGCCATGGCAGGCGTACGGACAGCCGTTGAAGGGAAATTTGCCCCTATGCTGGTGCCGTGGAGCGTCCGGGAGCCGGAAGGGGGCCTTACCCCCAAGGGGGCCGGAGCGGATTTTAATTTCCGCGCCTTCGCCCAGGAGGATTTTGAAAACAAGTATTACAGTTCGAAGCTTAGGATTGAAAAGCTGGATGCGGAAACAGGGGAAACCATCCTTCAGGATGGGGCAATCTTCAAGATATACGCAGCCAAACGGGATGTACAGAAGAACGGGGCCGGAAGCGCGGCCGGAAGCGGGTCCGTTCTGTTTGGGGAGGCGGTGGATGAAGCCGGCAATCCGGTGGCGGACGCCAATGGAACCCCTGTGCTGTATCCGAGGGTGGGCCAGGACAACGCAGGCCGATCCGACCTTCCGATCCGGCTGGATAAGGACGGGCTCCCCTTGTATGACGAAAGCCAGCGGATCATCCAGGAGGACAGGGAAGGGAACGAGACGGGCATATTCAAAGCCTATTCCACCGTCCGGGAGGTGGTTAAAGACGGCCAGGTAAAGCAGGAGATGGTGGGCTACATTGAAACCTATAAGCCTCTGGGAGCCGGGGCCTATGTCCTGGTAGAGGTGAAAGCCCCCGAAGGGTATACAAAGAGCCGGCCTGTGGCTTTTGAGGTCTATTCCGATGCTGTCACCTACTATGAGGACAAGAGGGGAACAGACGGGACTACAGCCGGATGGAAGCCAGTAACAGCGGCCAGATACCAGTACGCAGTCCCTGTAAGCGGAGAGACGAATAAGTTCCAAACAGAGACGGTCAGCCAGATCAAGGTGCAGGATTACCCTTCCCGGATCGAGATCCATAAGGTGGAGGACGGGGATTCCCTGGTGGGCAACCGCAACGGTCTTAAGAAGGTGGATACCCAGGGAGAGGTTGAGTTAAGCGGCGGCTTTGATGGAACGATCCTTGTGAATGATACGGGAGATTTACTGACCTATAAGGTACACGGACGGAAAGAAAAGCTGGAGGCACGGGGAGATGTGAGAGAAATTACCTACAACCCGGAGACGAAGGACTGGCACGGCTATGTGACAAAGAGTTTTGACGAATACTCTGAACGGATTGTGGAAGGGACAGAAAAAGCATTAAAAGCTATGCCAAATGTAAAACTTCTCTACGAGTGGGACGGAACCTTTACCGGCAAGGGGATTGATTTTACCGTATCAGTGTCCAATGCCCGGCTGTCTCTGTATAAAGCCATTGAGCTTGAAAAGACAGGGGAGAACCAGTACAAAGGGGTGACGGCCTATTGGGAGAATGGAAAGGTAACAAGCATCACTGACACTCATACAGGAACCCACAAGGAAATCGTAAAGACTGGCAAGGATTCTGCTCCAGGCGGGCTGGATATATGGGATGTCCAGGAGACAGACAATGCCCCTGTAAACCTGTTCTTCTATGATTTGGAGACGGTGGACACCCAAAAAGATCCAGACACCGGCGAACTGTTTGTGCTGGACGGGCGTGGAAACAAGCTCTGTTACGCGGATTCTAAAACCGGCATGGCTTATGTATATGACGATTACAAGCGTATGCTGGCTTACACTGTGGATGGGGCAGGAAATAAGGAACTGGCGCGCTCGATCCGAGTGTTAGAGGATGGAACGGCAGCTACCATCTACGAGAACAAAACAACCGTTGACGATGAAAACGGCCTGCCAATTTACTATACCGGAGGAAACGTGATCCCAAAAGAGGAATCATGGATTACGGACAGCAGTACGGATTCTTATGGAAAACCGGAAACCTCCGGAGGTGTCCACGCCATCACAAGGCTGCCTATTGGGGCCTATATCCTTCAGGAAGAAACGGTTCCTTATGACCGGGGTTATATACAGGCTAAGTATCTGGGACTGGTATTGAAGGATACAGAGGAGGTTCAGAAATATTTCCTTCAAAATGAGTTTACCAAGACTGAAATCGCAAAGGTAGATGTGAGAACCCAGAAGGAGATTGAGGGAGCAACGCTGACGCTCTATAAAGCAAAACTGGATGGAAAGGGGCTCCCCCTTGCCGATGATAAAGGAGCATACCTTAAGGGGGATGTTTATACATCCTGGATCAGCGGCTATCAATACGATGATAACGGAAACTTGAAGCTGGATGGTGATGGAACGGCCATTCCCACTGCAAACCCCCATTGGATTGACCATATACCAGTTGGTTATTATGTGCTGGAGGAAACTAAGGTTCCCTTTGAAAAGGGATATGTATCCTCCCCGGCGGTCAATGTGGAGGTAAAGGAAACCGGAGACGTGCAAAGCTTTACCATGGAGGATGATTTTACCTCTCTTGATATATGGAAGTATGACACGAAAATCAAGGAAACCCTTTATAGTGACAGTGAGGCTTACTTAACGCTGTATCACGCCAAACTGGATCAAACCGGCTCCCCGGCGCTGGTGGACGGAGTCCCACAATATGATGAATCAGGGAAAATATTCTCCTTCCGCGCCGCAACCTATAAGGACGGCCAGGATGTAGCGGCAACTGGACGGATGGAAACGGATGCCGGAGGGGACACCCCCATCATGAAGTATGATTATGACATTAAGGACATTCCGAACACGTACCAGGGCAGGTATTACTATACGGAGAAGGGAACCACCCGTTTGGAATATTTACCAGTAGGAAGCTATGTGCTGGTGGAAACAAAAACCCCGAAGGGCTATGCAACGGCAGCGCCTGTTCTTATAACCATTGAGGATACAGGGCATCTGGAGAGAATCCAGTACGCAGAGATGGGGGATATGCCCCTGCGCCTGGAAGTCTCAAAAGTGAATATCACCGGAGGTAAGGAGGTAAATGGGGCAAGGCTCACGATTTACCCGGTAGATGAGTACGGAAGGGTATCGGACAGGCCTTTAGAGCTGCACCAGCCAACCACAAAGGGACAGTATCAGGCCATCACAGCCACATGGATATCAGGTTTGGATGGAACCTACACCGAGGAGGATAAGGCGGCCGGGCTGATTCCGGATGGATTTGAACCGGGCGACTTAAAGCCGCACCGGGTTACGTACATTCCAGAAGGGGATTATATCCTGCGGGAAGAAACCACCCCCTATGGATTTTTACAGTCGGTGGATGTGCCGTTCTCCGTCATAGACAGCCAGATTGTACAGAAAGCGGAAATGGTTGACAAGATACCGGAGGGAATCCTTAAGCTGGTTAAAAGTGATACGGATCGACCGGAAGAAAAGCTAAAGGACGTAGAATTTAGTCTAATAAATAAAACCTTAAATAAAGAGTGCGAGATTGTGATTACCAATGACCAGGGTGAGGCGCAGTTTAAGCCCCAGCCAATCGGATATATGGACAAAGACGGGAATTTTAAGCCGTATACCTATGAATGCAGGGAAATAAAAGGGGCTGTGGGACATATGCTGACCCTGAAACCGTATGAATTCCAGTTTGAATACAAAAACGAATGGACAAACCTGATTATTCTGGATTATAACCCAACGAATGACTCCAACAGGACTAAGACAGATAAGTTCTTAGGAGATACGGATCAGTGGTTGGAAGGGGCAGAACTGCGGATGGAGCGCAGGACAGGTACAGATACATGGGAAACAGTAGATGAGTGGGTGACAGGCCGGCAGAGCCATTATACAAAGAATTTAAAGGCAGGTGAATACAGGCTGGTTGAGAGCAAAGCTCCTGACGGGTTTAAGGTACTGGCAGAGCCGATCCTGTTTACTATCACGGATGGAATGACGGAGATTCCCAAGTTAACGATGCGAAACTATACTTCCATTGTGGAAATACAGAAAACAAGGCCATCAGGAAGCCTTCTGGGCGGTGCCAGGCTGCAGCTGATCCGTAAGGAAACCGGGGAGGTTATCCGGGAATGGACTTCCGAGGAAGGAAGGGGACAGACATTCTATGGCCTGAAGGAAGGGACATACCTGATCCGGGAGCTGGAGGCTCCAGGAGGATACAGGAAGGGGGAAGATAAGGAGGTTAAGATAACAGAGGATAACAGCGAAGCCCAGGTATTCAAATATGAGAACCGGCTTTCTGGAGGAGGGGGAGGTAAACCACCCCAGGCAGAGTATATTTCATTTAAAAAGACGGATGGAGCTGGAATGGCTCTTCCTGGGGCGGAATTTACCTTCTATGATCAGACCGGCGCTATCATAGGAAAATCTGTCAGCGATGGCCGGGGGCAATTCCGTATACGGAAGCCTCCAAATGGAACCTATACCTTCCGTGAGACAAAAGCTCCCCAGGGATATGCAATTAATTCGCAGTTTTACAGCTTTATCATTGACGGGGAAGCTGTGATAAGGGGGATATATGAAGTTGAAAATAAAAAATTGGAAGTTCCTGTGAAAAAAGTTGACACTGTCACAGGGGAATTTCTGCCCGGCGCACGTTTAAGCATTAGGACCAGGGGGGATTATGAAAAAATAATAGGCGAGGCAGTCACAGGTCAGGATGGCGGTCTTATATTTGAAGTGCCTTCTCCCGGAATCTACCACATTAGTGAGGTGGAAGCACCTCAGGGATACCGGCTTACAGAAACTGCCTGGGAAGTTACGGTGAGCGAAGACGGACAGGTAAGCGGTAATACCAGAATCTATAATTTTAAAGAAATGCTGCCAGTGAAAACCATGGGGAAGATTACTGCTGTCTACAGAGTTAAGAACCGGTTTGGCAGAGGAACCTACCGGTTTGGAGGCGGAAAGGACAGCAGTGTCAGAACAGGAGATGATAGTTCTTTAATCCAGACAGCAGCGGCAGGAATTCTATGCCTGATTGGTTGTATCATCTGCATCAGATTAGGATTTAAGGGAAAGAAAAAGATAAATACAAATCCCGGTTCAGGCGGCAAAAGAGAAGGGGGTAAAAAGCACAGAAAAGGAACAAAAAGAAAAGGTATGTGGCTGATATTGGCTATCTGCCTGTTAACGGGTTTGCTGGTTCCCACGAAGACTCTGGCAATGGAAAAAAACGTAGATGAGACGTCGGAAGGAATTGCAGAGCAGGAAGAAGTTTTCTATGCTTCCGGGAAAATTACATATAAGGACATGGAAGCTTCGGAAGTGCTTCCCCAGAGGGCGTGGATTACGGCAAAGGATGATGCTACAGGTGCTGAGCGGGAGGTCGTGCTCCCTCTTGCAGACTACACATTTACGAATGAGCGATGGATAAACGGTTTTCAGATGGAGATTCAGATCACTGGTTATGGCTCTGACACCTATTTGATGGGAGGAAAGCTCTTGGAGGGGGAGGTATATTCCACTGAGCATGAGGAGGAACTGCTGGCTCTGGCAGGGCTGAAGGCAGATAGTTATCATATAGAGGGATTCAGGTGGGACGGAGATGCTTATGAGGCAGAGGGGAAAATGTACAGAAATCTGACCGTGTTTGGAAAGAAGCTGGTAAGAGACTGCGTTGCTACGTACGCTGGTATGGTAAATCGGGAAATGTTTAAAAAAGAAGGGATAGGCGGATTCCAGGGGGGAGAAAAGGCAAACGGTGAACGGAAGGGGCGGAGAGCTGTTGGAATTATATTGCTGCTTTTGGCAGTGGCAGGTACAGGCATTTATTACAGAAGGCGCTGGCCTCGTCCTTTGCTGAAGCCAGCAGCCCTTTTGTTTCTGGCCGGAGGGATTTGCTGTGCTCTATCATTCATAAAAACAAGAAATGTATATGAAAGGGGGAAAAGAACCTACGAAGAAATAGAGAAAGCTGCGTATAGTAAGGAAGATCAAAAGTCGGAAAGCGCAGCACAGTCAAAAGGGAACGAAGAAGGAACGTCAGGAGAAAAGGCTGTACCGGTTATCAATGAATCCTGGCTTAAGACCGTTAATCCAGACTACAGGATGTGGCTTTCCATCCCAGGAACCGGAATCGACTATCCGGTGGTTCAATATGGTGATAATCAATACTATCTGAACCATAATTTTTATAAGGAGGAGCACATAGGCGGCAGCCTTTTTGTGGATGCTTCGGTACAGCCTCTGGCGACAGACAATACCATTGTATACGGCCATAACATGAAAGATGGAAGTATGTTCGGAAGTTTGAAGAAATACAGGGAAGAAGAATTTTACCTAAAGCACCCTTTTGTAAGAATCTTTTGCAATGGAAGATGGATGGAATGTCCTGTTTTTTCCTGCCAGCTTCGTTCTGAAACAGACGCCAGCCCTTACTGTAAGGATTTTTCAGATACGGAATGGCTAACTTATCTGGAGGCTATGAAGGAGGCTTCTCTGTATCCAATTAATTATTCCTTTACTGGTGGAGAACGAATCATTACATGTTCCACCTGTCTTGGGAGCAGTCGGAGGCTGGTGGTGCAGGTGGCAGTGCCTGACAATACGAATGAGAGGTAAAATGAATTATGGAAAATGAATACCCTGAGATTGATCGGCTATCAAAGAGAGTCAAGAAGCTATCAGATAGCAGCAGTAAATCCATCGCAGAATATTGTAACCGGTATAAGAAGGAGCTTGCCATCCGGTTTATTCATGAGGCTACGGCATTGGAGGGGAATACGCTGACATTAGAAGAAACCAGAAGCGTCCTTAAAGGGAGGGAAATAAATGGAGAGGAATTAAGAGAGAGGAAACGGGAGATACAGGAGATAAGAAATTATTTTAAAGCATTTCAACATGTCAGAACATATATAAAAAGAGGTCAGGAGCTGGATGAGAGAATCATTCGAAATCTTCATGGGATTGTGACAGAGCGAATTTATCATGGAGGTATTTACCGGAATATTCCTATTTGGGTGCCGGATACGAAAATGGAGTTTCCAGCACATAATGATGTGAAAGGCCTAATGAGAGATTTTACTGAGCGGCTAAAGGAACGGGTCATGGTCTGCAGGCTGCCTGAATCCTTTCACCCCATCGATCTTGCGGCCTGGGCCTGGGCTGAATTAATGAGGATACATCCTTTTCTGGAGGGAAATGAAAGGGTAGGGGCTTTGATGATGAATTATCTTTTAATGGAGCATGAGCTTGTCCCGATATCAATTCCTAAAGGCAGACAGCAGGAATATATGGAAATAATTGATCGCTACCGCTGGGAAAGGGAGATCGTGCCTCTTGCCTGCCTTATAGAGGATTTGGAAAAGGAAGCCCTTTTGGCATTAGAGCAGGGAGTAAAGGAGGGATTGCAGAGGAGCCCGTTCCCGGCAGTACAGAGCAGCTAACCAGTTGGTAATATGCGCACCGTCCAGATCCTGCTCAGGCAGCGCTTAATTTAATATATGATTGGCCGTGAGGGTGTTCCCAAAGTCATAAAATGACTTGAGGTATGCCCTCTTATGATTTTTATGGTGTAAGAATCATGCAGCGTCTAAGTGACTATTTTATTAGAAATAAATAATCCTACATACGATTAATAAATCGGGCATTCTTTATTGAAAAGATAGAAATATGTCGAAATTATACAAAAATATAACAAAAAAATAAAGAAATAAAAGAATAAATGTAAAAATAAATAAAATTTTATAATCAAATATAGAAATTTATATTCTAATTATGGAAGAAAAATGATATAATTTATTAGAAATAATAAAAAATTCACAAAAAGGAACAGGGGGTTCACATGAAGAAAAGCAGCAAACGAATGCTGCCAGCTTTGCTGAGTCTGGCAATGGCAACTACATCCCTTCCCATGAATGTGCCGGGAATGCCGGGAGGACGTGATGTCTCCGACGGAGAAGGCGACACACAGATGGTCTCAGAAAAAACGCTTGTCTATGTAAGCAGTTATGATGGAACTGAGCGGTCTCAGGATTTTAATGGGAACTGGAAGTTTTTTCTAGGAGATGCCGGGAATGGGCAGGAGTTTAGCTTTGATGATTCTGGATGGGAGTCCATACAACTGCCTCATGATTACAGCATTGAACAGGGGTATTCCTCTAATATGGAGGCAGAGAGCGGCTATCTTCCAGGAGGTGTGGGATGGTACAGGAAGCATTTTACAGTACCTGAAAGTGCTTCTGATAAACAGGTGCGGGTAGATTTTGACGGCGTTTATATGAATGCCACCGTATATATCAATGGAACAAAGCTGGGAACCCATCCCTATGGATATTCTCCCTTTTCCTTTGACCTGACACCCTACCTGAAGCTGGGAGGGGAAAATGTGATTGCAGTGAAGGTTAATCATCAGACGCCTTCCAGCCGCTGGTATTCCGGCAGCGGTATTTACCGGGATGTTAAGCTGACGATGACTCCTGTGGTACACCAAGCTTTACATGGGACAAGGATTACCGCTCCTAAGTTGGAGCTGGAGCAGTCCGGTGATGTTTCGGTTTGTGTGGAAACGGAAGTCCAGAATGGATCTTCTGAGGAACAGGATGTAGAAGTATCTTACTCAATCTATAAAAAGAGTGATGAGAGCAAAACTCCAGTGGGAAGCGGAAGGGCAGGGGCTGTGAAACTGGCAGCCGGAGAGACGCAGACTGTAACGGCTGAGATGACAGTGGCTTCCCCTGAACTATGGAATCTGGGTGATCCGGAGCTTTATGTGGTAGAAACCACCATTGATTTTGGGAGTGCTGCAAACGATGTGACTGAATCAGAATTTGGTTTCCGTTATTTTGAATTTAATAATAAAGAAGGATTTTTCTTAAATGGAAATCCGGTAAAACTTAAAGGTGTGTGTATGCACCACGATCAGGGAGCGCTAGGAGCTGCGGCTTATCGCAGAGCCATTGAGCGGCAGGTTGAGATTCTTCAGGACATGGGGTGCAATGCCATCCGTGTGACACACAACCCGGCATCAGAATCACTGATTGAAATCTGCAATGAAAAGGGTATGCTGGTGATCGAAGAGATATTTGACGGCTGGCATGGCTCCAAAAACGGCAATAACCAGGACTATGCAAAATGGTACGGCACTGCGGTAGAACCGGATAATCAGATTTTGGGGAAGGATAGGGATTCCATGACCTGGGCAGAATTTGATCTCAGATCCGTTATCCGCCGTGACTATAACGCTCCCAGCGTGATTTCCTGGTCTCTTGGAAATGAAGTAATGGAAGGAATCAGGATAGGAGTAGGTGGATACCCAGCTCAGGCAAAGAAGCTGATCGGCTGGGCTACAGATGAGGATACCACACGTCCGGTCACATTTGGAGATAACAAGCTAAAGCAAAATCTCCCCCAGTCCCAGCAGATTGCAGAAGACATTGCAGCTGCCGGCGGTGTCATAGGCTTTAATTACACTACTCTGGAACAGCTGGATAGATATCACAGCCGTTATCCGAATTGGCCGATTTACGGTTCTGAGACAGCGTCATCTGTCAACAGCCGAGGCGTTTATAAGCCTTCCCTGTATGATCGTCAGCTGACCGCCTATGATGAGTCTAAGGTAAATTGGGGACATTTTACCAGTCAGGCGTGGCTTGATACGATACGAAAGGATTACGTGGCCGGTGAGTTTGTGTGGACAGGTTTTGACTATATTGGCGAGCCCACCAACTGGAATGGTATATCATCTGGCGCCGTAGGAACATGGCCTTCTCCAAAGAATTCCTACTTTGGAATTGTGGATACAGCTGGCTTTCCCAAGGATAGCTATTATTTGTACCGGAGTATGTGGAATGAGGAAGAAAATACCGTTCATATCCTTCCCGCCTGGAATGAAAATGTAGTGGCCAAGAATAGAAGCAATGAAGTAAAGGTAGTCGTTTATTCAGATGCGGCCAGCGTAGAGCTGTTCTTTACTCCCTCAGGATCGGAAGAACGACAATCCCTTGGTGAAAAACGATTTACTGTTTTAAACAGTAAAAAGGATGACGGAAGCGATGGAAGCTATACCTATAAGATGTATCTGGATGGTGATAAGAATGCCAATAACCACCAGAATTTGTACCGTACCTGGATGGTTCCATACGCAGATGGCACGCTTACTGCGGTTGCAAAGGATGAAAACGGAACACCGATTACCGGAGCGGGACGAAACAGTGTGACCACAGCCGGAAAAGCAGCCAGGCTGGAAGCCCATGCAGACCGTACTGCCATTCTGGCAGACGGAGAGGATCTTTGCTATATTTCCGTAGATGTGACAGATGAAAATGGCAACCTGGTGCCGGATGCACAGAACCGTGTTACATTTACAGTAGAAGGAGACGGAGAACTGATAGGAGTGGACAATGGCTGGACAACGGATCATGATTCCTATCAGAAACATAACCGCAGGGCCTTTAATGGTAAAGTGCAGGCCATTGTGCGCTCCACAAAGGAAGCAGGCGTGTTTACAGTAACTGCATCTGCGGATGGATTGAAAAGCGCCGGTGTTACAGTATCCACAGAAGCGGCATCCGGCTCTGAGACGGCATCGGAAAACGGCATCGTAAGCTATGAGATTTCTAAAAATTATTATGTAAAAGTAGGATATGCCCCGAGCATTCCTGAGACACTGCTGGCCTACCGTGCAGACGGAACATCACAGGAGTATCCGGTTAAGTGGGAACAGGTGGAGCCGGAGAAGTTTGAAAAGGAAGGCAGCTTCGTAATTGCAGGCAATATGAACGGAACGCCGGTATCTGTCAACATTCATATGATCAATCAGGTTGCAGCGATCCTGAACTATTCCACAACGGTTCATGTGGGAGAAAAGCCGATTCTTCCTGAATCACGTCAGATCGTGGGAGAAAACGGAGACATTTTAAACATTGCCCTTCCGGTGAATTGGGAAGAGACAGATGAGGCTGATTTTCAACAGGTGGGTATTGTAACTGTAAATGGAACAGCAGCCGTGTTTGGAGAATGGATGGAGGTAACTGCTTCTGTTCGTGTTCAGGAAGAAGAAATGGAGATTACGGACAATGTAGGAACCAAGGCTAAGGTGTCTCAGAACATTCCGGATAATCTGACTTCAGATACCTTAAGTGCAGTGAACAACGGCTCTATAAAGAGCGAGGAAAAACAGGATTCTGCCGGAAGAAATCTTTCCAGATGGAGTAACTGGAAGTATACAAGAGATAAGAGCAATGAGCCGCCGGCAGAGCTGGTATTTACATATGATACACAGGAAACGCTGGGGCAGGCTAAAATCTATTTTGCGGAAAACAATGTGGATTTGAAAAAGCCGGATGCAGGCGCTGCCAAATGGTACATTTCCAATGATATGGATGCCTGGATTCCTCTGGAGGTGAAAGAAACCATAGCAGATCAGGCGTCTTCACCGTTTGTTACTTGTTATACCTATGAGTTTGCGCCGGTGAAGGCAACTTATATAAAGCTGGAAATACACAATTCCAAAACAGCTCAGGTGCCTAAAGGGAAAAAGGCTGCTACCGGCATCACAGAGGTAGAGCTGTACCGTGCAGAAGGAAGATTTGCAGCCAGCAGCCAGGTGGGACTGTCTGCTCTTATGCTCAATGGAAGCGAGGTATCGGAAGGCTCCCTTGCAGGTGATTTCTACAATACGCCTATGACAGTAGTGGAGGAGATGATAGTCTCAGGAAAAGATAATGCGGCCGTCACCGTTCTGCCTGCATATGAAGATAAGGTAGTCATTCTTACCGAGGCAGAGGATCACTCCAGACGAAGCGAATTTGTCATTCACCTAGGGGCTGATGCTGAACTTGGGCCGGATGATGCTTCTATGGATTATCCTGCTTCGAAAATGAAGGTGAATTCTGTAAGCAGCGAGGAGACGGTAGGAGATCCGGGACAGAAGGAGCATGTTCTGGACGGAAAGAAGTCTACCTTCTGGCACAATAACTGGAAGAATTATGATTCCAGAGACAGCCGTTGGATCATTTTGGAGCTGGAGGAGGAGACGAAGCTGGAGGCTCTCCGCTGCCTGCCAAGACAGGACGCAAAGAATGGACGTGTCAATGAGTACCGGGTAGAAGTGAGTACGGACAAGAATGAGTGGAAAACCGTATCAGAAGGCAGCTGGAATGATAACGGCAGCTGGAAGCTGGCGGAGTTTGAGCAGCCGGCTATGGCAAAATATATCCGCCTGACCGGAGTAAAGACCTATGGAGATCAGAAGGATAAATTTATTGCCGCAGCGGAAATCCGTGTGAGAAAGGAAAGGGAAACGGTTGACATTACTAATAGGGCAGAGACAACGCTGGATGATAGCATCTACATGATGGCTCAGTCAAAAACGCCGGTCAAGCCTATGGTCAGCGTAAGCCTTGACGGAGCTAAGTTAAAATATGGCGTTGATTATACGCTCACCTATGAAAACAATGATAAACCGGGCATAGCTTCAGTTATTGTAAAGGGAATTGTGAAGTATTCTGGTGTGATTAAGAAGGAATTCAGGATCATTAGTGAGGAATTACAGGATGTGACAGTAGTAAACGCAACAATCACAAGGATTGGGGAAGAGGAACAGGCTGGTGGATCTCAGGCACAGGTTGAAGGCGGTATAGAGGTTACTGTACAGGCTGACGCGAAGGAGGGAGAGGTATTTGATCACTGGAGATGCGTGCCGGAAGCTGTGCTTACAAACGAGCAGGTAACACAGGAAAAAGTGAGGTTCACGGTTCCGGACAGCAGTGTTCGCCTGGTGGCTGTGTATTGTGAAGAGGGAAGGGAGCATGTGGCAGAAGAGGCATACAGCACAGCAGATCCTTCTGGCTGGTTTGCCTATGCGGATGAAGATAATATGGACGCAATTTTGCAGGCAGCCATGGATGACACAGATGCTTTTGCTATTGAAAACGGAGGAAAAGTGGAGGCTGTGATGCACATTAAATACAGCAAGGATGCTCCCTCCAGAGAGGATATCATCAAAAGCTATACGACTCCGGCAGCCACCAGCTCCAATGCGGGGAAGGCAATGGCAACGCCGTCCAGCGCCCACAAAGGGACGCCGCCGGAAGCAAATCGGACGGCAGCACAGTATTCGTTTGATGTCTTAAACAAAGAAATTCCTTCTCCCTTAAAGGCATTGAAGGAAGAAATGGGAATCCAGGAGGATGAAGAACTTAAAAAATCTACAACGATTGGCTTTTGGGTACGGACTACTACTCATAAGATCACAAGTGGAAGTGGAGCTCCTGTAAGTATACGGTTGATGGATAACAATGTGTTCCCCGTTGCCCAGTTAGTGCTTGAGCTGCCTGAAAAGGACAGGAATATGGCGGATTATGGGGTCTACAGCTATGAATTTGACGGTGACGAATATATGATTACGGAAGTCAGCTGCGCAGCAGACGGCAGATATCTGACCTTTGACGGAGCTGTTGATGGGATTTATGCAGTTTTCTATACCAGATGCTTTGATGTAGTCTTTGAGGACTGGGACGGTTCTGTTTTAAGCCGCCAAAGAGTTCCTTATGCAGAAGCGGCAAAAGCGCCGGAGGCTCCTCAGAGAAAGGGTTTCCTCTTTGTGGGATGGAGCAAAGCGTTTGATGAAGTAGCCTCTGACCTGACCATTAAGGCAAAGTATGAGAAAGGCGAAGCTGAGCAGCCGGCTGATAAGAAGCGTCTGGAAAAGAAAATCGAAGAAATTCAGAGAAAGCTGGAGGCCATGGATGAAGAGGATTATACAGAAAAGACATGGGAAATTCTGAAGGATGCTCTGGATGAAGCTATGGCTGTACTGGAAAAGGAGGATGCGGCACAGAAAGAAGTACACAGGGCTATAGAGAAGCTGGAAAAGGCATACGGAAAGCTGAAGAAAAAGCCGGAAGATATAAAAATGCCGGATCAATCAGATCATTCAGATGGGTCTTGCGATTCAGAATCCTCAGACAAACCAAAGCCTTTAGACGGCGGCGCTTATGTAACAAGGGGCAGTTGGAAAAACACCAATGGAAGATGGAGCTTTACCGATGAATCAGGTGAGCCGGCAGTATCACGCTGGATCTATACCCTGAACGGAGATTCCTATGAATGGTTCTATTTTGATGAGAACGGAATTATGGCAGAGGGATGGATTACCCTGAACGGACTTACCTTTTATCTGAACCCGGTATCCAATGAAAAATATGGAATGATGATGACCGGCTGGCAGCGAATTGACGGAAAATGGTATTACTTCAGCGAGGTGTCGGATGGAACAAGAGGAAGGCTGCTTGTAAATGCAAAGACCCCGGACGGTTATTTTGTGGGAAAAGATGGAGCATGGGTGGAATAAAGTATCAGATAAATATTAAATAGCATTTGGCATGGTGCATGCGGTAGGTGGTTTGAAAATCATCTGCCGCATATTTTAACTGAGCTGGCAAGGAAGATAGAGAAACTTACCAGAATGCTTCTGATTCACTGGCATAATTACGAGAAATAAGTGATTGAGTTTGATAGAATTGACAGGAAAGACAGTGGCGGGTAAGTCAACCATCACTGACACACGACAGCTGGTACTTCTAGGGGAGACAAACAGGAGCTTTTAACAAGACCTCCAATTAGAAATCGGACAGGATGTTGAAGCGCTGCCTTTTTGGTGAGATGGGGGATGAAGAGGGCGACGGGTTTATCGGCGACGTCTATAAAGATCAGAGCTGTGATTCCAAATGGTTCAAAACACAGCATAAAATCTGGAGGAGGACGCTAAAATGACACAAGAGGCGTATTGACTTTCCATATTGAACATGATAGTATTATTTTTCTGTTATATGCGTCATACTGGAAAATAGAAGATGCGGGTGAATGTGGTGAAAAAGAATATTGATTTATTGAATGGAAATATACTTCTGTCTCTTACAGAACTTGCTCTTCCTATTATGGCAACATCTCTGGTTCAGACTGCCTACAATCTGACAGATATGGCCTGGATAGGCCTGGTAGGAAGCGATGCGGTGGCTGCTGTAGGAGCAGCCGCCATGTATACATGGTTAAGCTCAGGCGTAGCGGCTCTTGCCAGAATGGGGGGACAGGTAAAGACGGCTCACGCCTATGGGGAAGGGAATACAGGTGAAGCAATACAGTATGGAAAGGGAGCGCTTCAGCTTGCTGCAGGCCTGGCGGTATTCTATGGACTGATTGCGGTTTTGTTTGCCAGGCCTCTGATTGGATTTTTTCATCTCAATTCTCCTGTTATAGTAAAAAATGCAGAGCGTTATCTGAGGATTGCTTGCGGGCTTACTATATTTTCATATATAGGACAGACTCTGACAGGATTATATACGGCTTCAGGAGATAGCCGAACGCCCTTTATTGCAAATTGCATAGGTATGGGAGCCAATATGATTTTGGACCCCCTTTTGATATTTGGTCTGGGACCGCTGCCTGGTATGGGAGTGGCAGGAGCTGCTGCTGCAACAGTGACGGCCCAGTTGATTGTTACACTGGTTTTAGCTGCGTCTATGAAGAGGGACCCTGTGCTGTGGGCTCAAATGCGCATATGGTCTCCCACTCCGCTTTCTAACCTTAAAACCATGGTGTGGATTGGATTGCCTGCTGCTGCACAAAGTATGTTTTACTGCGGTATTTCCATGGTTCTTACCCGGTTTGTCACTGCCTGGGGAGACACTGCGGTAGCAGTTCAAAGAGTGGGAGGCCAGGTTGAGTCTCTATCATGGATGACCGCCGATGGCTTTGGGATGGCAATTAATGCGTTTGTAGGGCAGAACTATGGGGCAGGTAATTTGAAGCGAGTGAAAAAAGGATATATGACTGCAGCAGGAATAATGTCTATTTGGGGCTTGTTTACTACAATTTTGCTGATTGCTGGAGCAGTGCCTATTATCAGCCTGTTCATTCATGAGGTGGAAGTGATACCTGCGGGAGCCAGCTATCTGAGAATCATTGGCTTTTCAGAAATGTTTATGTGCGTGGAACTGATGACAGTAGGGGCTATGTCTGGAATGGGAAAGACCATGGAAGCGTCTGTTATTACAATTTTACTCACATCGGCCAGAATTCCTTTGGCTATGATTCTGGGCAGTACATCCCTGGGACTTGACGGGATTTGGTGGGCTCTGACTATATCCAGTGTTACAAAGGGAATCCTTTTCTTCCTGGTTTATCTTAATATGATGAAAAGATGGCGGATGAATTAAATATGCGCGGCTCTCTCTTTTTCTTTCCGGAGATTGGAACAGGGGGTGCCGTTTTTTATCTGTGGGCTTGTCGTGGTACGAGGCGAGAAACAGCTTGCCAAATGTCGTATTTTGTGAGAAAATAAAACCAAGTATGATGTGATAAAATAAACAATGGACACTGTACTTGATTAATTTATGTTTGAAAGGAGTTTTAACACATGATTTATTCACATGAAGTAGAAGAAATGTGCACAGTTGCACAGGGCGTTCATCATGGCGCTGCTCCAATTCCTGAAGAAGCAAAATGGGTAAAATCAAAAGAAGTAAAGGATATTTCCGGCCTGACTCACGGTGTGGGCTGGTGTGCTCCTCAGCAGGGCGCCTGTAAGCTGACGCTGAATGTTAAGGAGGGCATTATCCAGGAGGCCCTGGTTGAAACCATCGGATGTTCAGGTATGACACACTCCGCAGCTATGGCGGCAGAGATTCTTCCGGGACGCACAGTGCTGGAAGCTTTAAATACAGACCTGGTATGTGACGCTATTAATACCGCTATGAGAGAGCTGTTCCTGCAGATTGTATATGGAAGAACTCAGAGCGCATTTTCTGAGGAGGGACTGCCTGTAGGCGCCGGACTGGAGGATTTAGGAAAGGGCCTCCGCTCACAGGTAGGTACTATGTACGGAACGTTAAAGAAAGGTCCCCGCTATTTGGAAATGGCTGAGGGTTATGTAACCGGTATTGCGCTGGATGCAGACGATCAGATCATTGGTTATCAGTTCGTAAGTCTTGGTAAGATGACTGATTTCATCAAAAAAGGCGACGATCCTAACACAGCATGGGAGAAAGCACAGGGTCAGTATGGCCGTGTTGCTGACGCTGTTAAGATTATCGACCCACGTAAAGAATGATGAAGACCAATTAGGAGGATAAGAAGATGGCATTATTTGAATCATATGAGAGAAGAATTGACAAAATCAATTCTGTATTAAACAGCTATGGCATTGCTTCTATTGAAGAAGCCGAAAAGATTACCAAAGATGCAGGCCTGGAAGTATATGATCAGGTTAAGAAAATTCAGCCAATCTGCTTTGAGAACGCCTGCTGGGCATATGTAGTTGGCGCTGCAATCGCTATTAAGAAGGGCTGTAGAAAGGCTGCAGATGCTGCCGCAGCAATCGGCGAGGGACTTCAGGCATTCTGTATCCCTGGTTCTGTTGCCGACCAGCGCAAGGTTGGTTTGGGACACGGCAACTTAGGTAAAATGCTTCTGGAAGAGGATACCGACTGCTTCTGCTTCCTGGCAGGCCATGAGTCCTTTGCGGCTGCTGAGGGCGCTATCGGTATTGCAGAGAAGGCAAATAAGGTTCGTCAGAAACCGCTTCGAGTTATTCTGAACGGTTTAGGAAAGGATGCGGCACAGATCATTTCCAGAATCAACGGATTTACATATGTAGAGACTGAGATGGATTACTATACAGGTGAAGTAAAGGAACTGTGGAGAAAGTCTTATTCCGAAGGCTTAAGAGCGAAGGTGAATTGCTATGGCGCCAACGATGTAACAGAGGGCGTTGCTATCATGTGGAAGGAAGGCGTTGACGTTTCTATCACGGGCAATTCCACCAACCCCACAAGATTCCAGCATCCGGTAGCAGGCACCTACAAGAAGGAATGTATAGAGAAGGGAAAGAAGTACTTCTCCGTAGCTTCCGGCGGCGGCACAGGACGTACGCTGCATCCGGATAATATGGCGGCAGGCCCTGCTTCCTATGGTATGACCGATACCATGGGACGTATGCACTCCGATGCTCAGTTCGCTGGTTCTTCTTCCGTTCCTGCTCACGTAGAGATGATGGGACTGATTGGAGCTGGTAATAATCCTATGGTTGGTATGACTGTAGCAGTGGCTGTTTCTATCGAAGAAGCGGCGAAGGAAGGGAAGTTCTAAAGAATGTAATAAAATCAAGGGTTTGTCAAAGACGCAGAGTGTCTTGACAAACCCTCTTTTTTCTTTACTGTTAGTGCTCACTGATAAAATTCATTAGGTAGTTAAAAAAGATATTACAAAAGGTATTTGTGGTAAAGGAATTATCCACGGCCACAGGATAATGGAGGGAAACCCAGTTGGGAAGGCAGATGACAGCGTCTACTAATTTACGCAATGGATGCTTATTGGAAAATGTAATCAAAATCGTATAGGGCTTCTTTTCCAATGAGATTTCCTTTGTGGAATTCAAAAAATCGGCATGAGTTGGGTTGCCGGCAGAAAATAAAATGAAGGTATCGGTATTTCTGGTAATGTGGAGTAATTCAATCTCGTTTCCGTTTGGAACAAAATGAGCAGGAACGGAAGCAAGTACTAGCTGTTGTGTTAATAATTGGGCAGGAATACTACTGTAGGTGGCTCCGGAGACATAGATGGAATTGGAGTGGAGAATGCGCTCTGCCAGGGAGTGGAGAAGCGTATCGGTAAGGGCAGCTTTCACAGCTTTCACCTGTTCACACATATAGTAGGTGAAGTCCTGAAATTCAGGAAGTTTTAGGTCATCAAACTTATTGGTAGAACTAGAGAGATAAAGTGCCATGCGAAAATCACTGAAGCTGCTATAACCAACTTTTTGGCAGAAACGGCTGATACTGCTTTGAGATACATGATAGCGGGCGGCAATCTGTGAGGTAGTACTGCTGCTGATGTCAATGGGGTTATTCATTACAATATGAAAGATTTTAAGCTCTTTTGGAGTCAGATCGTCTTTATGTGCTTTAATTTCTTCTAATATATTCATAGATTCTATCATCCTTTCCAAACTGAATGATTCATTCGACATACTCATTCAATATCATAGCATGCTTTTTAAAATCATTCAATGGAATGCTGAAAAGATAGGGCATTTTTATTTTTGAAAGATACAAAAACACAATTTTATGAATGGATAATTCAATTAAATATTGAATAAATAATTCAAAGATGATATAATTTTCTTAGAAATCGGGACAAGCAGTGATACAAAACAAAATAATGATAAGGAGGAAGAAGACGATGACAAAAAAAGACGTAATGGACAAGCTCACAGACCAGATTTTAGAAGCAGTTGGAGGGGATGAAAACATTGTAAACCTGACGCACTGCCAGACGAGATTGCGTTTTGAACTGAGAGATCAGAGTATTCCGAAGGAAGAGGCAATTAAGAAGCTAAAGGGTGTCGCAGGAGTGGTTGTCAACGGAAACCAGTTTCAGATTGTAATTGGAACACAAGTAGCTGATTATTACAACAGTATCATTCCCAAGATATCGGCTGCAAATGACGAAACCAAAGACAAGAAGGCAGAGACAGATACAAAGAAAGAGCGTGGCTGCAAAAGAAAAATGAATGCTGTGCTGGATTATCTGTCAGGAAGCCTGACGCCAATCATACCGATTCTGCTTGTATCCTCATTGTGTAAGATGGTTGCAGCAGTCATTGGGCCAAGTCTATTGGGGATCGTATCAGATACTACAGATATCTACACGTTATTTAACCTTGCGGGCTCTGTAGGCTTTTATTTTCTGCCAATCTTCGTAGGAAGCTCGGCAGCCAAAAAGCTGCAATGCAGTCAGGCAATGGGGATGCTTTTAGGAGCAGTACTTGTATATCCGGGATTTATCGAGCTGGCAGCAGCAGGAACAAGCTTTTCTGTCTATGGTATTCCATGTAAGCTGCAGGATTATAACAGCACAGTGCTTCCGATTATTTTGACCATCTGGATTATGTCCTACGTGGAGAAGCTTTTTCGAACATTCACACCAAATGTTTTGAAAGTATTTCTGGTGCCTTTAGGAACACTGCTAGTCATGCTTCCATTGGAATTATGTGTTTTAGCTCCCTTGGGATCTGTACTTGGAACCTATATCTGCAATGCAATTATCTCCCTAAATTCCGTTGCAGCACCATTAGCAGTAGCAGTTGTAGCAGCAACATTTCCATTACTGGTAGCAACTGGAATGCATCCTGTATTATTTACTTATCTATTCGTTACCTTCCCACAGTTAGGCTGTGATTCCTTCTTAGAGCCTGCAATATTAGCAGTAAGCTGGGCTTTTGCAGGGGTAACGCTTGCTTGTGCAGTGAAGTTTAAGAAAAAGGATAACAAGGCAATGACCATCAGCTACTTTACCACATGGTTATTGGGAGGAGTGGGAGAACCGATTATTTATGGACTAATGATACCATATAGAACACCGTTGATTGCTACGATGATTGCAGGCGCAATGAATGGACTGATTGCAGGAACACTGCATTTGACCGCCTATATATTAAATACCTCCAATGGAATTTATCTTCCACCGGCATTTGTAGGAGGAGATGCCAAAAACTATATAGCTCTAGTAATCGCAGTAGCCGGTGGATTGGTGTTGGGATTTATTACAATGATGTTCTTTAAGGTGAAGGAGGATTAGCAGAAAGTGAGGGATGCCGAAAATGAACATCTTTAAAACAGAGCGATTATCAGATCACTTAATCAGAATCACGGATATTGCACAGGTATGCTGCTACCTGGTGATTGGAAAAGAGCGGGCATGTCTAATAGATACCTGCCTGGGATACGGTAATTTATTGGAATGTGTAAGAGAACTCACGGAGAAGCCGGTGTTTGCTATATTGACCCATGGACATTATGACCACAATGGGGGAGCGATTCAGTTTGATACCGTTTACATGAATGTGAAGGAACTTCCGGTTTACAAAAAGCACAGTCAACCGCAGTGGAGAGAAGCATTAAAAAAGCAAAATAAGGCAATAAGGAAATTTCAGGAGGAGGAGATAATGCCATATGCGGAACCAACTGGATTTTTGCCCATACACGATGGACAATGCTTTGACTTAGGCGGGATTACTATTCGCATGATTGAGGTTCCGGGACATACACCTGGGATAATGTGCCCGTTGATTTTGGAGGAACGCACGATTATCTTTGGTGATGCATGTGGGGTTGGGGTATTGCTGTTTGATGAATTTTCTTCTACCGTTTCTGAATACAAGAACAGTTTGGGGAAATTAAAGACCTTAGAGGGAGAGTACGACAGGATTTACCGCAATCATGGAACCTTCTGGTCGCCAAAGGAACTATTGGATCATGTAATAGAATGCTGTGATTTGATTCTGTCTGGAAAGGACGACCATGTTCCTGTTATGGAGCACGGATATAAATTATTCTCTGCCCATAAATTATCCGAAGATGGAAGCAGAGCAGACGGCAAAGAGGGTAATATTAAATATTCTTTGGAAAAGGCAGTATAGGAGGGGCATATAACACGTTTGACACTGTGATTGACAAAGTAAAACAAAGCTGGCAGGCAGAATAAATGACGAATTGAATCGTTGTGGAGAGTAATGCTGCTTAAGAGATAGCGTAAAATCAAGTACGTAAGTTTGTTACCGGTAACTTACGTACTTGATTTTACGCTATTTAAAGTTATTAAAATTATGATGACAAACATCAATTCTTCTGGTAACTCTGATGGTACTATTAGTTCATTGTAAAATCATTCGTGTACGGACAGGCAAAGCACTCTGGGCTGCCAGAAGAAAAATGGAGATAGGATTGTGCTGTTTGTATATTATAACGAAAACTAAAATAAAAAAATCTTCCAGTATAATAATATTGACAGAAATATTTTTTGCATGTAAAATGAGATTGCAAGTTTTGCACAGGTTGTCTCCAGCAGCCTGGAGAAAAATAGGAGGAACGTGCAAATGAGAAGGAAGAACAAGTGGAAGCAGTTGTTTGCAGTGAGTATGTCGGTAATCCTTGCGGGCAATATGTCAGAAGCGGCAGCTGCAATGATCGTTGATGGACCGGAGACTTATCAAGCAGTAAACGTCAGCGGGAGAGGCACAGGGATTGCAAAGAATCAGATGGATGTTCCATCTGTTCTCTCTTTACCCAAATTTGAAAGGATTGCTACCGGCAGTAATGCAACGCGGGAGCAGGAATCACCAAAATTGGAAACTGTGGCAACAGGAAGTGATGCGGTGCAGAAGGAAGAATATTCCGCATTTGAAAAAAGCAAAATGGCAGGTGATATACGGATCACAGTCTCTGCTCCAGAAGGAGTATTCCCAAAAGGAGCAGTGCTTCAGGTCAGCCAGGTGACAGGAAGACAGGAAAAAGAAAAGCTCCAAACTGCTGTGCGGGAGGAATTAAAAAAGGAAGGCGATACTAGAAATATTCAGGAATTGCTTGCCTTCGATATTACCATCAGGAATAAAAAGGGACAGGAACTGCAGGCGGATACCAATGCCGGTGAAGTGACAGTTTCGTTTGCAAAGGTAGATATGAGAGCGGTGAAAGAAGGGGAGACACAGCTGGAAGTGTTTCATATGGATGAGAGACTGGAGGAGGCACAAAAGCTGGATTGTATGGTAAATGAGGAGGCACAAACTATAGAAGTACAGGTTGAAAATTTTTCTGTCTATACAGTAAGCTATCTGGGTACCAGCACAAAGGCAAGTCACATGGCTTCACGTCCGAAAGACGGTGTCACGTCTGGTCATCCATTTCCAAAGGGGATCGGGGGCAGCACCAGCTTCCGTATTCCAGCAATGATTACGCTGGCAGATGGTAGGATCGTGGCGGCAGCAGATGCCAGATGGAATACGACTTATGACGGCGGCGGATTGGATACCATCGTATCATGGTCAACAGATGGCGGGACTTCGTGGAATTATACGTTTGCGAACTATCTTGGAGATAACGGAAATTCTTACAATGGAACCAGATCTACTACCTTTATTGATCCGGCACTTGCCACGGACGGAGACAAAATCTATATGTTGTGCGATCTGTATCCATACGGTGTGGCGCTGAATGGGAATAAAGATATTGCACCAAAGGCTGTGACCGGTTTTAATGAAGATGGAAAACTGCGGTTAAAGGAGCGTAATGCAGATGGATCAGATGACAGCTATCAGTTTTATCTGGATGGGGATACCATTTATGCAAAAGATGGAAATGCAGTACCGGGCTATGTGGTAGATGAATATTTTAATATTACAGGAAATGGAGCAGACAGCAATCTGTTCTTCTATGATTCTCCTTATCAGGTCATGAGAACTAGTTACTTTTATCTGACAACTTCCGATGATGGAGGAGAAAACTGGTCAGCACCACAGCTTTTAAATGTTAAAACCGATAAAGAACTGGCATATCTGGCAGCACCTGGCCGCGGCATTGTGACAGAAGACGGAACGATCGTATTTGCTGCCTACTCCTATAAGGGCAGTGAAGCAACACAGAGAATGGATTTTATCTACTCGGAAGATGATGGGGAGAGCTGGAATCGTGTAGAAACAGGAACTCCGGATCAGTGGAGTTCAGAGAGTGCAGTGGTAGAACTGGAGGATGGGACCTTGAGATTCTTTTTCCGAAACGGAACCTCTCATCTTTGCTATGTTGATTATGGAGAAGATGGGTGGGAAAAACCGGTCCAGACCGGTCTGCTTACGAATTCCAACTGTCAGATCTCTGCTGTCAGGTATTCCCGAAAGGAAAAAGGCAGACAGGTATTATTAGTATCCTGCCCAACAGGACCAGATGGACAGGGATCTAACAGCAGTACGGGCGGTTTGGCATCGAAAGGTGGTAAGCGATTGAATGGAAAGATTTTCGTAGGTCTGGTCAATGATGATAATACCATGGAATGGATGAAGGATAAGCATATCCAGGTGAATCAGAACAATGCAGAATTTATGTATTCTTGTCTGACAGAACTGGAAGATGGAAGGATTGCTCTGCTGTATGAGGATCATCAGTCAGGCTGGGGAGCAGGGGCAGATAAATACTATACCATGGATTTTCAGACATATCCGTTTGAAGTGATTCCAAAACGTTACCAGATCACTCTGGAACAGACAGAGGGAGGAATGATTGCCTGTGCTGTAGAGGAAGGAGAAGAAAATACAAAGGCAGAGATCACTGCAGAGCCGTCAGAGTGTTACCGCTTATCATACTGGCTGGTTAACGGAGAGAGGAAAGAAGCGGTTGGAACAGTTTATGAAATCGTATTGCAAGAAGATGTAAAGGTTTCGGCAGTGTTTGAGAAAATACCGGATGGCGGAAACGAAGATGGAGACGAAAAATATCATGATCAGAACTCCGATGATGATGCAGTCAGGACTCCGCCACAGAAAGAGCATGCACCATCCTATGCGTCCAAAGGCAACTGGAACCAGGAGGGTGAAACCTGGAGTTTTATCATGGAAGATGGACAGCCGGCGGTATCCAGATGGATTTGCACAGAGTGGAATGGCACTTATCAGTGGTACTATTTTGATCAGGAAGGCAAAATGGCAGATGGATGGATCGATATAGACGGTCAAACGTTCTATCTGGCGCCAGAGTCTGACGGTACCAGGGGACAAATGGTGACAGGCTGGAAGCTGATTGACGGTGTGTGGTATTATTTTAATACAGATTCCGATGGAACAAAAGGCATCTTATTAAAGAATACGGTGACGCCAGATGGATTTTCAGTAGATGAAGAAGGGCGATGGGTTCATTCATAAAAACAGGACTTTTGGAAGTTGTATGAGGATCGTCTGAACAAAGCGAGGGACAGGCAGAGCGGAGGCTTTGCCTGTCCCTTGCTTTGCGGTATACGAATGCTACCAATTTATCATAATAGCTTCTTCTTTCTAGGTGGTGATTATATATTCGTTCCATACCTAACCATGCAGCTTCCTTTACCTTCGGTAAAATAACCGTCGTTCCTCTCGGCTGGCAGATTCATTCAACACGCTGTTTGCAGAAACGGTGTCAGAACAATTACATGGTTCCTGGTTAGCCTCTTTGCACTGAATGACGGCAGTGCCGGATTCTATCACTGCGCCGAATGAAATTGGGATTTCAATGCACAAGGTCTGTGTGACAATAAATGTACAGGAGGCTTTGCCGCCTGTGCATTTGCCATCCTGAGTGATCTGGGGCTGGCCGCAACAGGTTGCTTTTACTGTTCCTGGCTTTGCAAAGGGTGTCACCATAACAGGTACGCAGACGGTTTCCTTTTGATAAAATACGGACTCGCAGGATTCTGTACCGCCGCATGCAGGTCCACAAATCATAAGTCCGGTTGCTGTTGTATTACCGCCAAATAAACAGACATTCACCGGTCCTACGGCAAATGGTTCTGCCATAGTAATACATAGGCTCATCTCACCGTCTGTTTTATTGAGTGGAAAATCAAATTTTAATCCGACGCAGCCTGAGGGATTATCCGGCTTATCGGAAGTCTTTATTTCTACATTTTCACCCCATACGGCGGTCTGTGCTTCTCCATTGATGATAACGGAAATACCTGCTATATCGTTCTGAGTAATGCTGCTGCAAATTCCAAGAAGAAAATGACTTAAATCCGCATAATTGGATGTATCCTGCCCTACGCCTTGGACGTCATAACAGAATTTCTGTTTTTGTCCTTCTTCTGGATATAACACAGATTGATTTAAATTCAGAGTAAATACGAAGGGTAAAACTTTGTCTCCGCTAACCTGAGAATAGTCTATCTGATTATTACAAACTGCACGATTCATATATCCGATCCTCTTTTCTTTCTCATTATATAATATACAAAAAATAAGAAAAGGTTCATTTCTGCATTTTTATTTATTAGTTCTCTTTGTGATGTTTATTGGAAAACAGGATTTAAATAAATATGGAAAGATAAAAAACGCATGGCCCTTTGCTGGTTCATGCGTTTTTACTTTCCACAACATATGCTTTACGGCCGGCAAATATTGTTCGAAGCAGAATTATATAAAGTCTGGAAATGTGATTAATCAGAAGACTTTTTTTCGGCAACAGTATAACAGAGAAGCTTGTTTTGGGTAGTCAAAAGTTCCTTTGCCATTAACAGAAGATATTCTTGTGTTTCCGGGATAAGGTGACTGAATATCCTTATAAATTCTTCTTCATGAGGAGAAGAGAGAAACATTTCGCCCCGCCCGTTTATGAGCCATTCTTCGGAAACATTGAAGGTCAGGCATATAATTTTAATATATTTTTCAGACAATGGGCGATTTCCGTTTTCTATCATGGAATAGGCCGTTTGTGTTATACCCAGGTATTTGGCAAAGTCTGATTGATTAAAATATAGTGTTTTGCGTATGTATTTTAATCGTTGGAGCAAAATGCATTACACCCCCCTTGGTAGCATAATAAGATAAGAATAGCACATTAAACTTTGAAAAGCAATAGAAGGGTAAAAAATGAACTGTGGAACCCATCTATTTAGACCGTCTGTTTAAAACCAAAATATGTGATAAGAAAATGTATAATAATTAAGGAATTTAAGCAAACATTTTCTTGCAGCGTGTTAAGAAAACGTTAAAAAAGAAAAGGGCCGTCTGTTTCAAACAGAATCCGAAAAACATATTTTTCTAATTATATCATACTCAAGCATGGTATTTATAGTATAAAATTACAAAAAATAGTACATTTATTATGATTATTTAGAACGATTTGCCGGAGAATAGTGGATGCATGATTGATAAAAAATAATTATAGAGAAAAGGAAATAAAAAAAGAAATATTGACTTTATATGCATTTAGTGATAGTATTATAACACTAAGTTAATAAAAATGTAATGAATAATGGCGAACGAATGATAAGGAAGATGATATGGAAAATTCAAGTCGTACAAATGAAGCAGTTTCCATTTTTAGACAGCTTTCTCCAGAGAATCAGGTCTATTTGATTGCCTTGACCAGGATGGCGGAAGTGGCAGAACGGAATGCGAAGAAAAAGAGCACAGATAATGGAAGCAAATAAGGCGGCTATCTGTAATAGCTTGAATATGGGAGGAAGAAAATGCCGGAAATATATGGAAACGGAATTGCTTTAACTGAGAAAATACTGGACTTTTTGTGGGGCAGACAGACAGTGACCTTGAACAACATAGCCAATAACGATACACCTGGTTTTAAGTCGCAGTATATGACCTTCGAGGACGAGCTGGATAGAAGATTGTCTGCTGCTAATGGCAGTAGAGCCATGAAGGGCGGAAGGATGACCGATGCCATCAGCAATACACGGGCAAGTCTGCATACCACCTGGAATGAATCTTCCAGATTGGACGGTAATAATGTCGATATGGATCAGGAGCAGGTGGAGCTGGTTCGTACAGTATATGAATATCAGTTTATGGTAAGTTCCATATCCAATGATATTAACCGTTTGAGAAGCGCGGCAAAGTCATTTTAAGAGACGTATCACAGCATTGCATAAAAAGTGAAAGATGAATGGAGGAAAAGCGATGGAGGCGCTGTTTATAACACCTATAAGAGAATGGGGAAGCATTGAGGGGATACAGGAGGAAAAGACGGCAGTCCTGCCTGGACAAAGCCAGGCAGGACTGTTTGCGGATGTTTTCCGCAATGTGGTAGAACAAGTACAGGTATCTCAGGCGGATGTAGAACATAAACAGTATCTTCTGGCTACCGGGCAATTAGATGATGCGCATACCCTTCCTATAGCAGAGGCAAAAGCAGCTCTCAGTCTGGATGTGCTGATTTCTTTGCGCAACAAAGCGATGGAATCCTACAATGAACTTATGAAAATGAGTGTATAATCGCTCTGTAAAACTATTCACAAAGGATAAAGGCTGGTAAAAAACATGCAGGATGTGAGAGAGAATTGGCTGAAAATGCCTCCCAGAACAAGAAATATAATCAAAGTAATCGCTGCAGGTACTGTAGCGATTACTTTGATTGCTGTTATTGCACTTAATCTAAGTAAAAATAAAGATTACGGCACTTTGTTTACAGGACTGAATGCCGGGGAGGCCCAGGAGGTGGCGTCCCTTCTTCAGGATGAGGGGATTGACTACCGGTATAACGGTGACGGAACCATACGGGTTCCTGCCGGGCAGGAGGATCAGGCCAGAGCGAATCTTCTAAGCAAGGGCTATCCGAAGAGTGGATTTACATATGATATGTATCTGAACAATTCGGGGCTCATGACTACGGAATCGGACAAGAAACGGGTATCGTTGTATGAATTGCAGGAGCGCCTTGGAGCTACCATACGGGTGTTTGATGGAGTGCAGGATGCAAAGGTCACGATTGCGGAGGGGCAGGAACAAACCTATGCTCTGGAGGACGGTGTGCAGCAGTCAGCTTCCGCTTCTGCTGTTATTACGATGAAAACTGGCAGTACCCTTACTCCGGACAAGGCAAAAGCGGTAAAGCAGCTTATTGCTCAGGCGGTTCGTGGGATGAATTTCACTAATGTAGCGGTTTTTGACGCGGCTACCATGATGGAAGTGGGTACCCAGGAGGAAGAGGGAAGCAAGACAGGATCTGCCACAGACATGACGAGTCTTACCACTCTGGTAGAGAGTAATATCGCGGGCAACGTAAGGAGGGTATTAGAACAGCTTTACGGTCAGGGAAATGTGGCGGTGTCTGTAAAGGGAACGCTGAATATGCAGCGTTTGATTCAGGAAAGTACGCAGTACAGCGTCCCGGATAAGATTGATGAGCAGGATAAGGCGGGCCTGCTTCAGCGTGAGGAAACCTCTGGTGAGAGTACTACGGGAGCGAATCAGACTGCCGGAGGCGTAGTAGGAGCAGACGCCAATGCGGATACCCCGCGTTATACGAACAATAATGGAACGGAACAGATTCAGGAAAATTACACGAATGGTTCTGCTGCCAGGGAATGGCTGTTTAACAGTCTAAAAGAACAGCGGGAGATCGATCCGGGAGTATTGGAGAATACGACGGTGGGAGTAGTTATTAATACCGCTGATAACCAGACGGTAGCCGAGAGGGATTTGGTTAATCTGGTGGCAAATTCAGCGGGTATACCGGTGGATACGGCTGCCCAAAAGATTACCGTTATCCGTGCGCCCAAACTTGCGGATTCTGTTCCGGCAGGACAGAGCAATGCTGCAGAGGCAACAAGCCTTCTTCCTATCTATATTGCTTTAGGCGCGGGAGGACTGTTGATTCTATTGCTCGTGATTCTCCTTCTGCTTCAGAGACGGAAAACCCGTATGGCAGAATTAGCAGCTACAGCAGAGGAAGGATTCCTTCCAGATGACCAGCTTCTGGAGGAAGGCGCCGAAGCAGGCGGAGAGGAAATAACGAGAGAAAGTCTGGGAGGAAGTGCAGCGCAGCTTGAAGAGGATGCTGTGGAGGAGGAATTTAACAGAAGCGAGGAAATCCTGAACCTTCGTATGCAGCGCAGCCTGAGGCTGAAGCAGAATATAGCGGAATTTGTGGATCAGAATCCACAGATTGCGGCAAAGTTGATTCAAAGCTGGCTCAGGGGAGATAGTGAGGAGGATGGCAATGGCGGAAACCGCAAATCTAATCGAAAAAAATAATACAGCGCCGGAAACGGGCGGCAATGAGATGGTGTTGGATGCAAGAAGCAAAACTGCGATTGTCATCGTATCCCTGGGTGCGGACAGGGCTTCTCAAATATACAAGTATCTGGATGAGGGGGATATTGAGGAGCTTACCTATGAGGTGGCTAAGCTGGGGCGAACTACCAATGTCCAGGTGGAGCAGACACTGGATGAATTTTACAAGCTCTGCCTGACACATAAAATGATGACTGACGGCGGTCTGGACTATGCAAGAAACGTACTGGAGAAGGCATTTGGGGAAACTACAGCCAGAAACCTTTTGGAGAAGGTGTCCAAAACCCTTCAGTCCAAGCCGTTTAACTTCTTTATGAAAGGAGATCCCAAGGCCCTCCTTTCCTTGTTGCAGAATGAGCGTCCTCAGGTGATAGCATTGATTATGTCTTACATGGATGCGGAGCAAGCAGCTCAGATTCTGGAGCACCTTCCTGATGAGAAGCGGATTGCTGCTTTGGAGGGTATGGCTTGTATGGATCGGGTGTCTCCTGAGGCGATCAGCATTGTAGAGGAGGAGATGAAGAGGAAGTTTGCCGCCATTATTACCAGCGAGGACAATATGAACCTGGGTGGAGTAGACTATGTGGCGGATGTTATGAACCATGTGGATCGCAGTAGCGAGCGTAAGATTTTTGAGGAGCTGGACAAGCGCAATCCGGAGCTGGCAAGGGAGATCAAGGACAAGATGTTTGTGTTCGAGGATATTCTGGGGATGGACAACCGTTCTGTACAGCGTTTTATCAGAGATTGCGATACCAAGGATATTGTATACGCGCTGAAAAATGCGGCAGAAGATATGCGGAGCGTATTTTTTACCAATATGTCCAAGCGTATGGCAGATACGGTACGGGATGATTTGGAAATTACGACCAATGTGCGGCTTAAGGATGTGGAAGAAGCGCAGCAGCGTATTGTTAATCTGATTCGCGACCTGGAGGAGAAGGGTGAGGTAATCATCCAAAAGGGAGGTGACGGGGATGACGATATTATCGTCTAACCGTATCATAAAAGAGCCGGAGAAGGAGACGGAAATTTGGCAATACAATCCTCCCATTGAGACAGAACAAAAGAAGGAAATTAAAAAAAGTACGGAGGAGCTGCCTTCCGCCCCGGAAGGAGAAGGGCCTGTCTCACAGACGCCAGAAGAGCATCGGCTTCTGGAGCAGTGGAACCTGGTGCGCATACAGGAGAAAACCAACGCGATTTTTGAAGCGATCGAGAAGGAACGCCTGAGGATCGTAGAGGAAGCAAAGGAGCTGGCCTGCCAGGAGCAGGAGCGGGCCCGGCAGGCCGGTTATGCTAAGGGCTATGAGGAAGGCTTGCTCCAGGGGGAGAAAAAGGCCATAGCTCAGTCGGAAGCCAGACTTCGGGAGCGGCTTAGCGGCTTTGAAAAAGACATAAAAAAAGCCTTGGAGTCAGTGGAGGAGGCAAAGGAGGCCTGTGTGCATACTTATCTGGATGAGCTGAAGGACTGTGCGGTGTCTGTGGCAGAGAAGGTCATTCATATTAGCTTAAAATCCAGCGGAGAGGTTATTAAGCAGATGATTGTAGCTGCCACGGAGAAGCTGAAAAAGACAGCCTGGGTCAAAATCTATATTGATAAATTTGACTATGACATGATGATGAAAGCAGATGCAGATGTAATTGACGAGCTGTCTCACCTGTCCGACAACATAAAATTCATTGTGATGGATAAAGAGGAGCAGGGCAACTGCATCATTGAGATGCCGGATGAAATTGTGGATGTAAGCGTGAATACCCAGATGGAGAACATCAAAGACATACTGGAGAATATACGGGTATAGGAGAAGCCTATGTTTGAAAAGATACCGCAGCTGGTTATGAAATCCGAAACAGTCAGCCATATAGGGAAAATTGAGAACGTAGTGGGAATGTCCATGGAGGCTTCAGGGGGGCGCTCCAGCATCGGAGATATTGTAATGATTTACAATGAGGAGCAAAACCGCCAAATGCCCGCAGAGGTGGTAGGCTTTAAAAATGGTAAGATTCAGCTTATGACCTATGAGGCCACCAGCGGTATTACATCAGGAAGCTTTGTGCGCAATACAAGGCGGAGGCTGAAGGTGCCGGTAGGAGATTTTCTGAAGGGACGTATTATTAATGCCTTAGGAGAGCCCATTGACGGCAAGGAGGATTTTAAGCCCTCCAGGACATACACCGTGAATAGCCCCTATACCAACCCTTTAAGCAGGCCCCCCATCAGGGAACGCCTGGAGTTTGGCATTAAGGCCATTGACGGCTTTAATACCATAGGAAAGGGACAGAGAATCGGTATCTTTTCCGGTTCAGGAGTTGGAAAAAGTACACTTATGGGGATGATTGCCAAGAATGTTAAGGCGGACATCAATGTAATCGCTTTGGTGGGCGAGCGTGGAAGAGAGGTTCTGGAATTTGTCCAGAAGGATCTGGGAGAGGAGGGCATGAAACGCTCCGTTCTGGTGGTGGCTACCTCCGATCAGCCTGCTATGCTGCGGATGAAATGTCCTTTAGTAGCTACTACCATTGCGGAGTATTTCCGGGATCAGGGCTGCGATGTGCTTCTGATGATGGATTCCCTTACCAGATATGCCATGGCTCAAAGAGAAATAGGCCTGGCAATCGGAGAGCCTCCCATTGCGAGAGGGTACACGCCTTCCATCTATGCAGAGTTTCCTAAGCTGCTGGAGCGCAGCGGAAACTTTGATAAAGGATCGATTACTGGTGTCTATACCGTACTGGTGGAAGGAGATGACACCAATGAGCCTATTGCTGACACGGTAAGAGGTATTTTAGACGGTCACATTGTTCTTAGCAGGCAGCTGGCGAATGAAAATCATTTTCCCGCTATTGATATAGGAGCCAGTATATCCAGACTCATGGTGGAAATCGTCTCACGGGAGCATCAGAGAACCGCCTCCCGATTGCGGAATCTTCTGAGCATTTACCAAAAAAACGCGGATCTGATATCCATAGGCGCTTATAAAAAGGGAAACAATGCGGCTCTGGATGAAGCAGTATCCAAAATCGATTCCATAAACGCATTTTTGAAGCAGGAAATATGGGAACGCTTTTCATATGAAGAAGTCCTGGGGCTTATGGAGAACATTACAGGCTGATTCTGGGGGAACATGGGATGAAAAAGTTTCAGTATAGACTGGAGCCGGTTTTGAACTATCAGACGCAGGTTTTGGATAATCTAAAGGTAGAGCATGCGGTGATTGTACAACGGGTAAACAGAAAGCAGAGTGAGATTGCAGGCTTAAACCGGGAGCTGGAAGGGTTTGAAAGCGAGTTTGACCAGGTTAAGCAGGCTGGGGCGTCCATCACTGATTTCCGGCTCTTTGACATGTGCATTGGCCGTATGGAGGAAATAATCCGTGAGGAGGAGGAACGGCTCCGCCTGTTAAAGCAAAAAGAGGATGAGAAAAAGAAGGAGGTAATTTCCGCAAAAGTGGATACCTCCAGGTATGAGAAAATTAAGGATAAAAAGAAGGATGAGTACCTGAAAGCGGAAGCGAAGGCCCAGGAGCTGTATATCGAGGAATTTGTTTCCAACTCTTCGGTGGCATTTCGTCATCAGAACCGGGGCTGAGGGAAGGTAATGGAAGGTAATCCCAGCCGGAACAGGCTGTTGATTATAAATTTACTATCAGGAAAGGAGGAAACATGGAAAATGTTGTAAAAATGCTGGTTCGTACTCCTGAAAGGACAGAGCCCAGACAGGCGGCAAAAGGAGACTGTGGGCCAAAGGATGACTTTGACAAGCTTCTCAGGGAAAAGACAAAGCTATCCGAAAAAGGAGAGCCAATCAGTGACAGACGGACGCCTCAAACGCTTTCCGGCCATGAAAAAGAGCCCTTAAACGATCCGGATAGATCGGTAAAGGATAAACAGGTTGTTCATACAGCAGATAAGTCTGAACAGACTTTGGGGCAGTCGGACTTAAATTTGCTGCAGGCATCACTTCCTTATCAGGCTTTGGCTCTGGTTCAGAATACGGACGAGCAGCCTGTGAATGAAGCAGCGGTTAAGCCGGAAGGGAAAACGCTGGTTACGATTCAAGAAACCGGTATTCCTGTAAAAAGTCAGGGAGGCGCAGTCGTTACTCCGTCAGAAATCCAAGAGGAAACTTTTCAAGCTATCCCCCAGGCTGAGAATGTGCATAAGGAAGCGAAGGCGCCGGCACTCCCAGTGGAAAACAGTGGGGATACAATAGCCGAGATGGTAAAAATGAAGCCTGCACATGGGGCAAAGAAAGAGGCGGAGAGGAATCAAGCAGGCGAGGAGGCCGAGGAAATCTTCAAAACAGCCGCCAATCTACAGCCAGGAGAACAGCCGAAAGCTGCGGGAAACAGCCGGCAGCTGGCTGCGGTTCGTCAGGCAGAGCCAGGATGGGAGCAGGAGGGTGGACATATCCGTATTCAGACAGGGAAGGATAGCCTTCCTGAGGATCTAGGGAATGCTCTTACTTCGGGACTGCTGCAGAGAAAGGGAGAGCTGACAGTAGAGCTGGAGCCGGCGTCTCTTGGAAAGCTGACAATCAAGGTTGTCTATGAGGGCGGCAGAGCCGCAGTTTCGATTGCAGCCTCAAATCCCAAAACCCTGGAAATGCTGAATCAGAAAGCTGGCGAGCTGGCTGGAATCCTGGAAGAAAAAACCGGTCAGGCTACCATTGTGTATACCCAGGGTGCTCATCAGGAACAGGGACAGTACCCCGCAGATCAGGAGGGGCGGGGAGCCGGATATGACAGGCATCAGGAGAGAGAACAAAAGAGGCAGGAATCAGACAACTTTGCCCAGCAGCTCAGACTGGGCTTGGTATAGGGCAGAAGGGAGAAATATGGCAGACAAGATAACAGCCAGCGGAACCGGCAACCCGTATATCGGCCATTCCTATACGGTTGAGGCCAATGACAAGAATACGATTACAATGAACAGCTATTTTAAGCTGCTCGCGGCACAGCTGCAGAATCAGGATATGACAAATCCCATGGATAACAGCGAGATGATGGCCCAGATGACTCAGATGGCCATGGTACAGTCCATGAGCGCTATGACAGAATCGATCAGCACATCCACGGCTGTCAGTACGCAGACTTACGCGGCCGGACTGGTTGGGCAGAGAGTGACGGTGGCTGTGACAAAAACCAATGCCTATGGTCAGGATAAAGGGGTAGATGTAAAATACGGAGATGTGGAGTCTGTAAACTTTGTGGGAGGCACACCTGTGTTTCGCCTGAAAGGTGATGATAAGGACTATCCCTTGAGCTATCTCCTGGGCATGGGAGAGATTCCCAATCCTTATGATAAGAAGGATGGAAACGAAGAAGGAGATAAAGAGGAAGGGGCCAACGGAACCAATGAAGCCAACGGCATAAATAGCGTCAATAATAACAGAAATGCCTGGTTGGCAGGAGGAACAGGACTTATTTAGGACAGGGCAGACAGAAGGTGCTGCAGGAAAGGGATGTATATGAATGTAAATGGGGTGAACGGGCTGGACAGCAGCCGGTTCTGGAACCACGGACTAAAATCAGGACTTCCGGGAGGCGAAGGCAGAGGCGCATCCTTTGAGGAACTGCTCCGAAATAAGAGCGCAGAGGATGGACTGAACTTTTCCAAGCACGCCAGAAAACGCCTGGATGAACGGGGAATCGATGTCGACAGCAGGCTGATGGAACAGCTGGAGCATGCCGTTGAGGGAGCCCGCAAAAAGGGCGCCAGAGATGTGGCGGTAATCGGCCCGGAGAATATTTTTATAGTCAATGTACCAAATAACACCGTGGTGACAACCATATCCCAGCGGGATATGAGAGAGAAAATATTTACGAATATTGACAGTGCCGTTTTGATGTAGCAGGACCTAAAACAGGATGCGCATTCCGTCCGTCCTGATGTGAAGGGCGGAGAACGGCGGAAAGGATGACACATATATGTTAAGATCAATGGATTCTGCGGTAGCAGGACTGAGAGCCCATCAGAACAAGATGGATGTAATCGGAAACAATATCTCCAATGTGAATACCTTCGGCTTTAAATCCCAGACCTACAGCTTTAAGGAGGCTATGTACCAGACCTCCACTGCTTCCACAGGAGGCGTGGTCAGGGATACCACCTCTGCCGGCGGTACAAACGCGGCGCAGTACGGCTACGGCACCATGATGGGTTCCATCGCTATGGATATGACCAGCAGTACACCCTCCTATGTTGGAGGCTTTAACGCCTGCATTGATGGGGAAGGCTTTTTTATCACTAAGGCGGTAGTAGGGCCGGACAGAGGTTATGAGGTGGACAAGATGAAGGCCTCCGGCTTTGATTATACCCGCGTAGGCCAGTTCCAGATTGACAGCAACGGTTATCTGGTGGATGCCAATAAGAATTTTGTATATGGGTTTAGGAGACGTGCTGATGATACGGATGCAAAGCCTTTAGAGGGTAATCTTATGCCTCTTAAGGTGCCGAAGGATTTAAACTTTGCTTATGATGGTGACGCCCTCCAGCTAAAGGATGTTCAGGTGAACAGCGCGGGGGAAGTGACCGGCACGGTAGTCTCTACTGATGCGGCTCAGGACGGCAAGACGGTTTCTCTCGGAAAGGTAGCCATCGCCACCTTCCAGAACCCCAACGGCCTTACCAAAAGCGGAGGCGGCTATTACAACGCGTCGGACAGTGACAACACTGGAGCCAGCTCAGCCACCATACCCGGCGGCTCCACCTCTATGCTTATGACTGGCTATCTGGAAGCCTCCAATGTGGATCTGGCCAAGGAGTTTTCAGAGATGATCACCACGCAGAGAGGGTTTCAGGCAAATTCCAAGATCATTACAGTCAGTGACGAGATGCTTGCTGATCTGGTTAACATGAAGCGGTAAAAATCATGAAATGGCCGTATGGACAGGACCAGGATATGGCAGACCGGGCCAGAGAACTTAGGAGAAGCCGGATGGAAGCTGAAAAGCGGCATCCGGCTGCCGGGCAGAGCATCAGCAGGTCTGAAGAAAACAGGGAGAGAACGATGATTGAAGCAACCCGTTTGAATGGAGAAAAAATCTATCTGAATCTCATTCAGATAGAAAGCATGGAAAGTATTCCGGAAACAAAAATCAAGATGATGAACGGAGATTATTTTCTGGTGAAGGATTCTGTAGATTCCATCATTGATCAGATGAAAGCATTGGCAAACAGCGTGCTGACATTTAACGATAAAATCAGATAAATATTAATTCTCGCAGGAGGACAACAACATGGATTTAACAACGCTGATTGGCATTGTGTTAGGCGGAATACTGATCGTATGGGGAATTGGGCCGGTAAATCTGGGGAATTTCGTAGATACCTCCAGTGTACTGATTGTTGTAGGAGGGACGCTGGCTGCGGTAATTGCAAGCTATCCTTTGCGGCTGCTGATGGATATTCCTAAGCATATGCTGGTGTTGATGAGGGGAAAGAAATATAATATTCCAAAGCTGGTAGATCAGATTGTGGATTTGGCGATGATAGCCAGACAGAGTGGACTTCTGGCTTTGGAGGAGAAGGCGGATGAAATTCAGGATCCCTTTTTCAAGCAAGCCGTGCTTATGATTGTGGATGCCAATGACCCTGATAAGGTGCGCTACATGTTGGAGCGGGAGATGGATGATATGATGACCCGCCATGATGAGGCGGCGGGCATCTATGAGAAGGCTTCCGCTTTTGCCCCTGCTTTTGGAATGATAGGAACGCTGGTAGGCCTTATTAACATGCTAAAGCAGCTGGGACTGGACAGCGGAGAGGCCAACTCCAGTCTGGGTCAGGATATGGCAGTAGCTTTGATTACTACATTTTACGGCTGTGTACTCTCTAATCTTCTCTTTCATCCCATTGCTAAGAAGCTGAGAATCCGCCAGGAGGAGGAGGAGCTTTACTGCTCCACGATTATTGAGGGTATCATTGCCATCCAGGGCGGTGAAAATCCGAAGTTCATACGTGAGCGCCTTCTTTCATGTATGAAACAGTCCCAGCAGAAAAAGCTCCTGCTGAAGGCCGGAAGAGAGGAGAGGCGCACAGAAGGAGGCATCGGAGAAGAGGTATGAAAAAACGTAGGAAATCTGCGCCGGACGGCGGCGGTAACTGGATGGATACATATGGGGATATGGTTACCCTTTTGCTTACCTTTTTCGTGATGCTCTATGCAATGTCCAGCTTAAATCAGCAAAAGTGGGAGGTATTTGTAAAAAGTATCTATCCTGATATTAAGGATCAGGAGCAGATAGCGATTAATGAACATCCCAATGAAGGAACATATAATGTTAGCGGCACGATGCAGACCAATACAGAGCTTCCTGAGAATGTGGATATTAATAAGCTTTACCTGACGCTGGCTCAGAGACTGGAGGAATATGGAGTAAGCGGGGCCACTGTGTCCAGAGGGGAGAATTATACTTTTATACAATTTCAGGATCAGGCCTTTTTTGATGGAGAAAGCTCGGTGCTGACAGCGGAGGCTAAGAACGTGCTGGATATTTTCTGCGATACCATTGCGCCTGAGTCAGATCAGATTGGACAAATACAGGTCATGGGCCATACATCCCAGGGAGATCCTAACCGGCCCAATAATCCCCGGACGGATCGGATGCTTTCATCCCTGAGATCGGCGGAGGTAAGCGCCTATATTCAGGAAAAAAACATCATTGATCCAGGAAAGCTGGTAGGGGTAAGCTACGGACAGTTCAGGCCCGTGGCTACCTTTGAGACAAGGGAAGGAAGGGCTGAAAACCGGCGGGTGGAAATTCTGCTCATTGATGCAGATTCAGATACCACTAAATCACTGAATGATTACTATGAAGAGGTTTACAATGGGGCCAATGCCGATAAGACCATTGTTACCAGTGGAGACGGATTTACGGCTGTTGAGAGCAGTCCGGAGAATGTAGCCAGCATGCTTCCCGAAAGCGGAGCTTCTGCGGAACAGCCTCAAACAGTATCGGATCAGCAGCCTCCAGCAGGTGAGGCGCCAGAATAATAAGGGAAAAGGTGGCATTTAGCGATGGCAGACGTATTATCTCAAAGCCAGATTGACGAGCTTTTGCGGTCTATGAACGATGAAAAGACGGAGCCGCAAAAGGAGACGCAGAACAAGAAGGCTGAGACAGTGGAGAAAGATTACAGCAAGTATGATTTTTACAGCCCCAGAAAGTTCACCAAGGATAAAATAAAAATTCTCACAAGTATATTTGAGAATTACGCCAGAATTATTACGTCTCAGGTGAACGGTATTTTCAGGGTAATGACGGATATTACAGTCATAGAGGTTCAGGAATGCCGGTATTATGAGTTTGTGAACTCTCTAAATGAAAATTCCAGTGTGACTTTGACGGACGTCTTTGTGGAGGAACATAACAAGAATCTGGTTCCTCTCATGCTCTATATAAGCCCTGGCATGGTCATCACACTCATTGACCATATGCTGGGAGGGTCAAGCGAGGCTGTTAAGGTGGAGGAGGGATACCGTTATTCGGATGTGGAAACGGCCCTTTACAAGAAAATATCTTCCCATCTGGTTCAGGCTTTAAAGGATGGCTTTTCCAATTATCTGAATGCAGAGTTTAAAACACAGAGAATTGAAGAAAATCCCAGTATGATTCAGGACGTGGGACTGGATGAGACAGTAGCCATCATTCATTTTAATGTGGATCTTGCTGGCCTGGCTGTTGAGCGCATTAAAATATGTATGCCTGGAACGCTTCTGGAGTACATGTTCCGGTTGATAGATAATCGCAAGCATATAGCCAGAGGATATGCCTATGAGGATAACCGGGAGAAGATTTTTGAAAATATTCGCCATTCATCACTCCCTGTTACAGGACAGCTTGGCAGGGTAGGGCTTGAATTAAGCGATATTTATCACCTCAAGGTGGGCGATGTGATTGATATGAATAAGCCAAAGGACAGCGAGGTAAAGCTGTTTGTGGGAAAACAGTCCTGGTTTTCCGGTACCATGGGCATTTACAAAAAGAATGTTGCGGTTCGGATAAACAGAAGATTTTACGGAGAGGATGAGAAGCGTTCAGAGGAAGCAAAGCCTCTGGAAGAAGTGCAGGAAGTCTCCGATTAGAGAATATTCGTAGAATGAATCATTAGTATAGAAAAGTGAGGAAAGCAAAAATGGCAAAGATTATGCTGGTTGATGATGCGGCATTTATGAGAATGATGCTGAAAAAGGCACTGACTGAGAGCGGATACACGGATTTCGTGGAGGCACAGGATGGGGCTGAGGCAGTGAAAAAGTACGGTGAGGAAAATCCGGATCTTGTAATCATGGACATTACAATGCCTAATATGGACGGCCTTCAGGCATTAAAAAAAATCCGGGAGTCCGATCCCAACGCAAAGGTTGTTATGTGCACTGCGATGGGGCAGGAAGCGATGGTTGTGGAAGCGATTAAATCAGGAGCGAAGGATTTCGTTGTAAAGCCTTTTAACGGAGAGCGGATTGTTCAGACGGTAAGCTCCATTCTTGGCAAATAGTTCTTATTATTACAGGAGGAAGCAGCATGGCTTTTTTAAGTTCATTTGATATTAGCGCCTCAGGAATGAGCGCCCAGCGCATCCGCATGGATGTGGCTGCTGAAAATATTGCAAACATCGATACAACCAGGACGGAGGCAGGCGGAGCATACCGCAGAAAGGACGTTCTTTTTGAAAGCTATGGATCAGAATCCTTCAGCCAGGCGCTGCGCAATGCGTCTGAGGGAAAAGGCTTCTCCAGCAGAAATGCCGGAGTGAGAGTTTCCGGGATCATAGAGGATACCAGAGAGATGAAGCGAGTGTATAATCCGGGACACCCCGACGCAGATGGGGAGGGCTTTGTGACTCTTCCGAATGTAGACCTTCTTAAGGAAACGGTAGACAGCATGTCGGCCACAAGGTCTTATGAAGCGAATGTCACGGCGTTGAATGCAATGAAGCTGATGGCGCAGAAAGCTCTGGACATTGGGAAATAGGGTTCAGATAAGTAGATAATCAGGAACAAAAGGAGATGAAGCAATGGGCGCTAACAGCTTTAATGAGATGGAGATTGATGCGATAGGCGAGATTATGAATATCAGTCTCGGAGCCTCAGCTACAGCAGTATCTACACTGCTGGGAGCAAAGGTTAACATAACTACGCCGGTGGTACAGATTCAGACAAAACAGGAATTTGAATTTAAGCGGCTGGAACCTGCGGTTGGTGTGGAAATATCCTACACAGAGGGCCTGGAAGGCAAAAACATAATGGTATTTAGGAGGGATGACGTCCGGATTATTGTGGGAATGATGATAGGACAGGAAATATCCCAGGAGGACTTCCAGATGGATGATATTAACATCAGCGCTATCTGTGAGGTAATGAACCAGATGATGGGTTCCTCCGCCACCGCGATGTCGGAATTCCTTGGCAGGACAGTCAATATCTCAACTCCCCTGTCCTCTGAGATAACAGATACAGAGAGTTTCAAGGAAAGCTACTTTGCGGAGGAATCCAGCATGGTGATTGTCAGATTCCAGCTGGAGATTGTAGGGACTCTGAAAAGCGAGTTTATTAATATGATTCCTATTCCTCTGGCAAAGCACCTGCTGGTGCCCTTTAAGGATACAATTGTAGCAGCGGAAAAAAATGCGGAGAGTGAAATAAGGACTGCGGCAGAGCTGAAGATGGCTGAGACGGAGCAGGAAAAGCAAAGAGCTGCGGAGGAGAAAATGGAAAGCTCCAAAGAGGAAGCGACGGAAGCGCACCAGACAGAGGCTTCAGAGCCAGCTCAAGAAGGACCGGACGTTGCTAATAAAGAAGCAGAAAGCCCGTCTGTGACAAAGGTACATATGAAAGCTGAAACGCCGAAGGAGACAGAGGCTTTTGCTGCTGTCGGCCAGAGCGCCCAGCCAGGTACAGCCTGGATGCCTCAGCCGGGTATGCAGCCGCCTGTCTATGGTTATCCGGCTCCTGGAGATCCGGCTGTGCTTCAGCTTCTGGCGCAGATGCAGCAGACCCAGGTACAGATGATGGAATTGATGAAGAACATGGGGAAAGAAGGGAAAACGGCTCAAAGCAGTTCCATTATACGGCCTGTAAACTCACCTCAGCTTGTGGGGGATATGGATGAGGGAGAGGAAGAGAAGGCGAACCAGGAAATGCTTATGGGCGTTCCTCTGGAGGTTTCCGTGGAAATTGGAAGGACAAAGAAGCTGGTGCGGGATATTCTGGAATTTACCCAGGGTACGCTGGTAGTCTTAGACAAGATGGCTGGAGAGCAGGTGGATCTGTTTGTCAATGGACAGTGTATTGCCAGAGGCGATATTGTGGTGGTAGAGGACAATTTTGGAATACGAGTGACTGAGATTGTTTCCAACGGGCTGAATGCGGAGACCCTGCAATGACAGATGGAAGCTATATAACTCTTTTTCAGTCTATTTTGATGCTGGCTTTGGTTTTAGCCTTGGCCTACTGGTGCAGCCGTTTTCTGGGAAAAGGCTGGAACCGGTATTCAGGAAGCGGACGACTGAAGGTGCTGGATCAAATCCAAGTTGGACAGGATCGGAGGATTCTGGTTATAAAGGTAGGAGAGCATTGTTACCTGGTAGGAGTAAGTCCTGCCGGTATTCAGCTTATCGATCGGCTGGAGGATGAGCCTGGGCAAGAAGCTTGTGGGGAGGACACCGGTAAAGCCCCTGTGGATTTCAGGCAGCTTTTAGAAAAGAAGCTGGGGGCCTGGCGGAAGAAAGGCGGAGGAGACAGATGAACGATCTTCTAATGCAGCTTAACGGCGGAAATGTACCGGCTCTGGACCTGGTGTTCATGCTGACTTTAGTGGCATTGCTGCCGTCGATTGTTATAATGATGACTGCCTTTACCAGGATCATCATTATCCTCTCATTTACAAGAAATGCCATGGGAGTTCAACAAACTCCCCCCAACACGGTATTGGCAGGAATGGCCTTGTTTTTAACTCTTTTTATAATGAGTCCGGTGATTAGCCAGATTAATACAGAGGCCTATCAACCCTATTTGCGTCAAGAGATAACCCAGACAGAGGCAGTGGAACGGATGGTGGTTCCAATGAAAGATTTCATGCTGAGAAATACAGAAAAGCAAACGCTGGACAGCTTTGTTGGGATGTCTAATACGCAGCCAAAGGAAAATGCTCAGGATTATCCTCTGACCGTAGTGATTCCTGCGTTTATGACAAGTGAACTAAAGGTAGGGTTTACCGCCGGCTTCCTGATTTATCTTCCCTTTCTGCTGATTGACGTCATCGTTTCCACCACCTTGATGTCAATGGGTATGGTAATGCTGCCACCGACGATGGTGTCAATGCCCTTTAAGCTTTTGCTGTTTATTTCCGTAGATGGGTGGCAGCTGCTTTTTGGAAATCTTATAAACAGCTTTAACCATTAGGGGGAGAGGAAGGAGAAACTATGACAGATCTACAGATACTAGATATCCTCTATCAGACTTTTCAGCTGGCCTTAAAGCTGTCGCTGCCGTTTCTGCTTGTGAGCATGGCTGTGGGAGTGCTCATATCCATTTTTCAGGCGGCCACTCAGATCAATGAGCAAACTCTGACCTTCGTGCCTAAATTCTTGGCCATTCTTGCAGTTATGGGCTTTTTGGGAAGCACTATGCTGGTTATGATGCAGGATTTCACAAAACAGATTTTCGGCATGATAGCGGGAGGTTAAAGGCTGATGTTTATACTTTTCTCCCTGATTGTGATGCGCATGAGCGGAGCCATTGCGCTAAATCCCCTTCTGGGAAGAAGCAATGTTCCCATCAGGGTGAGGACAGCCTTTATTTTTGCTCTTTCTCTCCTGCTTTATGTAGGAGTGGGGGGGAGCCTGGGACATGAGCCTGTGGGGATGCTGGAATATGGGATGATGCTTGTGAAGGAGCTGCTTTTCGGCTTTGCCCTGGGCTTTACCATGGAGCTGACCTTTCTTGTAGTACGTTTTGCCTCATCTGTGATGGATTATTCCATGGGACTTTCCATGGCGCAGATATACGATCCTCAGTATAACACACAGATGACTATCAGTTCCGGATTGTTCTATGCATTTTTGGCTCTTTTGTTTTTGGCGGTGAACGGACATGTGCGTCTGATTGCCATGTTTTTCTCATCGGCTTATCTGATTCCCTTCGGGGAGGTGACTTTACGTCCTGAGCTGACTGAGGCTATGATGGGCTTTTTTTCTACCGCCATTACAATGGGGATGCAGTTAGCCTTTCCTTTGGTAGCGATGGAGCTGATTGCAGAAGCTGCCGTAGGTATCCTGATGCGTATTATACCTCAGATCAATGTGTTTGTAGTGAACTTTCAGGTGAAGATAGTAGTGGGACTGATGATTCTGGTGATGATGTTCAGTCCTATGGCAGATCGTTTGTATACGGTAATCGGAACCCTGTTTACCGATATGCAGCAGGTGGTGCGTTTAATGATGCCATAGAATTGAAAAGGGGGCGGGAGCTTGGCAGGAGGCGGCGGAGGCGAAAAAACAGAAAAACCCACCAGTAAGCGGCGTCAGGATGCCAGAAAGGAAGGAAATGTATTTCAGAGCAGGGACGCTGCTACCGTGGTGGTGCTCTTTGGGGTTTTCTGGGGAATTAAGCTTTACCTTCCTTTTCTCCAGAAGACGATTGAGGAGTGCCTGAATCATTTTATATCTCGCGTAAGCTGGGAGAATCCACTGGGGGAGGCGCCTCAGATATTTATTTATCTGGTGGTCACTGTTGTAAAATGTACCGTTCCTCTCCTGCTGTGGGCCAGCCTTCTTGGGATTTTGGCTCACGGAGTCCAAACCCGTTTTAACGTGTCCTTTCAAAGCGTTAAGCCCAAGCTGAGCAAGCTGAATCCTATCAGCGGGCTGAAAAAAATGTTTGCTCTGCGGAATGTGGTGGAGCTGGTAAAGAACCTGATTAAAATAACCCTGCTTCTGGTTTTGCTCTATGAGATCTTAAAAAAGGATTTGGTGGCCATGTCAAAGCTTCTGGATATGCAGACCATGGCCTCGGCAGCCTTTATGCTCAAGGCAGTGTTTGACCTGGTGGTGAAGGTTTGCGCAGCCTTTACAGTGGTTGCTTTCTTTGACTTCCTTTACCAAAGGTGGGAGTATGAAAAGAACCTAAAGATGACGAAGCAGGAAGTAAAAGATGAGTTTAAGCAGACAGAGGGAAATCCTGAAATTAAAGGCAGAATCAGACGCATCCAGCGTCAGATGGCCTTAAGCAGAATGATGCAGAAGGTGCCGCAGGCAGATGTCATTATCAGGAATCCCACCCATTATGCCATAGCCCTGAAGTATGATCCCAAGAAGCATGGAGCGCCGGTGGTTCTGGCTATGGGGCAGGACGAGCTGGCCCTGCGTATTGTACGGGCAGGGGAGGAAAATGGGGTATTTATCATAGAGAATAAACCTCTGGCAAGGGCTCTTTATGGTTCCTGCAGGCTGGACAGGGAGATTCCGGCAGAATTTTACGGCGCAGTGGCTGAAATCCTGGTTCATATCTACAGGGCAGGCCACAGGGAAGATATGTTCAGATAATAATAGATGGATGGAGTTTCGATGAAGAAGATACTGAGCTATTCGGTGGTACTATTTGTACTGACGGTCATATTATTGTTAATCATACCTCTGCCAGTTGCTTTGGTAGATGTGGCAATCATCATCAATATGTCCTTTTCTATGATGATCCTGGTTACCACCATGACGATCAGGGAGCCCCTGGAATTCTCTATTTTCCCCTCCCTGCTGCTCATAACCACCCTTTTTAGATTGGGAATCAACGTTTCCACGACAAGGAATATTCTGACTAACGGAGGCTCCTCAGGCCAGGTGATCCAGGCCTTCGGAGATTTTGTGCTGAGAGGAAATGTAGTAGTAGGCTTAATTATCTTTCTTATTATTGTATTGATGCAGTTCATTGTTATTACAAAGGGCGCAGAGCGTGTGGCTGAGGTTGCCGCCAGGTTTAACCTGGACGCAATGCCAGGTAAGCAGATGGCTATTGATGCGGACCTAAGCTCTGGCCTTATTACGGAACAGCAGGCCAGAACACGGAGAGAGAAAATTCAGCGTGAGGCCGATTTCTACGGAGCCATGGATGGCGCCACCAAGATTGTAAAGGGCGACGCGGTTATGTCCCTAATTACGACTGCGGTGAATCTGATCGGCGGAAGTATTATCGGTATGGTGCAGTCTGGAGAAAGTATCGGACAGATTTTAAGCACCTATTCCATCGCCACGGTAGGTGACGGCCTTGTATCCCAGATCCCGTCGCTGCTGATATCGACTGCTACAGGCATGATTGTGACAAGAGCTGTATCTGAAGGAAGTCTGAACGAAGACATTTCCAAACAATTTATGGCCCAGCCCTATGCCATCATGATTAGCGGCGTAGTGGTTGCTGTTCTGACTTTGATTCCCGGCATGCCGGTTCTCCAGCTGGCAGTTGTTTCTCTGGGACTGGTAAGCGGAGGATACTATCTTTCCAGAAGAATAAAAGCGGAGCCAGCCCTGACGGCTGTAGGCGGCGGCCTTGCAGGAAGCCAGCTTCAGGGGGAGGCTGCCTCCCAGGAAGCGGCGGCCTCAGCCGAGGTTACAGAGGAGGAGTATTATAAGGATGTGAATAATGTCTATACCCTTCTTTCGGTGGAATCCATAGAGATGGAGTTTGGATATAGCCTGATTCCTATGGCAGACGAGTCGGTAGGCGGCAGGCTGATCAGCAGAATTGTGATTTTCCGAAGGCAATATGCACAGGATATGGGCTTTGTTATACCTTCCATCCGGCTCAGAGACAGCTCTGCTCTGAATACCAACCAGTATTCTATTAAGATAAAGGGGGAGGAGGTTGCGAAGGGAGAAATCCTTACGGACTATTATCTGGCCCTAGAGCCGGAGAATTTGGAAAAGGAGATTGACGGAATCGAAACCATAGAGCCGGCTTACGGTATACCAAGCCGCTGGATAAGGCCGGAGGATCGGGAAATGGCAGAGCTTTATGGATATACGGTTATCGATCCTCTATCTGTGCTTGTAACCCATTTAGCTGAGGTCATCAAGCAGCATGCCTATGAATTGATTACCCGTCAGGAAATTGTACGTTTGGTAGAGAATACCAAAAAGAAATCACCTGAGCTGGTGGAGGAGGCTTTCAGCGGGCCTGTATCCTACAGCCTGTTCCAGAGGGTTCTTACCAGCCTTCTGAAGGAAGGTGTGCCCATAAAGGATATGGAAACCATTCTTGAAACGATGCTTGAAAGTATTTCGGAGACAGGATTACCAATCAAGGATGTGGACGGGCTGATTGAATCCATTCGGACGGCCCTGAAGCGAACCATCACCCGGTTATATTGTGAAGATGGCAGTATGAAAGTGATTACCATGGATTCTGAACTAGAGCGTACGATGGTAGGATGCCTTTCCAAGGGAGAAAGAGGGTACTATCTGGCGCTTAATCCAGATGTTCTGCAAAGTTTGGTACGTCAGATTGCAGAGCAGCTTAAGAAGTTCAGTGGGTTGTCACAGAATCCGGTAATTCTCACCTCCCAGATTATGCGGGTGCATTTTTACCGGCTGATCGATCAGTTTTATCCCAATGTCAGGGTGCTCTCTTTTAATGAGATATCCAACAATGTCCAGATACAGTCAATCGGTAATTTGATTCTTGAGCGTTCGGAGCGAAAAGAAGCATAATGGTGGAGGTGGCCTAATGATGGTGGAGACACAACAGCGGCTGAAAGAAAAAACAAATAAGGAGCTTCTGGAAATGTACCGGGTGGAAAAAAGCCTGGAGGTCAAGCAGGAGCTGACCCTTCGCTATCTATATATTGTACAGACCATTGCTGTTCAGATGAGAGGCATATATGCCGGCTCTCTCCAGATGGAGGATATCATCAACGAGGGGGTCATTGCCATTATGAAGGGGATCGACCGGTATGAGCCGGATCGGGAACATAAATTCGAGACCTTTATATCTCAGAGGATTCGGGGAATGATCATTGACCTGGTCCGTAAGAATGACTGGATGCCCCGAAACTTTCGAAAGCAGAATAAGGAAATTGAGGAAGCCAGAAATAAGCTGGGGCTGACCCTTGGCCGTGCTCCCACGGATGAGGAGATTGCGGATTGTCTGGGACTCAGCGTTAAAAAATGTCAGAAGATTCAGCGTATGAGTGTGATGATGAATGTGCTTTCACTGGACATGGTAGTAGACAACGAGGATGACCGGCAGACCATTCAGCTTCCTAATACAGATATGGATCGGGAGCCGGAGAAGGCCTTTTTAAAGGATGAGGCCCTTAAGCTGCTGAGCGCGGCAGTGAAACGGCTGAGTGAAAAAGAAAAGCTGATGATTTCCCTGTATTATGTGGAGGAGCTGAATATGAAGCAGGTTGCCCAGGTTATGAATGTAAGTGAACCCAGAGTTTCTCAGATACATAGCAATGCCATACGGAAGCTGAAGCAGTATATGAGTGAGTACCTATAACAGATACAGAATCAATATATAAGGAGGAAACACAGATGTACCAGGGATTTTACAATCTGGCATCCGGAATGCTGACACAGAACCGGAATCTGAATGTTATAAGTAACAATATGGTTAATATCCAGACGCCCGGCTATAAGAGGGATAAGATGGTCAGCAGCACCTTTCAGGAGGAGATGCTTTACCGAACCGGCCGTCAAAACAAGGGGAATCCCACTCCCCTGGCTGTCACGTCTAAAATCAGAACTGCTACCCGGACCTACGTAAACTATGACCAGGGAAGCTTTGAGCAGACAGACGGCATATTTGATTTTGCTCTGAGCGGCAATGGGTTTTTCGCAGTTCAGGGTCAAAATGGAACGGTTTATACAAGAAACGGTTCCTTCGGAGTGGATGGGGAGGGCTTTCTGGCTCTGAACAACGTAGGACGGGTTTTGGGAACAGATGGTCAGCCGATTCAGATTGATAATGAAAATTTTACAGTAGATAGTGAAGGGAACATCAGCGTGGAAGAGCTGATCGATCAGGAGACAGGGGAGACGGAGCTTCGCCGGATGGGCACTCTTCAGGTTGTGGACTTTGCAGATTACGGACAGCTTCACAAGGAGGATTATGGCGTGTTTTCCACCAATCAGGCGCCGCAGCAGAGGGAAGGAGCACAGATAGCTGTTTTATGGAAAACAGTTGAAAAATCCAATGTGGATATGGTAGATGAGATGACGTCCATGATGTCTGCTCAGAGAGCGCTTCAAAGCGCCGCTCAGGCACTGAAAATGTACGATCAGATTATGGCAAAGGCTGTGAATGACGTAGGCAAGGCGTAAGGAGGAAGAACCGATGAATCAATCATTTTATGTGGGAGCTTTGGGAGCCGGCAGCAGTACGGAAAAAATGAGCGTTATAGCGAATAATATCGCCAATGTGAATAATACCGGGTTTAAGCCCAAAACAGCGGTGTTTTCAGATCTGCTCAACTATAACCTAAACGATGGGGAAGAGGCTGTTACTGAGCTTCAGGCAGGCAATGGGGTCAGGGTTCAGAGGACCTATACAAGCTTTGATACCTCCGGGGCTGTTCAGACCGGCAGCAGTCTGGACTATGCGATTTTAGAGGACAATGCATTTTTTATGGTTCAGGATCCAACCACAGGAACTATCAGCTACACAAGGGACGGCCATTTTCATAGAGCAGAGCGGGAGGACGGCTTTTACCTGATGACAGATGGGGGAAAGCTGGTTCTGGATCAGAACAGGGAACCCTTAAAGGCAGAGGTGGCAGATGTGGAGCGTCTCCAGGCGGAGATGGAGGAGAATTATGAGGAGATAGAGAACGAGAACGACGAGGATGAAGACAGGCCCCGAATCAGTTTGTATACGTTTGCAAATCCCAGCCGGCTGATCAGCATAGGCAGCAACGAGTATGTTCCTGTGGATCAGGGGGTGGAGCCTGTACGAATAGAAAATCCAAAGCTAGCCGAAGGAGCCCTGGAACAGTCAGGTACAGACCTGTCCAAGGAGCTGGTACGCATGATCGAATGCCAGAGAGCTTATTCCTATGCACTGAAGATGGTTACCACATCCGATGAAATTGAGGCAACGATTAATTCACTGAGAGGCTGAATGTATTAGGAAAGACGAGGAGGCTACATGAAACGAATCAAGTCTTACGGGGATATGAATCTTTTGGAATTGGATGTAATGAAGGAAATCAGCAGCATAGGTACCAGTCACGCGGCGACAGCGCTGTCAAAATTACTTCAAAAGGAGATACGGATTTCCATTCCCAGCGTAAGCATTCTGGGATATGAGGAAACTGTGGAAAGGCTGGGCAGCATCGAGGAGCTAGTAGCCGCCACTCTTGTAAGGATGAAGCGGGATGTGAACGGACTGATGCTGTTTATATTTAAAATGGATTTGGCTAATGCGGTTTTGGAAAAACTCATTGGTAAGACCTATGAGTCCTTTGAAGAAATGGACGAGATGGACTATTCGGCAATGGAGGAGGTAGGAAATATTATTATCTGCTCCTATGTCAATGCATTTGCTCAGCTTGCAGGCGTTGAGATTGATCTGTCTGTTCCAAGCTCAACTGTGAACATGCTGGGAGGAATTATCACAGTTCCCATGGCAGAATACGGCTATGATACAGATAAGCTTATGTATATTAACGCAGAATTTATAATGGATGGAAGGGTTCTCTCGGACGGACTGCTTATGATTCCGGACATAGAATCCCTGAATCATATATTAGAGAAATTAGGGGTTTCATAATGATGGAGAAGCGGCTGACGGTAGGAATCGGGGATATGAAATTTACCAGAGAAAATGGACAGATCATTACCTATGCTCTGGGCTCCTGCATTGGAATCTCCTTTTATGATCCTGTTCTTCGCCTGGGCGCCCTGCTGCACATCATGCTTCCAGAGCGGAATAACCAGGGAGATCCGAAGATATATAAATATGCAGACAGTGGAATACAGGAGACCCTTCGTAAATTATCAGCATTTGGCCTGGTAAAAAGAAGAACGGTTGTAAAGATTGCCGGGGGGGCTAAGATGTTTGATATCAAGGGCAGCGCTGATTTCGGAAATATCGGACAAAGAAATACGGATATGGTGAAGCGGATACTGTCTCAAGAGCAGCTGCGCATACAAGCCTCCGATACGGGAGGCAGCTATGCCAGGACTATGCTGCTGGATGTGTCAAATGGCGATGTTGCCATACGAACGGTAGGGAAACCGGAAAAACATTTATAGGGAGAGGAGTGAGCGGTTTTGGAAAAGGAACAGGAAGGAATTTTGCTGGAATCGGGGACGAATGAAATTGAGATCATGAAGTTTACCATTGCAGGAGAATTTTATGGAATTAATGTGGCTAAGGTAAAGGAAATCATGATGAGTGAGCATGTGAAAATCATGCCTCATGCGCATCCTGCCGTAGAAGGGATATTTAAACCGAGGGATACGCTGATTACAGTGATTGATCTAGGTTTTTATCTCACCGGGAACAGGCTGGAGCATCAATACCGGGATCTGTTTATTATAACCAATTTCAATAAGATGACAGTTGCGTTCCGGGTTCAGAGCATTGAGGGAATCAGCAGGATTTCCTGGAAGGATATTCAGAAGCCGGACAAAACCTTGTCCCAGGGGGATGAGAGCGTTGCCACGGGTATAGCCCAATGTGACGATGTTCTAGTAACTATTTTGGATTTTGAAAAAATTGTGGCAGAGATTGCGCCGGAGACCACCATCCAGGTAGCGGAGGTAGAGCAGATGGGAGACAGACCTCTCTGCGAAAGCCCCATTGTGATCGCGGAGGATTCCATCCTGCTTCAGAGGATGATCAATGACTGCCTGGAACGGGCAGGCTTTATAAATATTAAGAATTTTAATAATGGCCAGGAAGCCTGGGACTTTCTCCGTGAGATTCGATCAGAGGATGCTCTCTATGATAAGGTAAAGCTGATTATAACAGATATTGAAATGCCGGAGATGGATGGACACCGGTTGACGAAGCTGGTTAAGTCAGATGAAAGGCTGCGGAAGATTCCCGTAATTATTTTCTCTTCTCTGATTAACGAACAAATGCGCATTAAGGGAAAGGAACTGGGAGCGGACGAGCAGCTTGCAAAGCCTGAAATCGGGCACCTGGTAGCGGTAATAGATGAGCTTTTACAGCGCTCTTTTGCATAATAGAAATACAATTAAATTTACTATAACACAAAATGCTTGGGATGAAAGCCTCTTTCATAGCGTTTTGTGCCTGAGCAAAGGGAAAGGAATGAATATAAAATGAAATATGAAGTTACAAAAGATCTTGAGACAGGAAACACGCTGATTGACAGTGAACACCGGCAGTTATTTGATGCAGTGAATACACTGATGGACGCTTGCTCTGCTGGTAAGGGAAGGATGACTATAAAGAGTACAGCCCAGTTTCTGGGCGACTATGTAATAAAGCATTTTCGGGATGAGGAAAATCTGCAGAAGAACAGCCATTATCCGGGGTATGCTTACCATAGACAGTTTCATGGAGGATATACTCAAACTCTGAATAATATTTGCAAAGAGATAGAGACGGACGGTCCCACCATATCTGCCTTAAGCAAGATGAACCAGCATATCGGAGTTCTGGTAAGCCACATTCGCAGCGAGGATAAAAAATTAGCTGAGTTCTTAAAACATTAAGCAGAGAGCAGAAATCATAGAGAGGAGCTGGAAGTGAAAAAACATTTTATCATCAGCGCTTCTGCGATTGGTCTGATTTTGGCCCTGGCCTTTGAAGCTCAGGCTAAAGCCCAGGGAGAGTGGGATCAGGCTGAGAATGGCAGGTGGGTGTACTGCTATCAGCCGGGAGAACCGGTGAAGGACGAGTGGATTGAAGATGCTGGAAAGGTTTATTATGTAGATTCGTCCGGCTATATGAAAACAGGCTGGGTACTGAACCAGCAGGATGGAAAACGATATTATATGGGGCCGGATGGCGCTATGTGCTTTCATACATTTGCTCCAGATGGACGTTACGCAGGTTCGGACGGTTCAGAATTGAAGGAATATGACGCTTACCGAAGAAAGAGCCTAAGCAGCCTGAAGTCTGCCCAAAGCAGCAAGTGGTACAAAAGTGCAGAGGCCCAGGGCCGTCAGCCTGTTTTTCTTTTTTCTGATCTCAATGGAGATGGATACAGGGATCTTGTGATAAAGGACGGCAATGGGACAGATAGTCGTATAATGTCTGTTGCCGTATGGGATAAAGAGGAGAAAACGCTTCTGGCTGCCGCAGAATTTGATCTGGCGAATTCTGGAGATACGGCTGCAGGCGGAAGCTCTATCTACCTGGACGCTGATAAGCAGGAGGTATGGCTGGAGATTCAGGGCTCAGATGGCAGCCTGCAGCTTTTTCAGATGGAAGACAGCAGTCCCAGATTTGAACAGCGCTGGAGCTTTACAGTAGAGATGGATCAATGGGATGGAGCTGATTATAGAGTCAACGGTGATTCGGTTACAAGGGAGGAATGGGAGTATGAACGGGCTTATGCCCTGGCAGAACGGGGAGGACTCCCTCTGGAAGGGTTTTTAACCTTTATAGAGGAGAATATAACCCGTGAGGTGGATCGGATTCTTACATTGGAGGAACAGGCCCTTTGGCAGTCCTGATTCAGAGGATAGGAACAAATAATAGCGGTATGCTTGCTAATTTTTTACGGAAGCATACCGCTATTATTAACGGCCTTAGTCAGTTGAGTGTGTTGGAGTACCTCAGATGGGGAACGAAGACATGGGAAATGAAGAACCACCTGCCTCAGTATGACGCCCCAAGTAGTATTTTATAGGTTGGCACACTACTTGAGGGTATCAAATCATTTGACGGTTATGTATTGATTATTTATGTACCGCTGCTGTCAGACAAGCTCAGGGGTCTTAAGGGAATGCCGGGGCGTATCCCGTATTGTAATACAGGCTTTGATCAATTCTGTCATTATGCGTATTTTAAATTGGTTTTCATAATATCCCAGAAGGAGTGAAAGAGAGTCGCGGCTCACCACTACATATTTTGCAGGAAGGTTGGATAAAGTCAGTGCGTATACATCCGCCCGGCAGCGTTTGCAGGTGCAGACTTGATACTCTTTAAAATAAGAGTCCAAATCCTGGCGGAGAAGCAGGCGCTCCATGATATTAACAAAGGTATATTCCTTTGCCGAAAGGCCCTGGTTGAAATAGCAATCAGGAACAGGGTCAAGGCAGGGAGTCCGCCCGGTGTTCTTAAGCTCTCCCTTTAGCTCCTCCGTCAGGCTGGAGAGAATTTCACCGGAAAGGTGGTCGTTGCGGCTGGTTTCATCTACAACCGTCACCTTCTTTGAGGAAGTGGCTCGGGCTATCTGCTCCCGGCCTTTATCGGAAGCAGGGATAACTGGTTTCTGGGCGCCGTTGGATTCTCCAGAGGGGCCGTTGGTGATAAGATCTAGAATATGTGAGGTTTTGTTTGTCTTTTTAGCCATTGGCTTCTCCTCCTTTTAGATGAATGTCATCTGATATTTCATGTATAAATTCGGCATAATCCCTCACTGCCCCGGAGCGGGGATTGTAGGAGAAGATACTCTCTCCATGAGCAGGAGCCTCAGCGATGGCAACTCCGCTTCGTATCTTTGTGTGAAATACCCTGGAGTTAATTTGGGCGGCAAGCTGCTGAGCCATTTCAAAAACGTCTCTGGAGAGCAGTGTGCGGCGGTTATATTTGGTTAAAAGAATACCCAAAACATTTAGGTTGGGATTAAAGGTGTTTTGGACAGACTCAATGGTTTCCTTTAGCTGGGTAAGACCAACCAGACTCAAAATATCGGAAGCCAGAGGGATGATCAGAAAATCGGATACGGCATATGCATTAACTGTAAGGAGATTCAGCGCCGGAGGAGTATCTATAATAATGTAATCGTAGTCGTTTATAATAGGCGCGATGGCATTTTTTAAAATATATTCACGGGAGGATGGAATAATTTCCAATCCGCTGCTGCTAAGGGTGATATCTGAAATTAGCAGATCGCAGGAATCTGCATGGCAGACAGCATCCTGAACAGAGGCAGAGCCGTTGAGAACGTCCAGGACAGAGTAAGGATGCTCCGGATCTGCTCCCAGACAAAAGCCCAGATTACCCTGAGGGTCAAGATCGATACCAAGCACTTTTTTTCCAACAAGAATAATGCCGGAAGCCAAGGCCGCGGCAGTCGTAGTCTTTCCAACTCCACCTTTCTGATTGGAAACAGTTATGATGATAGACAAAATATAATACCTCCAATAATGATGGGATTATAGATAAAAAATGCTTCTCTCAGATATTATTTTTATTATATAACATGTCGATAAATAAGTATAGATAAAAATATGATTTTCTCAAAGATTCTTAAAAATTTGTGTATGGCAGATAAAACTGAAAGGAGTAATTGCTTATGGCCAGCGTATCGGGAACAAGCAGTTTAGGGAACACAGCCCTTAGAGGATTCGGAGGGATGACTTCCGGTATTGATCGGGACTCTATTATAGAACAGATGACTCTGGGCACTTCAACCAAAATAAGAAACCAGAAAAAGGCGATGACCAATCTGGAATGGAAGCAGGAAGCATATCAAAGCATAAGCGGGAAGATTCTGGACTTGTATGATAATTATTTCAGCTATGCTTCATCCAACAGCTTAAAAAATGGCAGTGTGTTTGCGCGGAATCAGATTACAGTACAGGGAAAGGACGAGTATACTAAGCTTATCAAGGCTTCCGGAACTTCTAAGCTGACGGATCAGCTGTCCATTCTTGGAGTAAAGCAGTTAGCTACGTCCTCTGTACGAAAGTCGTCGTCATATACAGGAGGCAGCCTTGAGACAAAGCTGACGGATCTGTCTCAGGATTTTCAGTATTCCAAGCTGGAAGGAACCCAGCTGCGTTTCGGACAGTGGAATGATAAAGAAAAGGCTTTTAAAAATAGTGTCACCTTTACCCTGCCCTCCACCTACAAGGATGATGCCGGAAAGGTTCAGACCATTGATTATACGGCAGCTCCTTCAGACCTCGCAGACCAGCTGAATAAGGCCATTGAGCAGTCTAACCAGACCTTGGGAGATACAAAGCTTTCAGAAGCTATTAAGTTCCGTTATGATGAGAATTCAGATAGAATGCTGATTGAAGATGCCGGCAACGGCAAGTTTGCTTCCTCCGGTTATTCGATACAGAATAATTCTTCTGCACTTTCTGCTTTTGGGTTTGACTCTCAAGATGGAAACAAGGCTCAATATGATGACGGAATCAGCCTGGAGGAGTATAAAAAAAGCGTGGAGACAAATTCAACAGGCTTTACAAATACCTATATTGGCAAGCAGAATGCAATTGATTACATGAAAGATAAAGCAGTTACCTTTACCTTTAACGGTTCCAGCAAGGAGATCACTTTAATTACAAGTGATGAGGCTGCCGCTTTAAATGGCATATCTGACAAGGCTCAGAAGATGGAGGCCTTTAAAGCAAATATCCAGTCCCGTCTGGACAAGGCCTTTGGAACTGGAAAGGTTGAGGCAAAGATTGATTTGACAGGAGCTTTATCTTTTTCTGCCACGAAGGGAAGCGATACAGTTTCAATTACATCCGATGATAAGAGCATTTTGAAAAACTGGGGAATTGTCTCAGGAGCTTCTAATAAGCTGAATGTAAGCGGTACCCTTGAGGATAACGCCAGTGTTCTTGGATTGCAGAAAACCGATACAGATGCTTTTCCGGCAGATGGCAAGCTTAATCTGGTAATTAACGGAGTATCCATAGAAGGGCTTACCAACCGCAGCTCCATAAGCGACATTGTGGACAAGATCAACTCTACCGCAGAGGCAGGAGTAAAAGCTACCTATGTAGATGCAACCGGCGAGTTTGCACTGGTTTCCTCCGAAACAGGAAAGGGACGCCAGATTTCATTGGATTCCGAATTAGCCCAGAAGCTTTTTGGACAAAAGGGGACTGACGGCAAGTATGATAAAATGGCAGGCTTTACAGACGGTCAAGATGCCATTATCGGCGTAAGCTACGGCAACGGAATGAACGTAACCCTGGAGCGTTCCTCCAATACCTTTGATTTAGAGGGTCTCTCAGTCACGGTATCAGGTGTGTTTAATGCTGATAAATACGATGCAGCAAAGAATACCTGGGACAACAGCGATATATCCGGCTCTGTTACTTTTAGCGCAAAGGCCAATGTAGATTCTGCTGTAGAAACGGTTAAAAAATTCTTTGAGGATTACAATGCTCTTGTAACAGAAATCAACACTCAGGTAACGACCCGCTCTGATTCCAGCTATGGCCCTTTGACAGATGAGCAAAAAAAGGAGATGTCAGAGGAATCCATCAAGAATTGGGAGAAGAAGGCGAAGGAGGGTATTCTGTATGGTGACACAACGCTCCGGGATTTGGGAGCGGATGTAGAAGGCGTATTTCTTAAGTTTCTGAATAGCGGAGCGGATTTTGAAAAACTCAAGGAGATAGGAATTACGTATTCTGATGATATGAGAGATGGCGGAACCCTGGTGTTTGATGAGTCCGCCTTCAGGGCAGCTATGGAAAAGGACCCTGAAAAGGTAGGACAGATATTTACCGGCGGAGGAGATATAAAGAAGGGGCTGTCTCAGATTGTGGAGGATACCTTGACTCCATACGCAACCAAATATGCCAGCAGAAATGGTAATTCCTATGGACGTTTGATAGAAGAGGCAGGATCGGGCAAGATACCGTTGTCTGCTATGAACAATCTGATTTATAATCAGCTTAAGGACATGCAGAGCACCATAGAAAAGCTGAGGACTCAGCTGAAAACAGAGCAGGATCGGTATATTTCCCAGTTTACCACCATGGAAACCCTGATTAGTCAGATGAATACCCAGTCTGGCTGGTTATCTCAGCTTCGAGGATAGGGAATTGGTATGGAGGAAAGGGATTGGAATGGACGGATACAAGCAATATAAGGAAAAGAGTATTTATTCGATGTCACCTCTGGAGCTGTTGCTTATGGTATATGACGAGGCTGTCAAAAATCTGATGAAGGCTGAGTATGCTCTAAATGAAACAGATTATGAGAAATTTGATGATTCCTTGGAGCGAACCACCAGGATTGTACGTTATCTGACGGATATTTTGGATATGAGACAGCCGATCAGCAGAGACTTGAAGCGGATCTACCATTATCTTATTTACGATATCAGCAGGGTAAAGGCGGGAAGAGCCAGACAAAAGGATGAATTAGAGCGTATCCGCCACATCCTTTCCGAACTGAGGGACGGATTTGATCAGGCCAGCAGAAAGGTGCACGATACCCATATAGCTGTACGGCCGGAAGTAAGAGGATAAGATATGGAGCAGATGGAGCTGGATATGAGGCAGGTTTTAAAACTGCTTGAAAAGCGGTATGCTTCTATATTAGAGATTGCAAGGCTTACCAGAGAACTTGAGGACGCTTTGGGGAGGGATGACCGGGCGTCCGCCCTTCTAACGCTTCAGATGCGGGCGGATGAGATGGCGAAGGCAGATGAATATATGGAGGAGATATGGAAGATGGGTGAGAGTAATGCTCAAAACCTTCAGAAACTCCGCTGGCTCTTCCGTACAGAGCCCTCGGATGCCAGTGAAGAGGGAGAAGAGGAAAGAGCGGTATACTCCCTTCGGAAAAAAATCTGCCAAATGGTTGAAAGACTTCAAGCCTCTGATAAGAGGCTTAGCCAGAGGGTTGCCGGGCTGAAATCCTACTATGGCACAACGATAAAGATATAGCAGCATGCATAGGAGAGACAGATGAATCAACTATTGTTCGAGGGACACCTGCTGGTAGGTATTGTAGCTTCCATCATTGGTCAGAAGGGAATCCATATTGCGCATAAACGTCTGGATTGGGAACGGATGTATCGTCTGTCGGATTACCATAAGGTTGCCAACATTGTGTATCTCGGTATTTTGGGAGATGGAGAGGCTCTTCCAGACAGGTGGAGGGGCTTATTTTCCAAACGCTACCGGGAAGCTTTGATGTATCAGGAAAGCCTGGATGATTCTATCAGAGAGATACTGGCATGTCTGGATATGTATGAGATTCCCTGTACAGTAATCTCACGGGGGGAGGTACGGTCTTCGTATCCTCTTCCTGAGATATCCGATCGCAGCCCTCTGCGTATTATCCTGGATTCGGAAAATTATCCCCTTGCAAAGGGGTTTCTGGTTGATCTGGGTTATGAGACGGAAGAAATATTTACAGGAGCGGGAGAGTGCCTGGCAAAAGGACAGGGACTCAGAGTAGAGCTATACAGAAGGCTTCCCTTCAGGACGGCAGCCTATCATAAAAATGTGGAGTTGATTCTGGAGAGAGCTGAGATAGAGGAGCCTTATGTGCACATACGGGCGCTTGACAAAAAAGATGCCTTTCTTTTGAACATGGCTACAGCAGCCTACCGCTATGTGACGGATATGCTTACCGTGAGAGAAGTGCTGGATTTGTATCTTTTGCATAAGTCCTGCAGGGAGACTTTGGGGGAGGAGGAAATGCTAAAGCGTTTGGAGGGCTTTCGGATACAGAAGCTGGCAGAAAAGATTCTGCGTATTTCCTATATGTGGTTCGGGAATAAGGAGGACACGTACTTTTCACAGCTTCCGGATGAAATAGAAACCTATGATTCCCTTGAAAACCGCCTTCTTACAAAAGGTATACTGAACAGAGAGGAAGATATTCAGGCGCTGGGACTGGAACAGATGATCAAACAGGAAATAGAGAAGGAGCGCAGAAAAGAAAGACGCCGTCTCTTCAAAACAAGACTTAAGACTGCAATGAATGAGACGAGAAAAAAGCTGCGATGGGCTTTTCCTGATTACAGATATATGAGTGCTCTTTACCCTGCCGTTGAACGGGTTCCGCTTCTGCTTCCCCTATTTTGGATGATCCGGGGACTCAGATTGGCCTGGCACAGTCGATGGTAAGAGGCATAACATTTGGAAAAACTGATTTACTTACAGGAGGAGGCTGCATGTTGATGCGCTTCCTCCTTGGCCGTCGTCTTTTTTAAATCATAGATGGAAGTAATAGCAATTAAAGCCTGGAGCAAGTAATAAATCTTGATTTCTAGAATGATAAGGATATATGCTCTTATCAGCAGGATTATATATATGAATACGAATGCCTCTTTCGTGTTGTTTAAGGGATTGTATAGGGGAAAGCCTGGTTTGGAATTAAAAGCGCTGCCGCACTTACGCTTAAAATATTCGTAAGTGCGGCAGCGTTGTTATGAGTTATCCATCTAGAAAAAAGTTTATACATGCTCATCCGTATCAGCAGATGGGTACAGAAGTGATTGAAGGAAACGGACAGAATCCTTATCCGGTGCCAGTGCGCTTTGATTAGCTAGCTCAGCTTCGGAAAGTTCTTCGCGAAGAATAGAGATATGCTTTGGAGCATCGATTGCAAGGCGGACACCATCTGATCCACAGTCAACTACAGTGATTCGTATATCTCCGCCGATAAGAAGACTCTCATCCTTTTTACGCCTCAGAATTAGCATACTCAATCCCCCTCTCTTCATTAGTAACCGCTGCTGCAATGGATGGGAAAGAGCGGAAAAGATGACGGAATTCATAGTGGGATTGTTCCAAGATTACCTGCATTCCGCGCCGTGTGATGGGATTGATAGCCAGAGGACATTTGAGATTTACCGTGTTCTCCACATAATCCTTTTTTACTACACAGATTGCATAATAGCTCAATTCCCCACTGTCGGATACACCCAGGCAGGAAAGCTCCTCTGGAGAAAGCTCAGGGAAGTAGTCAGGGCAGAGAATAATCGGATTAATCAACACAAAGGCTACCTCAGGTTTTTCAACCGATACTAAGAGGATCATGGTATCCTCATCCTCCTTAAGGAAGAGAGGGAGAAAGCGGGTTAAATGATGAAAGCCAAAAAGGCCATCTTCAAAAATTACTAGATCCTCTTCGTCGTATTCAACTGTTCCATAATAATCGGTTTGTACTGTCATTTATAACAAGCTCCTATGTGTATAAATTGATAGATTCAATGTGGGCTCCTTCATCTCTGGGTGGAACATAGTTAAATCCACCCAAATATTCAAAATGGAGCTCTGGCATTTGAGTGATAATTGTCATAGTCAGGGCAGGGATAAAGGTAACATCTCCCCGGCTTACCCGCATCTCAAAGGCTCCTCGTTCTACTGCATAAGAAGAGTGAAACTCTGTGTCAGCTTCTGTTTCAGACGCAAGAGGCTGGGAAGAACCTTTTTCCTGTACCGTAACTGTATTATCAGAGGAAACAGAGGAGAAGGCATGGGAGGAAGCTACTATATTGGCCTGTCTGGAAGCAGGGGAGGCTTTCAGGACGGAGGATGAGGAAAAGGTCCGGTTTATCCTGACAATATCCGCAATGGGAATGTGCTTGCTATAGCCGCCCTGGCTAATTTGAGTAGAAATGCGGTATGCAATCGCTTTTCTCCGTTCTAGCTCTACAATATCGGAGGGGAGAAGGCGGGCCTGTTCTGTTATGCGAACGAGGCGCAAAGGATCAGATGTAATTTTGATAAGTGGTCCCATTGGCAACCTCCTTGTCTAATAAAATCCTATTTCATAAAATCAAACAGTGACGATCCCATCAGATTAGCTCCAACCTTCAGAGCTGCATTATAGGAATAATTGTTGTTATACATCTCCATAATAGCGGCATAGGGATCGGCTCCCAGCTTATCTTTGTACTGCTCAGTTAAAGAATCCTGAATGGTTTTTAAACGAGTCTCTGTAGTTTCCAAGATCTTGTATTTATTACCCAGATCAGAGTATACGGTGCCTATGGTATGTATAGAAGCTGTCATTGAATCCAGGGTCTTGCCAAGAACATCATGCATCATGCCGTGGGCCTTTTCCTTGTCTACGGCAGGAGCGTCAGAGTAGTCTTTAATAACCAGGGCTGCTTCTCCGATCAGGCCCAGAGGACTATCAGAGATAGCCTTGGTGAATGAGGCTTTGAATTCAGCGTCAGTCATATTTCGCACTGCGTCGGAGGTGAGTCCGGTGAGCATATTCAAGCCGCCGGTATAGGTATCCAGCAGGGTTGATTTGTCATTGAGCGTTCCATAGCCGACGTCCACTCTCCCCTGCTCGCTCATTGCTTTTTTCAGCTTTGCCAGGTCAGCGTCCTTAACATTAAAATTATATGAGCCATCCTGCTGCTTCTCAAGGCTCATGCTGATCTCTGTGACATTTGTTTCCCCTGGAAACTGGTGGCGGTAGGTCAGTGTTTTTCCATCTGCGCTGAGTGAAAAGGGGGCTGTGGATATATCATTTCCACCATACACATAAAAATTCTGGTATTGAGTATTCAGAGTATTGACAATGGACTGCTGCTGCTGAAGAAGGCTGTCCCCAATGGTGGCAATATCATTCTGCCCGCTGGAGGTTTCAGTCAGAGCATTTTGTATGTTAACCTTTGCGCCGGAGGAGCCTGACATTACTTCCTGAATGGAGCGGGCGCCAAGCTCCTGCTGATAAAGGCGGTTCTTTATATCTGTAAGCAGCGTAGCCTTGCTCACGGCATCTTGATACTGGTTGTCAATCTTTTGGCCATCATAATAAGCCAGGGGATTGTCCGCCGCGGTTTCATATTCCCTGCCGCTGGAAACCTTATTCATGCTTTTATTAAGCTTGTTGTGCACATCGTTTACCGAGGCGGTAAAATTTCTGTAGGTTGCTGTATTGGTAACACGCATAGGGCTATTCCTCCATTTTATAATTAAAAGGCATATTTACCGTCCTACTACTCCGGTGTTGTTAATGAGGGTATTTAGAGCCTCATCTAAGGTAGTCATAAGCCGGGAAGCAGCGTTGTAGGCGGAAATATAGGACATCATATTCGTAGCCTCCTCATCCATGCTGACGCCTGATATGGAATCCCTGGAATTCTGAATACCGTTCAGAACAGTCATATTGGTCTTCAGCGCCGTCTGATTGCTGCTGGAATCATTTGCTAACAGGGTAGAGGTATTGCTTGTATAATCGGCAAAGGATTTGTTGCCTAAAGCTGTCTGAGGCGCGGACATAGCCTTCAGCAGATCTAAAACAGTGTCCGTAGAGCTGGCTCCGGCAGTGGTGATATGGGTAGCTCCTTTTGCCCAATTCAGGCTGACTCCAATGTTGGCGGCTGTGATGTTTTGAACATTCTCCGTAATAACGCCGCCGTTGTTTGTTGTAGCAGCTTTGTTAATCAGAAGGTACTGATTTTTCTGACCGGCTGGAAGATTGGCGTTGTTTATGTTATTCATTGTTTCAGCAAAAGTTTTGGCCAGAGTATCCAGCTGTCCCATGTAGAATTGGTATCCCCGAAGGGAGCCGTTTGCGCCGTTTTTACCCAGCATGTCAAGACTGGCCTGGACAGAGCCAGAGGAGAACTGCCCCTTGGCTGAAGAAAATGCCGCAGCCTGTCCGTTAGCTGATGCTGCTGGTGTAACTGTGATCTCGGCAGCTGTAGGGTTATCTCTGGTACCAGCGGAAATGCTCAGTTTTGCATAATTTGCGTCGCCCTTTCCCTCGGTTCCGTCCACCAGAGTAAGACGTTGAGCAGCTCCGTTGGCATCCGTATAGAGCAGCTCTACCTTCAGGTCGTCCGGCCATTCCTTCTTGCCGATGACATTGCCTCTGGAGTCATAGTAGTAAAGCTCCTTATCACCTATGCCCTGATTGTTCTGACCGGTAGCGGGATCGATAAACTTCCCGTCATGCTCTGCGTCTTTAAAGTAGGTAACTTCGATAGGCACATAGCTGGCAAGCTCGTCCAGAAGACTGTTGCGCTTATCTATCAGCTCCAGGCTGGGCTGGCCTGTAATTTGGTTTTGCTTAATTTGACGGTTGAGAGTGCCGATTTGGCGAAGAAGGTCGTTGACCTCCTGAACAGCGCCGTTTTCACTGGTGCCGGTTCCGTCCAGACGGCTGAATTCATCCTTTTCGGCATTAAGAATCTTCTGAGAGGAGTTATTCAAAAGATTTGTCAGAGCTTCCACCTTGGAGCGCAGCTCAGTTTCATATACCGGATCGTTTACCTTAGGCGGATCCTGCATTTTTGTCAGTGTTGACTGTATATCAACAAAGGCCTGACATATGCCGGATATGCTGGTTTCGTCCAAAACCTTAGATAAGGAGTCCAGCGCTGTCTGAAAGGCCTCGGTATAACCGGATTTGCCTATCTGGCCTCTGTACTGGATGTCCAGGTAAGGATCCCGGATCTGAGTCACAGCGTCCATACGTACTCCAAAGCCCACGGCTAAAGTGGGGTTATTGGTGTAATGGGAAGGGGAAGCTGTATAATTCAAGCTGGACGTCTGAAGCTGCTGGCGGGTGTATCCCGGTGTGTTCATGTTGGCAAGGTTCTGGCCAGTGATGTCCAGCCGCTTCTGGTTCGCCTGAAGAGCAGATAAAGCGGTTCCAAAACCGGCAAAGGTTGCTCGTACCATAATTATATCCTCCAAGTTTGTTCATTTTATCAAATGGCAAGCTTTAGTAAAAAACACTGGACGGCTTACGGCAGTATGACGGATTACACGTATTTATCCTGCATACGGGAGGGATGGAAGCCTAAGCTTCCTGCCTCCTTAAAGCTGTCCGCTGACTCTGCCCCTTTGGTATTGGACAGAAAAATCTGAAGCTCATGAATACGTGCTCCAAGGATGCGGTTTGCCGCCTCATGGGAAAATCGGAGTCTGTTGATTTCCCGGTCAAGGGAGATGAAAAGAGGGTTAAGTATCTCCCTTTCCTCCTCCGGAGCCTGAGAAAGGATGCTGCGGAAGGTAAGGGATTCCCAGCCTAAGCCTTTAAGAAGCTCTAAGCGGCGCTGCTCCAGGCCCTTTAGCTTCATAAGGAGGGCTTGTTCCTGGCGGATCAAGCCGTCCAAAAGCTCATGCCGTCTTTCGGAAGCTGCAGACGCCTTTTCCTCTTCCTGCTGCGCAAGGTGGCAGACTGTTTCTGTCAGACTTGAAAGCAGGCCTGAAAACTCTGCAAGAATGTTCTGTCTTTCCTGACTCATGTGGACAAAAACTCCCTTCTGTAAAACTGCCCGGTTAATGTAAGCCCAGAAGGCGGCGGGCTATTATATCTGCGTCAGGCTGATAGGTGCCGCTTGCCACCATTTCCTGAAGCTGCTCTATCCGTTTAGGGCCGGGGGCCGGGCTGAGCTGAGCAGCCGTCTGCCGTGCCAGAATGCGGGCGAAATCTCCTTCTTCCTTTCCGCAGCGTGGGCCGTGAATGGTAACGGTATCATAATCTCCTTTTGCTTTAGAGACAAGCAGACCGGGTTTGTACGGGGAGGCGGTTTGTATGCGGCGATCCATGCCGGCCGCTTGAATGCCTGTATTCATTTTCATTAAGTCCATCTCCCTTGCACACTGGCCTGAGAACCAGTGCTAGGATTCATTATTGTGCTACACCATAAATATCGGCAATTCTTTTCAGAAGATAAGGGAAAAATCTTTTTAGAGTATTTTTTTGTACAGTACTAATATAAGTTGAAAATGCGCCGATATAATATGAGCGGATTGTTTCATTATTCAGAACAGATACACGGACAGCTTCCGGAACAGACGGAAGCTGGGGCTTATTATAAATTATTGGAGGAAGTATGGCAAATATTTTACAGGTTACACCTCCGGGCGTAAATACGGACAACAAAACCTTGTCAACGGGACAGGAGGCGAAGCATGCTGCGGACAGCCAGCTTATCCAGAACCCGGTGGATTTATCCAGAGTTACCAGGGCAGATGGGAGAGAAGGCGGGAAGACAGAGGATGCCGCCCGGGAGAACAGCTACAATAATATAATTGATTATGGCAGTAATTATGGAGCTTTTGTCAAAAGCCTGGGCGAGAATCAGGAGCTTTCAGCTTTAATGGAACGGCTTCTGTTTGCGGATCTGGCTGGAGCAGGCAGGCTTGGACAGGCGGAGATGGGAGCTCTTATGGATCAGCTGGCTGCCGCTATTACCATGGATTCTCCCCAGCGGCTGCTGGAGTTTATTATGGGACAGGCAGGCTCTCAGATACGGTTTGGAGGCGCTTTTTTTGACGGTCTGAGAATGCTTCTGGCAGAAGGGAATTCCGGCTATCTGCGGGATACGGCTTTGGAATTTTTAAAGGCTTATAACAGCTATTCTTCAGGTGCTCATTTGCTGGAACAAATTCGGACTTTGGGGGAAGATATCAGTCAACTGATGCTGCGCCAGTACAGGGAGGAATTTCGGGATCTTTTGCAGCAGATGAACTGGAAGGCGGCTGAGGGTGATACTGCGGCCAATGGAGCGCTGCTCAATGGCAGGCTGATTCCCTTTCTTTCCTCTTATATATCGAAAACCCATGACTACGGGGGAATACGGGATGCGGCTATGCTGCTGATTATGAACGCGGTGCGCTATGAAGGAGGCAGCGAGGAAAGGCTGACGAGGCTGTTTGGGGAAATGGCGGCAGACGGCAGCTTCGCCAGAATCTTCAAGGGAGATCCGGAGGAGATTCTGGCAGAGCTGCTCCGGGAGGGAACCAGAGCTTATCAGAGCGGTAAGGGGGGATTCGCCGGGGAGCTGTCTGCCCTGTTGGAGAAAGGAGCTGCAGGACAGGCCGGACTGGAACATATCCAGCACTTTTTTACGGCTATGAATGGGCTTCTGGTGAATGAAAGCGTATTCATGCCTTTGCTGCATCTGATTATCCCTTTCCAGTACGAGGGAGAAAATGTGATATCCGAAATGTGGGTGGACCCTGACGGAGAGCGGGAAAGCTCCCAGGAAGGCAGACGGATTAAACTGTTCCTGAAGTTCGATATTAAGAGCCTGGGAAAGTTTGAAATGATTATGAACATTGTAAATGGAGAGGCAGACGTCAGCCTTTATGTGCCGCAGGGGCTTGCGGGGAAAGGAAGAGAGATTGAGACAGGTGTGGAAGGTATCCTGAAGAAGAATGGAATCAGCTTTAAACATCTTTTGATAGGCCGATGCGTGAAAGACAGCAGGGTGGAGGAGGTATTTCCGGAAATCCGTGAGAAGGAGAAAAGGATTAATGTCAGAATTTGATGATTTGATGAAGCAGAAAGCAGTGGCTCTCAAATATGATCCCAAAAGAAACGGAGCCCCTGTCATTGTGGCTTCGGGTATGGGATATATGGCGGAGCGAATAACAGAGGCGGCAACCCGGTCAGGCGTCCCGGTGTATGAGGATGATTCTCTGGCCACGCTGCTGACCCAGCTTAAGCTGGGGGCCGAGATACCGGAGGGGCTGTATCAGGCCATTGTAGATATTTATATTTACTTTTTGGGCTATGTCCCTGAGGGGTCTGGGAAGATGCCGGAAGAGATGCCAAAGGAGAGGACGCCAGATAATGGGGAGCCAGGGGAGGAGGACGCAGCCCTGTAAAGCCAATGATTTCTTAATGGATATTTAATAGATAGCTGCAAGGCTTATTAGATGAGATATAAGCGCTTTATAGTAGTAATTGTGTCAATATGCAGTTTTCAGGGGTTTGCGATCACCTGATTATTTACGGAAGAAAGGGAAAACAGGAGGATAAGGAATGGGAAAAAAAACCAGGTGTATTGCCTTTGTGCTGATAATAGGACTGGGTGTTTTTTGGACATCCTTTTCCGGTCTGGCTGCTACCAAGCCGATTCACACAGTTAATATAAAGATTAATTCCGATCTGCAGCCTGGCAGTCATCTGCCAAGCATCCATATCGGTTCAGGCTCCGCGCCCGATGGAGGAATTATGGTGGATAAGGGTAACTCCCGTTACACTGTAACTGCGGCGCAATGGCTGGATAAAGGTTCGTCTTACGTGCTGGAGGCTGCTTCGGAGCCCCAGATGAGGGTGACGCTGGAGCCGGAGGATGTAAGCGAATATTACTTCCTGGCCAGCTATAAGGAATCCAATGTAAAGATCAGCGGAGGCAGCTTTGTATCAGCCAGACGTGATGGGGATAATCTTTTGGTTACTCTGAGGGTAAGACCGGTAAAGGGGGAATTCAATCCCCCCAAGGACGCCTATTGGAATGAAAATAATCTTGGGGAGGCCAGATGGACGGCCCCGGAGAATGATTCAGGCTGCTATGAGCTGCAGCTTTTGCGGGATAACAAAAATGTGTATCGGGTGAGTCAGACTACTTCCCGAAGCTATAATTTTTATCCCTATATGACGGAAAAGGGGGACTATACCTTCAAGGTGCGTACCATACCAAAAACGGATGCCCAGAAGAAATATGGAAGTAAGAGCGACTATGTGGAATCTGGCGAGCTTCAGATTACGGATCGGTATGTTTCCGATGGAAAGGGGCAGCAGAAGAACGGAGCTGCGGCAGTCAGCGGAACCAGGGAAAAGGTAGGATGGTTCAGAGATGAGAATGGATGGCGTTACCGTTATCCTGACGGCAGCCTCTGCCGCAGCAAATGGTCGGAGATTGACGGACTTTGGTATTATTTTGATGAAAACGGGCGCATGATGACCGGCTGGCAGAATATAGGCGGCAGCAGCTATTATTTGCATGGTAACGGTCAGATGGCAGTTGGGTGGACGAAGATTGATGGGAAGTGGTATTATCTGCGGACAGAAACTGAGGATGGCCGGTATCCTGCCGGTTCCATGGTGTCTGGAGGCTGGAGGGTAATAGGACCTTACTATTATTATTTTAATGAGGACGGCAGCCTTTATACAGGCTGGCTCAAGTACGGAGGAAAGTGGTATTACCTCAATACAGTGGATAATAGCCTTCAGGGGGCTATGTTCACAGGCTGGATTAAACGGGATGGAGAAACTTATTTTACAGATTCCAACGGAGAGATGCTGGAGGGCTGGAGCCAGATTGACGGAAGCTGGTACTATTTCTATCCAGGATCAGGAGAGATGGCGTTCAGCACCTGGGTTGACGGAGCTTATCTGGATGCGGATGGAATCTGGAGACAGCAGTAGGAGGAAGTGCATATGAAAAACAACGGTATGCCGTATAGAAGAATGGCCGCTGGTCTCACTGCTATTGCGGCAGTACTGGCCCTTGCGGGGGGGAAGAACATGACAGTTCAGGCAGCTGAATCCAGCGTGATTGAGACGGTTTCAGTGACCTTTAAGGCTAGCTTCGGAGAGCCGGAGGAGATACCGGAGCCAGAGATAACGGTAAGCGCAAGAGGGTGCTCTATGGGGGATATTCAGTTCCGCACAGATTATGACAAGTGGAAGCCGGGAAAGAAGGTTCGGGTTGAGGTTACGGTAAACGCAGAGGACGGAAAGGTATTTCCTGCCTCTCTCAACCGCTCTCAGTGCAAGGTAAGCGGAGCAGATTTCGTGTCGGCAAAGGCGCTGGATGACACCAGTCTGCAGGTTAAGGCAGATTACAGGCCCATAATGACGCTGGGAAATACGGAAAAAGCAGGGTGGAGCAGCACCTCCAAAAAGCGGGCGGTGTGGAAATCAGTGCCCTATGCGCCCGGCTATACCCTGACGCTTTATGGGGATGATAGGGTTGTCAAGCGTTTTAATACGGACACTAACAGCGCGAATCTGTCCGAATACATGAAGGATACAGACAAAACCTATTACTATGAGGTAAAGGCGGTGCCCCTTACCTCGGACGAGAAGAAATACCTTCGTGAGGGCGATTTTGTCACTTCTACCGATCAGGAGTTTGACTGGAAGGATACAGAGAACGGATCCGTGCAGGAGGCAGGAGGAGCGGGAGACGGAGGCTCTCTGAAGGGCGGCAGCTATGTGCTTCCTGATGGCCGCAAAGAAACCAATGTCTGGAAGAAGATCTCCGGGAGCTGGTATTATTTTGATGGAAGCGGAAGGATGGTTACCGGCTGGCTGTTAGACGGCGGCAAATGGTACTATATGAATCAGGACGGAAGAATGGCAACCGGATGGGTGAATCTTAATAGCGATTCCTGGTTTTTGATGGCTGACAGCGGAGAGATGCTGACAGGCTGGCAGCAGCCTCAGCCGGGAAGCTGGTACTTTTTCAATCCGAGCGGTTATATGGAGCGGTATTGGATTCTGGTAAACGGCAAATGGTACTATATGGGGCAAGACGGAAGGATGGCGACTGGTTGGGTGAAGCTCAACGAAAGCTGGTATTATCTCTATAGCGACGGCAGCATGGCTGTTAATACAACTGTGGACGGATGGTCCATCAATGGAGAGGGAGTGGCCTCACAGCGCTGAAGATAAAGAAAAGGAGCAAGAGACATGGGACTGGTGACAACGGCAAAGGAAATCAATGAGTGGAGCGGAAGCAGCCTGAACGGCACCAAAGGGACTTACAAAGCCGGGGCCACAGGCGGGAATTTTCAGACAGCCCTGCTGAATGCGCGTCAAACTGTATCGGTGGATATGGACTCCATCTTTGAGGAGGCTTCTTCTGCTTACGGTGTGCCTGTGAACCTGATAAAGGCGGTGGCAAAGACAGAATCGAATTTTAATCCAAAGGCCGTATCGCATGCAGGAGCCATGGGCGTTATGCAGCTCATGCCGGGAACTGCCAAGAGCCTGGGGGTCAGCGATCCCTTTGACCCAAGGCAGAATATCATGGGAGGAACAAAGTATCTGAGAGAGAATCTGGAGCGTTTTAACGGAGACGTGAGTCTGGCTTTGGCCGCTTATAATGCAGGACCGGGAAGCGTGACGAAATACGGGGGCATTCCTCCCTACAAGGAAACACAGAATTATGTAAAGAAGGTAACCTCCTACATGGGAGGAGACGCTCTTTCTGCCGGACGCAGGGTTTACAGCGGGGGCTCAGGCTATGGAGGGGGAATGACCTACACAGGAGGTTCTTCCTTAGGTAAGAGCCTGTCTTTTGGCTTATACGGAAGCGGAAGCAGTAGTCAAGGTAGTGGCTTATATGGAAGTGAAAGAAGCAGTCAGGGTGTTGGTCTATATGGAGGCGGCAGCCTTTATGGTATGTCATCCGATTCTCTGTCTATGGCGGCTTTGGGCAGCATATCTGTAGATCCGGACAGCAATACAGTGACTATGGACAAAGACAGCTACGTTGCTCTGGTACAGATGCTAAGGCTGCAGATGATGATGGATGCAAGCCGGGAGGTAGGAACAATTACTGTTTAGTGAGAGAAATTGAGGTATAACGTAATGGCGAACGACAGAAAAATGTATTCGATTCTAAAGGACTGTGACCGCTGCCGGGTATATGGAACCGACAACACCCCTTTGGCTGACGCCAGAGTGCAGAGCGTGGGGACAGAGGTCTGGCTGTATTTTAGAACCTCTCGTTTGAGAGACGCCAGAGTAAGGACACAGGTGGATTTTTATGACAGGCAGTCAGGGCTGCTTAGCTGTCTCTGCGAGCTTCTAATCCGCCGGAATCCGGCATTCCCCCAGATACCCGAAATCTGGATGGCAGACTGTAGGATTCTACGGGTGATTAAAATGGTGCAGAGACAGAAGGATGTGAGGGTCAAGACGCATGTGGAATCAGAGTTTCATACAGAGGCAGGAAGGCTCTTTTTTGGAACGGTTCAGAATCTGAGCGCGGGGGGATTGTACCTGCGTACCTTTCAGTCCCTTAAAACTAAGCAGAGACTTACCTTCCGGTGGCGTTCAGAGACTTTAGACAGGAATATTGCCTGTGTGGTCATAAGGGAGGATCCGCCTTTAAAAGGGCTCTTTGGATATGGATGCCAGTTTGTAAATCTTCCGCAAGAGGTAGAGGAGGATATTCGCCATTATGTGTATACAGAGCAGCAGAAAAGGAAAGAGAGATGCGATGAAGCTGAATCTGGTTATGATAGTAAAAAATGAGGAAGCCTCTTTGGGCCGCTGTCTGCAATCGGCAGGACCTTTGGCAGATGAGATCATACTGGCTGACACAGGCTCCACTGATGGAACGAGGGAGCTGGCTTTGTCCATGGGAGCTAGGGTGTGGGATTTCCCCTGGGCAGATGATTTTTCCGCTGCCCGGAATTTTGCTCTGGATCATTCGGATGGAGACTGGAATTTAGTTCTGGATGGAGACGAGTATCTGCGTCCCTGTAGCCGGGAAGTCTTAACCCAGGCAATCGAGGCTCATAAGGGAAGCTGGCTTGGCGGAATTGTCCGGCATGACGCATTTGCAGAGGGGAAAGAAATCAGCTGCAGCACGTCTCTGCTTCCACGCCTCCTTCCCAGAGGAGTACGCTACACTGGGATTATTCATGAGCAGCCGGATTGCCCGTTCCCCTGTATTCCGCTTCCTTTGGAGGCGGATCATGACGGCTATTTAAGAAAGGGAAAGGGGGAGAGGAATCTTCCTTATCTTATTCATGCGGTAGATTTGCATCCTGAGGATGGGTATTACCAATTCCAACTGGCCTCAACGCTGCGGAATCTGGGACGCCTTGAGGAGAGCCTGGGGCCCTTCAGAGCTTTTTATCGCTATGGAAACAGGATGGGAGCATACTGGGCGGGGGGAGTAGTTCTTTATCTCTATACGCTGATGGATCTGGGGGGGAGTGAGAAGCTTAAGGAGGCAAAGAAAGTTGTGGAATCGGAGCGGCATTCTCTCAGTGCCTTAGCAGATTTTTCCTTTGTCTGCGGCCTTTTTTATATGAAGCTGGTACTGTCGGAACCCAGCCGCTATATTGCGTATCTGCCTGAGATAGAGAGCTGCTATCTCAGGTGTCTTTCCATTGGGGAGCGGCCGCTGGACGGAGGCGTAACAGGAACCGGCTCCTTTAAAGCAGCTTATAACCTGGGAACCTGGTACGAGGCGTCTGGACAGAGGGAGAAGGCGCTTCAATATTACAGGTTGGCTGCGGGGCAGGGCTATGCTCCTGCCGAAAAACGGCTTCAGGCTCTCCGTTCCTAGCGTATAGCTGAATGGCCTCCACTTGCACAGCCTGCTTTGCAGTATACCCGGTTCAGATTCATCTGGTATTGCCAACTGGCGGCTCTCGCAGTTTTGCATGTATCTGACAGAAAGCATGCTGCCGGGAAACTATAAAGCACATCTTATGTTAAGGAAAATCCTGCCGATAATTATACTATACGATAAATGATTAAAAGCATATGCAAAGGTTGATGCATACAGGAAATAAACGAAAGGGGATAGAGGACAGATGTTCATTCAGCATAACATAGGCGGTATGAACGCCAACAGAAACAGAGGGATCACGAACAGCAATCTGAGTAAATCCCTGGAGAAGCTGTCCAGCGGGTACAGAATTAATCGGGCCGGTGACGATGCGGCTGGACTTGCTATCTCTGAGATCATGCGCAGGCAGATCAACGGTTTGGATCAGGCTATGCGAAATGTAAATGACGGAATCGGGATGTCCCAGACTGGGGAGGGAGCCCTGGCGGAGATTCATTCCATGCTCCACCGCATGGAAACCTTATCTGTCCAGGCTGCCAACGGCACCTACTCGACGGTAGCCAGAGAGAATATTGAGGCGGAACGGCTGCAGCTGTTAGATGAGATTGACCGAATAGGCAAGTCTACAGATTTCAACAGTATTCCTATGTTTGACAGCGAGGACCCGCCGCTTCCTATTGTGCCTCCCCAGGCAAAGGAGGCGATTACGCTTCAGATTGGCTATTCTTCTCCGGAGACTCTGGATATGACCCGCTATTACCTGAGCAGCAAGGCGCTGCGGCTGGACGCTACTGATTTTACATCTGAAGATGCTGCCAACGCTTCCGTGGACATAATCAGGGACGCAGTACAGGCTGTCTCCCAGATCCGTTCCCATTTCGGCGCGATCCAGAGCCATTTAGAGCATACTCATAATAATCTGGGCGTTACCAAGGAGAATATGACTGCTGCCGAGAGTCAAATCCGGGATACCAATATGGCTGAGGAGTTTACGGTTTACACAAAGGAGAATATCGTGTTCCAGGTAGGTGCTTCCATGTGCGCTCAGGCCAATGCCGTTCCCCAGGCGATTCTTCAGCTTCTCCGGGGATAGGCTCAATCATAAAATCTTTTTAACAAAGTCTTAAGTTAGAGAGAAGCTTGACGATATATATATTTGTAAGGCAAGCTTCTTTATATAGATTGAAAAAGCTTTACAGATTTTTCAGCGAAGGGCCCGCGCTGGAAAATACCGGGGACAGGGAGGTTCCTGGCTCGACAACCATGGATGAGGAGGAAACATTATGATTATACAGCACAATATTGCGGCAATCAATTCATTCAGAAATTTAGGAATCAACCAGAGCGCTCTGAACAAGAACCTGGAGAAGCTGTCATCTGGTTACAAGATTAACCGTGCAGGTGACGACGCTGCAGGTCTGGCTATTTCTGAGAGCATGAGATCTCAGATCAATGGTCTGAATCAGGCAACCCAGAACGCTGAGGATTCCATCGGCTTGATCAAGACCGCTGAGGGAGCTCTGACTGAGGTTCACTCCATGCTTCAGCGTATGTCAACTCTGGCAACCCAGGCTGCTAACGGTACCTACAACAGCGTTGCAAGAGCAAACATTCAGAGCGAGATCACAGAGCTGAATGCAGAGATCGACCGTATCGCCAAGAACACTGACTTTAACGGAATCAAGCCGATTTCCGCTCAGGGCATGATGACCTTCCAGATTGGACCAAGCTCCGCTGAGACCATTAAGGTTACGCTTCAGGGCATGACGTCTAAAGATATCAAGGTAAATACAATCAATGTAAGTATAGCAAATAATGCTCAGGGTATCTCAGCAGCCAATAAAGCCATTGATACAATCAGAGCTGCTATTGATACAGTATCTAAGTTCCGCGCTAAGCTTGGTGCTGCTCAGAACAGACTTGAGCATACGGTTAACAACCTGAAGGTTACCTCTGAGAACCTTACAGCAGCTGAGAGCCGTATCCGTGATACAGACATGGCAGATGAGATTACAGCATTTACGAAGAATAACATTCTTCTTCAGTCTTCCCAGTCCATGCTGGCACAGTCTAATGCAGCGCCTCAGGGTATCTTAAATCTGCTGCGGTAAGAGCAAATTTATATGCAGCCCGGTTCAGGGGCTGCATATACAAAAGGGTGGATGTAATAAAAAGTCATTTCAAAAGCATAGGCTTGGAAATGACTTTTTATCATATCTTCAGAAAAAACGGAGGAAAACCTATTGAAACCAAAGGCAGGCGTGCGCGTCTCACAGTGCATGATTGTAAAAAATGAGGAGAAAAACATAGAGAAGGCTCTCTCCTGGGGAAGGGATTTTATGTATGAGCAGATTGTAGTGGATACCGGTTCAACTGACCGTACCCCGGAGATAGCAAGAGAGCTGGGAGCCAAGCTGCTGTTTTACCAGTGGAGGGATGATTTTGCGGCAGCTAAAAATTTTGCCATTGAGCAAGCTGCGGGAGACTGGATTGTATTTATGGATGCGGACGAATACCCGGCGCCGGGGGATGAGGCAAAAATACTGCGCCTTTTAGAGCAGATACAAGAAACAGATTTTGACGGGATCTCCACCGGCTGGCAGCAGATTGACGAAAGCGGGCAGATCACTGCCTCAGGAACTCAGGTCCGCATCTTTAGGAACCGTTCGGATCTTCGTTACAGGCGCAGAATCCATGAGCAGCTGGCTTCTACGGAAGGACGGGCCCTGCGGCTGGGGGACGCGGTTGCTGATATATCTATTTTCCATACAGGCTATCAGAAGGCTGTCATGAAGGAAAAGAAAAGCAGTGAACGGAATAAAAGGCTGATTTTGGCGGAGCTTAAGGAACATCCTGGAGACAGGGAAATGTTGGGCTATATGGGAGACGAGAGCTTTGAGGAGGGGAACACAGAGGAGGCGAAGAGATGGTACTATCAGGCCATTGGAGGGCTCCATGAGGAGCTTCCGGATAATGACCAAAGAAGCTCAGCCACCTTTTCCAAGCTTTTGCTCATTCTCACTGGCGAGGAATCGGGCAGGGCTCAGTCAGAGGAGGAGGCTTTGCCGGAAGAACCTTCCCAGTGGACAGAGGCGGAGGCTGTTTATAGGCAAGCAGTTAAGGCGCTTCCAAAGGAGGCAGATTTCGATTACATTGCTGGACTATATTTTTATAGAAACAACCGGTTAAAAGAGGCCGCAGCCTTTATGGAGCTGGCTTTGGATAAGCTGGGCAAATACGGAAATTCAAACCGGGCTATGTATCTATCAGCCCAATTACCCTCCGCATACAATCTGCTGGTTAAGTGCCTCTGTGAGACAGGGCAGAGGGAGAAATGTGTGAACCAGGCAGTATCCTATCTGAAATGTATGCCTGAGGACATGGCAGTCTTGTCCTGGCTGCTGAGGGCCTTGTCTGTCCCAAACCTTACTGAAAAAGGGATGGGAGAGATTGTGGCATTTTTAGGAAGGCTTTACGATTTTTCTGGACTGAGAGCGAAGCTGCTGGTGACGAAGTGCGCCAGGGCTGCAGGCTGCGAAGCATTGGGAGGTTTTATGGAAAAGGAGCTCTTTACACAGGAGGAACAGAGCATTCTGGGGATTATATAGCGAAGGAGGATAAAGGTTTGAAAAAAAGGAAAAGGGAGGCAGGGATCTCCCAGTGTATGATTGTAAAAAATGAGGAGGAGAATATTGAGAGAGCCCTTTCCTGGGGCAAGGGAATTGTCACGGAGCAGATTGTGATTGATACGGGGTCAACGGATCGGACCGTGGAGCTGGCTCTCAAAGCAGGGGCACAGGTCTACCATTTTCAGTGGATTGATGATTTTGCCGCTGCTAAAAATTTTGCCATCAGCAAGGCTGGCTGTCCCTGGATTGCTATGCTGGACGCGGATGAATATTTTACAAGGGAGGACGCAAACAAGCTGTTAGAATATGTGGAAAAGCTTCAGGATTCCAAATATGGTCAGATTCTTACAGGTCTGGCGAATCTGGATGACGAGGGAGCCATGATAGCGGGGGGAAGCCATGTGCGTGTATTCAGGAACCGGCCGGGGCTGCGCTATAAGAGAAGAGTGCATGAATACCTGGCCTGTGAAGGAGAGAAGGACTGTGATCTGGTGGACGCCTCAGAGGAGCTGTGTATTTACCATACCGGTTATTCAGGAAAGGAATCGGCTAAAAAGCAGGGAAGAAACCGGGAGCTGATCCTTGCGGAGCTTAAGGAGCATCCGGAGGATGGAGAGATGCTGGCCTATCTGGCAGACGAATATTTTTCAGAGGGTAGGTTTGATGAGGCCAGAGAAGCCTATAGAGAGGCTATTCAAAAAATGGAGCCTGTACCCATGGACTATTCTGTAAGAAATGCTATGACCTTTGTTAAGTTTTTGTCTATGCTCTCAAAGCAGGGGGTGGACTGTGAGGAGGAGCTTATAAAGGTGTATGGACAGGCAGTGAGCCGCCTGCCCAAGGAAGCAGATTTTGATTATGTTTTGGGGAGATATTACGCAGGGAAGGGAACCTTCGGAAAGGGAGAGGAGCATCTTTCTAAGGCGGTGGGGCTTTTGGAGAAATACGGCAATACATATAAAGCTATGATGCTGTCTGCTCACCTGCCGGAGACCTATGAGCTTTTGGCTGCCTGTTGCTATAATAATGGAAATTTAAGAGGCTGCGTCAACTATGCCACAGTCCTTTTGAGACAGAATCCTTATCTTATGTCCACCCTCTATCTGATGCTTTCTGCCTTCCGGCAGAGTGAACAGGAGGCAGAAGGGAAGCCCTCAGAGGATGCGGCGGAAGTAGCTGTGTTTTTAGGAAGGCTTTACAATTTTAATGCTATGAAAGACAGGCTTTTTGTGCTGAAGGCTGCCATGAAGGCTGAGTACGGCAGCCTGGTTAAAATCATCCGAGGAATGTTTTCAGAGGTGGAACTGGCTTGTGTGGACATGGCAGTTCATAAATAGTACCTGAAAGGCAATAAGATTGAAAAGAGAGGATTTCAAACGTTATTAGAAAATGTGCCTTACCTCTCTGAATCCTTGAGGATCCCTAGGGACCACAAGGGTCCTCCGCTGTCATAGCTGCCCTTCAGCTCATCCATAAGCTGCTGTAAATCCCACTCTACAGTACTATTGGGCAGGCTGTTGGGATCTGCTATATGGACATTTCCATTGTCACAGTAATTGGTGATTACAATAAAATGCCCCACTTTGGTCAGGCTTCCCCTTCCCATAAGGGCTACCAGAAGGCGTCCCTCTTTTAGAATATTTCTTACATTTTCAGGCGTTCGATCAGGTACGCTTTCCACAGAAAGGCCGAAGGCAGAAAGCCCATCAGGAATCAGGCTGTGAGAAGATCCGCTGCCCTGGACAAAGTAGCCGTTAGCGGCAGCCCAGTCGGCAATTTCCACAGGCGTGACTGTGGAGGGAGTGAAGCTGTTAACCACCATAGCCACGGCCGTAGGGCCGCAGCCGTAGCTGCCGATGGGATCTGTACCTCCGTACAGATAGCTGCTCCATCGAGCATCACCCTGGTTGTAATACAGCATTGGGCCCAGGGCTGTGTCCAGCATTACCATATAGATATTATCTTCAAAATAACTGTAGTCGGAGGTATTTGTATTTAAGTCAGATATTTCTCCTAAGTCAGTGGAGGGAGTTAAAAAAGGGATCTCCTCATCACTGGAGGGGAGATGTTCCTGGTATACAGGGGAGGATGGAGTGCCAAAAGGGACAGACTGAGGCTTTGCAGCAGCCTTTTGTCTGGAAGCAGCCAGGATATTAACCTGGTTCCGGATTTGGGAAAGTCTGCTTTCCGCCTCCTGATACAAGCTCTGGCTCCATTCTGCCGCTTCCTTAAAGGTAAAGGGGCGGAAATAAACGAAAAGACTGATTGCAAGGGATAAGGAGGCTGCTACAATGGAAGCAGCTATTATTCGCTCCAATCGGTTTTTATTCTTCATAGTTGCTTTTTTCATAGGTTCTATAGATGGGAAATGATATTTTGAGCAATCGAGTCCAGAGGAGCCTGTGAGCATACAGCCCCTATTTTCCATGCTTCCATGGGCATGCCATACACAACGCAGGTATCCTTATCTTGTCCGATGGTATATGCGCCGTTCTTTCTCATGCGAAGCAGGCCGGCTGCTCCGTCAGCGCCCATACCGGTAAGAAGGATTCCCATAGCCTTTTCACGGGCATGGATAGCCACGGAATCAAAAAGCACATCTACAGAAGGGCAATGTCCGTTCACCTTCTCATCCTTAGAGCAGGAAACTCCATAGCCGTTTCCCATGCGAACGACCCGCATCTGGAGTCCTCCAGGGGCCAGCAGAGCCAGTCCGGGATACAGCCTGTCACCATGCTTGGCTTCCCGCACTTCCATGGAGCATAGACGGTTTAGCCGCTCTGCATACATGGCAGTAAAGCCAGCCGGCATATGCTGGGTGATGACAATTCCCGGCAGAGTAGGAGGGAGCTGCTGCAGAATCCGAAGGATTGCTTCTGTTCCGCCGGTAGACGCGCCAATGGCGATAAGCCGGCCAGCATCTGCGGCGGATTTGTTTACACGTCCGCTGGCGGATGCCCCGGAAGCTGTGCGCCCATAGGAGGAGCGTGAAGTGGCTGGCTTTGAGACAGGGGAAGCTTGAAGAGCGCCGGGAAGCTGAACCCTGGCTTTAGATCCGATAACCACCTTGGCTTTCAGCATATTGAGAAAGGCTTCCTTACCCAGGCTGTTCTCCATATCAGGCTTGCGTACAAAATCCACTGCTCCGGCAGCCAGCGCGTCAAATACACGCATGTTCAGGGAGGATACTAGAATAACAGGAATAGGATGTACAGGCAGAAGCTCCTTTAAAAATTCTAGGCCGGACATCCCTGGCATTTCTATATCCAGAGTCAGCAGATCCGGCCTTAAAAGAGGAATCTTATGTTTTGCGTCAAATGCATTGGCGGCATAGCCTACTATTTCAAAGCGAGGGTCCTTTCCAAGAGACTGGACCAGCCAGTTACGAAAAAGGACTGAGTCGTCAACGACCATTACCCGTATTTTTTGCTCCATATATAAAACCTTCTTTCTAATAGCCGCTTACAGGGGGCAGAAGCGGGCTTTCAAGTGCCGGACCTGAGAGCCGGCAGCGCCGGGAGTATTAAGCGGCAGAATAAAACGTTTGGATATTAAGCTTTCCGGTATATAGCCGGAAGAAGGTAGCGGTATGGGCAAACCGACTTGGTAAGACTTTCGGAATGTCCGATAAACAGGTAGCCTCCCGGCACAGTTGCCTCGTAGAACCGTCTGACCAGAGAATCCTTTGTTTCCTGAGAAAAATAGATCATGACGTTTCGGCAAAAAATCAAATCAAATTTCTTTTTGAAGCGTATAGGCTCCATTAAATTGAAGGGCTTAAATATAACGTTGCTCTTAATTGCCGGGGAGACTGCGTATTCTCCTTCGCCTGTGCGGATGAAATATTTCTGTTTCCAGGAAGCCGGAAGAGGAGACAGATTCTCCTCCGTATAGGAGGCAGTCTTGGCTGTGTCCAGGATTTTCTGAGAAATATCGGTTGCCAGAACTCTGGTATCCCAAAGAGGGGCCTTCGAGCCGAAGAACTCCTTCAGGTACATGGAAATTGTAAATGGCTCCTCTCCGGAAGAGCAGCCTGCGCTCCAGATGGACAGCGTCCGATCATGGCTGTGGGACTGGGCCAGGTAAGGCAAAACCACCTCCCAGAGATATTGGAAATGTTCCTTTTCTCTGAGAAAATAGGTGTAGTTGGTAGTGAGCTTGTTCAGCATAGCTGTAACCATTCCTGGGTCTCGGCCGGAGAGAATATCGTCTACATAGGCGGAGAAATCCTGAAAGCCTTGGGCAGCCAGGGAGTTGGAAAGACGGCTGACAATCAGCTGCTTTTTTTTGCTCAGGTCAATTCCATAATGCTTTTGAATATAACGGTACAGCCGCTGAAAATCGCTGTCTGTAAGGTTCAGCATATGATAGAGATCCTCCTGTCGGTTGGTTGTTAGCTGAATTCTTATTCAGCGTTTGCGAGAGCCTGGCAGTCAATGGACATGAGAACGCTTCCATTCTCCATAGTAACCATGCCGTCTAACAGCTTCTGCCTGCGTTTTAGGGGGATCGGGTGAACCTCCTTTAAATCAATATCAGCTACCTGCCGCACAGAATCTACGATAATTCCCATGGGAACTGAATCAATGTTCAGCACAATGACGCAGGTTTTGCCGGTGTATTTGGCGGCCTCCTTTCCCATGCGCTGCTGTATGTCTATCACAGGAAGAATCTGTCCTCTCAGATTGACGATCCCCTTAATATAGGGAGGAACCAGAGGAAGGGGTGTGATGGAGTGGTTGTCGATGATTTCAATCACATATTTTGTGCTGATATAGAGGACAAGATTACCCGACTCAAAGGTCAGGCAGCGCTCAATGGAGGCGCCCTCATTTTTTGGAGTGGCTCCTGCCATGTTCTGCGGTATATTCTGTTCACCCATGACGATTGCTCCTTTCTATATATTTTCCACGGCTGCACCGTGAAGACTCATAATATCCAGAATCAGGCTGATGTTTCCGTTTCCTAATATGGTACAGCCGGTAATTCCGTAATTTTTCAGCTCGAAACAATTCAGATAAACGGGAAGAGGCTTAACAACAACCTGCTGTTCTCCGATTAAATCGTCCACAAAGAGACAGAAGGAACGGTCGCTGGCCTCCACCCACATAAGGATTCCCTTATCAAGCTCTGTCACCTCCGTGTCAATATTGTAGAACTGGTGGAGGCGCACAATGGGATAAAAGTTTCCCATCCGTTCCACCATCTCGCTGTCATCCTCATCATGGATAATCTGATCGGCGGATACCTTAAAGGATTGACGGATATTGGCGATGGGGATGGTAAAAATGGAGCTGCCTACTGTGACCTTCATTCCATCCATAATGGCCAGAGTCAGAGGAATTTTCATGGTTACGGTGGTTCCCTTGCCCAGCTCGCTGGATAAAGAGACAACCCCTCCTACAGATTCCACATTCTTTCTTACAACGTCCATCCCCACGCCGCGTCCAGAGTATTCGGTGACGGTCTGATTGGTAGAAAATCCGGGGGCCATAATCAGCCCCAAAGCCTCCTTGCGGGTATATTCGCTTTCCGGCTTCGTAAGGATTCCCCGCTCTCTTGCCTTTGCCAGCAGCTTATCCGGGTCCATTCCCCTTCCATCGTCAGTGACCTCAATGACTACCTCGCTGCTGGTATGGGTAGCAGAAAGGATGATTTCACCCTGGCGGCTCTTGCCGGCGGCCACACGCTCTTCCTCCGTGTCCTCAATGCCATGATCCATGGAGTTTCGGACAATGTGCATAATCGGATCCTGAATGCTGTCCACAATGGTTTTGTCCACCTCTGTGTCTTCTCCTACAATGGTCAGGCGCACATCCTTGTCCAGCTTTTGTTTCATATCCCGGACAATCCTATTCATTTTCTGGAAAACACCAGAAACAGGCACCATGCGCAATGACATGGCAATATCCTGGAGATCGTCTGTCAGCTTGCGAAGCTGGCGGGCGGACTTCATGAAGTTGTCAAAGCTGTCTCTGCTTAAATGCCGAAGCTCCGGGGAGGAGGTGACCATGGATTCGGTGATAACAATTTCTCCCACAATATCCATCAGGCTGTCCAGCTTCATCAGATTGACGCTGATTAAATTCTGCTTGACAGGCGCATAATTTTTCAACCCTTCCGTACTGTTGTTTGACTGAGGCTCGGAAACGGGCGTCTTTGCCGCGCTCTGGGGCTGGTCTGTCTCTGCGGGAAGAGGAGCTATGGAAGGAGCCTTTGGCTTTTTGAAAGAAATGTTCTGGCAGTTAACCCGCTCATAGGAATGGATATGGTTCTGAGACTTTAAAATATCCTCGGCCCGTTTCTCCATTTCCTCAGAGTCAAAGGCAAGATAGAAGCCATTGTCCACAATTTCGGAACAGGTACCCGGATTGCTGTCCAGATCCGGCGGGTAGTGGCGGAAAGAGACATCGCAATCCCTTAAGGAGGTGATTATCATAAAGGCCCGCAGGTTTTCCATGCCGATTCCATCTTCCAGAAAAACATGGAGAAAGCACAGGGCATCCTCATCATCGGGAACTGTATCATCGCCGGAACGTACAGGGGTATCCGCGCTGCCGTCCTCTTTAGAACTCTTTGGGCCTGCGTTTCCAGCTGTGGTTCCTGTAAAACCCCCGTCTGACCAACTGCTTTCCGCTCCGCTGATTTTTTTGAGAAAAGCGTTTATCTCAGCTGTAAATGCATCCACGTTTTCCAGCAGCGGCTTGCCGCTTTCAACCTTTTCCACCTCGCCTCTTAGACAGTCCTCCGAACGGAACATCAGGTTAAACAGCTCCTTCTTGTGCTGAGAATCCAGAGATTCAATTCCTTTGTCACGTATATAGAAGAACAGATCTTCTACGTGATGGGCAATGGAGGAAAGAGAGCCAAACTCCATCATTGCGGAGGAGCCTTTAATGGTGTGCATGATGCGGAAAATTTCATTAACATCATCCTGAGAAAAGTCACCTAGCTTCTCATCATTCACCAGCAGCTCATCCAACTGATCCAGCAGGGAATTGGTTTCATAGAGGTATGTATCAAGCATACTGTCCATACCATTATCCATATATTCGCACCACCTATCTTTTGTTATTTAGCAGTCTGATACTAGTTTATATTATCGGCGGAATATTGGAATTATTAAGTGCAGGAAGGAGGTTTTTAAATGTTCAGAAGATGGGAACGAATTGTGCGAAAGTTTGTGCCGCCCCTCCCATTACTTAAAAGTGAAAGCTGCCGACTATATTATTATAAATTACAATTTACAGCTCCTTTGAGCTTGAAAGAGAGGGTAAACAAATGAAGAATCTAAAAGTCGGCAAAAAGTTTTTACTTGCATTTGGAAGTATCGTAGTATTATTTCTGGTGTCGGTGATTTTTGCCAGTGTAGCGATGGTAGGTGCCAGGTCAAGCTATGATGAATTTTACAAAAGTGATTATCAGGCTACCAGCAAGATTTATGATATACGGGTAAAGCTTCAAGCCGGATTAAAATGTCTGAGCGATGCGGCTTTAACCACAGATCAAAATGAGACCAGTCAATTTGTCCAGCTGATGGAACAGTATACCAGCGAAATCCAGTCAGACCTTCAATGGCTGTATTCCAATTATAACGGGGATTTAACCCAGCTGAAGGAGTTTCAGTCTCAGATGGATAAGAACAAAAGCCTTACAGATCAGATTATCAATTATATCACTCAGGGAACTGAACAGGCGAATCTTAAGGCAAAGGAAGTGCTCTTTGAACAATATGAACCTCAGGTAGAGCAGTATACAAATATTCTTTTGTCAGCTTTTAGCGCTATGGACTCAGCCAGTGCGGACAGATATAATTCTTCCGCTTCCACACAGACCATTTTATTCAGCGCTGCAATTGTGATTGCTTCCGTTGCTCTGATAGCAACCATCATCATTTCCTTGAAATTGTCAGGAGATATTCTCAATCCTGTGAGAAAAATAGAGGCATGTATGGATGAGATGAATAAAGGGAATCTTTCCGCAAAGGTGGATTATGAATCCGGAGATGAATTTGGCTCAATGGCAAAGGCTATGTCCAATGTGACCGACGGAGTGAAGTATATGATTGAAGATATTGAACATATAGTCGGTCAGATGGCAGCAGGCGATTTTACCGTTGCCTCCCAATGCCAGGAGCGTTACGTAGGAGATTACCACCGGATTTTCGTTTCTATTAACAAGCTAAAGAGCAGTATCAACGATACCCTTGTGACCCTGGGACAGTCGGCAGATCAGGTGGCCTCCGGCTCTGAACAGGTATCGGCAGGAGCCCAGGCGCTTTCTCAGGGAGCGACCCAGCAGGCCTCCTCTGTAGAGGAATTAGCTGCATCGATTAATGAGATTTCCAATCACATTAACCAGAATGCTCAGGATGCCAACAAGGCGAGAGAAAAGGCGGAGGCTATAGGAAGCGAGGCCAGCGAAAGCAATAAGCGGATGCAGGATATGCTGGCTGCCATGTCAGATATAAGCAATTCCTCCAGCGAAATCGGCAAGATTATTAAGACCATTGAAGATATTGCCTTCCAGACCAATATTCTTGCTCTGAACGCAGCCATTGAAGCAGCAAGGGCAGGAGCGGCAGGGAAGGGATTTGCTGTGGTAGCGGATGAGGTGCGTAATCTGGCCAGCAAATCTGCTGAGGCCTCCAAAAATACAGCGGCATTGATAGAAAACTCCCTTCAGGCTGTGGAAAACGGCAGAAGGATTGCTGACGATACAGCTAATTCCCTTGAGATTGTGGTTGATGGCATTAACGACGCTAACACCATGATGGCGTCTATCAGTAAGGCGGCTTCGGAGCAGGCAGAGTTTGTGACCCAGATTACCCAGGGAATTGATCAAATTTCCAGTGTTGTTCAGACAAACTCCGCAACAGCGGAGGAAAGCGCTGCCGCAAGCCAGGAGCTTTCAGGACAGGCTCAGATGCTTAAGGATCTGGCCGATCGGTTTAAGCTGGACGGGGATTCTTCCGCATTTTCCTCTGGATCTTCCGTACAGAGCGACGTTCCCTACAGCGCCATGGACAGCAAGGATGAAGGCATGAATGCTTCCTATGATAATATGAGCGCCTCTTATGATGATAAGTATTGATTAAAAGGCAAAAAAAGCAGGATAAGAAAAATGGAGGAATGAAAAATGGATGTATCAATGAGTACGGCGCCGGGCAATATAAGTATGAGCAGCTCCAGAATAATGACAGATATGAACGTTGCCCTTTTGGGTAAGGCTTTGGATACGGCTCAGATTCAGGGCCAGGCGCTCCAGGATATGATGGAGGCAGTTCCCGCTCCTGTCTCACGGCTTCTGGATGTATATGCGTAATATTTTTTCTGAATTTGCCCCATACTATTTCTGGAGGTGATATTCAATGAGAATAGAGAGAAATCCAGATACGGATCGTTATGGTGACGGAGATGTTCCAGAGATCGATACGGAGCGTTATAAGGACGGAGCCAGAGTGGAGGGACTGCCTGAGTCATCTAGAGAGCGTCGGGACGGCCCCGGAGGAAATTAGCTGCCGTTCGAATATGAATCCGCCTGCCTATATGCTGGCCGCTTAGAAAGCACAGTTCCCCAAGCCTTAACACCGTTCTGCTGCGTCTGCGTTTGTGGGACTGTATTTCCGAAGCGTTCCCCCAACTCAATGTTCGGATTATAGCGGACGGAAATGATTGGAAAGAGTTCGTAAATTGCCAGGCCAAATTCGTAAAAGCCTGTGGGTAGGGCTTTTCAAGAATTGGCCTGGCAATTTTTTGTCTGTAATTGAATAAAATCCGGTTATAAAAACCTTGCTCTATTGAAACATAGTTTCCACATAATTTCGCATTTCATCACGGGATTTTATTTCTCTGGCTCCGTTGACAATGGAGTCCTGCTGCGGCTTTGGCAGCTTTGCGAATCTGTTCAGGCTGTCAGGGTGCATGGCAAGCTCCATGGTAAAGCCGATGGGGTATTCCTGATTGTCTAATATCATATTTCATCACCTCATGAATAGGGTGTGCAGCCTGCATGACTTTTATGCGGCTAGCATTCATTTACAGTTTATTCATTCATGGGCTTGTTCTGGAAAGACGGTGAAACAGCCTTGACATTTCTGCTGCCATGGTATAGGATAGTGAAAGCAGAACAAGCAGTTCAAACAATTGGAATAGAAAATCAGCACCCAGGAAGCTGCGGCTTTCCGGGTGCTTTCGTACGTTCGCAAGCTTAGTCCTTGCGGCAGGAGAGCTTATGCGATATTATATGGCGCCCATGGAGGGACTCACAGGATATATATACAGAAATGCATACCATCGGTGCTTTCGTCCTATGGATAAATATTTTACGCCCTTTCTTTCCCCAAAGCAAAACAAAGGCTTAAGCTTGAGGGAGCTAAATGACATACTCCCGGAACACAATCAAGGACTGTACCTTGTGCCTCAAATACTGACTAACCGTTGGGAGGATTTTACCCACACAGCCCTGATTTTAAAGGAATATGGATATGGAGAAGTGAATTTGAATCTGGGCTGTCCTTCGGGAACCGTAGTATCCAAGAACAAAGGGGCAGGGTTTCTGGCTTTGCCGCAAGAGCTGGAGGCTTTTCTGGACAAGGTCTGCCGGGAACTGGATCATATGGGTATGGAACTTTCTGTTAAGACCCGGTTGGGGGTTGCGAGTGAGGATGAATTTTATCGGCTGATGGAGATTTACAGCAGGTATCCCTTAAAGGAGCTTATCGTCCATCCCAGAAGCCGTGCGGATTATTATAAAAATAAGCCCCGTATGGAGCTTTTTGCATATGCAATGGATACCAGCACCTGTCCGGTATGCTATAATGGAGATATATTTACAGCCAGCTCTTACAGAAGGCTTATCCAGGACTGCCCGACGCTGGATGCTTTGATGCTGGGCAGGGGAATACTAACCAATCCAGGGCTGAAGGAGGAGCTTGAGAAGGCCGGAAAGCTGGACAAGGAACGGTTTTGCTTATTTCATGGCCTGGTCTATGAGGGATACAGGGAGATTATGTCAGGAGACAGGAATGTACTGTTTAAGATGAAAGAGCTTTGGTCCATGATGATTCAGATATTTAATGATAACGGAAGATATATTAAGAGAATCAAGAAGGCCCAGCGGCTGGAGGAATATAAAGCAGCCGTGGACCTTATTTTAAGGGATTTGGATATTGTGGCAGGAGAAGGCTTTAGGCCTGAACGGCATTAACGCATCATTTCAATTACACCGCAGGCAATCTTGCTGCCGGAATTCCCAGAAGGCTGGGTTTTAAAATCATCCGCATTTTTGTGAATGATGACGGAACGCCCCAGAATATCCTTGATGGAGAAACGTTTGTCGTAAAAAGCAGTCCAGGCGTAGCCTTCATTTCCAAGTAAAGGCGGAAAATCTCCTGCATGGAAGGGATGAAGCTGGTTGGTGGGATTAAAATGGTCTCCGGTGTGGGCGAAGTTATCGGAGCAGTCGCCGTTTTGGTGGATGTGGAAGGCGTAGAAATCGGAGGAGCCGGGAATACCTTTGTTAGGAAGATTGAAAATTTCAGCCTCCACCAGCACGCCTTGATAAGGTGTTTCATAGAATTTTACAAGGCCGCTTAAGGCAGGAACAGCTTCTCCGCCTCTGACCCAGGCCAGGGCAGAGGGGTTATTGTAGCGTAGAAGGCCGGCAAAGATATCGCCGGGAGTTGATTGATTGGTCATACATATCTCCTTATTGTGTTTTGTTTCTATTAGGATATGCAGACAAGAAAAGAACGTTAATAGGAAGCGTTTTTATAAAGGAGGGGCCGGCAAAAAGGGGAATTGCCGGCCATAGATATGAAAATGCTTCCTGTATGGTAAAAGGTTTATCACCTTACAAATACTACTATACAGGATAAATGTGGACAATATTTGATCATTGACGAAAGATTCCGTAAAAATACTAAAATAGAAATAAATAAATGATAAACAGCGGATATATTCACATTTGCAGCTTATATCAACTTCGCAAGGGAATAAGTAAATTGGAAGGGAAGGCGGGAATTATATGTACGACAGATTGACAAAACAGGATATAAAGAAAATGGAGGAGGAGATAGAATACCGCAAGCTGGTGGTCAGAAGGGAGGCTCTGGAGGCGGTGAAGGAGGCCAGAGCTCATGGGGATTTAAGCGAAAATTTTGAGTATAAGGCAGCTAAGCAGGATAAAAACCGGAATGAGAGCCGTATCCGGTATCTGGAGAAGATGATTAAGACAGCCAGAATTATATCGGATGACTCCCGGCCTGACGAGGTGGGTTTGAATGACCGAGTGACCATCTACATTCCCGGAGATGACGAAATAGAAAGTTACAAGCTGGTAACGACTGTGAGAGGAAATTCCCTTCAGGGCTTAATCAGTATCGACTCTCCTCTGGGAAAAGCTATCAAGGGCCACAAGGTAGGGGATAGGGTGGATGTTCATGTAAATGACTGCTTTAGCTATCAGGTGGAAATCCGGTCTATTGATAAGACGGCGGAGGGAGAGGAGGATAAGCTTAGGAGTTTCTGAGCAAAGGGGCGTTAAGAGGGACTGCTGCAAACTGCAAATGGGCATCAGCTTATACAACAATGATTCTCTCTGAAACAGGGCTTAAGTAAAATTTGCAAATCAGCGGTCATTTGACCGCCGATTTTGCTGCTGAAATGGTAATTCATTGCCATTACGATAAGCCTGGTAGCGTTCGTTATTTAACGTTGACCCTTCCCTCCGCAAAGGATATGATTTGGTAAAGAATAGTTGATACAATACAAAGAACTACAATGGAAGTCACTACCATAGTCATGGCAAAGGTCTGTGACCCGTAGGTAATCAGGTATCCAAGTCCTGCCTTTGCGCTGAGAAATTCTCCGATAATCACCCCGACCAGGCATAATCCTATATTCACCTTCATAGTGCTGATGAGCATAGGAAGAGAACCTGGAAGCAGCACCTTTATCAGAACATCCTTCCAACTGCCTCCCAGGGAGTAGACTAGAGTTATTTTTGCACGATCCATCTGGGTGAATCCTGTATACAAGGTCAGAATGGAGCCGAACACCGCCACCGACACGGCAGCCACGATGATGGTTTTCATGTTATTCCCCAGCCATACGATCAAAAGAGGAGCCAGAGCAGATTTTGGAAGACTGTTCATGAGAACCAGGAAGGGCTCAAGTATCTGGGCCATGCTGTTGCTGGAACACAGCAAAAGAGCGCAGGCCAGACTAAGGAATGTGCATACAGCAAAGCTTGCAAGGGTTTCCAGGAGCGTTACTCCTGTATGAAGAAAAAGGCTGCCGTTCTTTGTCATGGACACCAGGCATTTTGCAATCATAGTGGGGGAGCTGAAGATAAAGCTGTCAATCCATCCCCTGTGGGCAGCTAGCTCCCACAGGGCCAGAAGGAGAACTAAAAGCATAATCCGACAGATGGAGATTTGCCGGTGACGGCGCAGTTCACCCATGACAAAGGCCTGCTGGGCAAGGGACATCTCGCAGGTGGAGCATGCCTCTTCCCTTGGTGCAAGCCTGCTGGCCGTCCGGCCTCTGAAAATGGTTTGTTTATTCATATAGTTTCAGCTCCTTCCATACCATATTAAAATAGTTTGAGAATTCCGAACAGTTACGCCGGTCCAGTGGGCGGACACAGCCATCTGGGAATTGGATGGTCAAAATATCCTTGATCCGTCCGGGTCTGGGGGTTAGAACTACGATCCGGTCAGCTACGCTAATGGCCTCAGACAGATCGTGGGTAACCAGAATTGCGGTTTTGTGAGCGCTGCGGATAATGGAGCTGATGTCGTCGCAGACAGCCAGCCTTGTCTGGTAATCCAGCGCGGAAAAAGGCTCATCTAAAAGAAGAATATCCGGCTTTAGAGCAAGGGTTCTGATAAGGGCCGCTCTTTGCCGCATGCCGCCAGACAGTTCTGAGGGCTTTGCGTATTCAAATCCGGCCAAGCCATAGGCGGCCATCATTTCCATCAGCTCAAGCCTGGCAGGTTCGTCCAATCGTTTTTGAATTTCAAGGCCCAGGGATACGTTCGATAAAACATTCCTCCACTCAAATAAATGATCCTTTTGCAGCATATAGCCTATGGCTTCAGGAGATGTTTCCAAAGGTGTGCCGTCGATGAGAATAGTTCCCTTTTCTGGTTTTGTCAGGCCGCTTAGCATAGAAAGTAACGTGGACTTTCCACAGCCTGAAGGTCCTACAATGGCCATAAATTCTCCGGCAGATACGTTAAAAGATATATCAGAAAGGGCCAGCGTCTCACCATCCAGAGAGTGGTAGGAATAGCTGACCCTGTTAACTTCCAGTTTGGGAATCATGAAAAACTCCTTTCCATTACAGATCAATTCCTTAGTTTATTATATGAAACAAGAGTCAAACCGTTCGTATACATGTTTATTATAAATACAGAAACAAAAGAAAGCAGGCATTCAAAGTCCCAAGGGGCTTTGAATGCCTGACGTGGATTTAGGTTGATTGTTAGTAGCTCCATCCTACAGGAGTAGGTCTTGCAGGGTCAAAGACCTCTGAAGCCTCAAAGAACTGTGAAAGCCGCTTTTTGGATGGCTCCGTCTGAATCATATCCTGGTACAGACGATAGCCGTCCAGATTGATTCTTGCCATGCGGAAGTAATTGGTTCCCATCTGGCTCCAGTAAGGAGCGCTGGCATCTACATTGCAGAAGTAACGGAAGCCCTTGGATTCCAGATAGTTAAATCTTGGATTATCCTGCTTGTAAGGCCGCCAGTCCGCAATGTCATTGCCAAAGGGATAGAGGATAATATCGGTAGGCCCAATTAAGGATTCAACCTCAGCCTCCCATTTATCCGTATCAGCCTGAAACCGTTCCTCTGTAATGGCAAAGCCTTTTGACGGTTCTGAATCCACACCCAGCTTCAGATGTCCCCAGCTATGGCTTGCCAGTTCCCAGCCGTTGTCTTTCAGGCACTGTGCTACCTTGGCCGCCTGCTCTCTGTCCTGCTCATAGTTTGGATTTGTCTGTGCATAGGAGCTGGCTGTCCGGTATCCAAGTATTCCCTCATAGCCTGTAAATGCAATAATGGCTCTTGCGCCCCGATAAGAAAAGTCTGGATGTTCCTGTATGAAATCCTCCAAAAGAGGCACCAAATCGTAGGAGCCTGTAGAAATGGTTCCATCATCCATCACCATCTCACAGGTGGGCTTTCCATCCTCGCCGATAACAATTCGTTTTGCAAAGCCGTCTCCGTCCATATATGGATAGTAGCACACATCATCCTGGGACATTACAAGAGGTTTTTTACCTTCAGGCAGCATAATTGTTCCCTTAACAAACCTGGTGACTCCGTCCTCACCTGTGGCCTCATACGCAATATCACGAATCCGCACCAGCACATAGCCTCGCTTATACATGGCCTCCAGCATTTTTAGAAATTCATCCCTAGTAGTCATTACAGAATTATATCCTGCGCTGTCCGTATCCCCATCGAAGGCCTTTGAGGTATCCATAATCAGCGCATGGAAGAAAACATGGGGGATGGTTGTGGTATCAGCTGGTTTAAGGGCTGCTTTTGCTTCTTTATAGCCGGCCACCGCCTGGATAATCCTCTGGTCACTGCTGCTGGGAGAAGCGCTTAACAGCTGGATAGCTTTGTCATAGTCATATCCCAAGGCCAGCCGGTTGGCTTCCTGGATTAGCAGATCTGTTTTATCGGGCTGAGGTTCTAAAGATACCGGATCTGCCGGAGCTGATAAAGACCCGCCTCTGCCGGAAGTAGCGGCTGCCTGAATAGAGTGCTCCGTTTCTGGCTGCTTTTTTAATACAAAATAAAAGAGAGAGGATACGCCGGTTCCTACAGCCACTGTAATAACAGATAATAGGATGAAGGTAGGAAGATGCTGTGACAATTTTGCCAGCTTCCGCCGCCTTCTTTGTGCCCTGCGATGTTTGTAATCAGCTTTACCCATGACTCTTTACTCCTCAACAATTTCCTGACAGATATATTCCTTTAACAGTATAGCACAAATTTTTAAAAGTTGGTATACAGAAAAGAAAGCAAATCCTGGAAAATTACAGTTGAAATTAAGCAGCTCTGAAATCTGAAGCGCAGGGAGCTGCAAGAAGCTGTCAAACATAACTGAAGCAGGCCGTATTTTCCCTGCACATTAACCAAAGAATGGGCATATGCGGTCTGTCCTTTCCCATACAATTAGTAGCAGAAGAAGATTTCGGAGGAAACTATGAAACGGATTGCAGCCATATGTTTAACCCTTACAGTCCTGCTGCTCCACCCGGCTGCTGCAGCATTGGGACAGGAACCGGAGATTGCCATACCGGCAGGAGCCATTGTCCAGGCTGTGGAGGAAGGGAACAGAGAAATTGATTCCGAGTCCGTAAGCGGGAAACTGGCAGAGGAACAGAATGTAGGTTCTGGTGGACAGACTGAGGGAGAGGAGAGAGGAAGGGAAAGTGAAACTGCTCGGAAGGAGGAGCGCAGCTTAAGCGCAGTGGAGGCAGATACGGACCCTGCCGTTTCCATCGCTGCTCCCTCTGCAGTGCTTATGGAGGCCTCAACAGGTCAGGTTATATATGAAAAAGGGGCCGATGAGAAGCGGAGCCCTGCCAGTGTAACAAAGGTTATGACTCTGATTCTTATTTTTGACGCTTTGGAGTCCGGTAAAATCAAACTTACAGATGAGGTAGTCACCAGCGCCTATGCCAAATCTATGGGAGGCTCTCAGGTGTTTTTAGAGGAAGGCGAGGTTCAGACGGTGGAAACCCTTATCAAATGTATTGTGATTGCGTCGGGCAATGACGCTTCCGTGGCCATGGCAGAATATATTGCAGGCAGCGAGGGGGAGTTCGTGCGAATGATGAACGAAAGAGCGTCAGGGCTGGGCATGAACAATACACATTTTGTAGACTGCTGCGGCCTTACGGAGTCGCCGGAGCATCTGACTACTGCCAGGGATATTGCTATTATGAGCCGGGAGCTGATTAACCGGTATCCCCAGATACATAATTATTCTACTATCTGGATGGAGAATATTACCCATGTAACTAAGCAGGGAACGAAGGAATTCGGCCTGTCTAATACTAACAAGCTATTAAAAATGGCCACGAACTTTAAGGTTACGGGCCTTAAAACCGGTTCCACCTCCATAGCCAAGTACTGCCTTTCTGCAACCGCAGAAAAGGACGGCGTACGTCTGATTGCCGCTATTATGGCAGCGCCAGATTACAAGACACGGTTTGGGGACGCGCAGACCTTGATAAATTACGGTTATGCTAACTGCCGTCTCTATGAGGATAAAGATCCTCTTCCTCTTCCTGGTATGCCTGTAACGGGAGGTGTAGAGGATAAGGTGGGCCTTAAGTATCAGGGGACATTTTCCTATCTGAGCTTAAGGGGAGAGGATTTTGCCGCCATTGAGAGAAGGCTTGTGCTGCCAGAGTTCATGGAGGCCCCCATTAAGCCGGGCCAGAAAGCCGGCATGCTGGAATATACCTTAAACGGCGATTCACTGGGACAGGTAGACATAATTACAGACGGTGCGGTGAGAGAAGCTGGATATATGGATTACCTGAAAAAGCTCATTCATGCATGGCAGCTGGGGTAGGCGCTGCATGGCAGTGTGGAAACGGCAGGGAGGCAGGATAAGAATTTGATTATTTAATATAGGAGATATATAAGATGGAAATATGGATTCCCAGGTATTTGCCGTTTAAGAGACCTGGAGAATCCTTATTTTTAGCTTTAGCCAGCCGAGTGTGATGGAGTTTATCCACCATCTGTGTATATCAGGATTTCTGATCCAAGATTTTGGTTTATAATAAATATGAGACAGGATATCCGAAAAAATGCAGACGAAGAAGCTGCTGTAACAGAAACAATAGGTTTGATAGATGTGAAAAAATGCAATAAATGCATGGTTATATTACATAATTGTAGTATAACCAAAATATAAAACTACATTGATGTAGTACAAAGGGGAAAATGAGAGAATGTATAAAAAGTTATCAGGAGCAGAAATGCTTATTATGAAAGAATTGTAGAAAATCGGGAAACTAGTAAGTGTGAAGGAATGAGGCAAAGGGTTTATTGGAAAATTATTATGATGGTTCATTCAAGAAGTTTCTGCTTGCATGATCCAATGGCAGTATATCAGATGGACAGGCGGAGGAATTGGATAAATGGATGAATGGACAGAGAGAGGAAAAATGAATAACATCCTTCTATTCCAGTTTGAGTTTGTGATTGTTTCCCATATGCTATTTCAGTTACAATGTCAATTACAGTTTCAAGGATGGGAGCGGCTGTGTCCATACCATACTGGCAGGAGGTGTTTTGTTAAATGTTGGTTTAAAAGGATTGTAAGATCTGAGTTTTATAATATAAGGACAGAAAAAATATAAGAGCCTGTCTGGCTGTGCATTATTTTGCGGCCGGACAGGCTTTCATCCGATCTGACGGATATTGATAAGGAATGAATGGTATTAGATTGGCTTTCGTATTTAGTTTGCTGCAGTTTCTGAAAACTGGGTGGTAACAAGGCTCTCGTAGGGAACGCGCTCCTTCAGCTCGCCAGCCTCCTCCAGAATATTTTCCAGGAGTTCAAAGCTTTCTTTGGTAAATATGGTGTTGGACTTCCAGGTTTCCTGCTCTTTGTAGCGCTGTACAATGGTCGTAATTTTATCTACAGGAGTTTCCTTAAACTGGGGAGCGATGGTTTTTGCGATTTCCTCAGCAGAGTGAGCATTTACATAGTCCAGACCCTTCTGGATCGCATTGGTAAATTTCTGAATCAGCTCAGGATTTTGTTCAAGATAGCTTTTTTTCACGCAGTAGGCTGTGTAGGGGACATAGCCTGATTCAGTGCCCAGGGATGCCACTACATATCCGGCGCCTTCGCTTTCCAGACTAGTTGCAAATGGCTCAAATTCCACGGTATAGTCAGAGTCGTTACTGGAGAATGCGGCAGCTGTCAGGCCGAAGCTGATGCTCTGGTCAATGGTTAAATCCGTCCTGGGGTCTAGACCGTGTTTTTTAAGTACATACTCAAATACCATCTGAGGCATGCCGCCTGTACGGCCTCCTAATACGTTCTTTCCTTTTAGAGATTCCCATTGAAAGTTATCCTCCGGCTGGCGGCCTACCAGAAAGTTTCCTGCACGCTGGGTCAGCTGTGCGAAGTTTACCGCATAGTCCTGAGAACCCTCCTGATATACGTAGATGCTGGCTTCAGAGCCCATAAAGCCGATCTGAGCGTCCCCGGAAACGAGGGCTGTCATTACCTTGTCGGCTCCTGCTCCATTTACTAGAGTTAAGTCTATGCCTTCGTCTTTAAAGTAGCCTAGTTCAATGGCTGCGTATTGGGGGGCGTAGAAGATGGAGTGAGCCACCTCGCTGAGCGTCAGAGGCGTAAGACCAAAATCAGATGCAGCGGATGCTTTTCCACAGCCAGTCAAGGCAGAGGCAGTTATACCGCCTGCCAGGATAAGGCTTATCAGTTTTTTCATTGAATTATGCTCCTTGTGAGGGTTTGAATATACTGTAGTTTATTAGAAAGGACAAGAGGAAGTGAATGAAAATAGGAAAAAGGAGCGGGAGATTGGCTTTCAGGCGATTGATTAGACAAATAAACCTGTGGTATGATAGACAGATATAAAAGGGAAATGTAGATGGAGGTGCTCAGATGAATTATAAGATAATTGTGCTGGATTTGGACGGTACTCTTACGAATCGGGATAAGATAATTACGCCTAGAACCAGGGCAGCGCTCATGAAAGCTCAGGAGGCAGGCAAGATCGTCGTATTGGCATCCGGACGTCCTGCCGCTGGAGTGGAGCCACTGGCAAAGGAGCTGGAGCTGTCCGGGTTTGGAAGCTATATTCTTTCCTACAACGGAGGGATGATAACCAACTGCAGGACTGGGGAGATTGTGTTCTCTGTTCTGCTGCCTGTGGAAACCAACAGGAAAATTATAGAGCTGTCCAGAGAGCACCGTGTGGATATTCTTACATATCAGGGGGAAGAGATCATTACCAATAATATGGAATGTCCTTATGCAGTGAAGGAGTCCGAAATTAATCATCTTCCCCTAAAGCAGGTGGAGGATATGGCGGAGTACGTGGATTTTCAGGTACCTAAGTTTCTGATGATGGATGACGGGGACTATCTGGCTACTGTGGAGCCAAAGGTCAAGGCAGCTATGGGACGAGATTTCAGCGTGTACCGTTCCGAGCCCTACTTCCTGGAGATTTTGCCAAAGGGTATTGATAAGGCCAGATCGCTTGAGCGGCTTCTTGACAGGATAGGGCTTACAAAGGAGGAGATGATTGCCTGCGGAGACGGATATAATGATTTGACTATGATAAGCTACGCTGGCTTGGGAGTTGCTATGGAAAATGCCGTACTGCCGGTGCGAAAGGCAGCCCAATACATTACCGCCTCTAATAATGATGATGGAGTCGGATTGGTAGTAGAGAAATTTATGCTGTCCTGATAGAAGATACATATTTGTTAAACATATAGATAACTAAAAAAGCTGGCTCCATCTGGACTTTCAGACTTTAATATGTTAAAATGATAGCGTTTAAGGGTTTAATGACCTGAATTTTGCAAAGGGCATGCGGTTGGGGAAGGCCGTATGAAATACAAGGAGAGATCAGGATATGAATAAAAAGATTAAAACAGAAGCGGTAGACCATTTATTTGACGCTATACTGACACTGAATAATCCGGAGGAATGTTACAAGTTTTTTGAGGATGTATGCACGATCAATGAATTGATGTCTCTATCACAGCGCTATGAGGTGGCAAAGATGCTGAGAGAGGGCAAGACATATTTGGAGATTGCAGAGAAAACAGGCGCTTCCACTGCTACCATCAGCAGGGTGAACCGCTCCCTTAATTACGGCAGCGATGGATATGATATGGTATTTTCCAGACTAAAGGTGGAAGGCCCTGATCCGGATTAGGACTGGCTTGGGCGGCATGCAGGTAAGATTAAGATAGGCAGCTTCATAATAAAACACGGCTCCTATGGCTATATAAGCTGGAACCGTGTTTTCCTGTTTCAGAGAAAATGGTTTTTGTTTCATCTGCTATTGTGGGTGCATTTTGCAGCATCCCTTTTTCTGTATCTGCTATCATGTGGCTGCAAACGGATTACATCCTTTACTTCTTTTTCTGGGACGCAGGCGACTCCTCCCGGAGCTGGTCTGCAATCATCTCGATCATCTGGGTTTTCAGGTATACGTCAAATGACAGTTCACAGATAAAGGCGAAGAGCTTAAGATAATCTCTATCGTCTCCTTCCAGAGGCGCGTCCTCAAATGTATCCTGCGCTCTGGAAAACTTGGCTGTCACATCCTCTTTCAAGTGCTCCATCTCCTGTTTCGCCAGTCCAAACACTTCACTGTAAATATCCTCCAGAGACAGTTTAGAAGCCTGGCCGGAGAAATGCTTTTCTGTTATGGGCCTAAATAAAGCTCCAATATCATGAAAGGACAGCAGGCTCTTGAAATAGTAAATGAACACCAGCATAAGTATATGATCCTTGGAGTATTTCTTCTTCACAGGAGGGGGAAGGAGGTTGTTCTTTGCATAATTGTTAATCATGGTCTTAGTTAACACCTTGTCTTCCGGGTGGCGTCTGGTATCCTTTAAGTGAGTTTCCATAAAGGTAGTGACTTGATCCATATATAAATCAATATCAGGAATGTCTTCCGCTTTCACATGGGATAGATGTTCCAGGTAGGCCATAAGATCTCTGAGGCGTTCTTCATTTGTCTTCATATATCAATCTCCATTCTGCCACCATTGGCTGGCGGCACCAATCCTAATGAAAGTGGTTCACACCTTCAAGCTTTCGTGTTACAATAGACCGGTAATAAGGCATTTTGACATAAAGATCGAACTGCCCTATCCTTTTTTACCGGCTCAGAGGTGAGTCTGGCTGTATCAAGGCAGGAACACCTTTAAAATAGTTCGCTATGTAAGCCCTCTGTTTGCGGCTGTACCATGTTTTGGCTTGATCTATGTTACATTTGTCATTTCAATTTTACCAACATATCGCTGTATTTATTATATAGTATTCAATACTAGATGACAAGGGGTAATGTGGAAGAATTCACTACAATCACATGAATGAATAACCTGTAAATGAATGAAGGTTATTTGCGATGAAGCAGCATAAGACGAGAACGGAAAAATTTACTTATGCGTTTGTCGTTTGGAAAAATTAGATAGGTGTGCAGGTGTTGCATGAATTTATTTCTATATGTTATACAGGCGGAACCATGATCAGGATGGGGTTATTTAGGAAAAGAACATGCTTTCGGCATAATAGTTGTGCAAAAAGAGCAAACATGCTATACTGGGAACACGGATATTGTCCTGGAGACAGGGCTGGAAGGTGGTAGGAAAGAATGAGTATATATGATACATTGAATCCCATGCAGAAAGAGGCGGTGCTCCATACAGAAGGGCCCCTGCTGATACTGGCAGGTGCAGGATCTGGAAAGACGAGAGTTTTGACCCACAGAGTGGCTTATTTGATTGATGAGAAGGGGGTAAATCCCTGGAACATTCTGGCCATTACCTTTACCAACAAGGCAGCAGGGGAGATGAGGGACAGAGTGGATAAGCTTGTGGGCTTTGGGGCTGAGAGCATCTGGGTTAGTACCTTCCACTCTACCTGTGTTAGGATACTCAGAAGATACATTGAATATCTGGGATACAGCGCTAATTTTACAATTTATGACGGGGATGATCAGAAAACCCTGATGAAGCAGGTCTTTAAGACGCTGGATGTGGATACCAAACAGTTCAAAGAGCGAGCGGTTCTGGGCGCTATTTCCTCAGCTAAGGATAAGCTTGTGGAACCAGAGGAATTTCTATTAAATGCAGGGCAGGATTTCCGCTTGAAGCGCATTGGTGAGATATATAAGGAGTATCAGAAGCAGCTTCGGGGGAACAATGCTCTGGATTTCGATGATTTGATTGTGAAGACGGTGGAGTTGTTTCAAAACAGCCCGGAGGCGCTTAACTACTATCAGGAGCGGTTCAAATACATAATGGTGGATGAGTATCAGGACACCAATCAGGCTCAATTTAAGCTGATAAGCCTTTTGGCAGCCAAGTATAAAAATCTTTGTGTGGTAGGCGATGATGATCAGTCCATTTACCGGTTCAGAGGAGCCGATATTGAAAATATTCTCAGCTTCGAGAATGCCTTTCCGGGAGCAAGGGTTATTAAGCTGGAGGAGAATTACCGCTCCACAAAAAATATTCTAAATGCGGCTAACGGCGTGATCCGAAATAACAGGGGGCGTAAGGATAAAACCCTATGGACGGCTAATGAAGCAGGCGCTTTTATTCAGTTCAGACAGTTTGATACAGCCAGGGATGAGGCTGATTTTGTGGCAAGGCAGCTGCGTGACAGCGGCTTCTCTTATCAGGATCAGGCAGTGCTGTACCGTACCAACGCACAGTCCCGTCTGATTGAGGAGCGGTGCATTTTTTACAATGTGCCTTACCGGCTGGTGGGAGGGGTGAACTTCTACCAAAGAAGGGAAATTAAGGATATTCTTGCCTATCTTAAGACAATAGCCAATGGTGTAGATGATTTGTCTGTGCTGAGAATTATCAATGTACCCAAACGGGGAATCGGGGCTACTACCATGGGGAGGGTGACGGCCTTCGCCTCCGAGCATGGCATGAGCCTGTATGCCGCGTTAACAGAGGCTCGGATGATCCCAGGACTTGGAAAAGCGGCAGAAAAGATAGGAAAATTTATAGGCCAGATGGAAGGCTATCGGGCTATGGCGCTGTCGGAGAGCTTTCGTATCAGGGAGCTGATTGAAGGAATATTGGACGAGACAGGATACAGGGAGGAGTTAGAGGCAGAGGGAGAGATTGAGGCGCAGACGCGTCTTGAGAATATTGAGGAGTTGGTAAATAAGGCTGTGAGCTACGAGGAGGACAGTGAGCATCCGACACTGGATGAATTCCTGGAGCAGGTAGCTTTGGTTGCGGATATCGACAGCATGGATGAGTCGGAGGAGCGAGTTACCCTTATGACCCTTCACAGTGCGAAGGGGCTGGAATTTTCCAAGGTGTATCTGGCGGGAATGGAGGACGGCCTGTTCCCCAGCATGATGTCAATTAACGCAGATGACAGGACGGAGCTGGAGGAGGAGCGCAGGCTTTGCTATGTGGGAATTACCAGGGCGAAGCAGGAGCTGGTGATGACCTCGGCAAGGCAGAGAATGGTCAATGGGGAGACACATTATTGTAAGCCCAGCCGCTTTGTGGAAGAGGTGCCCAGGGAGCTGCTGGAGGAGGAAAGGCTGGAGCCTGCGCTTTCAGGCTTTGTAAGGCCTTCGGCCAAGGCAGGATCGGATGGTGAAAATGGGAGGTTGCCGTGGAACCAAAGCTCTGGAGGTTCAGCGCGCACAAGTCTCTTTGGGAAGGGATATAATGCCTATGCTTCCAGGTCAGCTGTCACAGCTAGTGGAAGGCAGGGCAGCGTTAGCGGTAGTTTAGTCTTTGGAAAAGCATTTTCCGTACAAAAAGCAGCCTCGCTGGATTATGGTCCGGGAGACAGAGTAGCCCATGTGAAGTTCGGTTCAGGAACGGTGAAGGAAGTGAAGGATGGAGGAAAGGATTTTGAGGTCACGGTGGAATTCGACACAGCAGGGCAGAAAAAAATGTTTGCTTCCTTTGCAAAATTGAAAAAATTGCAGGCCTAGTTTGCTAAGGGTATATAAGCATAGCGGGGAGCTGGATAAAATTTGTATAAATTGGGATAGTAAATTAAGAAGTTGCATGGTATAATATCCTTATATCTTATACTAGGGTGGTTCGATGCTATGCGAGGGTGTCTCAGTACCAACCCGGTTCCCAGAGCGATAAAATAGCAGGAGGATGTGATATTATATCGTCCGATATTGTACCGGGCTGGTTCGGCAATATCTGAAGGCGGGTTACAGCTAACCGGGTAGCCCCAGAGGAATAGGATTGACAGAGATACGGTATCATAATTAAAAAGGATGTATCTGAGCTTAGCTTGAAATTTATGAAAGGATGTGTATCCAAATGAATCGATTTGACAGAGAACGCTTTGACGCAATGGGAAAAGAGGCTCTAAGCCGTGTAGAGGAAATAATGAACTCCAAAAGAATAAATGAGCTGCTCCACAGGAGAGAGGAAGATGAGAAGAAAAAGAACTGTATTCTGTGGGTATTGGCAATTATCGGCGCAGTAGCTGCAGTAGCTGGTATTGCTTACGCAGTTTACCGTTTCTTCACTCCTGATTATCTGGAGGATTTTGAGGACGATTTCGACGATGACTTTGATGATGATTTCTTTGAGGATGAAGGGACAGAGGCAAAGGCAGATTAACGATCCTGTGACTTATGCAGTCAGATTAAAAAGAAACGTATTCTACCCTAATAGTAAGGAACGGAAAAGTTTGTTTTTACTATTAGGGTGTTTTTTGCCAAACAAATGATCGATACGTTTGATTATAAATTTAGCCCGAAGATTCTTTTTGCCTTTGCTGGCAAGCGGGTTGTAAATGCTACCTTATCCTATCATCCTTTAAGCAAAATATTACCAGCGGTATTTCCTGTCTGATATAATTCTAAACAATGTATTCTAATTTTATCCAGAATATTTCGGTCAAAAGACCCCAGATAAATAATAGTTATCTTTAGATGAAGAAATTCCTTAGACAATGACATAGGATACAGTATGCCTTCCAATCGAATCGTTTACCAAAAGGATCAAAAAAGGATGGAATAATATTTTATTGGCTGAGTACCTGTAATTGAAGCTCTGTGACTTGCTCTTGGGGATACTTTGATGTATGGGTGTCAATCCAGAGAAGCTCCAGCAAAGGCCCCACAGGATTCATCCCTTCTTTTTTCGCATAGGAGAAAAGGAGGGGAACATAGCGCTGGTTCTGACTACAGTCCCCGTTGTAACAGACAGAGAGATAGGAGCCTTTTTCAAGGGTGTACTCCCCTTCTGGATGAAGAATAAAGACGGCATCATAAGTACGGCAGTTTCCTTTTCTCGCGTTCGAAATGTTTAAAAAGGAACCCATCTGATTGTTTCCGATAATATACTGACGATCGTTGCCAAAGCTGACCAGCTGTTTGATCAGCACGTCCATTTCTTCATCAGTACTGTAGCTTTGCATAATCCGGTGGCATGGGCGGTCAGGCAGCTTTTTGAGGAGAATATCACCCAGGGGAAGAGTCTGAGCTTGGATGATGGTCTGACGGCGGGTCAGTATGTTATGCTTTAGTGAGGTAAGCCTTTCGAGCTGCTGGTCAATAAGAGCAAGCTCTTGTTCAAACATGGACATGGTGGAGCGAATGCTTCGCTCCCTAATATAATCCCGTATCTGTTCCATGGAGAAGCCTAGGTCACGCAAATCTCTTATAATGTTAAGACACCATAAATCCTCTGTGCGGTAGATACGGTGTCCGTTGGAGCTGCGGTGGGGCACCAGAATTCCAAGAGATTCGTAGTAGCGAAGCACATCTGTACTAATTCCGTACAGAGAAGCGACTTCCCCTATTCTATAAAAAGTTGACATACTAATCTCCTTCTTACATAAATATTTCTGTTAGTTGATGAAAACTTTTATAGCTTTTTTTTGATTATTCGCATAAACACTATACTTTCAAGCACTTTGAAGTATAGGAAAACACTCATTTTACCACGAATTTACCACGATTGAATGAGCCTTGATATGACACTGAAATCAACATGGGAGGTAGCACAAACATCTGTGTATCTCCCGTTTTTCATTCGTGTAATATGATTACTTCACTCTGATTTCAAATTTCAAGATTGCTTTCATCATTTCTGTATAAATTTGACCTTTTAATTCTTCATCAACCTGCATAGTGATTTTACCACTTTCAGAGTGGTAAAAAGTACGCAAGCATAATTTACAGATATAAGCGTCATAGAATTTCAAAATTTCCTTTATTGCGGTTTCACTTCCAGCAGACGCTTTACATATTACTTCTAATGTGGGATAGCCATATTCTTTTCTCATTGGTTCAATTCCTTTCTTTCAATAATGCTTTTAGTTTCTTCAATCCGTTACTTCTTCTGCGATAAATAGCAGAACGTGATACATGATATAATTCTGCAATATCTTGGTCTCTCATGCCTTGAAAATAGCGTAATAAGATTACATCACGTTGTTTCTCTGATAACTTCTTCCTGTATTTTGCAAATCGACTATTTTTAAGACTTCATCTATTCGGATTTTGGGAATATTCAGTAATTTTGCACGGACTTCTAAATTTTCTGAATATTACGGTGCGGCAGAGCCACCTGTCCGATCATCTTAGAGCCAGCCTTCCGGAGGCATAGAGCCACTATGATTTTGCTTGATTATTGGTTATTTGGCAGAACAGTGCTTGTCAAGGCCGAAGCCGCATTAGCGGGGCGTTAGCAGCCTTTACAAGTGCTTTTCTGACAGATACTATTATTAAACCAAAATCAGAAAATTTGGCTGGCTCTCATTCTCTGGAATGGTGGCTCTCAAAGTCCGGACAGATGGCTCAGAAGCCCCCGGAATAATCATTTTCTACTGCGGAAAGATTTTCATAAAGTGGAGGAGTTTCAATCAAAGCTCCTATCTGTTCTAAATCTTTTCTGTTCCATTCATGTCCATTAAAAAGAACTTTACCACTAGCAGGACGGAGGGACAGTTATAGATACATTCAAAAATTATCAGAAGAAGAATTTGACACTCTTTTGAATAGAAGCAAATAACGCTTTGGTGTGTCATATTGATCTTTCATTAGTAAAAATATATGAATTATTGAAGACCTTTTTACGATTTTTTTAGTATATGATTATAAAAAAGAAATCAATTTAGTTTTGTACTAAATTGACTCCATTGACCGCCGTTAGGCTACTTTATTTTCTTTAGGCACATGGCTATTCTGCTGTCACAACATCGTTTTTTTATTTTACTTGTTAGGGCAGATGGTTTTGTATCTATCATTTTGCTCTTATCAACAGTATCGTAAATTTAGTTCTTTTCTTTCATTGCAGAGAAGGTAGCATTTACATTTGCAATATACATACCTGTTGGTATCATTGGAACATCTAATATCATCTGTGTATCTTTAGAAATCAGACCTGTTGCTTTATATTCTGTTCCTGCCTTTTTTGCAGCTTCAAGGTAAGGTAGTGTCAAGGGTTCTGTTTCAGGTGATAAAAACAATCCTGCTTCTGCACATAAGATTGTAGCGGTATTTTCGCCAAACATACGCTTTAGTTGAAAGACCAGTCCATCAAAGTTGCCTTTTACATCGGGCAAACCACCAGAGGAAATCAACACTGTTTTTTTAGAACCATCTTCATATCCATAGTGGTGTGTACATTCATCATCCCCCAAATACATTTCTGCTGAGTTAAAGCAAACGGTTCTGTCCATGAGGGCTTTACAGTGCGAGGGAGCAGAGTAGCAATATAATGGAATTGACCATATTACTAAATCAGCTTCACGGATTTTATTAAGGACAGCGATTGCCTCATCATTTTGTACACATTTGCCATTTGTTTTCACCCAGCAGGCATAACAGGCACGACACGGATTTATGTCCAAATCAATCGTATGTACAATCTCCGCAGTCTCGTTCAGCCCCTCCATAAAAGCTCTTGTTATTTTTAATGTGGTGCTGTTCTCCTTGTATGGTGAACCATTAATAATCAATATCTTCATAAGTATTTCCTTTCTCGTCTATTTATTTTCTTTTATTTATGAAATATACTATATCATATAAATACTGACACCTTATGTCATGCTTTATTCATTTCATAAATTTCTTTTGCTTTTTCCGCTAACTGTGTTTTTAAATACACAGGCTCTATCACCTCAACCTGAGTACCAAATGAAATCAATCCACCGATAAGCCACGGTTCTCTTGTCATTTCAGCCGTGACAAGCAAATATCCATCATCTTGCCTAATCACTTGGCTGCTACTAAATTCGTCATAAACACGAAAGGCTACTTCTTTGGAAAAGCGAAGAACAGCTTTCCCATAAGTCTGTGACGGCATTTTCTGAACTTCTGGGAATGATGTGGGGATAAAATCCTCGTTCAAAAGTTTAATACTTAAAATCCGATTTAGCTTAAACATACGAAAGTCATGTCTTTCGGTGCAAAATGCTTTTAAATACCATGCATTTGTTTTGTAGTACAATTTTAGCGGTTGTACTTTTCTTTTGCTGTACTGACCATCGCCACTTGCATAGGAAATTTCCGCAGATTTATGATGGATGACCGCCGTTTTTAGCGTTTCAAATTTTTCATTATCTTCTGTTTTGGTTTCCCACCTTGAAAAATCTACCTCAAACCATGTTTCAGAACGAGTATTAAAAAGTGCAGACAACTTTACAAGCGTAGCATCCTCATAGACATTTCCTATTACGGACAAACTTTGTAACGCTGCTAATATCTCTTGCTTTTCTTTTTCGGACAAAACTGCTTTGTCTAAAACAAAATCATTCATTAAACAAATGCCACCTTTACACCCTGTTTCCGCATAGATTGGAATACCTGCTCCGCTAAGGGCATCAATATCTCTAAAAATTGTTCTAACCGAAACCTCAAACTTTTCTGCCAACTCTGGAGCTGTGGCTTTCCCTTTATCAAGCAAATAATATACAATTTTAAATAATCGACTTTCCTGCATAAGTGACACCTCCATGTATATCAGTATAACACAAAAACCATGTCACACAATGTCATGGTTTTATTAGAAATATATGAACTTTTCAAGGTACTATAGAGGGGCTTTTGACCCCAACATCATTATCAATCGTTATATACCAGTTTTTTCCTTTTCTTGTGATTTCCGCATAAGAAAGGCTAATTTTTTCTTTGCACCATTCAATCACATTTTCTACATTCAGAGATAAGTTCTTTTTAATTCTAATAACGCCAAGTTCAGTTGTGTGAAGTCTATCTAAGTTTTCCAGTAATTCATTCCCCATATTTTGATACCTCATTTTTCAACAGATTTATTTGTATATTTCATGTCCATATTATACCAGTTCCATATATCCGCCACAACAAAAATCATCATACCTTTGCCATTTTTCTCCTTTAAAAAGGTACACTTTGCCTTTCTTCCTCTTGATTATCTAACACAGAAAAGAAAAAGTCCTGTCAAGAGCCTGCCACCATAGGTGGTGCTTTGCACTCTTGATCGGGCTTTTTGTTTTCTGTATCTTCTCGCAAGAGGAAAAAGGTTACTCGTCCTCATCATCAAAACGGCTATCCTTTAATACTTCCCGTAACAGTTCCATATCTTCTTTTGAGTTGGGGTTTATCATCTTCACAACTTGATAAGGTGTTCCGTACTTGTGTCCATCTGTGCTTTCCCCAAACATGTCCATGCTGTACAAATCATCATAGCGGTCTAACACTTTTTGGAATTTCAAATGCTGGATAAATTCTTTGATTGGGTAAAGGTCGGACGCTTCAATGCTCTTTCCGTCGATGTAGTCGATAATGTATTCCCGTAACTTTTCTAACTCATATTCCAGCCATTCTTCCTCACTGTCAAAGAAGTTGTCATAGTGTCCATGTTTCAACTCTGCTTTTAGGCGTTCTTCCGTTCTTAGAAACTGGCAGACTTCCTTTTCGCCTTGACTGACAAACTTCCATTCCCCCGATAGCAATTCATTTGGCGTTACACCCAGCACGTCCATTATCTTCTCTAATGTATCAAAGGTAGGATAAT
>ERZ773217.31-NODE-31-length-119826-cov-6.783712_pt1 | contig 119826 bp, 104 predicted proteins | sample MGYA00580995_ERZ773217 | MGnify/ENA primary metagenome ERZ773217 (study PRJEB29015, sample SAMEA2737772) | human gut metagenome | biome: human gut; feature: human-associated habitat; material: faeces | place: China | collected 2012 ...
GATCCGGAATCGGAACTGCTGAAAGAAGCGCTCTTGTATATGGATGTCTCGGATTTGCGTAAAGCTCTTTTTTCGGCGCTGTCTCAACGATTGTTCCAAGATACATAACGCCGATTCTGTCTGAAATCATCTCCACAACGCTGAGGTCGTGAGAAATAAACAGATATGTAAGGTTATATTCCTTCTGAAGGTTCTGAAGGAGGTTCAGCACCTGCGCCTGGATGGAAACGTCCAGTGCGGAAATCGGCTCGTCGCAGACGATAAATTCCGGTTTCACTGCCAGAGCTCTGGCAATGCCCACACGCTGCTGCTGTCCCCCGGAAAACTCATGAGGATAGCGGTTAGCGTGCTCCGTATTCAATCCGACCCGTCCCAGGAGCTCCCTGATCCTGTCGGCACGATCCTGCTTACTTGACGCCAGCTTGTGGATATCGATGGCCTCGCCGATAATTTCTCCTACAGTCATACGCGGATCCAGTGATGCTGAGGGATCCTGAAAGATGATCTGCATCCTCCGGCGATATGGAAGCATATTAACAGATGAAGCCTTTCCCGTTGGCTTTCCATCCTCTCCTAAGGGATTATCATACAATGTGGAGCCGTCATACACGATTTTTCCTCCCGTCGGCTCATGAAGGCGCAGCACCGTCCTGCCAAGGGTAGTCTTTCCACAGCCGGATTCTCCTACCAGCCCCAGGGTTTCTCCCTTTTTTATAAAGAAAGACACGTCCTGTACTGCCTGAACCCCCGCTCCCTTAAGACCCTTAACAGGGAAATATTTTCTTAATTTCGTAACTTCCAGGAGGTTTTTCTCATTACTGCTCATATCCGTTTTCCTCCTTGCTATATTTCTCCTGCACCCGCAGCCAGCAGGCGGACCGGTGATTCTCTCCCAGCTCTACATAGGGAGGCATTTTCTTTAAGCAAATCTTCATGCAGCGCTCACATCTGGGCGCAAAGGGACAGCCCTCCGGCGGGTTTAACATATCCACCGGAGTACCCTCAATAGGCACCAGTCTCTCATAGCTTTCAGCGTCCACCCGGGGCATGGATCGCAGAAGTCCTAGGGTATAGGGATGTCCAGCCCTGTAGAAGATAGCGTCTACAGGCCCCTGTTCTACGATCTTTCCGGCATACATAACCGATACCTTATCACAGATGTCCGCCACTACCCCCAGATTGTGAGTGATGAAAATAATTCCCATCTTCGTTTTTTTCTGTATATCCTTCATCAGCTCCAGAATCTGCGCCTGTATGGTTACATCCAAAGCCGTAGTAGGCTCGTCGGCAATGAGAAGCCTGGGATTGCAAATCAATCCCATAGCAATCATCACGCGCTGCCTCATACCTCCGGAAAACTCATGAGGATATTGCTTCATCCGCTTTTCCACATTATTAATGCCTACCATCTCCATCATCTCCATAGCGCGCTGCCTGGCCTCGTTCCTGGAAACAGCCTTGTCATGGGCGTGAAGGGCTTCTACAAGCTGGTTTCCCACCGTATACACCGGATTTAAGCATGTCATAGGGTTCTGGAAAATCATAGACACACGATTGCCCCGAAAACTTGTCATTTCTTCTTTTGAAAATTTAAGTACATCCTGCCCCTCGAAGATGATGGAGCCGCCTGTAACCCTGCCTGGGGACTGCAACAGTCCCATGATAGAATAAGCCTCCTGGCTCTTGCCGGAACCGGACTCTCCCACCACTCCCATCACTTCTCCGTAGTTCAAACTATAGGAAATACCGCCCACCGCCTTTACCTCTCCTGCCGGAGTAAAGAAGGAGACGTGCAAATCGTTTACTTCCAGCAATTTCTGGTTCTTGTTCATATCAGACATCGTAGGTCTCCTCCTCTCTATTTCTTAAGTTTGGGGTCTAGAGCATCCCGCAGGCCGTCGCCAAATAAATTAAAAGCCAAAATCATAATGCTTAATACCAGGGACGGGATAATCAGCCTGTAGGTATAGGTATACATACCGCTCAATGCATCCGTCGCCATAGAGCCTAAGCTCGGAAGAGGCGCAGACACGCCTACGCCCAGGTAGGACAAAAAGGACTCTAGAAAAATAGCGGAGGGGATCTGCAGGCAGGTGGTCACTACAATTTGTCCGATGCAGTTTGGAAGCAGGTGCCTGCGTATGATACGTCCGCCGGAAGCCCCCAGAGCTTTGGCCGCCGTTACATACTCCTGCTGCTTTAGCTGAAGGACCTGTCCGCGGATAATACGGCTCATAGTCACCCAGTATAGCATGCCAAAAGCAATAAACATAGAAATCAGATTTGGCCCAAGTACGGATACAAAGCTTTTTAAGGGGCCGCTCCCTGTATTAATATATTCCGTCAGGATAGGCTTCATTGCTGTGGCAATCAATAGCACCACCAGCATCTCCGGTATGGAATAAATTACCTCAACAATACGCTGCATGACAGCGTCTACCTTACCTCCGCAGTAACCGGACACAGCGCCGTAGGTTGCTCCGAGGATCAGTACCAGGAGGGCGGCAAAAAAGCCTACGCTCATAGATACCCTTGCGCCGTACATCACCCGGACAAGAATATCACGCCCATATATATCGGTTCCGAAAATATGAGGAAATACGTTTTCTCCATTTGCCTTCCTCTGTAATTCCTCTGTGGAATATCCGAATAATTTTTTTCTGATGCCCAGCTCCTTCTTCAACGCCTCTAAAACAGCCGCCTCATCTTCCTTGGAAGTATTCGTTCCTGCCGCTTTAGCCTTAGCCCGGATCTTGGCACGATCCACGGAGGTCAGTTCCTTACCCTGGGCAGCCGCTTGTGCCTCCGCCTCAGCAATCATATCCTCAACGCTCTTATTCTGACTAGAGGTTCTTGCTGCCAGCTCCTCCTGAAGCCGCTTCTGATCCTCTAAAGCGTAGTGGGTGGGATGAAGGTTCTCAGCGCCCTTATTAAACTGATCATACCCATAGGGCACCAGGTAGGGGCCGGCAAAGGCAAACAGCACCAGAAAAATAATCACCCCAAGAGCTATCATGGCAACCATATTCTTTTTCAGCCTTCTCCATGCGTCCTTCCAATAAGAAACGCTCTGTCGCTCCTGAATAAACTCCTCCTTCTCCAGTTGAGTGGCAGGCGCAAAATCTTCAGGGCTTAAGGTATTCCATTCCAGCATACCTTCGATATCCGGCTGTAACGTCACCGGGCAGCGTTTCATTTTCTTCTCTCTTGCCATGATCATTCACCCCCTCCCCCTGTTAAATTGATACGTGGATCTGCTATTTTATACAATATATCTACCACCATATTCATGAGGATAATAAAGCTTGCCAGAAATACGGTAGTTCCCATAATAACCGGATAGTCCCTGTTTTGAATCGACTGCACAAAATAACGGCCCAGTCCCGGAATAGAGAACACGCTCTCTACCACAAAGCCCCCGCAGAGCGTAAATGCAACCTGAGGACCTAAATATGTAATAACAGGAATCAGAGCATTCCTCAAGGCATGCTTGAAAATAATCCTGTTGTTTTTAAGCCCCTTCGCTCTTGCCGTCTTGATAAACTCCTGATTTAACGCATCCAGCATGGCAGAGCGAGTCTGACGGGCTGTATAGCACATGGGATAGAAGCTCAACGCCAGGCACGGAAGTATATAGGCCCTCGCCCCCTGGGACGCATCAAAAATAGTGGGGAAAAATTTTAACGCCTGAACACCTCCCGCAAATACCACCAAAAGAATAGATGCCACTACAAAGCTGGGCATGGAAATACCCAGGGTACAGATCACACGTAAAATGCTGTCGGTAATTTTTCCGCGCTTAAAGGCAGCGAAACAGCCAAGAGGTACCCCCGCCAGCACGGCCCAACACAGGGCAATGGCGCCAACCTTTGCAGAAACAGGAAACATTTCTTTTATAATACTTAAAACCGCCCTGTCTTTCTGCATCTTTAAGGATACGCCAAAATCTCCCCTCAACAAGTTCTGGAGATATTTCCCAAGCTGCACATATACTGGTTTGTCCAGTCCGTATTTTGCGTTTAAGGCAGCCAGCGTAGTCTCTGAGGGTGATTTCTCACTTAGCCACGGGCTTCCTGGAACCGCATTCATCAAAAGGAAGGTCAGACAAGCAACCAAAAAAATGGTGACAAGGGCCATCCCTAAGCGTTTCGCTATGTATTTACTCATTTTTTCACATCCTGTTTCTTTCTAGTTTTATCTTTGCCCCGGAATCTCTCTGCCTTAAGCGCTCTCAGGCAATTACCTTGACCGGACACTTCTCTGCACACTTACCGCAGTTGGTACATTTTTTATAATCAATCACAGCCAAATTATTGTCCATATGAATGGCATCAAATTCACACTGCTTGGTACAGAGAGTACAGCCAATGCAGCCGGCTGAACATACGGCTTTTACATCTTTGCCCTTTTCGTGAGAACTGCACCTCACCAAATGCTCTGCCCTGTAAGGAACCAACTCTATCAGCAGGTTTGGACATGCCGCCACGCACTTGCCGCAGGCCACGCATTTCTCCTTATCCACAACAGCCACTCCGTCTACTACATGGATCGCGTCAAAGGCGCAGGCCTTTACACAGGAGCCGTATCCCATACAGCCAACATTGCAGGCCTTCTCACCGGCTCCGGGAACAACGGCTGCCTTCCTGCAGTCGTCCACTCCATAGTAGTTGTATTGAACCTTGGCCTTATCACAGGTGCCGCTGCATTTTACAAAGGCAACTCGCTTCTCAGTACTGCCGCCTGAGACTCCCATAATCTCACCAATTCTAGCGGCTACATCAGGTCCCCCTACAGGACAGGCTCCTGGCTTTGCCTGACCGGCTGCTATGGCCTTTGCCAGGCTGTCACAGCCAGCATACCCGCAGCCGCCGCAGTTATTGCCCGGCAGCTCGTTGCGAACCAGAATTTCCCTCTCATCTATTTCTACCTTAAACCTCTCGCTGGCAACGCCCAGAAAGACACCAATCAATATGCCAAGGATGCCCACCACCGCTGCCGCTGTCAAAATACCTGTTACCATTTTCCTTCTCCTCCTTCTATATTAATCCGGAAAATCCGAAAAATGCGATTGCCATCAAGCCTGAAGTAATCAGAACAATCGGCGATCCCTGAAATGAATGGGGTATGTCATTATACTGGATCTTCTCACGAACACCCGCCAGCATAATGATCGCAATGGTAAAGCCTACGGATATGCCTATGCCATTTACAACGCTCTGAACAAAGCCGTAAGCTTTCTGCACGTTTGTAAGAGCAACGCCCAGAACCGCGCAGTTGGTGGTAATCAGCGGCAGGTATACGCCCAGAGCCTCGTACAGCGAGGGCATAGATTTCTTTAAGAACATTTCCACAAACTGAACCAGAGCCGCGATTACCAGGATAAATACGATGGTCTGAAGATACTCCAGCTTCAGCGTTACCAGGATTCCCGTGTACACCAGATTGGTTACGGCAGACGCAATGGTAATAACAAAAATTACGGCTGCGCCCATACCGGCTGAGGTTTCCACCTTCTTAGAAACCCCAAGGAATGGACAGAGTCCCAAAAACTGGCTTAACACCACATTATTTACCAGAGCGGAGCCAATGGCAATTAACAATAATTCTTTCATTTATCCACCCTCCTAATCATCTTTCCTAGAAGCAGATGCCTTAAGCTCTGCCTCCTTCCTGGCCGCTGCTGTCTTCCCAGCTGCCAGGGACTCCTCTTCAGCCTGTCTTTTTCTGGTATCCAGTATCTTATGGTTTTCCATACAGGTGGAGCCGGTACATTCCAAGCAGCTTCCGCCGCAGGACAGCCTGGATTTAGGCCCGGAACCGTTGGTTGCGCAAGGAGCCTTAAACTTATTCTGCAGCGCCGTCAAGATAGCCAGCACAAAGAACGCTCCCGGAGCCAGCACAAAGATTGCGATATGATAGTCCTCAGGAATCAGCATTTTACCAAATACAGCGCCGGAGCCTAAAAGCTCCCGCACAAAGCCAATACAGGTAAGGGCGATGGTAAAGCCCAGCCCCATACCGATTCCGTCAAAGGTAGATACCAGAGAGCCATTCTTTGACGCATAGGACTCCGCGCGGCCAAGGATAATACAGTTTACTACAATCAGCGGTATATAGATACCAAGAGCGGAGTACAGGCTCGGCACATAGGCCTGGAGCAGCAGCTGCACAATGGTAACCAGGGATGCCACTATCACTATGTATGCCGGAATACGCACACGATCCGGAATCACCTTACGCAAAGCTGATATAATCATATTAGAAAACATTAAAACCACGGTTGTGGAAAGCCCCATTCCAATACCGTTAACAGCTGATGTTGTAACGGCTAGAGTCGGACACATCCCCAGCATCAGAATAAAGGTAGGGTTTTCCTTCACAATACCGTTATATAAACGCTCTGTACATTTATTCATGCTCCCGCCTCCTATTTACCGATGCAGTTGTGCAGATAATACAAAGCTGCGTTCACTGCGTTTGTTGTTGCGCTTGAGGTAATGGTTGCGCCACTGATTGCGGCAATCTCGTTATCGCTTCCACTGCCTGACTTAGTGACACTCAAGGCTTCCGCCTTTTTTCCTGCAAACTGGCTCTTGAATTCGGGCTCCTTTGCCTTCAGTCCAAGGCCTGGCGTATCATTAATCTCCAAAAACTCAATCCCCGTGATGGTTCCGTCCTCCTTAAGACCCACAGACAGCTTAATGGCGCCGCCATAGCTGTCGTTAGACAGGGCCGTTATCACATAGCCCAGCTGGTTGCCTCCGGCATCCACTGCCTTCAGCACAGTTTCAACCGCTACGCTGCCGTAATTCATACCAGCCAGCTCTGTATTGCAGCCTTCGATGGCCTCCGTCAGAGCGTCGTCCAGTTCAAAGGACTCAGCTTCGTTAAACACCGCCTTATATGCCGTATAGTTTGCTGCCACAGCAGCCCGGCTGATAGGCTCCTTCGTCACCTGATATACGCCGCCCAAAGCCGCTCCCGCTACCAGCGTAATGGCGAACAGAACCGCTGCGTCTTTCATAAATCCTGCTTTGCTCATAAGGACCTGCCCTCCTTTCCAAATGCTCTGGGAAGGGTCGCTTTTTCAATCAGCGGAACCAGAATATTGCCAATGATAATTGCATAGGAAACTCCCTCCGCGGAACCTCCGAAGATACGGAACAGTCCTGTAAGAACCCCCAAAAGGATGCCGAATGCAATCTGTCCCTTGGGCGTAATAGGGCTGGTAACATAGTCTGTCGCCATGAAAAAAGCGCCAAATATAAGGCCGCCGCCGCAAAGGTGCGCCGCAATATAGCTGATATCAAATCCATACCCTCCAAAAAGCGCGGCAAATACAGCGACAGTCAGAATGTAGGCCGCTGGAATACGGATGGAGATTACCCTTTTAATCAGGAGGTAAGCCGCTCCAACCAAAAGCGCAACCACAGATACCTCGCCAATGGTTCCGGGAATCGTCCCCACGAACATAGCGGGAAGATCCACAGAGGAGCCGCTCTTTAAGGCTGCCAAAGGCGTCGCGCCGGAGATTCCGTCAAAGCCGGCATAGCTAAAGTTTGTCATCTTTCCCGCAAAGGAAATCAGCAGAAAGCAGCGCGCTGCCAGCGCAGGGTTCATAAAATTCTGCCCAAGGCCGCCGTAAAGCTGCTTTACAACAATAATAGCGAAAACTCCGCCCAAGGCCGGAATCCAAAGGGGAATCTCCGGCGGCATATTCAATGCCAGAATCATACCTGTAACCAAGGCGCTGCAATCGCTGATGGTGTTGGGCTTATGCATCAGCTTTTCATATATGTACTCGCTGAGCATACAGACCGCAACTGTAACTAATAAAACCCCTAATGCATGAAGTCCAAAGTGATACACTCCAAAGGCAGATGCAGGCAGCATGGCAATAGCCACGTCCAGCATAATGCTGTGGGTGGTCTCACAGCTTCTTACATGGGGGGATGATGATACGTTTAACAATTTATCCATGACCGTTCTCCCCTCCTACCCTTTCTTTCTGCGGTTGGCCGCAACCGTCTTGCGCATTTCTCTGAAAGCCTGTGTAAGCGGGCGCTTTGCCGGACATACATAGGTGCAGCTTCCGCATTCCATACACTCCATACCGTTGAATCGCTCAAAAGCCTCGCAGTCATCATGAAGAGCTGCCTGCATCATCATAACGGGAATGATATGGCTGGGACATACGCTCACGCACTTGCCGCAGCGGATACATGGAGAAGGCTCCATCTCTGCTACCTGATCCTTTGTAAAGCAGGTCAGGGCGGATGAAGTCTTACTTACGGGGATATCCAATCCGAAAAGGGCCTGTCCCATCATAGGGCCGCCGGAAATTATCTTCTCTGGCTCTGTTTTAAAGCCGCCGGCTGCCTCTAAAAGCTCCTGATAATTTGTCCCCAGCTTTACATTAAAATTACCTGGCTCCGCCACTGCGTCGCCTGTGACCGTAATAATTTTGCGCATCAGAGGCGTTTGCTTACAGACGGCCATGTATATGGAGATAACCGTATCAATATTATCTACAATGCAGCCTACGTCTTCCGGCAGCATAGAAGCATGCACCTTTTTGCCTGTAACCGCATAGATAAGAGAGCGCTCGCCGCCCTGTGGATACTTGGTCCTAAGAGGGCGCACAGTGATACGGGGTTCATTCTTTACCAGCCCGGTTAGCTTTGCGATGGCCTCAGGCTTATTATCCTCAATCCCGATCACACCCTTTGCATTGTCAAACAGCTGAAGAATCACCTTCAGACCGCCTACAATCTTTTCAGGCTCCTCCAGCATCATGCGGTAGTCGCTGGTCAAATATGGCTCGCACTCCGCTCCGTTAACCAGGATATACTGAATCCCATTTTCATCCTTCGGGGTCAGCTTAACATGAGTAGGAAAACCGGCGCCGCCTAATCCTACTATACCTGCTTCCTTTATGATTCTGCGGATTTCTTCCTTGGATAAAGAGGACGGGTCCCTGTCCTTTCCTATTCCCTCAACGGTTTTATACTCCCCATCATTCTCCACAACAACAGAGGATACTATCGTGCCGTTAGCCATACGCCTTGGTTCAATGGCCTTTACCTTACCTGACACAGAAGCAATGACATTGGCGGAAATAAAGCCTCCCGCTTCTCCAATCTTCTGGCCTGCCAGTACCTTATCGCCAACTGACACCAGCGGACGCGCCGGTGCGCCGATGTGCTGTGACATAGGATACACCAAATCACCCTTTGGCATCAGAATCTGCACCGGCTTGTTCTTTGACAGCTCCTTCCCCTCATAGGGGTGGATGCCGCCTTTAAAAGTCGCCAAACCCATGGACTCTCTCCCTCTTTCTTTCATAATATTACCTTTGTCCTCGTGTAAAGGCTGATATTTCAGAGAGGCTGCCTAGCCTTCTTCTGAATATACCATAATAGTATAGCATAAATGAACTTTGTATACAACATGGAATTCCATCCTTATAATTTAAATTCACCTGTTAATTTCACGGAAATTAGTCCAGATCTTTCCTTCCGGTATACAATTCGTAGTATCTTCCCTTTTGATCCAAAAGCTCCTGGTGGCTGCCCCGCTCAATGATTTCCCCTTGCTCCAGTACCATAATCGCATCTGCATTTCTCACAGTAGAAAGACGATGGGCGATAACAAAGGTAGTGCGGTCTGCCATCAAACGATCCATACCATGCTCAATATGCTTCTCAGTCCTGGTATCTACAGAGCTGGTAGCCTCATCCAAAATCAGCACCGGCGCTTTGGAAACAGCAGCCCTTGCTATGTTGAGAAGCTGCCTCTGCCCCTGACTTAAGTTAGTCCCATCCCCTTCAAGTATCGTGTCATACCCATGGGGAAGGCGCATGATAAACGAGTGGGCGGAAGCTGTCCTGGCTGCCTGAATCACCTCCTCATCCGTAGCGTCCAGCCTGCCATAGCGAATATTTTCCCTCACCGTTCCTGTAAATAAATGGGTATCCTGGAGAACCATGGCAATACTGCGCCGCAGCTCATCCCGCTTGATATGGCGGATATCCACTCCGTCAATGGTGATAGCCCCTGACTGTATATCATAGAATCGGTTCAAAAGATTGGTTATAGTGGTTTTCCCTGCGCCGGTAGAGCCTACAAAAGCTATCTTCTGACCCGGCTTTGCATAAAGGCTGATATCCTTTAAAATTACCTTATCCGGGTTATAGCCAAAGGTTACATGCTCCAGGGTCACATAACCCTTCATGGGATTTAGAACCACTGCGTCCTCATCGTTCGAAGCCTCCGGCTCCTCGTCCATCACCGCGAATACACGCTCCGCCCCGGCCAAAGCGGCAAACACATTGCTGACCTGCATGGAAATCTCGTTAATAGGCCTGCTGAACTGTCTGGAAAAGTTCAGGAACACGGTAAGGCCTCCCACATCAAAACCTCTCAGAACGCAAAGAAGGCCTCCGATACAAGCCGTCAGTCCATAGTTAATTTGGCTTAAATTCCCCATCACCGGCCCCATCATACCTCCGAAAAACTGAGCACGTATCATGTTTCCTCTCAGCTCCCGGTTCAAAAGCCGAAATTCCTCCTTAGCTGCTTCCTCATGGCAGAATACCTTCACTACCTTCTGTCCGGTAACCATTTCTTCTATATATCCATTTACCGCTCCCAACGATGCCTGCTGGGCAGTAAAATACTTCTGGCTTCTGGCTGCCACCGCACTTGCGGCCTTAGCCATCAAGGGAATCATAACCACCGTTACCACCGTCAGGGTGACATTGGTGTACAGCATCAGAACAAGAGTTCCCACAATGCTTAAGGACCCTGAAACCAGCTGCACCAGGGTACTGCTGAGCATCTGGCCTACCGTATCTACATCATTTGTAAAACGGCTCATGAGATCCCCACTCACATTTGTGTCATAAAAGCGGATCGGCAAAGCCTGCATTTTTTCAAAAAGCTCGTATCTGATTTTTTGAAGCGCGTTCTGGGCTACCGTAAGCATAACCTTGGCCTGGGCATACTGAGACAAGATGCCGGCTCCATACACCGCTCCCAAAATTACCAAGGAGCTTGCAAGACCTGCGGGATTGCCGGCGCTTCCATCTATGGGAGCGATAAAGAGGTTTATAATGGGACGCAGCATATATGATCCTGCCAACGTAGATATTGTGCTTATAATGACACAGGCAAATGCCAGCAGTACCTTTCCCCTGTCCTCCTTAAGATAGCCCATAAGCCGCTTTACCGTCTGGCGGCTGTTCTTTGGCTTCCCCCTTCCACTCTGGCCCATAGGATGTCTCGGCCCATGTCCCAGCTCTCTCCTTGGGGCCTTCACGGAAGGCGCTTCACAGTGGCCATAGCGCCGCTTCAGGCTGTCCATTCTCTGCTGCTCATTCATAAGGCAGTCCCCCTTTCCTCCCGTTCTCTCTGGGAATAGTAAATCTCCTGGTAGGCTTCGCAGTCTTTTATAAGCTCCTGATGAGTTCCATGAGCTATGATTCGTCCGTCATCCATAACCAGAATCTTATCCGCCGTCTCCACAGAGCTGATTCTCTGGGCTATGATAATCTTGGTCGTATCCTTCAGATCTGTGGCAAAGCATTTTCTGATTTTGGCCTCCGTAGCTGTGTCCACAGCGCTGGTGCTGTCATCCAGAATCAGTATTTTCGGATGCTTTAAGAGGGCTCTGGCAATACAAAGCCTCTGCTTTTGACCCCCAGATACATTGACGCCTCCCTGACCCATGTCCGTATCATAGCCTCCTGTAAAACCGGTAACAAAGCCGTCTGCCTGCGCATACCCTGCCGCCTCTCTTATTTCTTCCAAAGACGCGTCCTCCTGTCCCCACCGCAGATTCTCCTCAATGGTACCTGAGAAAAGCACATTCTTTTGAAGAACCATGCCCACGCCTTCTCTTAAATTATGCAGGGAATACTCCTTTACATCCACGCCGTCCACCAGCACCTGACCTCCAGTCGCGTCGTAAAGTCTGGGGATCAGCTGAACCAGACTGGTCTTTCCGCTTCCTGTAGCTCCGATAATTCCAAGGGTCTGACCTGGTTCTGCTGTAAAGCTAATCTTTTCCAGCACCAGCTCCGCTTCATTATCCGTATAGCTGAAACTTACATCTCGAAACTCCACCCGTCCCTCTGTAACCAGAAGGCCCTTTCTGGAAGCCTCAGCATCAGTCAAATCAACCTCTGTATCCATAACTTCATTGACACGCTTTACAGAGGCCATAGCTCTGGAGCTCTGAAGAAATACCATGGACAGCATCATAAGGGACATAAGAATCTGTACAATATAGGTAGTAAAGGCAGTTAAATCTCCTACAGGCATATGTCCCGCGATGATCAGATTGCCTCCATACCAAACCACGGCCAGGGTGGTAATATTCATAGCCAGCATCATCACAGGCATAGTGGCAATGACGATTTTCAGAGCGTGCAGGCTGCTCTCCTTCAGCTCCTGATTCATGCCCTGAAATTTTTTCTTCTCAAAATCCTCCCGCACAAAGGACTTGATCACCCGTACATTTGTGAGGGTCTCCTGAATTCCAGAATTTAAAGCGTCCAGCTTCTTCTGCATCATTGTAAACCTTGGAAATGCCAGCTTTAAAATCACCGAAATCGTCAGGATCAGCAAAGGAATCACGACCAGAATCACGACTGCCAGCCTGGCATTCATGAGAAAAGCCATGATAATCGCTCCTATAAACATTCCCGGAGCTCTTAAGGCCAGCCTGAGAATCATCATCATTACAATCTGTATCTGCTGTATGTCATTAGTCAACCTTGTAACCAGGGAGCCAGTGCTGTAATCGTCTATATTTTTAAACGAAAACTCCTGAACCTTTGAAAACAAATCATCTCTCAAATCGCTTGTAAAGCAGATGGACGCCTTCGCCGCGTAATATGCTCCGCCAATTCCCCCTGCTGCCATTACTATGGCCGTCAGTATCATCACCCCACCCATAAAAATGATATAGCCTATATCCCGGTTTGCCACGCCATGATTTATAATCATAGACATAAATTTCGGCAGCAGAATTTCACCCAACACCTCGGTAATCATTAAAGCAGGCCCTATAATAAAGGCACTGAGGTAGGGGGTAATATATTTTTTATATCGTTTCACCTGGTTGTCCTCACTTTCCGTATCAGAGATCCTATTCCCTTTCGGATTCTCATAGAGCCGATTCGGAAATTCTCCTATCATATCCTGCTCAGTAAAGCTCTGGAGCATACAAAGCAGCCTTTTTTCCACCGCCCCGGTTATTTTCTCCCGGAGCGGTTCTGGTCTTTTTTATGTCTGCTTTTTTCCGTCTTATCTGATAAAGTTTGTTCTCTTTCTCTCCTCCTCTGCCGCAGGTTGGATTCCCGCAGCTCTTCCAGCTTCCATACATTTTAACAGCCAGGCCATATTTCGGCCTAATACGCGCATTACCTGCATGCCCTCCTCATCCTTCCTCACATCCTCAGGACATGACCCATGAACCATATTCCAATACTGAGAAGAAACCACCGGCATCTGAGAAATCATAAAGTACTTGTTCAACTGATCCAGAGTTGCCGTAGTTCCGGCCCTTCTGGCAGAGGCTACAGCCGCTCCCGGCTTATGGGAAGCATAGCGTCCTCCACAGTAGAAAAACCGGTCCAGAAAGGAGGTGATGGTTCCTCCGGCTGACGCATAATGAACCGGTGAGCCTACCACCAGTCCATCAGCCTCCTTCATCATCTCCACCGCGGCGTTCACCTTATCCTCGCCAAACACACACCGTCCAAGCTTGCCGCAGCCGCCGCAGCCCATGCAGCCAACCACGGCATCCCCTCCCACATGAAGAATTTCCGTTTCAATTCCCTCCTGCTTCAGAGTCCCGGCTACCTCTGTAAGAGCCGTATAGGTGCACCCTCTTTCATGGGGGCTTCCATTTAACATCAAAACTCTCATTCTTACTTACCTCCTTTAACATGATTCGCCTGAAATCATACTCAAAATATCCTCCTTTGTCAGGCTTGCAAGGGAACGAGTTCCCTCTGTGACAATCTGCTCTGACAGACGCTGCTTCAAAGCCTGAAGCTTTAGAATATTCTCCTCTATCGTATTCCGGGCTATCAGCTTATATACCGTCACCTGCTTCTCCTGACCGATCCGGTGGCTTCTATCCGTAGCCTGATTCTCAGCTGCCACGTTCCACCAGGGATCATAATGAATCACAATATCCGCAGCCGTCAGATTAAGTCCTGTTCCTCCCGCCTTCAAGCTGATCAGAAACACTGGCACGCCGTCCCTCTGAAACTCATCCACCAGGCGGCTTCGCTCCTCCTTAGAGGTAGCACCGGTCAGCTTATAACAGGAAATCCCTTCCTCCTTAATCCGTTCCTCAATCAGCCCCAGCATGGAAGTAAACTGGGAAAACAAAAGTATTTTATGCTCTCCGGCCACAGCCTTGCGCACTAGAGCCATACAGGTCTCCAGCTTTCCTGAGCCTTTCTTATAATTCTCATAGCAAAGCCCCGGATGGCAGCAGATCTGCCGCAGGCGCATCAGATCTTTCAGTATTTGAAGTCTTTCCTTTCCGCTGTCTCCAAGGTCTCCTGCCTCCAGCTTTTTCTTAAGCTCCAGAACATTGGCGGCGTACAGCTTCTTCTGCTCTTCTCCGAAGGCAGAATACACCACTTGCTCCAGCTTTTCCGGCAGCTCCTTGAGCACATCCTTCTTAACACGCCGCAGCACAAAGGGACCTGTCAGCTTCTGGAGCCTCTTTAGGGCCTCTTCATCCCCATCCCTCACAATCGGCCCCTCATATTTCTTCTTAAAATGCTGGCTGCTGAACAAAAATCCCGGCATCAGATAATCAAAAATACTCCAAAGCTCACTTAACCGGTTCTCTACCGGAGTCCCGGTCAGCGCAAACCGTGTCCGTACGTCAATGGCCTTTACTGCCCTTGCGCTGAAGGTAGAAGCATTTTTAATATACTGGGCTTCGTCCGCCACCTGATACCGGAAGCATATATTTTTATAATGCTCCACATCCCGCTTAAGCAAATCATAGGAGGTAATCAGCACCTGGAAGCGCTCGGTTCCGTCCTTTAAGGCACGAAGTTTTTCCTCCCGCCTGCTGCTGCTTCCAACCAGCGAACAGACGCCAAGCATTGGAGCGAACCGTCCAATTTCATGCTCCCAATTATATACAAGAGAGGCAGGACACACAATCAAAGAGGGAGCTTTCTCTCCGTTTTCATAGGCATCCTCCAGCAATGCGATTACCTGGAGCGTCTTGCCAAGTCCCATATCATCGGCCAAAATCCCTCCAAAGCCATAGCTGTCCAGTGTCTTCATCCAACGAAAGCCTGCCTTCTGGTACTCCCGAAGGACCGTCTGTAACGGCTCCGGCACCTGATATTCACTGTCCTCTACTGACTTTAATCCCCTGACCACCGCCTTAAACAGCTGATCCTGGTAATAGGATATCCCCGTCCCTTCTTTCAGCAAAGAATCAATGTACATAGCCCGATAAGCCGGAACCTTCATCCTGCCGCTCATAAGCTCCTTCCTGCTGATGCCAAGTTCTGAGGCCATACGGCTCACTGTATAAAGCCCACCCTCGCCTAACTGTAAAAATTGTCCGTTCTTTAGCCGATAGTATCTTAGCTTTTGGGTGTACGCTGTCAGGATTCTGATCAGCTCCTGGGGATCTATATTTCCCATATCTACCGACAGCTTGAGCCACCCGGAGGAAACATTCACGCCTACGCTGACCTTCGGAGGCGGCAGAATCTTCCACTGCTTCATCTTCTCAGAGACATACACATCTCCCAAAAGGCGGAATTCCTCCAGACCTGCATCCAGCAGCCGGTACAGGCTGTCCTCATCCTCCTTTATCACCAGATGAAGGCTTTTAGTATCCTTATATTTAAAATACTTTTGGATCAACTGGCTGATTCTGAACTCACCCGGCACATCTCTGCATATAGTTCTTGGCACATTTTCATCCTCCAAGGGATGAAAGGTATAGCTGCCATAGGAAAGCTGGGGTTCCATAAGCAGCTCACCCCTTTCATTTACATCGAACCTAAAGGACGCCTGCAAGAGCTCCGGCCTATAAGCATCTAAATCCACATCCTTCAGAACCATCCGGCTAAAGGGACGCAGATGCTTGAGCACCCGTTCATAAAAAAGAGGAATATCCTTCTGTCCAATCAGTAGGCTATCCTCCCGCTCCCGTACAATCTGCTTTAACAATGGGCCCAAACACTCGGAAGCCTCCCGCCCGCAGCGGTACAATACCTGGCCAGCTGCTACATAGAGATAGTCTTCTCCTTCAAAACAGCCATTCATTACACAGGGTTCTTCCCCTTCCCTCTTGGTCCGAAGTATGCCCTGAAACAAAACCCTGATCCCATCCCTGCCGTACCGCTCCACACAAAGAGCCACTGCCGGATCTCTTTCCTTTACAAGGAGCCTTGTGCGAATCCCGCCGGAATAAACTACCTCCAGCTCACGCTCCATCATAAGCTGGAAAAACCGATCCCGGTTCATAGGGCTTAAAACCAGGCTTCTTTCCGCCCCCTGATTTTCAGTAATAGCCATAAGAAAGGACAAAAGCTCCTGACTGTCCTTTGAAAAGGCACATTTCTGGTGATGAAAGGCCAGCTCCTTCCCATATTCCACGAAGGAGCCTGCCTCTACTGCCTCCTTAAATCTACTTAAATCCCGAATCGCATAAAACCGTCCTTCCCCTGCCTTAAGCTCCAGGCTAAGCCTTTGCCCTTCTATGAACAGCACAGGCAAAAGGCTCACCTTCCCCATCCCATCCTCAGCCAGAATCTTCCCAACTTCCCTGTTGGTATATTCCCGTATCATGGAATGAACCAGGCCGGATGTATAAACGGTTGGTTTTTCACCTTCCTTCTGCCGCTCCTTATAATATGCAAAAAGGGCCTCCCCATGAGCGCACATGCCCTTATAAGAATTCCCCTTTGCGCAGGAACAGGAGTAGTCCCTCACTCGTCCTTTCCCCAGATACAAATTAACGTTAAACACTTCTCCCTGGTCTTCCACTAGGCCTCTCACACCAGCCTCTCCCTTCCAGAAGCTGCTGGCGCTCATCCTGATAATTTTCATTTACCTTACGCATCCTTTCAGCGCTTGCCCTGTTCCTCTTACATGCGCTCCGGCGCTTCCATCCCCAGCAAATCTATGCAGATCTCCAGAACCCTCTTAGTAAGGCTGATTAAGCCGATATAGCTGTCCCTCCTGGCCTCGTCCTCCTCAGAGACAATCCTGGTATCGTGATAGAAGCTGTTGAAGCCGTTAGCCAGCTCATAGATATACTGGCAAATCTTATGGGGGGCCGCTTCCGCGAAGCTTCCCTCCAGTACCTCATGATACCTTGACAAAAGAAGCTCCAAATCCTTCTCAGAATTTCCCAGAGCCGGTAAAATTCTCTTCTCTGCCCCAGTCTCGCTTACTTTGCCGCCAGTCTCCTTATATTTATTCACAATGGACTTGATACGAACAATGGTGTACAGGATATACGGCCCTGTATTCCCCTCAAAAGAAATAAAGCGCTCCAGATCAAACACATAGTCCTTGGCCGCCTGGTTGGATAAATCACCATACTTGAGAGCAGCCAGCCCTACCAGCTCAGATGTCCTTCTGGCCTCCGCCTCAGACACGGTACGGTTCTCCATAATCCTCTGGTAAACCGATTCATTGATATCCCTTATCAGGGTTTCAAGACGCATCACACCGCCTTCCCGGGTTTTAAAGGGCTTTCCATCCTTACCGTTCATCGTGCCAAAGCCCAGAAATATCATGGGCGTATCCTGCTTTACAATCCCCGCCTTCTTCGCCACACGGAACACCTGCTCAAAATGCATCCCCTGACGCTTATCCACTACATAAATGTAACGGTTGGGGCAAAAATCCTGTTCACGCTCCACAATAGTGGCCAGATCCGAGGTAGCATAGAGGGAAGCTCCGTCTGATTTGCGGATCAGGCAGGGCGGCATCTCCTTTGTGTCACTTGCCTGTGCCACATCCACCACCAGAGCTCCCTGGCTCTCATAGGCCAGTCCCTTGTCTATCAGCATCTGAATCATATCCTGAATGTATGGCTCCGCATCGCTTTCGCCCTTCCAGAGATCGAACTCCACATTGAGATTGGAGTAATTTTTTTTAAGGTCAGTCACAGATACCGTCATAATATGCCGCCAGATAGCCCGAAAGGGAGGATACCCCTTCTGGAGCTTCAGCGTAGCCTGGTGGGCTCTCTCCCGAAAGGTCTCGTCCTCCTTGGACTTAGCGCTGGCCGCAGGATAGATTGCCTCCAATTCACTGATGGTAAAGGGAGCTTCAGCCGGAAATTCGCCAATATAGCTCTCGTCAAAATACACCAGCTCTGGCTTCCTGTCTCTTAGCTCCTCTATAATCAATCCCATCTGAAGGCCCCAGTCCCCCAGATGTACATCTCCAATCACGTGATGACCCAAAAACCGGCCCATCCGTTTGATGCTTTCGCCGATAATGGCAGACCGCAGATGCCCCACATGAAGGGGCTTTGCCACATTCGCTCCGCCGTAATCCACTATAATTGTCTCCGGCTCCTTAGCGTTCTCCAGACCCAGCTTTTCTTCCACCGCCATCTGTCCCACATAGTCAGCCAGAAAGGATTCCGACAGCTTCAGATTAATAAAACCAGGCATCACAGCCACTGCTTCCCTGAATACAGGATGACTTCCCCCTTCCGTCAGCCTTTCGATTGCCTCGTTTGCAATGTCAATCGGCTTCTTTTTATAAGCCTTGGCCGCAGCCATGGCTCCATTGCACTGATATTCACACAGATCCGGACGGTTAGACAGTGCCACCTTAGCAAACTTCTCATCATAGCCGCAGGCCGCAAATGCCCTCCGTAGTTCCTGCTCCATTATATCCAGAATTTTCTTCACAATTCAAACTCTCCTTTGCGAAAGCTAAAACTGCCCCGGCGCCAGCCGGAGCAATCATTCATCTTTTAAGCCTGACAGTAACCGATGACAGCCACTAAACACGTGACAGATACTCACCGGTTCTGGTATCAATCTTGATCTTGTCGCCCATGTCCACAAACAGAGGAACATATACCACTGCTCCCGTCTCAACAGTAGCAGGCTTTGTCGCACCCTGAGCGGTATCTCCCTTAAATCCCGGTTCTGTATCAGTTATCTCTAGCTCCACAAACAGAGGAGGTTCTACGGAAAATACGCTGCCGTTATAGGAACAAACCTTACATACTTCGTTCTCCTTTACGAACTTTAAGGCGTCCCCAATAATATCCTTATTCAAAGCTACCTGATCATAGGTCTCCTGATTCATAAAATTGTAAAGGTCGCCATCTGAATACAGATACTGCATATCCACACGCTCAATTCTTGCCTGAGGGAATTTCTCAGTTGGACGGAAGGTACGCTCCACCACGCCGCCGTTGATTACATTTTTCAGCTTGGTACGTACGAAAGCAGCGCCCTTGCCAGGTTTTACATGCTGGAACTCCATAATCTGAACAACCTGTCCGTCAATTTCCAGTGTAATGCCGTTTTTAAAATCTCCTGCTGATATCATAAAGATATTCCTCCTCGAATTCGTTCACGGCGCCCCTTAAAGCGATGCACAACCGCTTTCAGCGCCCGGTAAGTCTCTAATCTTTTATATTCTATACTATGTAAGCTCTATTTTCAAGTTTTTTTTGACATGAAAAGGAAATTCCCGCATTTCCCGCAGCGTATGCCAAAAAGCCACAACCTCTGTCTTTAATTCTTTACCCTGCTGTAAATCTCCTTTACAAGCTCCTCTACACTGCGGCCGTTCACATCCAAAATCACATGGGATGCCTCCAGATAGACCGGCCTTCTGCAAGCCAAAAGGCCGGTAATCCGCTCCATTACATCCTCTCCCTGAAGCATGGGCCTGTCCGATACATCCCTTCCAATCCGTTCCAGCACAGTGGCAGGAGACGCATCCAGATATACCACTGTTCCCAGCTTCTTTAAAAGCGTGCGGTTCTCCGCCCGCAAAGGCAGCCCTCCCCCTACGGAAATCACAGATCCATCCGTACTGGCTAGCAGCTCCTCCAGAACGCTGGTTTCCAGCCTTCGAAAGGCTTCCTCTCCTTGGGCGGCAAATATCTGTGAAACTGCCATACCTGCCGCGGCTTCTATGCGTTGATCCGTATCAATCCAGGGCATATGAAAGGCTTTGGCGTAGGCCTTTCCCACACTTGTTTTTCCAGCCCCCATAAAGCCTATGAAAATCAGGTTCCTTTTCCGGCCTTCTGATTCCTCCACAGCTGCCTTGTATAGAGCGGTATTTCCTGAAAGCCGCTCCTGAAGCAACGCTCTGGCAGCCTCTATGGTTTCCTTATCCACGTTTATCTGGGGATTCCACAGCTCATAGGCAATGATTCCCTGATACAAAAGCATATCCAGACCATTGACAGCCCTTCCTCCGGCAGACTCCACCAGCTTCATAAACCGGGTTTTGGCAGGCGTGTATACAATATCCACCCCTGTATGAAGCATTTCATAAAAATGCTTATCCTCAATAATCACATTCTCCTCCTTGGGAGCCATCCCTACGCTGGTAGACTGAATCGCAAGATATCCCCCCTTCCTGTAAGGAATAGAGGGGTAGGCGTCAAGAGACAAGGGATACATCACTCTGCGGCCAAACATTTCGTTTATATACTCAGCCAGCTCCCTGGCCCGCTCCACCTTCCGGTTGAGAATGTAGATAAGCTTTGCGCCTTCCCTGGCAAGTACATAGGCCACCGCCTTAGCTGCCCCTCCTGCTCCTAAGAGAATACAGGCTTCGCCGGCAGCTTTTATGCCAGCTTCCCTGAGGGCCCTCTCAAACCCGGCTCCATCCGTATTATACCCCTTAAAGCCATGCTCCGTTCTGACCAGGGTGTTCACTGCGCCGATGGCGCAGGCAGCGTCATCCAACTCATCCAGATATTCCATCACCTGCTGCTTGTAGGGCACTGTCACATTCATTCCCAGAATATTTAGGGCAAAGGCTCCCTTTACTGCCGCCTCCACCTGATCCTTTTCCACCTTAAAAGGAACGTAGGCCAGATTTATCCCGGTTCTCCGAGCATAAAAATTGTGCATCAGCGGCGACATGGAATGCTCCACCGGATTGGCTATCAGTCCGCATACTTTTGTTTTTCCGTCCATTTCTAACTCCTGACTCTTTTAAATATTTATTTGCCGGTTAAAAATACGCCTCTTCCCCGCCAGCAGGGCCCTCACGCCTTCCTTAGGTGCTTTTTTTTGTAAAAATACAGCACAGGCTTTTCCAGATACCGTTTCAGCATGATCTGGATCTCCTCTTTGGGATTCATAGGCTTTACCAGAATGCTGTACAGCCCCGCCCGGTTGGCGCCATACACGTCTGTAAACAGCTGATCTCCTACAAACAGGGTGTTCCCCCTGTTCGTATCCATCAGCTCCATGGCCCGCTCATACCCCCTTACTCCCGGCTTTCCCGCCTTGTATATGTAGGGAGAATCCATCTTCTCGGCAAAGGCCTTGACTCTTGGCTCCTTATTGTTTGATAAAAGGCAGGTTTTCATCCCTATCTCCTTTAATCGTTTAAAAAGCTCCAGGGCCTGCTTATCGGCAGGCGCATCATGGAATACCAATGTATTGTCAATATCAAAGATGATCCCCTTATATCCCCTGGCCTGATAATGCTCATAAGGGATTACATAGGCAGAAACCTCATATCGTTTGGGATAAAATTGTTCCAGCATAAATAAAAGCAGTCCTTTCTTGTTCCTGTCTTTTCCCTGGCCTCCAGCAGAGCCAAACACCGCAGCACATTTATTTTTTCAGCAGCTTACCGATCTCATCAATAAAGGTGTTCACATCCTTAAACTCTCTGTAAACTGAGGCAAAGCGGACATAGGCAACCTCATCCAGCACCTTCAGTTTGGACATAACCAGCTCTCCTATCACAGAGGTCATAACCTCCTTCTCCTCCATATTAAATATCTGGTTCTCAATCTCATCAATCATCGTATTGATCTGCTGGGTGGATACGGGCCTTTTATGACAAGAATGAATAATTCCAGCCTCTATCTTGGACCGGTCATAGGTTTCCCTGGAATCATCCTTCTTAATAACCATAAGGGGCATCGTCTCCAGCTTCTCGTAGGTTGTAAAGCGTTTGCCGCAGCCCTCGCACTGACGGCGTCTGCGAATAGAGCTGTTGTCATCTGCGGGGCGGGAGTCGATTACCTTCGTGTCTGACTCATTGCAATAGGGGCATTTCATATCCTGTTTCCTTTCTTATGTAACTTTTTATATGCATCTTGTGCCCGTGGTTCTGTGCTGCATATATTTTAACCGAATCAAGTATGAATCGCAAGGACTTTGTATTTATTTTTCCCAGATGCTGGACGAATCCTCCCTGCTGTTTTATAATAAAAGCCACCACAAAATTTGCAAAGAAAGGTATATGCCCATATGACAAGTGTTACTATAAGAAATATAACGTTGGGAGAAGGCGTCCCTAAAATTTGCGTCCCCCTGTCGGAGACTGACTGCGGAAATTTACTGCGTGAAGCTTCCTCTCTTGACAGCCAGCCTGTAGATATGGTTGAATGGCGGGCTGACTGGTACGGTGACATTCAAAAGCCAGGCTGTCTAAAAACCGTGCTTCCCCGTTTGCGTAAGGCCATTGGAGAAATACCTCTTCTCTTCACCTTCCGCACTCTGAAGGAGGGCGGAAATTTAAACGTTTCCACGTCCTTCTATGTCTCTCTTTTGGAAGAGGCCATTTGCTCCGGATGGATTGACGCCGTGGACATAGAACTTTTTTCTGATGCAGGTGTGGCAAAAAGACTGACCGATCTCTCCCATAAGCGCCAGGTTAAGGTGATCCTTTCCAATCACGATTTTATCTCTACTCCCTGCCAGGAGGAATTAATCAAGCGGCTCCACTCTATGGAGGCGCTGGGAGCTGATATTGCCAAGCTCGCGGTAATGCCTGAGAAAGCGGAGGATGTTCTGACCCTTCTTTCTGCTACCCTACAAGCCGGCAAGTCCCTCTCCTGCCCTGTTGTCACTATGTCAATGAAAGGAACCGGACTTATAAGCCGCCTTTCAGGCGAGATATTCGGTTCCTGCCTGACCTTTGGCTCTACAGGGAAAGCCTCTGCTCCCGGACAGATTTACGTAGGTGAGCTTAAGGAGATTCTGGACATTATTCATAAGAATCAGCTGCCTTCATAATTCTCTCCCCGCCAGCTAGCACGCAAAAAAACCATACCCAATTCCCATAGTATCCTGCTTTCACAAAAACTTCACAATCAGCACATAAAATTATCACATTTAAGACGTATAGTCATCCATGTACAAAAGCAAATGCTTTTCATACAACTTTTTCTCACAAACTGGCCGGCAAGGGAAACCCTGCCGGCCACTCCTCAGTTACCATATAAGCAAAGCACGCCATTGACAATTCTCATCTCATTTTTTATCCTTTTATTTTTTCTCCTCTTTGTTTTTTAGCTCCACCAAAATCACGTCGTTTCCTACCTGACAGATATCACAAAAGGGAATGATGTATTCCTTTTCCCTCCCCAGAAATCCGCAGATACAGCCCGGACCTGGTACAATAAGGGCCAGCACACAGCCCTTCTCCATATCAAAATCCACATCCCCCACATATCCCAGACGTTTACAGTCCTTTACATTAATTACTTCCTTTTGTTTCAAATCATAAATTCTCACTCGCCGCAGCCTCCCGGCTTTTTCTTATTTACCTAAATATATGCCGTTGTCAAAGCAGCTAACACGGAAAATCCTAGAGGTTTACATAGCAGAACAGTAATGATATTCTTCATCTTGTATTGAATGTTCCATGAATTTCAGCCTCTTGTGTCAAGCATAAGATGGAGATCCCCTTATTTACTTATCTCTGCTTTTGTGCTATTCTTTTCATATACAGAGCTAATAATATTGGGGGTTACTGTAGTGATTAAGTTCCTAACATCAGACAAACATTTTTGTTCACTTTATGAGTGTGAAATTAAAACAGAGACACTGCTCCTGCAAAAAAACTTTTTGATTTTCATTATTGTCGTATATGGAAGCTTTATTGCTCTGGACGCACTGGTTGACTGGATTTTTCATAAAACCGTCAATGCCAGCAGCATAGCAGGATGCATCGAAGTTCTCATAGCCGTATTACTGCTCTTCATCTTCAGATTTTATATAGAGCGAAAGCAAACAGGAGTGACTGTTTTTTTCTTTATCTCTATCTTCCAGTTTCTTCTGGCCACCTACATTCAGTATACCTTCATGCCGACACGTTCGGGGTTTTACTTGCTTATACTGGCATTTGTCTCCACCTCGGTATCGGTGATTTACCACAATGGGCTTTACTTCACAGGTCTGGCCGTTCTTATGCTGCACGACGTATTTTACACCTATCAGGCTCTCAGTTCCTGTCTGAGCGAGGTCTTTCATCAGGCTGTGGAAAATCTGATCTTTTTATTTTGCGCTGTCTTTATCAACATTTGCCTGACTATGGCAAAACGCAAAGAAATCATGAGCAGAGTCAGGCTGATTGAAGAGAGAGATACCGATAGCCTGACAGGTCTGCTTAACCGTAATGCCGCACAGTGCTCCATTGTTCAGTATCTGGGGAAAAATTCCCTTCAGGCCCTTCTTTTGCTGGATTTAGACGGCTTTAAGCAGATCAACGATACGCTGGGGCACCAGATGGGCGATATATTGCTGCAGGAAGTGGCGAAGGTCATCGGCACAATCTTTCGCTCATCCGATATTACGGCACGTCTTGGAGGCGATGAATTTCTGGTATTTATGGATAATCTTTCCTCTGAGACAATTCCCCAGCATAAGGCAAAGCTTTTAATTGATCGGGTTTCGGCCATAGCAGTGGGCCATAAAAAAAAGACAAGCGTCTCATGCAGTGTTGGCATTGCCTTTACCAGCAAGCATGAAAACGACTCCTTTGAAGAGTTATATAAGAAAGCGGACAGAGCTTTATATCAGTCCAAATGGAACGGAAAAGCCTGCTACACTGTATGGAAGCCAGCCAGACCATAATAAGCCGCAGAACTTCCTGTTAGAGCAGCTCCATCCGGCGGCCTGTCCTGTTTACTAAGCTCAATCTGTTAGTTAAAATAAAGGTGAGAGACGAACCGCCGGCAGAAGCACATCAATAATATGTTATCCTAGGAAAAAATGAGAACAATAATATGAATATAACGGAAATGATATAAAGCCCAATACTCACACAGGACATAATAAGACCTGCTGTCGCCTGACTATCCATAGATTGCTTCCCATTTCTGGAAATAAGGGCAAAAATGATTCCCAATATTCCAAGTGGAAGGTTAATCCATCCGCAGCAGCAGGTAACCAAAGAAAGAATCCCCATAACCAGAGAAATAACCGCCATACCATTCTGCTGCTCTCCATGACTCTGATATTGGGTATGGTACTGCGTCTGATTTTGGTAATTGCAGCCCTGCTGGTTATTGGCATAGCCTCCTGGCTGGTTGTTAGCATAGCCTCCTGGCTGGCTGTTGGCATAGCCTCCTGGCTGGCTGTTGGCATAGCCTCCTGGCTGGCTGTTCTGATTGCAGCCCCTCTGTCCTCCTAGCTGCTGGCTGCTTCCGCTGTTCCACGCGGGTTCTGCATTTTGTATATCGGATGGAGCCGGGGCAAGCGTTATATCTCCCGGTTGAATCCATCCATCCGTATTCGTCCCGGGTTCTGCCGGAGTAGCAATCTGCTCCGAAACTACCTCCGGTTCTTCCTTGGAGCGGTTGGCATCCGGATTCATTCCTTCTCTGGTTTCTGTCCCAGACTGGTTTTCATTACTGTAATCCATCTTTGTTCTCCTTTCAGTTGGTATAGAGCCCTTATACCTGTGCTCTGTTCCCTTAATGGATCTCATTCCTCCCTCTTCCGGCTCACACATGGTTCTCTATTATGGTTTAACCTGGTTCGGCACGGTGTTTTGTCACGCTTTCGCGTGTCACCGAACCAGCGCAGTATCATATCTGGCGATATTATACCATAACCCACCCAAATATACAATCCGCCAGGGAACTTCCTAGGCGGATTGCAGATTACAAAACCGTTTTTTTCTTCTTAAAATAAAGGCACTACAGCTCCTTCGTATGTATCCTCCATGAACTGCTTAACCTCCTGGCTGGTAAGAGCTTCTATCAGCGCCTTAATCCCTTCGTCATTTTCTTTACCCTCCTTTACTGCAACTATATTTCCATAGGTTGTAGCTGCAAGGGACTGGGAATCCTCCGTAGCCAAGGCTTGGCTTACCTTCAGACCTGCCTCAATCGCATAGTTGCCGTTGATAACCGCGATATCGCTGTCCTGAAGGGAACGGGGAAGCTGAGCTGCTTCCAGCTCTACAATGTCCAGGTTCTTAGTGTTCTCTACGATGTCATTCTTAGTTGCCTCCAGGCCAACGCCTTCCTTTAACTTAATTAAGCCCTGAGCCTCCAGTAAGAGAAGAGCTCTCGCCTCGTTGCTTACATCGTTGGGTACCAGAACCGTTGCCTTATCTGGCAGCTCCTCTAAAGAAGCTGTCTTTCCCGCATAGATGCCGAATGGCTCGTAATGAATGGCGCCCGCGCTTACCAGCTTGGTTCCATTTTGCTCATTAAAGGAATCCAGATATGGTTTATGCTGGAAATAATTCGCATCCAGATCGCCGGAATCCAACGCATTGTTGGGCAAAACATAATCTGTATACTCTACAATTTTCAATGTATAGCCTTTCGTCTGCAATACCTGATTGGCAGCTTCCAGAATCTCCGCATGGGGAGCCGGACTTGCTCCAACTACAATTTCCTTCAGTCCCTCTGCAGGCTCTTTTTCCGCCTGGGAAGCCTGATCCTTTGCCTCTGCGGATGACTCCTGTGACGCTCCAGCTGCCGCCTCTGTTGACGCGGTGGTTTCTGCTGTGGAAGCGGCCTCCTTGTTGCCTCCTCCTGCGCATGCTGTCAATGAACCAGCTGCCAGCGCTGCTGCCAGAACAGCAACTCCTAATACATGTTTCTTCATAATTGCTTCCTCCTCTTTCCGGGCAGTCTGCCCTAACTCTTTATCCCCAAAGGGAATGTTTCTATAAACCAGCCAGAGGCAAATACACCATCTAGCGGATTCTCTTATCACTTTTTCTTGACATTCTCATAAACACTTCCTGAATTAACTGAACAATAATGACTAACAGCGCCACGGTGATCAGCATCATATTCGTCTGATAACGATGGTAGCCATATCGGATGGCAATATCACCCAAACCGCCTCCTCCTGTAAATCCGGCCATTGCAGAATATCCCAAAATGGTTGTAATGGAAATAGCCGCTCCAACCAGCAGGGAAGGCTTCGCTTCCGGAAGAAGCACCTTTACAACGATCTGCCAGGTAGAAGCTCCCATAGACTTGGCGGCTTCTACCACTCCCCCGTCCACCTCCTTCAAAGAGGACTCCACCATACGCGCGATGTAAGGGGCTGCCGCAATGACCAAAGGAACTACCGTGGCATTGCAGCCGATGATTTTGCCTACAATTACTCTAGTAACCGGAATCACCATAATCAGAAGAATAATAAAGGGAACGGAGCGCAGAAGATTAATAATCAGCCCTAGAGCTTTGTTAAATATGGGAACGGGATGGATTCCCTCCCCATCCGTAACTACCAGCGCAATTCCCAGAGGAATTCCTATCACATAAGCCAAAAACGAGGAAAGAGCTACCATGTAAGCGGTCTCTCCAATTCCCTTTATCAGCATATTCATAGTTGTCCCATCTAACTGCATTTTACCGCACCTCCTCAAATGTAACATTAGCAGTTTTTAAATAATTGCAAATTCTTCCTGCATCACTCTCATCCTCTGGAAGCTGGATAAGCATCTGCCCCATGGCCTTGCCCTCAATATCCCTGGTATCCGCATGCATAATATTAACTGGTACCTTACAGGTCAGCACCATATTGGCAATAACAGGCTCCGAGGATTCCCTGCCATCAAAGATAATGCGTATCTGCCGGGAAGATCCAAAGCTGGAGCTGTGTCCTGCCACATCCCCCAGAATCAGCTGGCGGCCAATATCTGACTTAGGTCCTGAAAAAACATCTGAGACCTTTCCTACCTCTGCTATATGGCTGTGATCGATGATAGCCACCCTGTCACAAATAGATTCAATGACAGACATTTCATGGGTAATTACAATAACCGTAATGCCCATTTCCAGATTAATCCTCTTTAATAGTCCCAGAATAGACTTGGTCGTATTGGGATCAAGGGCGCTGGTAGCTTCGTCGCAAAGCAGAACCTTGGGATTGGTAGCCATAGCCCTCGCGATGGCTACGCGCTGTTTCTGACCGCCGGAGAGCTGGGCCGGATAAGCCTTCATCCGATCCTCAAGACCTACAAGAGCAAGGAGCTCCTCTGCCCTCTGTCTGGCCTCTGCTTTGGATTTGCCCGCAATTTCCAGAGGAAAACATACATTCTGAAGCACATTTCTCTGAGCCAAAAGATTAAACTGCTGGAAAATCATCCCCATAGACTGTCTTGCCAGACGCTTGTCCTTATCCTTCATAGCAGAAAGATTCTTCCCTTCAAATATGACTTTTCCGGAGGTTGGAGCTTCCAGATAGTTGATGCATCGCACCAAAGTGCTTTTTCCCGCACCAGACAAGCCGATGATACCAAATACCTCCCCATAGCGGATTTCCAGATTAATGTCCTCCAGAGCATTCACCGTACCATTGGATGTCTGAAACTGCTTCCCCAGACCTTCCAGCACAATGATGGATTTATCTTTATTACCTTCCATGATTTGATCCCTTTCCTTTGTCATTCCATCGCACATAAAAGGACCGCACGTCCTGCACAGACTTGCGGCCCTGAGTATTCCGTTCAAAGCAACTGTTTATCAATCATCACAATCTATACAGATGAAACCTACATTCAGTTTTTTGCCCATAGGGATACGCAGCACATGATACACATGCTGTTCATCATATCCATATTCATCCCCATGGCTCTGAACTGGGTCATAAGCTCCTCCTGTATTAATTCCCTATAATTTTACTAGGAATTATCTTAGATATGAAGATACAACACTCGCAACCATTTGTCAAGTTTTTTTTATCCGCCGGTTTTAGCTGCACAAATTTACAATCACCTGTGCAAATATTTTTGCGCTGGTCAGAAGATGATCCACAACCGCAAATTCATCTGCACCATGCATCCTGTTATCTGTACCAGGCATAGAAGCACCGTATGCCACGCCGTTTTTCAGATTATGGACGTAGGTCCCTCCGCCGGTAGCCTGACAGCTCCCTTTCAGTCCCGTGTAATCCTCATATACCGACAAAAGGGTTTTAATAAAATAGGACTCCCCATCTACATGGTGAGGCGGAACCATAAAATCGGTTTCCAGAGCGATTCCCTCCTCTGCCATAGCTTTCTTTACTATCTTTAAGACATTATCCTCATTAGAGCAAACAGGGCAACGGCTGTCAAAGACTCCCTCCAGGCTGTCCGATCCTACGGTCAGCATGCTAAAGGCCAAGGTCAGTGCGCCTGACAGTTCATCCTCCATATCAATTCCCACTGCCTTTCCGCAGGTGTCTCCATGAGGAAACAGCTTTAAAAGGCGCTTTATACAGGAAAACTGTGCGCACTCTGCCAAAGGCAGCCGCTCCAGCAATGTCAAAAGGCCTGTGAGGGCATTTCTTCCTTCTTGGGGGGTAGAAGCATGAGCGCCTGCGCCCTGGGCTGTAATCTGGATGACAGAAGCATTTTCCTCAAAGATAAAGGAAATGTCCGTTTCCTTTTCCACCAAACTGGCCGTCTCCTCCAAAGTTTTTAACTCCAGGCCCTCAACCACAGCCTTTGCCTTGCCCGGAACTACATTCACCTTGATTCCCGCGTCTAGCTTCACCAGCCTGGGCAGTGCGCTTGAAGCAGCAAAAGAGGCGTGGAAATGTCCCTCCAGACGGCCCTTCTCCGTATTAGTTACAGGAAATTCCGCATCTGGCGAAAAGGTCATGGGCGCTTCCTTCTCCCTGTCATAATAATATTTGATATCAGAGCTTCCGCACTCCTCATCCGTCCCCAGAATCAAGCGTACATTTTTCGTCACGGGAATTCCCAGCTCCTTTACAGCCCTCATGGCATAGAGAGCTGCCACAGCCGGTCCCTTGTCGTCAGCTGTTCCCCTCCCATAAAGCCTTCCATCCTTAACAACCGGCTCAAAGGGCTCCGTCACCGTCCATCCCTCTCCTGCTGGAACTACATCCAGATGAGCCAGAATATCCAGCTGACGCTCCTTATCATTCAAATCTGCCGTTCCCACATAGTTATCATAATTAACAGTGGAAAAGCCGTACCCTTCCGCCATAGCCAGGGCAGACTGAAGGGCGTCAAAGGCTCCTGCTCCAAAGGGTTTACCTTCTATATACGGCATTTTTTCACTGTTAATTCTGCAAAGCCTACAGATATCCTCAATCATTTCGTCCCTATGAGCATCCATATAGCGTTCAATTTGATCCTTGTACATCATTTCGTCTCCTTTTATTTACATGCTTAAGGCGGCCTATGCCCTCCCAAATTCACTCAGCCTCAGTCCCGGATTCCGCTCTAACACCATACCTACGCTCCAGCTGTTAATAAACAGCAGCAGGGGATTTTCCTTCAAATCCTTGATCCGCTTCATATCAGAGGTTCCAGTCAGCTTTGCAACATCCACCTCCTGCGGGTTCTCTACCCAGCGGATGTGTTCAAAGGGCAGTTTCTCCAGAATGACCTCCACGTTATATTCATTTTTCAAACGGTAGGTTAGAACCTCGAATTGCAGCACGCCTACCACACCTACAATAATTTCCTCCATACCGGAGTTAAACTCCTGAAAAATCTGAATGGCTCCCTCTTGGGCAATCTGATTCACTCCCTTTATAAATTGCTTACGCTTCATGGTATCTACCTGACGTACCCGCGCAAAATGCTCCGGCGCAAAGGTGGGAATCCCCTCAAACTCAAAGGTATCATTGGAGGAACACAAGGTATCTCCAATGGAAAAAATACCGGGGTCAAAGACACCGATAATATCGCCGGCATATGCCTCTTCAACAATCTTTCTGTCCTGAGCCATTAGCTGCTGGGGCTGGGTGAGGCGGATTTTTTTGCCCCCCTGGACGTGATTTACCTCCATACCTGCGTCAAACCTGCCGGAACAAACGCGCATAAATGCAATCCTGTCTCTGTGGGCCTTGTTCATATTCGCCTGAATCTTAAATACAAAGGCGGAAAAATCCACTCGGAACGGATCAATCTCCCCGGTAAGGGTACGTCTGGGCAGAGGAGGAGTCGTCATTTTCAGGAAATGTTCCAAAAAGGTTTCAACACCGAAGTTGGTCAGGGCAGATCCGAAAAACACAGGAGACAAGTCTCCTCTCTGAACCCGCTCCATATCCAGCTCATCGCTGGCTCCATCTAAAAGCTCAATGTCCTCTAGAAGCTGCTGGCGATAGTCAAGCCCGATTGCGCTGTCTACATCCTCTGCATTTACTCCAAACTCCCGGCTCTCAACCTCTTTTGCTCCTCCCATGGCAGCTGTGAAGGTGGTGATTTTTCTGGTAAACCGATCATAAACCCCTTTAAAGCTCTTTCCACAGCCAATCGGCCAATTCACCGGACAGGTGCGGATTCCCAGTACATCCTCAATCTCGTCCATCAGCTCATACGGGTCTCTGGCCTCACGGTCAAATTTGTTAATAAAGGTGAAAATGGGAATATGGCGCATAACACAAACCTTAAAAAGCTTGATGGTCTGGGCCTCCACACCCTTAGAGCCGTCAATCACCATAACCGCGGAATCCGCAGCCATGAGGGTACGGTAGGTGTCCTCTGAGAAGTCCTGATGCCCCGGCGTATCCAGGATATTGATGCAGAATCCATTGTAATTAAACTGCATGGCAGAGGACGTAACGGAAATACCTCTCTCCTTCTCGATCTCCATCCAGTCAGAAACCGCATGCTTAGAGGCTTTCCTCCCCTTTACAGTACCAGCTAGATTAATAGCGCCTCCATACAGCAGAAATTTCTCTGTCAGAGTTGTCTTACCTGCATCGGGATGAGATATAATTGCAAATGTCCTTCGCTTTTTTATTTCCTCTATTATCTGGTTATCTATCTGCGGCAAAATTTTGTCCTCCGTCCTTCATAATGATTACAATTCCTGTCCTCGAATCTTCATTTTATTATGATTGAAATCATAAGTCAAGGACTTCCCCTGACTGTTCCATAAATTCTTGGCCCATCAATCCTGTCTGTTTCGCTGCAGCCAGAAATATGCCCTCATAAGCTTCAATTCCCTTTCATTTTCCCCAGAATCTCCGTCAGCAGCCTGTCAGCCACCTCTGCCTTATCCATAAGGGGAAGCTCCAGCTCCATATCCTTTGTGATCAAGGTAACTACGTTCGTATCGGTTCCGAAGCCAGCCCCTTCCACCTTTAAATTATTGGCAACAATCATATCCAGGTTCTTTCGCTCCAGCTTGGCTCTGGAGTTTTCCAGCAGGTTCTGGGTTTCCATGGAAAAGCCGCAGAGGAATTGCCCTTCTTTGCGGTGATTCCCCAGCCAGCCAAGAATATCCTCAGTACGCTCCAGACAAATTGTCAGAGCATCGTCCTTTTTCTTCATTTTCTCCGCAGATGCCACAGCCGGACGGTAATCGGCTACTGCCGCCGCTTTGATAATAATATCCTGTTCATTGCTGCAGCTGGTAACTGCCTCAAACATATCCCTGGCACATACCACCGGAACCGTATTTACAAACAGAGGAGGCGAAAGGCTTACAGGACCGGTTATCAGTGTTACCTCCGCTCCCCGGCAGGCGGCTGTTTTTGCAATGGCATAGCCCATTTTTCCAGTACTGTGATTGGTAATAAAGCGCACAGGATCGATGGCCTCCATCGTAGGTCCAGCCGTCACAAGTATTTTTTTCCCGGCCATATCCTTAGGATACCCTATTTCCCTCACAATGTACTCAAACAGCGCCTCCGGTTCCGGCATTTTCCCTGCCCCTGTATCGCCGCAGGCCAGATACCCCTTTGCGGGGGGAATCACCTCCATGCCATAGCCTCTGCAGCGCTCCAGATTATCCTGAAGAACAGGATTTTCGTACATGTTAGTATTCATGGCAGGAGCCAGGATTTTTTTGCATTTGCATGCCATCATGGTAGTGGTCAGCATATCGTCCGCAATGCCATGTGCCATTTTCCCGATTACATTGGCGCTGGCCGGGGCTATCATAGCTGCATCTGCCGCCTTAGCCAACGCTACATGCTCCACGCTGAACTCAAAATTCCGGTCAAAGGTGTCCACCAGACATTTATTTCCCGTCAGGCTCTCAAAGGTAATCGGATTAATAAAATTAACTGCATGCTTCGTCATTAGCACATGAACCTTTGCGCCCTTTTTCACCAGCATGCTGGCAAGGCCTGCCGTTTTATAGGCAGCAATGCTTCCCGTTACTCCCAGCAGCACTGTTTTTCCTTTTAACATAGGGATTCCTCCTGTTGTTTTTCCTGTTTTTCTATGTTACAATCATAACGGTCAATTCTCTTAACCCTATATTCCTGCTAACCCCAGCTTTTGGAGCTTTTGTTAGTATATCATATATTTTTTTAATAGGAAAGGAGTCCCTTAGATGATTTTAGCAATCGACATGGGAAACACAAATACCGTAGCCGGCGGCATTGACGAGCAGAAAACCTATTTTATCGAACGGATCACCACAGACCAGAGCCGCACAGATACAGAATACGCAATCAGCTTTAAGAATATTCTGGAGATGAACCAGATCAGCGCTTCCTCCATTGAGGGAGCCATTCTCTCCTCTGTGGTTCCTCCACTCAGCAACACGATTTTAAATGCCGTAGAAAAGGTTGTGGGCATCCGCCCTTTTCTGGTCGGAGCCGGTATGAAAACAGGTCTTAACATTCTTATGGACAACCCTAAAGCAGTGGGAAGCGACCAGATTGTAGACGCGGTGGCTGCCAGCCATGAGCACCCTCTGCCTTTGATTGTCATTGACATGGGGACCGCTACTACCCTCTGTACAGTGGACAAGAAGGGCAACTATATCGGCGGCGTTATCCTTCCGGGACTTAAGGTTTCTCTGGACTCCTTAAGCGGCAAAACGGCTCAGCTCCCATACATCAGCCTGGAGGTACCGGATCGCATCATAGGAAAAAATACTATCGACTGTATGAGAGCCGGTATCATCTACGGAACTGTCGATATGATTGACGGAATCCTGGACCGGATGGAAGCAGAGCTTGGGGAATCCCCCACCATCATTTCCACCGGAGGTCTGGCCCGTTTTATTACACCGCTGTGCCGCCACAAAATACACTATGATGATGCTCTGCTGTTAAAGGGGCTTCTGATTCTGTATCGCAAGAATGCTCCCCAGGCTTTATCTTTTGCATAATCCGGGCCGCGGAAGGTATACGATTTATATTCCTGCTTTTAATGTTCCTTTAATCTTAAATATATAAAATAGCATTATACAACATCAACGTTATCTACGGAGGATATCAATATGGTAAAAAAATTGTTAGCTGCAGCTGGATTATCCCTTACCCTTGTACCCCTTCTTCCCGCGACAGCCATTGGAGCCCCAAAGCAGATTACAGAGGCATCCGCTAAGCAGATTGCCCTAAGCAATGCGGGCTTATCCGAACGTAATCTTGCCCTTATATATGCAAAGCTGGACTGGGATGACGGAAGACCGGTCTATGACGTAGAATTTTATACTCCTGATTATGCAGAGTATGATTATGAAATCGACGCCTATACCGGCGCAATTCTGAGCATAGACTACGAGGCTGAATCCATCACCTCTGCCGGACAGTCCGGCGGATTGGCAGCCGCTGCTCCCACTCAGCCTTCCGCCCCTTTCCAGACTGCCGCCACGTCTGCAATAAGCTTAGAGCAGGCCAAGGCAATCGCATTGAACCAAGCCGGACTTTCTGACTCCCAGGTGGTATTTGTCAAAGCAAATCAGGAGCAGGATGACGGACGCCTCCTATATGAATGCGAATTTGTTTACAAAACAACGGAATACACATATGAAATCGACGCCTATACGGGAGCTGTGATTGAAATGGACATTGACAGTATTTACGATTAATAAAGACAAATTTTTAAATCACGAAACTATAACACGATAAAACAGGGTTCTAGTATCTATAAAAGCTACCTGGAACCCCGTTTCACTTCTGAAAGGCCTATGCCCCCTTTCCCTTATTTCTCAAATGCATGTAAACTGTATTTTTAGATATATTCAAAAGTCCCGCAATTTTTACTACCGCATCCTTAATATTAAATATTCCATAATCATCCAGCATGCAAACTATCATTTTATTTTTATTTGAGGGAGTAATTGTCCCATCATTCATCACTTTTTCCTTGACATTCTCCAGGGCGGAGGCAATTAACTCATCTGAATTGTCCACATAATTTTCTCTCTTATTGCTCTGAATAATCCCTGGCTGCTTTGGGATAAATGCCTCAAGCACATTCGACAGAGGAGTATTCATATAAAAATTAATACACATCAGCCCGATGATTCTGTTCTGCTCCCCATGAATCGCAATCGTTGTAGATTTTAACGGTTCTCCTTTTTTGTTCCTGCTGAAATATGTAATATTGTCCTCCTTTGTCTCAGAAAGCTTCTCCAGCATATTCAAAGCCAGATCCGTTATCGGCGCTCCGACCTTTCTCTCTGTATGCTCCCCATGCAGAATATTAATAACGGAATGCTCGTAAGTCTCCAAACTATGAAGTACAATTTCATAGGCATCTCCCAGATACCTTCCCAGTCCGTCAATAAACCTGGAATATGAATTTAAGATCTCTCTGTCAACCAATGTAAGTGTTACAGGCTTCTGAGCCATATGACAATTTCCCCTCCGTTTTCATCCTTTCTTTTTATTTTAACTTAAAAATTCATTTTATTCCAGTCCAGAATCAAATATTTCCTTCTCATTATTCCTGCCATTTCACAAGAGCCCGGCGGATGCTTTCCAGAGCTTCCACAACCCTTGCCGTATCTTTGTAAACTCCCAGTACAATACGCAGATGCCCTTCTCCCCCAGGCCCATAATTAATCCCGTCGTTTACAGACACCTTCGCCTCCTTCACTAGATAAGCTGCAAGCTCCGACGAGCTTCCGAGCCTGGATACATTCACCCAGCTAAGGAAACCGGCTTCTGGAAGGCCCATGGACACATTAGGGATCGAATTGATTATTTCATAAGCCCTATGCCTGCGCTCATCAAAAGCAGCTTCAAACTCCTTCATAAAGGAAGGATTCTCCAGGGCCGCTGCCACAGCGTACTGGCATGCCGTATTGGTAGCTCCCAGTACGGACACTCCATTGGCAAACATGGTATCCATCACAATATCGCTGCACACAATGTAAGCCACTCTTAAACCGCTCAGTCCCATTCCCTTTGAAAAAGAAAACACAGTTACGGTTCTGTCAAACATATCCGGCATGGCCGCCGGGGTTATCATTTCATTGCCATAGCAGAAATCTTCAAATGCCTGATCGCAAATTAGCACTAAATCATGCTCCACAACGATTTCTCTCAATATCTCCAGGGAGCTCCTGTTAAATACCGTAGCAGTCGGATTATTCGGATGAGTAAGCACTACGGCTTTCGTCCGTTTTGTTATGCAGTCTTCAAAATCCTTTTTTACAAACTGAAACCCGTTTTCCTCCTTTAAGAGCACAGGAATCACTTTTCCGCCCATGATTTCCACATTCAGGTAATTATTTGGATAACTGGGAGAAGGAATCAACACCTCATCTCCGGGGTATATAAAGGGGAGAATAGAAAAATAAAGCCCGCTATCAGACCCTGGAGTAATTAAAATATTTCTCTGCGGATCCACTTTTAATCCATTCTGCCGCTCCAGCTTTCTGGCAATAAGCTCCTTTAGCATTGGATTTCCAATAGGAGCCGTATAATGTGGAGCTTCCGCCCTTTTTACCGCATCTATCAGGGCTTTTTCCACACATTCTGGCATGGAGAAGTCAGGCATAAACGGATCCGCCCATCCCATCAAGGTAATTCCTTGCTTCTCCATTTCCTGATAGGAGCTCCCCACATCCGCCTTTTCCACAGAGGAAAAAAGTCCGCCTTCCGCCTTAGCAAAAGCAGGTATCATTTTATCTCTCATAGCTTCGCCTTTCTCTTCCTATTCCTCATCAAATCCAAATATTATAGTCAGCACAGCCGCCGCAACAAATGCAATCGCAAACGCCGCCATAACAAGCCATACATTCATGGGATCTTCCCCAATAAACATTGCAAAATTCAAAAATGACGGCCCACCCATGGCATATGCCTTTAAGGCAAAAAAGGATGCAAACGCACCGCCGAGCGCACCGCCGATGGAGGCTGCCAGAAACGGCTTTTTATACTTAAAGTTCACACCATAAATAGCAGGCTCACTGACACCCGTAACTGCGGCAATGGTGGCTGACGCTGCTATTGTCTTTGTCTTTTTGTTCTTTGCTCTCATCCATACTCCGAAAGCCGCTCCAGCCTGGGCCATATTGGCAGAACCGCTGGCAGGAGACAGGTAATTGAAGCCTTGAACAGTAATTCCCTGGGTAAGCACCGGCACCATTCCATGATGGATTCCAAGAACTACCATAGAAGAATAAATACCGCCATAAATAAGCCCCGCAAAAATTCCTCCCTTTTCAAACAACAGATTAAATATATCCGCAAGCCTCAGTCCCACCCAATTCGCTGCTGGACCAATCGTGATTAAGGCCACAGGTGTCGCAATCAGCATTGTCAGGAATGGCACCATAATAATTTTCAGAGCGCCAGGTATCACTTTGTCCACATACCGTTCCACATAAGATGCGAACCACACGGCGAACACCATAGGAAGAACGCTGGATGAATAATTTACCACTGTAAATGGAATCCCTATAAACGAATATACGGTCGTTCCCTCTGCAATCAAAGACACCCAGTTAGAGGACATCATCGCCGCGCAGATAGTCAGCGCCACATAGCGGTTCATTTTAAACTGCTTTGCAGCGGACGCCGCCAGCAAAAACGGCAGGAATGTAAAGATTCCGTTTGCTATCGTATCAATAACATGGTAAGTATGTCCCGTATTATCCAGCCCCAACACCACAGCAATGGTCAGAATGGCTCTTACCAGGCCGGCTCCGGCCAGCGCCGGAACAATGGGATTAAAGATCCCTGCTACTGTTTCAAAAAATGTTGTAAGCAGATTTCCCTTTTTATTTTTCAGGTTATTTTTTAGCTCCTTCACGTCATCCAGATTTTCATGGACATCCGTCTCTTCATTGAGTCCCGCAAGCTCTGTAAATTCCTTATACAGCGCGTTAACGGCCGGCCCTATCACTATCTGAGTCTGGGCGCCGCTGTTGATTACCCCCATTACTCCATCGGTATTTTTCAGAACCTCTTCGTTTACCAGAGTTTTATCTTTCAGTGTTAAACGAAGACGGGTCATACAATGTGCTGCACTTTCAATATTTTCTTTTCCTCCGATGTTTTCAAGAATTGTTTTCACTAACCGTTCGTATTTCATAAATACCTCCCCCTTATTATTTATGAGCAATTACTTCCATCTCGCACAAAACACCCTTCGGAAGCCCCTTTACAGCCACGCAGGAGCGGGCCGGACAGCTTGTAAAGTGTCTTCCGTAAACTTCATTAAATGCGCCAAAATCTTTCATATCAGCTAAAAAGCATGTTGTCTTTAGCACATTGCCTGTCCCCATGCCAGCCGCTTCAAGAACGGCTTCTACATTCCTCATGACCTGCTCTGCCTGTTCCTCCACTGTATCCCCTGCTACTTCCCCGGTTTCCGGCTTTACCGGAATCTGACCAGACGTAAATAAAAACTCCTCTGTCGCTACTGCCTGCACATATGGACCAATGGCTGCCGGCGCCTTATCTGTGTGAATTTTCCTTATCATTTGTTTTTCTCCTTTCGATAAAATATTTTCTTTTTATTTATTATATCAATATAAAATAGTTAAGTCAATCATAAAAATTAAATAATTTTCATTGATTTTTCGATTCATCCTGATATAATAAGATTATAAATGAAATTTAATTTATTCAAATAGGAGGCAGCTATGAATCATCTAAAAAAATTCCCTGAAAATTTTCTCTGGGGAGCAGCTTCTGCAGCCAATCAGTGTGAAGGCGCCTGGAACGTCCACGGTAAAGGAGTCAGCATTTCTGATGTAATGACTTCCGGCACCCATAAAAGCCCGCGCCGCATTACTCCTGTTATGGACGAACATGCTTATTTTTATCCTTCCCATGAGGCTGTAGATTTTTATCATCATTACAAAGAGGATATTGCCCTTTGCGCAGAAATGGGCTTTAACATTTTCCGCATGTCCGTCAACTGGACCCGGATTTTTCCAAATGGAAATGAAGCAGAACCAAATGAAGAAGGGCTGAAATTTTATGACTCTGTCTTCTCTGAACTAAAAAAATATAATATCGAACCCTTGGTAACTATTTACCACAACGAAAATCCATTTCAGCTCACAAAGGAGTGCAACGGATGGAAGGATCGCCGCTGTATTGATTATTACATGAATTTATGCAGGGTATTGTTTAACCGCTATAAGGATGTGGTCAAATACTGGATTCCTTTCAACGAAATAAACTGCCTTACCACAAAACTTGGGAATTGGAACCATGCAGGTATCCTTAACGAAGGAACCGAATTTTTCACAGAGCAGGCTGACGATCCCAGCTCCCGTTTTGCAGCCCTGCATCACCAATTCGTAGCCAGCGCCCAGGCCGTAAGGCTTGGCCGCTCCATTAATCCCGACTTCCGGTTCGGCACTATGATATGCCATATTACTGTATATCCCCTTACCTGCAGTCCCGATGATATTTTCCTTACTCAGCAGGAAGATTTAATGCGCAACTGCTTTAGCGGCGATGTTCAGGTAAAGGGGGAGTATCCTTATTACATTAAGAGATATTTTGAACGAAACCATATTGCATTTGAAATAACTGAACAGGATTTAACAGATATCTCGGAAGGTACCGTTGATTTTTATTCCTTCTCCTATTATATGTCCAACTGTATTACAGCCCAAAAGGACGCAGCCCAGGTTTCCGGAAACGTAATGGGCGGAGCTAAAAATCCCTACCTGAAAGCAACCGAATGGGACTGGCAGATTGACCCCAAGGGACTCCGTTATACGTTAAACCACGTTTACGACCGATACCACATCCCGGTTATGATTACTGAAAATGGCCTGGGCGCCCGCGATGTACTGGAAAACGGCCGCGTCCATGACAGCTACCGAATTGATTACCTGCGCCGTCACATTGAACAAATGCGTCTGGCCATAGACGACGGTGTAGATTTAATCGGCTACACGCCGTGGTCCGCCATGGATCTGGTAAGCGTATCCACAGGTGAAATTGACAAGCGGTACGGATTTATCTATGTAGACAGGGACAATCGTGGTAATGGCACGATGAAACGATATAGAAAAGACAGCTTTTACTGGTATAAGCAAGTTATTGAATCAAACGGAGAAAATCTTTCATTTCACTAAAAAGCAGCCGTTTTAGGCTGTAGACAAAGCGCCTGCAGCGTTCCGTACGCGATACAGGCGCTTTTCTTCTGCATGTATCAAAATGCCCTGGCGAGTTCTTCTGCTCCCATTTAATTCCCCAAACAGCCCATTTATCTCTGTGCAAAAATTGGCATTTTTTTCTTTCCCATCCATCGTATAAAACAATCCGAATCCGTACATGATTCTTTATAGCAGATTCATCCGGCACAGCCCATTTTTTACAGGGCTGGAAGAACGACAGTATAATGGAGGTAAGGATAATGTCAGGCTACAAAGTTGAGATATGCGGAGTCAATACCGCCAAGCTGCCTTTATTGAGTAATGAAGAAAAGGAAATGCTATTTGAACGGATACTGAACGGAGATAAAGAAGCCAGGGAGCAGTATATTAAAGGGAATCTGCGGCTGGTATTAAGCGTGATACAACGTTTTTCCAACAGTCAGGAAAACATAGACGATTTATTTCAAATAGGCTGTATCGGCCTCATCAAGGCGATTGATAATTTTGATATTACGCAAAATGTAAAATTTTCCACCTATGCAGTACCTATGATTCTGGGTGAGGTCCGCCGTTATCTCAGGGACAATAATTCCATCCGGGTCAGCCGTTCTTTAAGGGATACCGCTTACAAAGCTTTGTATACCAGAGAGCAGCTAACGAGAGCTAATTCCAAAGAGCCAACCTTGATGGAAATTGCCCAGGAGCTGGGCGTTTCCAAGGAGGATATCACCTACGCTCTGGATGCCATACAAACTCCAGTCAGCCTGTACGAGCCTGTCTATACAGACGGCGGCGATCCGCTGTATGTTATGGATCAGATTAGCGACAAAAAAAATCTGGAGGAAAACTGGATAGAGGATTTGTCCCTGGTGGAAGCGATGAAACGGCTCCCAGAACGGGAACGGCATATTATTGATATGCGTTTTTTTGAGGGAAAAACCCAAACGGAGGTAGCCCAGGAAATCCACATCAGCCAGGCCCAGGTGAGCAGGTTGGAGAAGAACGCCCTTAAGAGTATGAAAAGTTATTTGAGTTAATCGCTTGGTGGTGTCGCAAAGTTACGAAACAGGTGACTTAGCGGCACCTGCTCATCTATCTGTGAAATTTATCTATATACTCTTCTGCCAGATATATCCCATTCTCTGAGGTGCGCATAAAATGGATGTACCTCTTCTTTTTCATCATATCGTCAAATTCATCATCTGATGTACATATTTCTGTGCAAATAAGCTTTACCCGAAATCGCTCCGTATCCAGAGCCTGTAAAAGCTCAAAGTCCATCCCCTCTGTATCAATATCTATTACATCAGGACATCTGACGCAGTTTTCCTCAAATATCTGGTTAATATTGTGTACTGGGATATCTAATCCGTTTTGCAGATCAAAGCCTCTTTTTAGAGCCAATTCTTTATCAAAGGTATTATATCCCGTGTAGGCAGAAACAGAAGACTGGTAGTATTGCATTGTACCTCCCTCGCCCCCGCAGGCTCCCATTTTTACAATTTTGTTTTTCGGTCTGTAAAGCTCCGCCAAGCCGCACATGATGGGATTAGGTTCGATTAATACCCCTTCTGTATATCCTTCATGGTAAAAAAGGTACGTATTATTACGTATCACCGGATGACATACCCCAATATCCACATAATATGGCCTCTCTACCTTCATACATTTAAGGGCGTGCAGTAAGATTCTATCCTCATTATCTGTTGAAAAGCTAAGCTTGCTCACCATTTCCCCGCAGTTTACCAATCGTGAGACAATAACAGAGAAATCGGTTACAAATTCCTGTATCTGCTGAATAATCTCCAATTCCGGATTCGGATAGATAATGAAGCAGATTGTTCCCTTGTCCTTTATTTCATTTAAGACCGATTTTGGTGATATTTTCATACCGCATTTTATCTGGCCTACGCAATGATCCCTTCCATCAATCATATAATCAAGATGATATAGGGATGGATTATACCTGCCAAGGAACTCATCTCTACCCACACCCCATCCGACTAAATAATCATAGTTGTCTTTTAAATATTCAATATCTTGCATTTTTGTATATTGAATCATAATTTACCACCTTTACCAAGCTTTTAAAATCATTGAATCAAATCCGGGCAGCATTGCGAAGTATATCTATCGTCCTGTCCAGACCCTCTTGAATGGAACATGCGGGCTTCCACCCCAATTCCTTTATCTTACCGGAATCCAAAACTGCTTTTGTAGCTTTGGAAAATCCCTGTTTCTCGACAGCATCCGGCAGCTCAAATGCTATCTGAACCCCTGATTTATCAGCCAGCAGCTTTGCCAACTCCTTTAGACAGATATTTGACCCTTCATCAGCAATATTGTAAGCCTCTCCATTTTCCCCATATAACAAACTATACAGTAAAGCCGAAACGACATCCGCAGCGTAGCAGTAAGAGAAATATTGGCTTCCATCGCTTTTCAGCACAATATTTTCTCTGCGAACCGCATTCCGGATAAACTGGGCGAGAGCCTTGCTGTCCGACTCCAGCATAGTGGGACCGTACACCCTGCAAATTCTTGGAATCACGATGTCCAGATCGTATTGTGCACGATAGGCCTGGCACAAGGCCTCTCCTACCCGCTTTCCCTCCGGGTATCCAGCCCTCACCGTATTACAGTCAATATACCCGCAATCTCTTTCCCTAAAAGCTTCTGTTCCCAGATTTTCTCCATATATCTCCACGGACGACAAAAAAAGCACTCTCTCGCATCTCTTGTCTGCCGCATATTTCAATATATTATTAGTTCCCAAAACATTGGTCAAAATCGTTCCTATGGGATCTGCCGCATACGCCCGGGGATGTGTGTTGCTGGCACAATAAAAAATATAATCCACCCTTTTATTTAAATCCAGCCCTTCATTAATATCACCTGAAAGAAAGGTAAACTCAGGTCTTTGAAGATAATCAGCGAAACGCTCCTGCGCCCTCTTTTTTATTCTCCCCATAGCATACACTCTGATGCGGCTGTTTCTCTTTATATTCCTTTCCATCAAAGCGTCCACCAGCACAGTTCCAATCATCCCGGTGGCCCCTATAATCAAAACCCCTTTATCCTCAAGACGCTTCCAATCGATTTTTAGATTATTCAGATATTCTATATCCTGCTTATATAAATAATCGTCCAGATACATACTATCTCCTCTATCGCTTCATACGCAGCAATGCTTTCAATATATCCAAATCATCCTGGGTAGTAATTTTTATATTTTTGTCCGAGCCCTTTGCAAAATACAGCTTTTCTCCCAAATCTACCATCATTGTGTTGGCATAGGACGAAGCGCTGGTTCCTATATTTTCACTGAATGCCTTTTTATAGGCCCAGTTCAGCTTCCCAAACAAATAGGCCTGGGGAGTGGACACTCGCTTCAATCGATCCCTGGGGATATATTCACAGGTCGTGTTTTCATCCTCCTTTACAAAAATCTGCTCATTATAGGGCATTGAGGTCACTGCATTTCCGTAAATCCGGCATTTCTCAATTACATCTGACAGAACACGTTCCTCTACCAGAGGCCGTATTCCGTCATGTATTACCACAATATCATCCGTTTCACATTTATCCTTCAGAAATAAAACTCCGTTTCTTATAGACTCCTGAGAGGTACTTCCTCCGCTGATAATCCATTCCAGCTTATGGATATGGAATTGCCTCCCATAAGCCCTGAGCGCCTCATGCCATCCGTCTATACATACTACCAGAATTTTTTCAATATCCGGGTGTCTTTGAAATGCTTCCAGCGTATAAATCACCAGAGGTTTATCATCTATATTCAAAAACTGTTTTGGAACCTCCTGCTGCATACGCTGCCCAAAACCTCCGGCAAGAATTAAAGCAACACTCTTCATATCTTATTCCCTTCTATAAATCCTGTACCTTAAAGTATGTATTTATCAAGCTCCTGCTGCACATAAGGCTGCTTAAGGAGCAGCTTCTTGACCTCTTCCAGTTGTAACATTCTTGTATTATTAGAATTAAATTCCTTAAGCTCTTTCCTCTCTGCTTTTCCCTCTTCGAAGTATTTTCCATAATTCAGATCCCTGTTGTCAGCCGGAACGCGATAAAAATTACCTAAATCAAAGGCATGAGCACACTCCTCCCTGGTCAGCAGCGTTTCATATTTTTTTTCTCCATGTCTTGTGCCAATCTGATGTATTGCACTGCCGCTGTGAAACAGCTCCTTCACTGCCTGAGCAAGTACCCCTATCTTACATGCAGGAGCCTTCTGTACCATAATATCTCCGGTTCTTCCTTCCTTAAAAGCAAACATGACTAAATCCACCGCCTCATCCAGACTCATCATGAAACGGGTCATCTCCGGATCGGTAACAGTCAATGGTTTCCCGGCCTTTATTTGTTCAATAAACAGAGGAATCACTGAGCCCCTGGAGCACATTACATTTCCATATCTGGTACCGCAAATCTCCGTTGTATCAGTTGTCCTTGACTTAGCTACAAATACCCGCTCCATCATCGCTTTGCTGATTCCCATAGCGTTAATGGGATATGCGGCTTTATCTGTAGAAAGACAAATTACCTTTTTTACCCCATATCGGATGGCAGCTGTCAGCATATTATCCGTACCTGCCACATTCGTCCGCACTGCCTCCATTGGAAAAAATTCACAGGATGGAACCTGCTTTAAAGCAGCCGCATGGAAGATATAGTCCACCCCTTCCATACTATCCCATAAGCTTTGAGCATTACGCACATCACCTATGTAAAATTTTATTTTGTGATTACTGTACTTCCTGCGCATGTCATCCTGCTTTTTCTCATCCCTGGAGAAAATTCTTATTTCCCTGATTCCAGTATTTAAAAAACGTCTGAGAACCGCATTTCCAAAGGAACCGGTTCCTCCTGTAATCATCAGTACTTTATCTTTAAAAATATCCTCTTCCATACGGTCTGCCTCCATACCCTTCATCATCTTCTGTCTTACTGCCTGTCCTTTCTCCATACTCTGTCATTAATAACTGCCGTATAGCTCTGAATCAGTCTGAGCACGGTGGAGGAAACCTTTTCCTCACTATAATCAGGAACCAATGAGCCAAAGTCTCTATTCTCTGCCATTTTCACAGCCAAATCAACTGCCTGAAGAATGCTCTGGCCACTAATCCCCCCAAGAATACAGCAACCCTTATCAAATGCCTCCGGTCTCTCTGTGGAGGTACGGATGCACACGCCTGGGAATCTGCTTACAGCCGCCTCCTCCGGCATAGTTCCGCTGTCAGATACCACGCAGTAGGAATTTTCCATCAGACAACTATAATCCGTAAAGCAAAACGGCGGCATCTGCCTTATCAGGGAATGAAAATGAAATCCTCTCTTAGCGATGTACTTGGCGCTTCTTGGATGAACCGAATAGATAATAGGCATGGAATATGTCTCAGCCATAGTATTGACCGACTCCATGAGACTCATAAAATTCGTCTCATTATCTATATTTTCTTCCCTATGGGCTGACAAAACCAGATACCTTCCCCTCTCCAGCCCCAGTTGGTCAAGCACGCTGCTGCAGTCAATTTTATCTCTGTGAGCCATAATTACTTCCCGCATAGGCGAACCTGTAACAAATAAATATTCCCTGCGTATGCCTTCCTCCATCAGATTCCTTCTGGCATGCTCCGTATAAGGGAGATTCACATCTGAAATATGATCCACAATTCTGCGGTTGGTTTCCTCTGGAAGATTCTCATCAAAGCACCGGTTTCCTGCTTCCATATGGAAAATCGGTATCTTTAATCGTTTCGCTGAAACAGCAGATAATGCAGAATTTGTATCTCCCAGGATCAACAGGGCGTCCGGTTTTATCTCCTGCATCAGACTATAGGACTTTGAAATAATATTCCCCATAGTCTCCCCCAGATGATTACCTACTACATTCAGGTAATAATCCGGTCTTCTTAGCTCCAGATCTGCATAAAAAATATCATTCAGTTTGTCATCATAATTCTGACCGGTATGAACAAAGGTATGGCAAAATAAAGAGTCCGCCCTTTTTACTATCTCCGATAACCGGATTAATTCCGGCCTGGTTCCAACAATGGTCATCAGCTTTAATTTTTTCATACATGCTCCTTATATCCAGCATACAAATCAGGGTGATTCACTATCCAGTCTGCCATTTCCTTCACCATTTCCTCATAGGAGGGAATCTGATAATGAAAATCCTCCCTTGTGCATACCATCGATTTATCACATACAAGCCCGCTATCCGGCACAATGGAAATACAATTCTCCCTGCACAGCCTATTAAACAGACACAGCAGCTCATATTTACTTATAGTTTCATTATTCGTCAGATGATAAAGGCCTGTGAGGTCTGCAAAGGCCGCTTTCTCCACCGCTTTAGCCAGCTCCAGAGTGGTAACTCCAGACCAGATGGCTTCTGTAAAACCCTTTATTTCCCCCTTCTGATGCATGAACCAGTGGAACAGGCCAACGCCATTCTTATTAAGCTCTGGTCCTATAATGGAAGTCCGAAAGGTCAGGTTTCTTCCGTCTGTTACCTCTCCCAAAGCCTTCGTTCTGCCATACAGGGAGCATTCATCCGGAATATCCGCCTCCGTATACCGGCCTTTCTTTCCAGAAAATACACAGTCCGTGCTAATATGGATGAACTTTGTATCCCTGTCCTTTAATATATCTGCCGCCAAATGAGGCAAAAGGCTGTTCAAATAAATCCCCCTGGAAATATCCTTATCCACAGCTCTGTTCAGAACACCGATGCAATTTACCACACAGTCATAGGGAACCGATGCTAATCGTTTTCTGAACCGTGATAAATCCATAGCATCCCCGATTATGGTGTGGGAGCAGCACAGGGATTTTTTCCTGGCGAAACCGATTACCTCATGGCCTCTTTCTGTCAGGTAGGCGGCTATTATATGACCGGCCATTCCGTTGGCTCCTAAGATTAGATATTTCAAATTTTATACACCCTCCTTGCTACTATATATTTGTCTCTACACTTAACCTTCAGTTAGGTATTCTTGCATCTCCTCACTGGTCATTCCTTTAATAATATTTCTGTATGCTTAATTCCTCAATATCCATAAAAAATTACTTTTCTCAGGAATACCTAAAAACTTCTCTAGTTCTTGTTGATATTAGGAAATTCCCTCTTTTCTTCATCTGTTTTGAAATGCATATAGTACGATCTCAAACCATCCATTACTATATATGCCCAAATTAAAACGATATTTATCAGACAATGACATAACGTATATGGGTAGTTCAATCAAATCATATTTTTTGTGATAAGCACTGATTGCAAGCTTAGGTAAATTCTTTTGAATACACTTCTTCGCTCCCTTTAGAGCATCTAATTCAGCACCTTCTACATCCAGTTTAATAAAGGTTACCGGATAACCACCTTTTTGAACTATGCTGTCCAGGGTTTTTATGTTGATATAATTTTCAGCATTTACATCTATATAGGAGGCTCCACTACCAGTTGCTACAAAACCGCACTTTCCTTCTTTATTTCCCAGCCCATAAGGGTAAAGAATCCCATTATTAAGTGTTTTCAACATCCTACGGCATTCATTAAAATTCTTCTTATCAGGTTCAAATGCAAGAATTCCCTTATAACAAGATTGCCATTGTGAGAATAATTTTGATGTTTGTCCATTACAACATCCACCATCTACAAAGAATCCCTCGCTTTCGCTTTTCATATAATCTTCAAAATATTGCATTTTCTCATATAGCTCATATTCAACATACTCTTGGAGATAAATATTTTCCGGTTTAATACCCGCTTCCAGTAGCTCTGCTCTTATCTCTTCATAATACATAACAGTGCTGATAATGATAACCGCATCTGCATACTCTCTCTTTAATTTTTGCGGAGAAATCACAGGCCTATCTCTGAACCCCTTTGGGTATTTTTTATAATCTCTATCGCAAAAGGCAGTAATAGGAATCATACTTAGAAATGGGAAGAAACAATATCCCACATGATTTTTAAACTCATCTTCCAATCTAACCTGATTGAGAGTCCGCTCTCCTATACCATAAAAAATAATCTTTTTTCCACAGCTATGCATTTTGTTATATTCTATAAATCTTAAATACATTTTATCTGTTTTTATTCCATTTAATTTGTGTATCTGAGCCAGATATGTAAAATCCTTTGTAGCAATTAAATTCAAAAATGCCTGATACATTTGCTTTGACTTTTTATCACGCATTCTGCTATAAATGATTTTTAGTTCTTCCAGTTTGTCTCTCAAATAATCATCTTGTACTAATAACTCTGTATTTAATACCATTATCAACTCACCTAATTATTCCTATTTTATAAATAAAATGGACATCGGAAACTACAATTTCAATGGACACGTTCAAAGTACAGCCTTGAGCTAAGATATAAACCCTTGGACATACTTCCATATTTTATCGCCGGCATGTCCTTCTCCATCCCCTAAAGCACTGATCGCATGCCTAGCACGTTCTTCTCCATACTTATCACTGCCTTTATCTACAATATCAAGAAATACTTTTAGTGGACAAAAATCAGCAGAGTAACGGAAATTTTCTGATTTAGAAATAATTTTCAATGCTAGTGCTTCTGATATAAACCCTTCTGGAAGAAGCAAGGAAATTTCCTGTATTATCCCGGTTTCTAAATTTATCTGAAAAGCCATATTTTCTATGTATGACTGCATGAGCATTTTATCATTATTTACTGTTATATAAAAACCCGGTGCTTTGCAGGGTTTTCTATTCTCGGGATAATCTATTTTTTTAACCTCTTTAGTCTCAATATCTACTTTCAACATTTCTGTATTCGTATTAGGAACAAGCCAAATTGCTTGATTCATATAAATAAGCTGGCTGAACAGGATATCTTCCCTTTTATTCAAAACTGACAAGCATTGGGGATACGCCTTAATCTGATTTGTGTGTACATTCCAGCAAATAAGTTCCTGATTATCAATTGGAAGAATCCAGAAATTTTCTCCGTCAAAAGTTATATCCAGAAATCCTAAACTTGAAACAGGTAGTTCATATGTTCGGAATTGTTTTGTTTTCATATTAAATGAAAAAACCAACGGTTTTTCACGAAAGCACCTAAATACATAGTCCCCATCTATAGCTTTACCATAATATGCAGGTTCCCCATCGCCTGGTATTTTTTTAAATAGGACATTAATTTCTTCCATATTGACATACTCTATTTCCCCTGACTTAAGCTCTATCACAACAATATAATCATCATAATATACTGGAAATAGAAATAATTTGTCACAATTGATAACGCTCTGATACATCATCAACTCTTTCTTTAAAATATTTATACTCGTAAATTTATTTTCTTTTGGATAATACAATGTTACGTGTTTTCCTGAATGTGGAACAAACACTAGGGAGTCATTATAGGAAATAACTTCTGAATGTATCCATGATTGATTAGATATTTCATCTGGAAATTCAGAAATCCATTTTATCTCGTTGCCTGTGAGTGTTCCTTTGAAAAGTGAATTAAATCCAAGATGGGACATCCAAACTTCATCTTCATATATAAGCCCCCGTACACTTTTAACATAACTCGTCTGAGGATAATTAGAATACAGAATCTCCCATACGGGTTTTCCGGTTGCCTCATAAAGCGGTCTTAAAGAACTAATACCATCGCCCAAATATGCGTCTGAGATAATTAGAGCTCCCAAATAATCAGAACTTTCATCATAAATACTATTTTCAAGTTCAAGGAAATCTGTTTCTAACTGTATATATGCCTCATACAACTCACACTTCATAGACAAAAGAGTTTCTTTTATCAACGGATGGGGTCTCCACCACAGAACCATATCTTTCCTATTTTTAAATGTTTCTACAATTTCACGCATAGTATCAAAAAACAGATCGGAAAATTGTAATAATCCATTAAGATGTGTGTTCAGCAATATTACCTTTCTACCAATAATTTTCTGATTCCATTCTTCCTTGATCTTTATCTCCTCTGCCCATCCATCCTTTATATATCTCTGATTTATATTAAAAATGTAATCATATTTTGGCGATCCTGATGCAATAATCTTAGCATTTGAGTTATGCTTCAAGAATATGCCTTTCACCTTTTCTGATTCTACAAATACTTTCCATGCATTAAAAACTCCGGGCAGCTCCGCTTGACTTTCGGAAATTTTCCCATCTACACTTACGAAATATGGTATATAGATAAGATGATTTGTATACTTACATAGCTCTGAACTGAAATAACATTCCTTTACTTGTGTTACATAATTATATTCATCATATGGATTATGAATAAAAATAATATCTGGATTTTCAAGCTCCAGGCAATAATTTTCATAAAAAATCACCCGAACATAAGACGGAAAAATTTCTCCCTCGTACTCCTCTTTAATTACATTTCTTCCCGCCCCCAGATTGTAGTATGGAATAGGTACAACCGACACATTACAAGTCCCGTCCTTAAGTGCAGCTTTATAAACACTGTCCATAGAATCCCACATTGACGCTTTATAAGGCATGAACAACACTTCTGGCCTAACTTGAACTTTTTGTAAATAGGAAATACAAGTCTTAAGCTTCATCCCAATCTCTTTTGCATATACTAGTTTTGCAAAATCGTGCTCAACTAATTCCCTATAGATAACATACATATCCTCACAGAGTTCTTCCAATATATCAACCTGTTTTTGATATTTTTCCTCACTTTCTAGTGCATTTCCAATATAAATAAGTATGGTCTGACAATCCTCTAGTGTACTGATGATAGTTTCAAATGTCATAAATTCCACTTTTTCCAAACACTGCACCACTGTCTTCAGCATACTTATACATTTCTTCTTCTTTTTCCGATTCATTACTATTCCCCTGTGCATAAAACTTAAAATGTTAACCCGCAAAATAATTGCTCATATATTTTATTACATTTTTTTTTGTCGGAAGTGCCTCAAACAAAATTCCTGTCAATTCATCTTTTGTAGTTACAAACCTGTATCCATGCTGACGCAAATTTTTTATAATAACTGTCGAATACTTTAATGCCACTATAACTAAAATATCCCGTTCCTTATTTAATATAGGTGAAAAGCATTTTTTCCCATAAAATCCCTGCTTCTGCTTATTTATATCATTATCCAGAAAATAAGAAACTTCTATTCCTCTGCACTGCAGTTGAATGTAAAGATTTTCACCATAATATCCTGTACCAAAAATTACAATCTTTTTATTTGTATAAGGAATAAAATAATTCTCCAGACTCTCTCTTTCTAAATCCACAGGCTCTTCTGTTCTACAAAATAATGCCCAAATATATCGGTATGCATCTTTTATATGTTCTCGTCTTGTAAACTCCAGCATGCTTATATAAAACCGATATCTATTTCCATAAATCTTTGCAATTTCTTCTCCTGTCAGAGCCCTTACAAAATATTTATATAATACATTTTGTTCTTTCTTGAACTCCTTAATTATTTTACTGCCCTGTGTAGCATGATTTCTTATTTGAACCAAAGATTCCTCCACATAAATTAATGGAGCCTGACGGCAGAATCTAAACAATAATTCCGCATCCTGAGAGGTCCGGAGTTCCTCCTTAAACATACCGTATTTATCAAAAAATACTTTCGGAATTAATGCAGTACATGCTGTAATAACCCCATTCAACACCGGAAAAACACCTGTTTGAAACAAACTACGTGGAACAGCAACATTGTGATGACCTTGCTCTTTTACACCTGTCTCCATATATAAAACATCATAATCTGAATATACAATACCTAGAGTATTTTCTACTTCTTTCAGTTTATATATTTGTGTCTCCACTTTTTCAGGATAATAAATATCATCATGAGAAAGCCAGGAGAAATGTTCCCCTCTCATTTTTGAGATTCCTAAATTTAGAGCTGAAGCCACTCCTCCATTTTCTTTCTCAAAGTATCTTATACAGTTACCATAGGATTTCGCTATGCCACACGTTTCCCCTCCATCGTCTGAACCATCATTCACCACAATAACCTCACAGCGTTTATATGTTTGTGCTAATGCACTATCTATTGCATCCGCCAAATAATTTCTACCATTATAAACAGGAATTATAATAGAAACTAAAGGTTCTTTTTCTAACATTTTTACCCCTTTTTTACCCAATATTCTGTTAATTTATTTTTCTTGTAAATCGACATGGCATATTTCTTTTTACCATATTTTTTATAATATTCCCAGCTTTTTACTTTTAAAGCTAACCACAAAAGAGTGGGATAACTCTGTTTCATAAAGAAAGGAATAACTCTACTGTCTGTTTTCCGAAATGGTTTATAATATAAGCCTGCATCCTTCATCATACTGCTATTAATAAGACACTTTAAAGCTTTTATCTTATCCTTCATTTTGATATGTTTTGAATATGCTCCATACCGAACAAGACGGCCAATAATTCTGTCATAGAAAGATGAGTATACCCCCTTTTTTTCCTCATCAGTAAATTGATCATTATATACCTCATAAACTTTTTCAAATATTAGAAAACACAATTCATACTCATCATATAGCTCTTTCCAGTTTCTTGCTGTCGTATTAATCCTCTCTCCATTCTCAAACAGTACATGATAAATGTAAAGCCTATCCTCTAAATATGAAATATTTCTACTGTTCAACAAATACTCTATGACAAAAAGCCCATCTTCTCCTTGCACTAGTTCCTCTGAAAAGAAAATCTTATATTTATCAATAATCTCTTTTTTGTATGCACCAAAACAAGCTGAACTCACATTACAATAGAACGCATTTTCAGACATAGACAGTATGATCCATTCTTTTTGACTATATATACTTTTTATCTGTCTAGTCAAAACAACTGGTAAAAAGCCCACCCTTGTAGCACTGAATTGAAATCTGACGCAATCACAACCAGTTTCTTCAAAAGTATTGAGAACGTTTTCCAAAAGGGAATCCTCCCATTCATCATCAGAGTCAAGAAAAAAGAGATATCTTCCCTGTGCCTGCTCAATACCAATATTTCTTGCTGCTGATACTCCTGAATGTTGATTCCGAATAGCAGTAATTCGGTCTTCTAGTATAGACAGTTTACGACAAACTTCCCATGAGCCATCTGACGAGCCATCATCTACCAAAAGTATTTCAAAATTTCCCATCGTTTGATTTAATACTGACTTTACAGCTCTCTCTATATATTTTTCAGTATTATATACTGGTATAATAACTGTCGCATCTATCCTTTTTTTTAATATTACTTTGTCCATAATTATTAGCTATTATCTTGTTAACCTCCAAGTATCCTCTCCCTATTCCTTTTTAATAACAGGCGTTCCATTTAAGATTGCATTTACACTGCTATAATCTAGAACTCTAGTATACCCTCTTTGTCTTAATTGTTCAGAAAGCACCTCAGGATTATCCTTTGTCACAATGATGATACCTTTTTTGTCCAATTCTTCCGGTCTAAGACATATAATTCCTTCTATTTCTTGTCCCCAGAGTTTCTCATTACTATCTGAAAATGCTGTTATAGGTATGTCTCTCATTATTAATTCTCTTTTCAGTTTTTTTCCATTTGCTCCTGCACAGTAAAGATATAGTGGTCTTTCTCTACCACCGTAAATCTGATTTTTCCCTTTCATAATCATTGCTTTTACTTCTTTTTTGTTACTATCTTCTTCTACACGCAATGAAATTGCAAACTTCTCCGCACTTTCATTCTGTGGTAATTCCCCTTTAATATTACACAGTTGATAGTGAACAGGAGGGCTATATTGAGGAAGTAAGTCTCTCCCAGCCATATCTGCATCACACAATACTGTTTCGTCAGAATCTGGATCTTTCATTTCCCCCTCTCCTAAATGGTATACAATACTATCAAGTGCTGTAATATGTCTTATGCCCAGCTTATATAATTCTCCAGAAAAAAATGTATCTCCGGTTATTACAGTTCCATCAGGGTTTATTTTATTACCTTGAGGATACATTCCGGCATATATGGCAATATCTTTGTATAAAAGACAGGGCTGAAAAACTCCCAGCATTTTTATTCCAGTCTGTCTTATCTTATCCGCATACTTCAGAAACCCTTTTTTATCAAAGCTATCTGGATGGTTACCAAACTCTCCATTTCTCGCACACCAGAAAACCGGGAGATGATGTGTGGGTTCCACTAACTGCGGAGTCACCATTGTATTATAATTTGCATACTTTAATAGATTCTCTAGCCAGTCAGGGGAAAAATAATTATCACTATTAATCAAACATACCATCTGCCCCTTGGCATGCAATATCGCTTGATTCCATGCAGTATATACTCTGCTAAGATATTCCCTTCTTTCGAACCCCTTCTTTTCAAGCTCTTGCGCAGTCTGCTTTTTATGAAGCGCAATTGCAAAAGGATACTGTTTTTTCCGTAAATGTTCTACTACAGCCTGTGTAGGATCATTGGCTATAAAAAAGAATTCGGCCTCTCCCGATGACAGCATTGGAGTAAATTCCTGTACAGATTTGTAAATCCAGTCCGCAAATTTCGTTGATTTATATATCATACAAATAATAGAAACCTTAATCATTTTACTACCTTTCTGCTTAGTCTTATTTATCCAGCTTTAATAGTCTATACCATGTCTCTCAAAAAAGCTTTCCCAGCACTTCTTTACAGAATCTCTGTCCCAACCATGTTTAAACACTGCTTCACGAGGTTCCACTCCTACTTCAAATTCAGGAATATGACCACTAGGATATACAAAAGGGATATTGCAAGCCATCATTTCCCAGTCTATCATAAAATAAGCGTTTAGCCTATTTGTACATATGTAGATATCTGCAGCATTAATCAGTTCTAGCAGTTGACTTTGACTTATGTCAGAAAATATTTCAGCATTATGAAATTCTTTAATAAATTTTGAATGTCTTCCCATCACTATAATCCAGTAAAATTCCTGATTCATTGATACGTACTGGATAAAATCTGCAAATCCCTTCATATGATGTGAAGTGCCTACCCAAATGCCTATGTTTTTATTCAAAGGCAATCCATACTTTTTTCGAATTGCTTCCTTATTATGAAGAGGCCTCCAAAAGTTTGTATCCACTCCTATTGGTATAACCTCAACACTTCCAAATTTTTTATATATATCTACACTGACTGGCGAAGCAACTGTACGGTAAGTACAGTACTGTGCGGCCTCATAAACCTTTGAAAGCACTGAATTAGCATACATAGGATTCCCATACAGTTTTTGCATCTGCGGGTACATTTCCCAGCATAAAGCTATTGATTTACCCACTACAGGTAAAAATCCCAATGTAGAATACCTTAATACTATATCTTCACTATTTAATTTTTGGGGAATTTCAAATGAGCTCTTTTTAAATTCTCTTTCTGCCCAATCCCAGAAAGTGTCTTGTCCATCTGCTGTTTTAACTTCTGGATTTAAATAAATCATTTTGCTTCTCCCATCTACTACATTAATTTTATAGAACTTGGTACATGATAAATCAGTCATATCCAAATTACATCTTATCACTTAACTATTTGAATGTAGAGATCTATCGAGTGTTCAATCTTTTTTCTGAACTTTTCGTCCATAAAATAATCTGACAATCAGCCACTCTTTCTATTTTTTTGCTTTACTATGAAAGAGGGCTTCCTCCTCTGCTGTAAGCTGTAATGCAGCAGGAATTTCAACACACAAGTCAGTCCCGACATCACAATAATCACAGGCTCTTACATAATGTTTTCCATAGTACAGATTTAATAATTGATTTTGTTTATCAACTATAGGCTCGTTTTTGTGTAAGTCCACGTAGTCATCCTCTGGTGTATCAATCAAACCCAAATCATGTCCATGACCAGACCTAGGGCAGAAATAAAGTCTCCCATTCAAAATACTTTTACATGTCTTCATATAGCAATTGTGGAATTGATCTTTCAACTCTTCCGATGTCCTATTTCTTGGCTCAACGCCGCCTCTATCCCTCCATGTCATAGGCCTATCCATTACAACTTTAATCTGATGTGCTTTAAAAAAATTATACAACTTATATGTATTTTTCAAATTATAGTTACTGATACTAATATGTACTTTTTTATTATAAATAGCTCTGAGTATCTTTTTATTAACCTTCGACATCGTTGCATTTGTAAAAATCCGTATACTGTCAACCTTCTTTGTATTTAATATGTACTCAATCACTTCATCTAGTTTTGGATACAGGAACGTCTCTCCTCCTATTATCCCAAACATCCTAACTCTGTCTACCGTATCAAATAAACGGTCTATAGTCTTCTTAGCATCTTCCAAAGAAATATTATATGCACTGTTATAATAAGGAATCAGAGAAGCACAATCTTTACATTTGAGAGAACACTTTGTTGTTACAACAATCTCACAATATGGTAAAACTACCTCTCTTTTTACATAAATTAATATGTAAAATTTTATACATGTCAAAAAATTTATTAATTTGGGGATAATATTTTCTTTTTTCCTATTTCCTGCATTATCATATATCCTGTATTTATAAATTTCATTATTAATTGACAGTGCATCCTGAAACATATTTTTCCTATATTTGTTCATCTGAAATAATCTCCTCATAACACCTGAATGCAGACATAATTGTGTCCTCCATCGTATAGTATTTATAATCTCCCAATCGCCCTCCGACATATAAATTAGATATTCTATCTATATCCTTTCTGTACTTTTTATATTTTTCTTTTTCCACATTGTCCAAAACAGGATATGCCGGCTTATTTAGAAGCTTACTATACTCTTCTGGATACTCACTCACCCATACGGTTGCACCGCATCGACTTACTCCATTAAGCATCCTCATATCTGTGGTACGAGTTTTTTTGTAATTATTAGGGTAAGTTATAACTGCTGCACTTTCATCCAAAAACTTATCCATATGTTTATACCTAAACCGAAGTGCCCGGTATCTCAATGTCCCATATTTATTTTGCAGTAGTTCATCTATAGCTCCTGAATAAATGACCCTACACTTTTGATTATTCTCTTTCCATCTCATGCACCGAGTATTTTGATCCAGCCAAATAAAATCAGCAGCATTCTTTTCTAACATGATCTCTATATTAGGATGCCGCAAAATCTCGGCAAACAACCTAGAGTAACCAAACACTGGTAGTACAGTATACTTTGCGTCAGATATTAAACTATACTCAGTCAATCTGATAGGAAGCCTGTTTGTCACAGTTATATCCATTTGTTCCGGTCTTTTTCCCCACATTTTTAGATTATATCCTAAATAAATATCCTTATATACCTGCTTTCCAAACTCAGTTAACATAGGATCTCCACTATCTAGCAGGATGCCCAGCGGAATTTCTTTTTCTATTGTAAATCCCTTCAGTTTTCTAATAATCTTCTCAGCTTTTTTCTCATCATACATCTCACGCACTGACTTAAGATTTATTGGCAAATGTATATATTTTCCCCTAACATATACTTTTCTTTTAATATCAACTCTTTTTAATATGCAAAACTTTTCTAAGAATGTATAAATTTTTTCATTATTTACTGTTAATATATGAGGACCAAACTTATGTATATTAATATCTTTATCCAGTCTATAATCATATGCAAATCCACCGATATACTTTTCTTTTTCAATTATCAGCACCCTGCTTCCATATTCCGCCATCAACCGCGCAATAACAGATCCAAAAAAGCCAGCACCTACCACCACTGTATCGTATATCATACCCCTACCCCTTAACACACCAATCCAAATTAATCTCTATATGTTGCATTTTTTATCCTCCGGTAATAATATATACTTTCAACTTTACCCCATTGTCTTACCTATCCCAAAACCTAATTCATAAGTGCAAACTTATTCGGGTAGATACTGAACATATTTCTGTATTTTTCAAGATGCGTTCCAGGCTTTCCATTTCCTCCTGCCATGTCCCTACAAGTAATACCTTTTCTGCCTCTGAAAAAAACAATCTGTTCTTTTATAGCGTTCTCTCATTATAATTAGGAACCGTTTATGCTGATCTTCACAAGGTATTTTCGTTGAAAAATGATTAATGGATACAATAATATATCCAGACTTAACCCACCATCCAATCCATAGGCGCAAACTGAACTATCCCCATTTGCTTAAATACATAGCTGGACGACAAAACGCCCCCTAGTTAAAGCAAAATCATAGTATACATTCTCTTCCGTCCAATTCTTTATCTTTCTCTGCTCCACTCAAACCTCCACCTCCATCAACCCCAGCCTCGACACCTGCAAATGCGCCTTTCGCTCCTCTACAGGCGGAAGCTCCATATAATTTCCATAATGCATTCTCAAATACACATCATATTCCTTAAATCCCGAAAAGCTTCTTCCTTCAAATTCCATTTCAATCATTTCATCAAAGCACCTCCTGGGAAGACCATACCTGCAGCTTTTGGGATACTGTAACGTATAATGGCTGATTAGCTCCTTTCTTTTCCTGTTACAGCAGACAGCCAGCAAATCCCTAAGCCAAAAAGACGCATTCCTGGGAATTTTGTTCAGTAAGCTGTACCACCTGCGCAAAAGCCAGGATGAGGAATTTGCCTCCCCTAAGGGCGCATACAGCATTTTTCGTATACAGAAGCACAGAAAGTGATGAACTCTCCTTAACAAGTAGGAATCCGGTACCTGATCTGCTACAAAAATGTCAATGAAAACTCCTGTTTTCTGCTTCAGCATTTCCTGCCCTAATCTTACATGCTCCGTTCCTTTTCTCCTTAGCTTCGCATATCCCCAGCGATAATTTGGATCGCTTCTGTAATCCTGCAGAAAGAAACGTGATTCATCCAAATCCTTTTTGCATGCCTTTCTGAATTTGCTGTATTCTCTCCTAAGCATAATTACATCCACATCATCGTCCCACGGAATAAACCCCTTATGCCTTACAGCTCCCAGAAGAGTCCCTCCATCCAGAGAGTAGGATATATTATTTTTTTTGCAGATTCGATCCAGCTCAATCAGCATCTCCAATTCAATTTTCTGAAGCATTTTTAAATCCTTTCCCGATGGAAGGTACTCTCTTGCCTCAATCATTCTATCGTCTCCGTTCCCCCTGCTTGGCCGGCTGTACCTTGTTGGGGTTTAGGTCTACATAGCCGCTGCAGTTTTTACAAAATTCAACATAGCCTCTTTCATTGTAGCCCATTCTGAACTCCATCAGCTCCCTGGCCTGCTGCGGCCTGTAGCTTCGCAAATCATAGCTGTCTGCCGGATTTTCCTTGCTAAGTCCCGCTACGATCGCATAACTGGAATAATTGCAGCTATATAGCTTTCCCCCTCTTAGCTCCTGCCAGGGCACATGGCAGCCGTCAAATTTCTTTCCCAGCCGTTCCTCACTCCAACTCTCATGATGGGTCGTTAAGGGCGCCAGATCGATCCATTCATCCACTTTATTAATCTCATAGCTTACTCCCAATTTTTCCAGAGTCAGAATAAGCCTGTCAAAGGTATCTTTGCTGTCAGGAACGGCTTCCCGGTAATCATCCACTGTTAAAACCACATTGTGCTTTTTCAGAGTTTGCAAAAGCTTCTCCTTCGGAAGCACCGTTCCATTCGTTACTGTTTTCAGCACATGTATTTTCTGCCTGTACCGGCTGCCAATATATTCTACCAGCTCTATCATCCTGGGATAAAGCATAGGCTCTCCTCCGCTGATATGAAACAGCATGATATCATCCACTGCTTTAAAAAACAGATCTACATCCTCCTTAATCTGTTCCCAGGGCCTCTCATCAAATTTTTTCATATAAGGCGTAAAATTAAGACATGCCTCACAATTCAGATTGCAGCGAGTGCTTGGCAAAAAAGACACAGAGGGGAAATATACCTTCTGAAGCGCATAAGCGTAGTAAATGGAGATATAGCTTTCCATTGTAAACATATTTTCATTATATATAAAGCCGGCCTGCATAAGCTGGAAGATAACCTCTTTTCTCGTATTAGGAGAAATACATAAAACAATACATGTATCCCTGTCCTTTGGATTTACTTCGCCTGGAGCATACACAGGCAGACTGCAGTATACTCCTTTCTGCTTGCTTTGGTCATTATCCAGAAAGCCACAGATTTCCACTGTCTTGTTAAGAGTCCTCCATACCAGTTCCCCATATTCCCCAGCTCCAAACAGATATACCCTCTTCCTGCTCTCTATCTGCTTCCAGCTCTTATCAAATTCATGTCCTCTGTTACTCCACTTCATATCCAGTCTCCATTCCTGAGATTTATGCATACCTTAAGCATTTAACACGTTGTCAGATAGCCACTCCTGCATACGGCTCATGGCAGGCAGAACATGCAGCATCTCCGCCTCCAGACTTTGCTTGGTTATAAAATATGGGAAGCCACAATGAATAATCTGACTTAGAGCAGGCGTCAGAGTTCTTTGGGCAATTACCACAAGAAGCTCATTCTTCTTATGGCAGGCCTCCTCCATACTTACGCAGGGAAGTCCGTCAATGCTCTTTCCCCATTTCTCCTGGCTATTATCAATAAACACGTCCGGATTTACCAACCGGCTCTCCAGCTCAAACTTAATACGCTTTCCATATTGTCCTGCCCCAAATATCGCGATTTTTCTTCTTTTCCCTCCGGAATACATCTCCAGACGCCGGTGAAATCCTTCTATCGAGGCTTCCTCCTCCCCTTTTGAAAAAGCAGGAGCCCTCTCAAGAAGCCTTTTTACCTGCCATGCCTCCTGTTTCCGGCCATAGCTTTTCAAAAACCCTTCCATTCTGCACAAAAAAGTGGGAGCATTTACAAATACCTCCCCCATTTCAAGGAAATCCAGCTCCTCAATGAGTCTCCAGTAAATCCGACCTGTTTCTTCATGATAACAGCTGATGGTATTTGATCCTGCCTCTGGATGCTCTCTGACCGAATGAAGAATTTGAGGGATAAACAGTGAACGCTGCTTTCGGAACAGCCTGAACCACATTTCTACATCCTGTACCGTCCGAATCGCTTCATCAAACCTCCCCACCCGTTCAAAATGGCTTCTGTGAATGAGAGCGCTGCAGGCATGGCTCTGGAGCCAAAGCACTGAAAAAAAGGAGCGGCATATTTGTTCTTCCTTATAGAGCTTATGAAAATCCGTCGGCGTTCTGGTACCTGTTGGCATATGATAAAATTCGTATTCTCCCTGTACCAGCCTGGTTCTGTCCCCAGAGGACATTACGGCCTTTACCTGCATCTCAATTTTTTCCGGCCTGTAGATATCATCATGAGACAACCATGCAAAGTACTCCCCTCGCATTTGGTCAATCCCCATGTTCAGAGCAGAAGCCACTCCGCCGTTTTCCTTCTCGAAATAACGTATTCTGTCACCATAGGAAGCGGCAATCCTTGCAGTAGCGCCTTGATCATCGGAGCCGTCATTCACCACCAGCACTTCGCAGTTTGTATAGGTCTGCCCCAAAGCGCTTTCCACTGCCTCTGACAGATAATTACCTCCGTTATACACCGGTATAATAATTGAAACCAAAGGCTTCTCCTTGCCTGTTATTCTGGTTTTAGCTATCACACTTAAGAAACTCCTTCCAGAATTGTTCCATCACCTTTCTGCTGCCAGTGGTAACTCTGATCCAATCCTTTAAAATTCCTGTACTATAATATTTAATGAGAATATGCCTTTCTCTGAGCCGGGCCGCAGTATCCTCAGGCGCCCTCTTGGTTTTCACAAGCACATAATTGCCTCCCTTGGCATACGCCTCATATCCGGTCTGCTCCAACCGTTCCAGAAGATAATTCCGCCCTTTCGCCTCTTCCTCAATCAGCCTTTTCGTAATATCAGGCCTTCTCAAAAGCTCCTCTGCAAACAGAATTCCTACTGAGTTCACATTGTAGGTAGACTGGGCATTATCCAGACATCGAATCAGTTCTGCGCTTCCCAACGCATAGCCTACTCTCAGACCCGCCATGGAATAAAGCTTCGAAAAAGTTCTAAGCACTATAAGATGTGCATGTTCTTTCAGCATTCCCACCGCGCTTGAAACTCCAAAGGGATAGTAAGCCTCATCTATCACCGTCAGCGTATCTGTTTTCCGGCAAAGCTCCAAAAGCTCCTGAAGCTCAGCCGGAGTATAGGCCTCGCCAATTGGGCTGTTCGGATTAAAAAGCGCCAGCAGGCTGATATCCTTAGTAATCCTGCCCTTTAGCTTTTCAAAGGGCAGAGAAAAAGACGCATCGTATGGTATCCGTTCCAATGCAACCCCAAATATTTCACTATAGATTCGGTACATCTCAAAACTGGGAGCGACCATCAGAGCCCGGCTCCCCGGCTTTGTAAATACCTCAAATATATACCGGATGGCCTCATCGGAACCGCATGTGAGAGAAATATTCTCCCTTCTGACCCCTTCTTGTTTCGCAAGCATCTCTATAAGCCGGGCTTTATTTGGATAGCTGGCTAGCAGCTGTCCGTCTATCCGTTCCCGAACCTCCTTAACAAATTCTTCCGGAAGTCCCTCTGGATTTTCATTCATGTCTAAACGCAAAAATGGGCTTCTGTCCTCACTGCATTTAACTCTTACAACCTGATTAATTCGTTCATTTATGTACATAATTAATCCCTTAAGCCTCTGACCCCTTTGACAGATACTCAAGAATCCTTTCGTAATCATCAAAATAGTCGATTTCCGACCAGAATAGCTTCTTCACATCAATCGTATGGATCGGAAATTCATCCTGCTCAGCAAAGGAGTACAGCACATTTTCCCACCACAGCATATACTGCTCCTGATTAATCAGTTCCTCCAAACGTTTAGCGAAGCGTTTCAGAAAAGGCTGTCTGACCTTTGCCAGACCTACATATTCGCAGCTTCTCTCATCAATCGGAAGTTCCTTTCCATACTTTTTAATAATACCGCTTTCTGCCGTGGCAAAAAAATAATCCCCTGTCTTTCTTCGGGTAACGTCTATGGACATAACCGCCTCTCTCGGATCCTCCAGCACATCATTTAAAATCTCATCTGATACATAAACATCAGCGTTCATAATCAGAACATCATCCTCCAGCTCTTTTCTCGCAAACCACAGGCTGGCAATGCTATTTGTCACAGCATAAAAGGGATTATTGTAAAATATAACCGGCAGTCCCTCCAGAGCCTTAGTAATCTTATCCCTGTGGTAGCCTACTACAATCACAGGTTTTATCCCCAGCGACAAAAGCTTCTCCACAGTAATTCGTATCAGCGGTACTCCGTTAATCGGAAGAGTCGATTTTGGTATATCCTGAATCATTCTTGAAATACGGTTCCCCTTGCCTGCGGCCATTAGAATCGCTTTCCTGCATTCCATCTTTCTCCGCTCCTCCCCTGGCATTTAATATAATATGATATATACACTTATAGCCGTTTCATAAAACCCCATAGCAAATCATGGCTTGTCTTCCTAAGCCATAATGTCTGTAATATATTTTATAATCAGGATTCAGCTTTTTGATATATGCAGGTATCTCCCAGAGAAGGGAACCGCTGGCATAGGTCGATATCTTAGGTCCATTGCTCAGGATTAAGCCCTCCGCTCCCTTAAGCACACTTAAATCCAATCCGTTGGAGGAAACCTTTAACAAGGTAACATCCGAAGCCTCAGGCATATTGTCCAGTCTTCTTACTTCTATCTCCCCAGTTCCATACTCCCCAATACGACAGCTCTCAGACATTCCTGATTGAAACCACTGCCTTCCCTCCTCCTCACCTGCCGCCAACTGCTTTACTATAATTCGATCCAGCTGATTACTGGTCACATACCGGCATAATGCTGAAAAATTTTCCTTATCTGGCTCAAGCGCTAAAATACCTTTATATTCTCTGTCTGAAATGTTTAAAAAAGAATCAATCGTATCTCCGGTAAAGGCTCCTACGTCAACAAAATATTCCTCTTGTGTCGGCTTTAAAACAGAAGCATCCATCAGCTTCTCACGGCTGTTTCCATTGACAGCTTCCAGATATCTGTCATCCAGTGTCCTTATATAATTAAGGAATCCGATCAATGTCGCTTTGGATGCTTCATCTGCCAGAAGCCAAAATGTCTCCTCCAATTCAGCGAAGCAGGCCTCATAAGGAGTCCAGATATCCCCCTCTTCATAGAGCGTTGTAGCATTCAGGCAGCTTACCTTCCCTTTGTAGCCAAAGCTCCGAATCTGATCAACTACCTGATCCGCCACATACACCGCCACCACCAGATGAGTCGGACAGTCCTTCAGGCTGAAAAATTCCTCCGGCCCGATTATATTATCCTTCCCCCATAGAGAGGGATTATTATCAACCACATATGCAGGCCGGAGCTTACCATTCGTCCGCCTCTCTAAAAAATGGCGGGTATGGTTCCCCGTATTGCCAGCCCCCCATAGGGCAAAGCTGCCCTTTTCTTTTAAAAGCTGCTCTACAAGAGCCTCCGCTTCCTTTAAAACCCGATTCTCTCTCTTTCTTACAAGCTGTTGTCTAAATCCCGTTCCGTTTACATACAAGGCCCAAGTCCTCCTGTCTTTCAACGTCACGCTGCTGTTCTATCAGCGGCAGTAGCTGACAATGTTTCATTACATTACACTTATCGACATAATTCGCCAATTACATAATAGCTTTTTCGCTTTAAATACAGTTTGCATTTCTTCTTATTTCTTCCTTTTTGTCGGCGACTTACCTCTTTACAGCTTCTTCCCCAGTATGTTACACTTGTCATAGTTAGAAATATGTGAAAAATAACCGATAAGAGAAAGTGAAAAGCTATGGAACAAAATGAACGCAGATTTGCAGTGCTGATTGATGCAGACAACGTCTCCCCCAAGTACATCAAATATATATTGGACGAGGTGTCTGATATTGGAATTGCTACCTACAAGCGTATCTATGGAGACTGGACAGATAATGAAAAAAAGAGCTGGAAAAATGTGCTTCTGGACTGGTCTGTCAATCCTATACAGCAGTATAACTATACGACGGGAAAAAATGCAACGGATTCGGCTATGATTATTGATGCTATGGATATTCTTTATTCTGGAAATGTAGACGGCTTCTGCCTGGTTTCCAGCGACTCCGACTTTACAAAGCTGGCGCAGAGGCTGAGAGAGGCCGGTATGTTCGTCATGGGAATCGGGGAGAAGAAAACACCCAAGCCCTTCCGGTCGGCATGTGATACCTTTAAACTGCTGGAAATTATTTCTTCGGAGGATGGGGCTGAGACACCGGTGGCTGCAAAGGGCCGCAATGGGAATACGGCTGTGGCAAAAGCAGAGGTAGCTGCCATTGATGAGATTCAAAAGACCATTACCGGCATCGACGAAATTCAAAAGGCTATTACCAAGCTTCTGATTGAAAACAACAGCCAGAATCAGCCCATTATTCTGGCCAGAGTTGGCAATTTTCTTACCAAGCGTTTTTCAGATTTTGACGTCCGTAATTATGGCTATTCCAAATTATCCACATTTCTGGAAAGCCTGAATAACAATGACTTCCAGGTCGTAAAGCTCCATGGCGGATATTTTGTTCAGGAAAAAAGCGCAAGCATTTCCAAATCTGAGATTGAGAGAGAAATTACCCGGATTATCCACGACAACAACGGTGTGGTGGATAACTTAAGCATCATCCATGATGAGCTGAGAAAGTCTCATCCCTCCTTTGATGTTAAGCAGTATGGTTTCAGCCGTATCTCCAGCTTTATAAGAAGCTTTGGAACCTTTAAAATCAAGGATAACGTGGTACAGCTAAAATAATATCTGCAACAAAAAAGCCGCTGTCCCCTCAGTCATCCAACTGGCAGGGACAGCGTTTTTTTCTATCTATTCAAATCTCACGATCTCCTTTTTCAGCCTCTTCATTATCTTTTTCTCCAGCCTTGATATGTATGACTGAGAAATACCTAAAAGGTCGGCTACCTCCTTCTGTGTCATCTCCACACCATCCTCACTGGTAAGGCCATAACGCAACTCTACTATTTTGCGCTCCCTGGGGTTTAAGCGGCTGATCGCATTGTTTAAAAGGTTCTTCTCCACCTCCTCCTCAATATCATGATAGATTACATCTTCATCGGTTCCCAGAATATCCGATAACAGCAGTTCATTCCCATCCCAATCCACATTTAAGGGCTCGTCGATCGACACCTCCAGGCGCGTTTTATTATTCCGCCTCAAATACATCAATATCTCATTTTCAATACAGCGTGAAGCATAGGTTGCCAGCTTAATATTTTTATCAGGATTAAAGGTGTTGATGGCCTTGATCAGTCCGATGGTGCCGATGGAGATTAAGTCCTCCACTCCTACACTGGTATTATCAAACTTCTTAGCTATGTATACAACCAGTCTTAGATTATGTTCGATCAGCATGGATCTGGCGTCCTTGTCGTCTTCGCTGCCAAGAAGTCCAATCATCCGGCTTTCTTCCTCTGCCTCCAAAGGCGGCGGCAGTATATCTGCTCCACCTATATAGTGAACCTCGCCCTTCTTAGGCATAAGAACCGTTCGAAAGCTGGGGACGGTTTTTAACTGAAAACGATTGGGTATGGAAACTTTAACTATCATGGGAATGTCCTCCTGTATGTTGTGTATTATCTAGGTGCGTTATTCCATCACATCACCCTGCAATATATCCTTTCTTAGGTTCTGTACTGGTTCCTTCATCAGCTTTTTGTATTAAAATCTGATACTCTCCTGAGGGGGAAAGAGGCTGCTTTGAAATTGCCAGCAGAGGCCGGGCAATACAATAGCTTTTTCCCTCCTGCTCTACCTCCATTCTGTCTATAAACACAGCCGGCAGGATTCCGTTAGCCGTCCCTACTGACTGGTAGGGTACATATACCACTCCTCTTACCACAGGACACAACCGCTTGCAAAGCTCTTCCGTTACAACATGTACCGGCCGGCCGCTTACCGGCTCTCTAAGACGGTTGCCTGTGTCAATAAGACCTGTAATCCGTTCTTCCCTGTCTCCGTATTTCAGTGTGACTGTACACAAATCCTTCCTGTGGGCCATGGATGATATAAGCTCTTTTACTCCTTCTGAAAAGCCGTAGCAGCCTGCCGCCGCTCCTGCAATCATGAAAAAGCAAGCCTTAGCAGACAGACCTCCTATAGTTCCTCCATTCATAAGCAAGGCCGCATAATATCCGGCTCTGGTGTGCTCGTAGATAACCAGCATGATTCCTCCTATTACTACGGACACCAGATAAATACCTGCCACTGATTTCACAATCTCCCTGACGCTTTTCAGGCCATAGGCAGCCACAGCCATCAGGCTGCTCACTGCCACATAGGTTACGAATCCCGTCATTGCAGCCGGGAGGCCAGGATATATGCTTACCACACAGGACCACACCCCACCAATCATTGCGCCTGCTAAAAGCCGCCCTTTGGTTGTCCTGTATGCTAACACCCTGTTCAAGATTACCAGCACTGCCATGTCCATCATGGTGTTGACTGCAAATACTACATCTATGTACACTGTATAAACCACTCAGTCCGGCCTCACCTCCCTATCAACTTATCTGTAGGCAATTATAGTAATTATGACATGCAAAATCTGTCGAAAGAGCAGAGAAAAAATACTATATTTATCGACATAATTTCCATATGCAACAAATATTGTATCTTTCAGGATTATTTTATTGCAGAAGCTTAGAAAAAAATGCATAAAAAAACCTGCGGACCACAGCAATTTTACTGTAATCTACAGGTTCTGTAGAGTTTCGCATATCCTTAGGCAAATATGAACTATCTCTTATTTTTCAGAAAATCAGGAATATTGATCTGCATTTCCTTATTGGCTGTAGGACGGAAGGAGGGAGGCGCCGTGGGCGCAGATGCCCCCGTACTCCCACCGGCATTGTAGCCCTGGTTTGGATTATACTTAGGAGGATTGTAGCCCTGGGTGCCGGAACCAGTGAGATGATAGCCGCCAGCAGGTCTCCCATAGGGAGAAGGAGCTGTAGCCGCCGCCTCAGGGGGCGCCTGATGAGCGGCAGCTGTTCCTCCTGCCGGTACTTTGGTCTTGAAGTTCGCAAAACCGTTCATAGCCTTGGAAATGGATGGACTGGCCCCACGCTCGTCCAGTCCAGTAGCTATAACGGTGATGGTAGCCTCATCCTGAGCGCTCTCATCATACATAGCGCCAAAAATAATATTAGCATCATCTCCTGCCAGCTCCTGAACATAACTGGCAGCTTCGTTTGCCTCAATCAGGCTGATATCGCCGGAGATATTGATAATAACATGGCTTGCGCCTTCGATGGTGGTCTCTAACAGAGGGCTGGACACTGCCTGCTTAACAGCCTCAATAGCCTTGTCATCACCCTTGGCTTTACCAATACCGATGTGAGCGATACCCTTGTCAATCATAACCGTCTGAACATCTGCAAAGTCCAGGTTGATCAGACCCGGAACATTGATCAGATCGGTAATTCCCTGAACTGCCTGCTGAAGCACCTCATCTGCTTTCTTGAGGGCGTCAGGCATCGTAGTACGCCTGTCCACAATCTCCAGAAGCCTGTCATTTGGAATCACAATTAAGGTATCGACACTGTCCTTTAAGTTATCGATACCGGCTAAAGCATTACTCATACGTGTTTTCGCTTCAAAACGGAAGGGCTTCGTCACAACACCTACTGTAAGAATACCCATGTCCTTTGCAATTTTGGCAACCACAGGAGCCGCGCCTGTACCGGTACCACCGCCCATGCCGCAGGTTACGAATACCATGTCAGCACCTTTCAGAGCCTGCGAAATCTCCTCGGAGCTTTCCTCTGCCGCCTTCTCGCCTACATCAGGCCTTGCGCCTGCACCCAGACCCTTTGTCAGCTTCTCACCAATCTGCATAGCTGTAGGGGCTTTACAAAATTGAAGGGCCTGTTTATCAGTGTTAACTCCAATAAACTCCACCCCGGCAATGTTTTCATCAATCATGCGGTTAACCGCGTTATTCCCTGCGCCACCCACACCTACAACAATAATCCTGGCGGTATTTTCCGACTCATTTATCTTAATCTCTAACAAGATTCATATCCTCCTTTTATTCCCTCATGCCCCATGGCATATCTCTTCTTATTATATATGTCAATCTCTCGTCAAAGTCTGATCTAACTAATACTATATTTGATTTTGCAAAAAATATCAATAGGTTTTTCAAGAAAATATTGGATTTTAAGAAATCCTTTTATTGGAGTTTTTGTTTTTATTCACCTTTTATGTATAATTCAGTTAACGACAGCTATACCGCCTTATTTTGCCATTAACTCAGACCTCTCATTGGCTCTGGCTCGTACCTCCTGCAAATCCTCAAAAATCTGGCTGTAGATCTCGGATTTTGTGCCATTCTCCTTTGCCAGCATCGCTGTCAGGGCAGCCAAGAGCAGGAATACTGCTGCTGCAAGGACGGCTGTCCCCATGAATCGAAGAAGAAATAGTATATATACTATTATAAATGCAAAAAAACATATCATAAGGGAGGCTGCTCCAAGGCTTTTTGCCTTCTTATTATAGTAATCCCGTTTCTCTGCTAAAAACTGCGACGCTACGTCTAAGAACAATTTCATAATAATCTCCATATTATAGTAAAATGTTATATTTATTTTTTTGACATTTCTCTCATTTTTCGCTATATTAAATATAGTAACAGTGGTTTATGCCTTGAGAGAAAAGAAAGGAATGATACATTATATGAATTTTATCTATAATCAGAATCAGATTTCTTGCTATGATCCCAATGGAAAGCTACTGGCCGAAGTTACCTTTCCTGATACAGACGCCCATACGGTCGCTATCAACCATACATTCGTGGATGAATCACTGCGGGGCCAGGGAGTGGCCGGTCAGCTTATGGAGGCAGCAGCGAATCACCTTCGTTCTCAGAATAAGAAAGCAGTTTTAACCTGCTCCTATGCAGTTAAATGGTTTGAGAAGCATCCTGAATATGATGATGTAGTAAAGTAAACTCCTGTATCCCTGATAATAAGCCAAATATGATCCCGGAGGTAGCCCATATGAAAAAGCTGTACACAATTCTCACTCTTGTTGCGTCCCTTTCTCTATCATCCCTTACCACTGCTTTCGGCGGACAGTGGATTGGAGATGCCTCAGGTTGGAAATACCAAAAGGACGATGCCTCCTTCCACACAAACGGCTGGCAATGGATTGACGGCAAATACTACTATTTTACGCCTGAGGGATATTGTCTTATGAATACTACCACTCCCGATGGATACACAGTGGACGCAAGCGGCGCCTGGACGGTAAATGGTGTTGTACAGGTTAATAAGGATACCGGCAGCTTTGCCTACAATGTATTCCAGATTGTCAATCAGGAAAGAGCGGAAAAGAATATAAGCGCTCTGGCATGGGATGATGGGCTGGCTGCCTGCGCACAGGCACGGGCCTATGAAATCCAGGAAACATTCAGCCATACCCGTCCTGATGGTTCTAGCTTCTTCACTATTCTTGCAGAGTCAGGCGTCTCCTATACCTCCTGCGGCGAAAACATTGCCAGCGGGCAGAAAACACCTGAGGCTGTTATGACTGCCTGGATGAATTCCCCTGGCCACAGGGAAAACATTTTACAATCTGACTTTGGACGCATGGGAGTAGGCTGCGCTTATATCGACGGCATCTACTATTGGGTTCAGCTTTTTGCAAACTAATGCTTTTAACCCGCCATAAGAACCGGTTGCTGTGGTATGCTTTCTGGAAGCATTTCTTAGGAAGCCGGTTCTTCTCTGTCTATAGCTGAGCCAGGCCCAACCTACCGGCTTGGGCCTGGCTCAGCTGCGGCTCGTAAAACCACCAAGTACTGTTTCTGGGCCTGCTACTTTCTTTTAAATGTAATCCCCTTCCCACTGCTGGCCTCCGTATAATTCTCCAGCTTCAGCACACCCCTCTCCTTAACCAGCTGGGGCTGAGCATTTAAAATGTCCTTAAGAGTGGAAATCTTCCCGTCTAAATCCGTATGATTCCCCAGTGATACCTCCATCTTATCAATCAAAAGGGAGGCCTGTCTATTGGGGTCATATTGAATCCTGTCCACCTTCAAATCATATACAGACAACTGCTGGGTCAGATTCAATATTTCCTCGAAAATACTGCTCTCCTTCACAGGAAGAGGACGATAAAGTACAATCTGCCCGAAATCCAGCCCCGTAACAAGAGGAACCCCCTCCAACTGGTGTCCGGAGCTTTCTACCACGATTCCATCCTTATCAAAATACATATAGCTGCTCATGTAGGACACGTACCCTACAATGCTCTTTTCATATATAATTACCTCTGCCTCCAGAGGGCTATGGAACACTATCTTATAATCCTCTACAAAAGGAATCTGACGGTGTGCTCTGAACCGGTCGGAAAAATAAGCGTAGGCCGAATTTTTTCCCCATCTTCCTGAAAAAAGCAGTTCCTCTATCTGCTTATCGCTATAGCGTTCGCTGCCAGTTACCTGGACGCTCCTTATCTGAAGAGACAAAAGGAGGATTGCCGTAAGCAGAACAGCCGCCACAGCAATTCCCAGTCCCAGATGATGTTTTTTGACTGAATTTCTCATGGAGTAACCTCTCGCTGTAATAGATTAGAGTGTACATGCTTCGTTTACCCATCGGATGTCGGCTCCAAGCTCTGCCAAATCCCGGCATATGTCCTCATACCCCCGCTCAATATGATGACAATCCCTGATGGTTGTGGTTCCCTCTGCTGCCAAGGCCGCCACAGTCAGAGCCGCTCCTCCCCGCAGATCCGAAGCATGAACCGTGGCCCCTTTTAAGGGATAAACGCCCTCAATCACTGCGCACTGCCCCTGGGCACAGATGGAAGCGCCCATCTGTTTAAGAGAATCCACAGTTCCAAACCGTTCCTCAAAAACCTTCTCCTCTATGACGCTGCGGCCTGCTCCTGCAGCCAGAAATGCCATAAAGGGCGACTGCAAATCTGTAGGAAACCCAGGATAAGGCCCTGTTTCAATACCAAGTCCCAAAGGACGGCGTTCCATAGTCACTTCTATCTCTCTGGACGCTTCCCTGCTTCTCACATAAGCCCCAGCTCTGACAAGCATTTCCATAGGAGACTTAAGGTCCAAAGGACACACCCCCTTAAGGGTTACAGTTCCCTGAGCTGCCAATACAGCCGCCCCATAGGTTCCAGCCACAATCCGGTCTCCCTCCACACAAAAATTGCTATCATGAAGCTCCTCCACCCCCTGCACCACAATATGATCCGTTCCCATTCCGCAGACAACTGCTCCCATATTGTTCAGGAACCGGCATAACTGTCCTATCTCCGGTTCCCTTGCGGCTCCATGGATATCTGTCACTCCCTTTGCAAGAACAGAGCCTAAAATTGCCTGCTCTGTAGCTCCCACGCTGGGATAAGGAAGGAATATCTCAGTACCCTTAAGTCCTTCTCCGTCCTTTAAGGCTGCCTCTATCAGTCCGTCCTTCTCCTTCAGCCTGGCTCCCAGCTTACTCAACACCATCAAATGCAGATCGATTGGCCTTGCACCGATCAGGCAGCCGCCCGGATAACAGCTGCTCCCCTCTCCCATACGTCCTAAGAGGACGCTCAGCACTACGATGGAAGATCGCATGGCAGTCACATACTCACTTGGTATATGGGTGTCTGTAAGTTGCCGCGCGTCTATAATCAGGCAGTTTCCCTCCCGGCAGCACCCACACCCCAGATGCTCCAGTATGTCCTCCATACAGGCTACATCTCGAATCACAGGAACATTTGTAAGCACTGTAATTCCTTTATGAAGCAAAGCCGCAGCCATCATGGGCAAAACAGCGTTTTTAGAACCTTGTATGAATATCTCTCCTTTAAGAGGAGTAAGACCACGAACCTGAATAACAGACAATGGGGCACCTCCTGGTATTTGAGTCTTCCCGGAGCATCCATTATGCTCCCTTAAAAACACGATCTACTAGAAGCATATGCCAATCTGTCTTGGCCTGTGCAGTTCATCATTGTCCTTTTTACATAAACCTATTTACCCCTGTCCCTTAAACGCTACATCTCAAGCTTTATCTGGTTGGATACGCTCAGCACCATTCCCATCTCCATCAGAAGGAAGAGAACCGACGTACCTCCATAGCTTATAAAGGGAAGGGTGATGCCCGTGTTGGGAATGGTATTAGTAACCACCGCGATGTTCAGTATAACCTGAATGGCAATATGCCCCATAACACCCACCACCAAAAGAGCGCCGAACAAATCAGGAGCATTGTTGGCGATAATCATAAATCTGTAGATCATAAACAGAAAGATCAGAATAATGGAGATAGCTCCAAACAATCCCAGCTCCTCGCATATAATCGAAAAAATCATATCATTCTGAGCCTCGGGCACAAAGCCCAGCTTCTGTATACTCTCCCCTAGCCCCTGTCCTACCAAACCGCCTGAGCCTATGGCGTAAAGGCCCTGAAGAACCTGAAAGCCTTTGTCTGTAGGATCCAGCTCCGGATTCAGCCATGCCTCAATTCTTCGATACTGATAACCCTGCAAAAGCCCTATCTGATTCAGCGCCTTACCAATAGGCCCGGCAAAGGCCAGCATTCCCATTCCCGCCGCTATTATGGAAAAAAAGGGCCATTTTATTTTACATGCCACAAAAAGCATTACAAAGGCAATACCGCAGACGATAATACCAGAGCTTAAGTTATTCATTGTAACAAGGCCTGCTATGGGAAGTGTCAGAAGAACAATATAGCCCATATTCCGCCACTTGTTAACCCTGGTTCCCATGGTAGTGATCACTGCCGCCAGGAGCACAATCAAAGCAATCTTTACAAATTCCGTAGGCTGGAAGCTGAAAGGCCCAAGAGGCAGCCAGCGTTTCTTACCGTTGACCTCACGTCCCACAAGGCTTACCGCAATCATCAATATGTAGGAAACGATGTACGCTGCTACGGAAAACCTTGCAAATACATGATAATCCAGCTTGGATATAAACAGCATCAGCACAAATCCTCCGGCCGCTATCTTCGCCTGGCGCATCATAAAATAGGCGCTGTCCTTGTAATTGAGCTGAGCCATATAGGAGCTGGAGCTGTATATCATAACTAATCCAAAGGCCGTAAGGAAAATGATGCAGAATAAAAGACTGTAATCGTAAAAATGCCTCGGCTTCTTTTTTTTCTTTGGTGTCTTCTGTACTCCCTGATCTGGGTATCCCACCTGCCGCCTGTTCTGGCTTCCAGACCCGGCTGCTGTCTGCACCCTTCCCGACATACGCAATTACCTCCTGCTTAAAGCTCCATGACGCACTCCTTAAACACGCGTCCCCTCTCCTCGTAATCCTTAAACATACCCCAGCTTGCACAGGCAGGGCTTAACAGTACCGAATCTCCAATCTCTGCGTAAACGGCGCAAACCTGCACTGCCTCCTTCATATCTTCCGCATACATAATTTCTGTAAAGCCATGCCGCTTCGCAGATTCGGCAATCTTGTCTCTGGTCTGTCCAATCAGCACAAGATGCTTAACCTTACCTGGGAACTCAGATATCCATTTATCATACTCGCTGTTCTTGTCATACCCCCCTGCAATCAGCAGCGTAGGTCCTGGCATAGCCCGCAGGGCCTGAATCGCCGCATCCGGATTGGTGCCCTTAGAGTCATTATAGTATCTGACTCCAGTTCTCTCCCTCACAAACTCAATCCTGTGCTCTACCGGCTGAAAGGCCTCAATCACCCGGGTAATCTCAGCCATAGGCACGCCAAACTCCCGTCCTATGGCCGCAGCCGCCATGACATTCTCATAATTATGGCGGCCCAGAAGCTTCATACGGCGGACATCGGCAACTGCCTCAGCTCTGCCGTTTTCCCTGTATACAATGTTGTCTCCGTCCATACAGAAGCCATCCTTAAGACTCTCACGGCTGGAGAACCAAACTACCTTTGGAGCAAGCTCAGGACTCTGACCAAACTCCCTTAAGCATGGGTCATCGTAATTCAGCACCACGGTGTCTCCCGGCCTCTGATTCATCGTGATACACTCTTTGATGCGGATATAGTTTTCCATAGTTTTGTGCCTGTTTAAATGATCCGGGGTTATATTCAGGATGGCGCTGACATTCGGCCGGAAATCCATAATGGTTTCCAGCTGGAAGCTTGACACCTCTGCTACCGTCACGGAATTGTCCGTCATCTCCAGAACCCTGGCGGTGTAGGGTTCACCTATATTGCCCACTACAAAGGTTTCTTCGTATTTCGCTTTTAAAATTTCACCTGCCAGGGCTGTGGTGGTAGTCTTGCCGTTGGTGCCTGTTATCGCCGCTAATCTTCCGCAGCCGCACTGATAAGCCAACTCTATCTCTCCCAATATAGGAATCTTGGCGTCATCCACCACTGCCACAAAGGGGCTGTCTAATGAGATTCCGGGGCTGATAATGCACAGTTCCACTCCCAGCAAGTCTGTGCGCTTAATATCTCCCAGCACTACATTCACCCTGGCTCCCTCTTCGAAGTTTGCCTTCAATGTCTCATCTTTAAGAGCGGCATTTCCGTCATACAGCACAACCTCTCCGCCCCGTTCCAATACAAGCCTGGCCGCCGCGATACCACTGACGCCGGTTCCTGCAATTAATACCTTCTGGCTTTTGTTCATTTGTCAAATAACCTCCTTATTTCAAACCACACTTTGGCTTCCAAATAGACCTAGACCCTTACAATCCCAGATAAGCGACCATGCAGAGTACAGCGGTGACAATGGCAAACACCGCCACCACTCTCGTCTCCGACCAGCCGCAAAGCTCGAAATGATGGTGTATTGGAGCCATTTTGAAAAATCGCTTTCCTCCGGTTCTTTTAAAATAGGTAACCTGGATAATGACGGAAAGTACCTCCACCAGATAAATAAGACCGATAATAGGAAGAAACAGGGGCATGCGCATCATATAGGCAGAGGCCGCCACAAAGCCGCCCAAAGCCAGTGAGCCAGTATCGCCCATGAACACCTTGGCAGGATACACATTAAAGAGCAGAAATCCCAGAAGGCTTCCCACCACTGCCCCTGTCATGGGACTGATGCCCATCTTTTCACCGACGGCCACAATGGTTAAGAAGGTCGCTACCAGAATGGTAACGCTTGTGCAAAGTCCGTCCAGCCCATCGGTAAAATTCACTCCGTTATCGGTTCCCAGAACAATAAAAAACAGGGCTGGAACAAAAAAAATTCCAAGAGAGAGAAATTTACCTCCCTCAAATCCTCCGGTAAAGGGAATCAGCATATCCGTTCCAACCTCCTGGCTGTTTAATACATACCAGGCAAAAATTCCTGTAATAGCAAATTGTCCAACTAGCTTCTGCACCGGCTTTAATCCTTCGGACCGCTTCATTACTATCTTAATATAGTCATCCAGAAAGCCAATAATGCCAAATCCTACCGTTACAAAGAGCACGGGTATGATTTTGGGATAGGTGGGGATATAAAAAACAGATGTAATAATGATGCTGCTGAGTATAATCAAGCCTCCCATGGTGGGCGTACCCTGCTTTTTTAAATGAGCCTGGGGTCCGTCATCCCTTACCTGCTGGCCGAATTTCAGCTTATGGAGAAAAGGAATAATAACAGGGCAAAGCAATGCGCTTATGGCAAATGCAATGATAATAGCTAGGATGGTTTCATGAATCATAAGGGCACCTCAATCTCATATGTAAGTCTTATTTGGTATTTAGTATACGTCTTTTTCCGGGAATAATCAACTATGGATTGGATTCATGAACAGCAGTTTCTTCCTCTGCTGCCTGAATTCCCAGATAAGGAAGTATATTCTTAAATAAATCTCCTACTACCGGAGCAGCAATGGTTCCGCCGTAATAAATTCCCTCCGGCTCATCTATAGTAACCAAAGCCATGACCTGTGGATTATCCGCAGGCGCAAAGCCAATAAAAGAAGAAATATATTTTTTAAGACTTCTTGGAAGCTTTTCGGAGGTAGCTGTTTTCCCTCCAATCCGAAAGCCCTCTACCTTCGCTTTTTTGCCGCTCCCCTCTGCCACCACCTGCTCCAGCACATAGCGCATGGTAGCGCTGGTTTCCTCTGATAGGATGCGCTTTTGAGAGGAATACTTAAATTCGTGGACTCTGCTTTTATCAGCGCTTACAGCAGAGATTCCAAAGTGAGGCGTCACTCTGGTTCCTCCGTTCACAATGGACGCTGCTGTGGTTATCAGTTGAATGGGTGTAATCTGAAAGGACTGGCCAAAGGATACGGTAGCAAGCTCCACAAGGCCCATATTTTCCTTTTTATGCATGATAGTAGCTGCCTCGCCAGGCAGATCAATGCCTGTCTTCCCCCCCAGTCCGAACTGTGAAAAATATTTATAATACCCGTCTACCCCAAGCCTCTGACCTACGTCAATAAATACCGGGTTGCAGGAGTTCATGGCTCCCTGTAAAAACGTCTCCGCTCCATGCCCCCCTACCTTATGGCAGCGGATCTTTCTATCCTCCACGATCCTGAATCCAGGACAGGAGAACTGATCCGTCAGCTTTACCGCACCTGATTCCAGTCCTGCTGCCGCAGTAATGATTTTGAAGGTAGAGCCCGGCTCATAGGTATCGTTAATACAGGTGTTTCTCCACATCTGGTTTAACTGCTCCTGTTTCTTGGCCCCTGTAAGGCCTTCCTTCTGGGCTGCCAGCTCCTGAAGGCTTTGACTTCTCAGATTCTGGTTCAGGGTAAAGGGATCGTTTAAGTTAAACTCCGGTACATTGACCATTGCTAATAGCTCCCCGTTCTGAGGATTCATAACGATAATCGATACCCTTTTCGCATTTTTCTTCTCCAGCACCTGATAGGCCAGCTGCTCCGCATACTTTTGGATGTTTACGTCCAGGCTGATGTGAAGATCATTGCCAGCTACAGGCTCAATCCGATCCTCAGCCGCATTTTCAATCTCCACTCCCTTGGCATCGGACATGGTGAGAATCTTTCCGTTAAGACCCTTTAAATAGGTTTCATATTTAACCTCCAGACCGATAATCCCCTGGTTGTCACCTCCTGTAAATCCCAGAACCTTAGAAGCCAGATCGTCATATGGATAGTAACGCTTGTAATCTTCGTCCACCTTTACCCCAGCAAGACGGTAGGAACGGATCGTATCTCCCACTTCCTTATCCACGTTGGTTTTGATAATCTCTCTGGAGCTTCGCTTCTCTACCCGCTTTCTCACTGTCTCCTGATCCATGCCCAGTTCTCTGCATAGAATGTTTATCACCTTCTCCCTATCCTCCACCTGATTATAAATAACAGAAATGGTACATACCGTCCGGTTATCCGCGATCACAACCCCATTGGCATCAATAATCCGGCCTCTGGCAGCTTTAATCGTCCGTTCCCTCTGGTGAAGCTCCTCTGCCATATCTCCGTAATGCTCCGAGCGGAAAATCATAAGAAAGCCAAGCCGTCCTGACAGACCCACCATCACAATCGCAATGAGCAGTCCCAGGACGGCTATATTCTTTCTATGCTTTGTAAGGTTTGAATACATGAGCATCTCCGGCGTCCATCATTGTTAATAATATATTGGAACCCAGCTCATTTTATGTCACATTCTCATCCGGCGCCGCAGCCGCAGCCGTCCCTCCCTGAGTATCCTGAGAGGCTCCTTCCCTCCCTTCGGGGGCCGTTCCCGCTGTCTCCTCTTTCCCAGAGGGAGAACCTTCGCCTCTCGTTAGCGGCCCTTCTGGTTCCTGAGACTGTCCTGAGGCTGAGGGCACGGCGTCCGGCACTCCGCTGCCTGCGTCACCCTCCGGGGCCGCAATGATATACTCGTCTGTCTGCCGCTGTACCTTAGCGTCCCCCGTCTCACTCTCTCCTGCTTCCTCCCCTTCTCCCTCAAAACCTGTTTCAGGTTCGTTAATCCCTTCCGGGGATTGCTGGCTCTTTCCAATCTCTTCCGATTCCGGCAGCTCCTCTTCTGGAAATACATTCAGATATGGAAGAGCCTCCGCCATAATCTTAGAGAAAATGGCGCTGGCATAGGAGCTGTGGGCCTGCTCAGGACCAGGTGGGTAATTGGGGATATCAATTACCACATAGACGAATATCTGAGGCTCCTCCACCGGGGCATAGCCTGCAAAGGATACCAGATAATTCTTTTCCAAACGTGGCTGGCGTTCCGCCGTTCCAGTCTTTCCCCCAACCTCGTAGCCCGCAACCTGGGCTACCTTTCCTGTTCCTTCCTCTACGGTTCGGAACATAGCCTCATTGAGGAAATCCGCTGTAGACTGGGATATGGTTTCCCGCACCAGCACAGGCTCCTTTTTTTCCACAACAGCTCCCTGTTCATTGAGTATCTGCTTTACAACATGAGGTTCATAGTAGGAGCCCCCATTGATCACAGAACAGAAGGCAGCCGCCATTTGAACCATTGTGCAGTTGTAATTCTGTCCAAAGGAATTGGTCGCAAGATCCGTAGGTCCCATTTTGTCAGCCTTATATACAAGACCGCTGGTATCGGCCTCTCCAGGCAAATCAATCCCCGTCTTATCTCCAAACCCAAAAAGCTCCATGTATTTGCAAAACTTATCACGTCCCAGCCTCTGGGCAATCCGCATCATAGAGACATTACAGGAGTACATCAAAGATTCCTCCACCGTCAACGTGCCATGACCCAATCGGTTTGCACAGTAAATATCTCTGTCCGCCACATGGAGGAAGCCCCCGCAATCAAAGGTTTCGTCCTTGCCCAGCACACCTTCCTCCAGAGCCGCCGCCACTGTAAACACCTTAGACGGAGAGCCCGGCTCATAGGTATCACTGACACAGAAATTCCTCCATATCTGGTTCCAGGCAACCTGCTGTCCATAAGAGAGGACATCCTCCCGGCTGAAATAATCCAAAACCTGATCCTCTGTAATCACAGCGCCGTCATTTTTCCTCTTATATACAGCTGCCGCCTCCTTTTTTCCAAGCTCCATAAGCTGATCCTCTGTGAATCCGCTTACGTCTCTGGGATTGTTGAGATCAAAGACATTGCTGCTGCCCATAGCCAGTATTTCGCCATTTCTGGGATCCATGGCAATGGCGGCAGTTATCCTGCTTCCTACCGTAGTCTGCCATTCATTTATATATTTCTGAAGAATATTCTGTACGTTTACATCAATGGTGGAAACGACGGTCTTTCCATTAATGGCAGGTTTAACCACCCCTTCCAGATTGGACTCTGAATCCAGGTAGCCGTATTCACGGCCGTTCACGCCGATAAGACTGCTGTTGTAATACTGCTCGATTCCTCCTGTACCTTCGGAACCGTCTGCGCTTGTAAATCCAATCACATTGCAGGCCGTAGAATTGTAAGGATAAATCCGCTTGTACTCATCCTCAAACCAGATGCCCTTAACTCGTTTTTTTGCCTCTGCGTCGTTTTCGCTCTTACTGTAAGCCTCATTGGTGTCCTTGGCCAGCTGCTCAAAGGCGATCCGCTGATCATAGGAGAGCTGGCGGCCTTTACTGTATCTCACATAGGCGCTGGATTTACGCTCCTCAATCAGGCTTCTTAGCTCCCCTCCATCAAAGCCGAAGGCTTCCACCAGGGCCTGGATGGTAGGCTCCAGAAAATTTTCCGGAACCGACATAATCTGCCTGGGGTCAATAATCAGGTTATACACCTTCTCGCTGGTGGCCAGATAAGTTCCATTCCGATCTACAATATCTCCCCGCCTGTAAGGCAGAGTACGGCTGTCATACTCCTGCTGTCTCTGAGTCAGAACAATCTTATTATACTGTTCGTTGTTATCCCGGATAATCCGGTAAAGAACCATAATTAAAGCAAACAAAGCCAGCGTAATCACCAAAACGGTGATTGCCAGCTTTTCCTGCAAGTACTTTGGGTAAAAATATTTTCCTCTTACGGTTTGTTTATCCCGAGAGCCGCCTCCAAAGGAATCGCGGCGGCCCTTAGGTTTAATATTCCGGGATGTCTTCATACTGTCTTACATACTCACTTTCTGTCTTGTCATACAATAATACCTGATTTTTCCGGGCATAGACCATTCCCAGTTCCTTTGTGGCAATCTCATATATCTTATTTAAATCCACGCTGGTATTGATACTGGTTTCCAGTGCGTCATTCTCCGCCTTAAGCTGCTCCAATTCTGTTTCCATCCGCTCAATATTGTGCATCCTGGCTGTGATGGAGGACTGGACATGGAGATAATTAATACAGAGGTATAAGGTAAAAACCGACGCTATAGTCAGCATAATCACATATGGAAGATCCATATACATGGCCCGTTCCTGATTACGCCTGATCCGATGGCTGGCGCGTACTGACCGTCTGTCAGCCGGCTTTTTTCCCGGTCTTTCCGGTGACGGAGCCGTCTTTGGTTCAAGCTTTGGCGCTGCCGTGCCGTGTACATAGGCGCTGCCATATACAGGCCTGCCCGTCTTTTGTCTGTTCGTACGTCCTGCCGACGCCCTTGCTTTTGCGGCCATAACACCCTATCCTCCTATCCCTCATAATAAAATTTCTGTTATCCTTTGTCCCTCAGAGAGCTGGAACCGCTCTTTATCTCTTTCAGCTCTTTCTTTATTCAGCTTTTAATCATCCTCTCCCCGTTCAAACACTCTCAGCTTTGCGCTCTTGGAACGGCTGTTTACAGCTATCTCCTCCTTTGAAGGAAGAATCGGCTTTCTGGTAATAACCTTCCCCTTGCTCTTTTTGCCGCACACGCAAACCGGAAATTCCCTGGGACAGCAGCAGGGGGATTCGCTGTTCTTAAACCGGTTTTTTACAATTCTGTCCTCCAGTGAATGAAAGGTGATAATGCTTAAGCGCCCTCCTGGATTCAGCAGATCAATCATAAGATCGATCGAATGATCCAGAGCCTCCAGTTCCTGATTCAGCTCAATCCGTATAGCCTGAAAGGTACGCTTTGCCGGGTGTCCGCCCGCAGCTCTTACCCTGGCCGGGATAGCGGCTTTTATAATCTCTGTCAGCTCTCCTGCCGTCCGTATCGGATGTTCAGCCCTCGCTTTCACGATATGCTTTGCTATATTCTTAGCAAAGTTATCCTCTCCGTAATCCCTGATGATCCGATACAGCTCCATCTCATCATAGGTGTTAACAATATCGGCAGCTGTCCTCTCATTTCTCTGATCCATTCTCATATCGAGCGGCGCGTTCGCTTCCCTGTAGGTAAAGCCTCTGGAGGCTGTGTCCAGCTGATAGGAGGACACACCCAAATCCAGATAAATACCGTCCACCTTAGGAATATCCAGCTCCATCAGTACCTTCTGGATGTTTTTAAAATTGCTTCTTACAATAGTCGCCTTATCACAGAAGGGCTTCAGCCTCTCGCCGGCTGCCGCGATAGCGTCCTCGTCCTGATCGATTCCGATCAGATGACCTCCGCCCAGGCGCTTGCACACTTCATAGGCATGGCCTCCGCCTCCAAGTGTTCCGTCTACATAAAAGCCGTTTGGCTTGATATTTAAGCTTCCTACTGTTTCATATAAAAGTACGGATTTGTGTCCGAATGTGTTCTCGTCCATTAAATTCCCAAGCCTTCCATATGTTCTGCAATTTCTTCCATATCATCAAAGGTATTGGCAGCAAGCCACTTATCCTTGCTCCAGATTTCAATCCGGCTGCCTACACCTACCAGTACAGCGTCTTTCTCGATTCCGGCAAACTCTCTTAAAACAGCCGGAAGGAGAATTCTTCCCTGCTTGTCTACTTCACAGGTGGTAGCTCCCGCCAGAAGAAAACGTGAAAATTTACGTCCGGCAGTATTTGTAAGAGGCAGCGTTCGCAGCTTTTCTTCCAGAGCGGTCCATTCTGAATTCTCATACACAAAAAGGCAGTTATCAAGGCCCTTCGTAACAACGAACTCTTCACCTAACTGCTCTCTGAATTTTGAAGGGACGATAAGCCGTCCCTTCGCGTCTACTGTATGATTGTACTCGCCCATGAACATAACTTATCACCTGCCCTGTCCTATGGTGTACCTGAAGATTCAATTCTGCGGATGACTGAGGGGGGAATCCTAACCCCCACCTCATCCACTTAACAACCATCCTCTACCACTTTACGCCACTTTCTACCACTTGTATGTCCATAATAGTATAGATTCTGGGAAATAGCAAGGTTTTTTTACGTATTTCTCTAAAAAAATGAATAAAAAAAAGAGGCTGCTGCTATGTCTTTCGCAGCTGCCTCTACATATGGGAGGGAACCTTCGTTCTGTACAAAATATAGGCTTTCAACCTTTATGATCTCTTACTGGCGAGGTTTTTTCCCTCCACTTTCTTTCCCCTATTTCAAATGTCTGCGCCTGTAGCAAATCACTCCTGCTGATGCTACCACCAAAATGGCAGACAGAAGCTGGGATACAGCCAATCCGGTTCCCGGAAGCTTCAGCTGATCGGTACGCAGTCCCTCGATCCAGACACGTCCCAAGCCGTAGCCCAAAAAGTAAATCCAGAGCATCTCTCCTTCAAACCGCTTATGCTTCCTGTACCAGAGCATGAAAGCCAAAACACACAGGTTCCACACAGATTCATAGAAAAACGTTGGATGAACCTGTATATAGGCAACGCCGTTCTCCACAATCTCATGAGCCTTCAGCTGCTGAGAGATCATAGCCGGAGCTACCAAGCTCTTCTTAATCCGCATGGCGAAAAGGTTCTCCGTATAGCCTCCAAACGCCTCACAGTTAAAGAAATTCCCCCACCGCCCAATGATTTGGCCTGTTATCAACCCCAAAACACCGCTGTCTGCCATGGAAAAAAAGGACTGCTTTCTCACCTTTGTAAAAACGATCAGCGTCAAAACCGCTCCGATTACGCCTCCATAAATAGCAAGTCCCCCTGCCCGCAGATTCAGTATCTCCAGAAGGTTGTCCTTATAATCCTTCCAGGAAAAAATTACATAATAAAGACGGGCTCCCAGGATGGAAAAGAAAATAGCATAGATAGCGAAATCCAGATAAACTTCCGGATCCTGCCCTCTGCGCCTGGCATCTGAAAATGCCACCGCCATACCGGCCAGCATCCCCAGACCGATGATGATTCCATAAAACGCAATGGGAAAGCCAAACACGGTTATATGATTCGGCAGATTTTGTATGGTAATTCCCAGGTTCACAAAGCTTAAATCTGCTCCTGATTCCATAAATAAACTCCTTCCACACGTAAGATTCTTACCCATTTTACTCCTAACCAGCCTAAAATGCAATTCTATTTTTTTCTTTTATTTCCAATGGTTTTATGATATGATAAAAAGGCTGTATTAAAATAGGAAGGCAGGAGCTGCAGCTTTCAGCTATAAAATTACATCCTTTTTTTATAAATCTATATACCTCAGCGAAAGTCCGTAAAACCGAGGGTTGACTGGTTGTGCTTTTTATAAACAAGAGAATGACTTTTCAATCCAATAATGCCATTATGATAGCTATATAGACTAAAAGTAGAAGTTGCAACCATTGGTTGACTAAATTTCAGCTCTAGTTGGTGGTTCGCAACCATAGCGAAATGATAGCATATAGGAAGAAAGATAATGACTTTATCAGATAGATTGCAGGCGTTAAGAAAATCACATAACTTATCTCAAGAACAATTAGCAGAAAAATTAGATGTTTCAAGACAGGCTATTTCCAAATGGGAAGGTGGCCAAGCAAATCCAGACATCAATAATATTTTGAAGTTGAGTGATATTTATAAAGTTAGCACCGATTATATATTAACAGGCAAGGAACTCGATAATCAAATAGTATACAAGGATCATATTGTATATAAGGAAAAAAAGGGATTTAATAAATTACATGATTTGCCTGCGTCTATAAGAGTAGCACTCACGATATTTATAATTGCCTTTGGTGTATTTGTAGTAGTACCTGTACTTTTTGTTATATCAATGGAGCTATTAGGTTCCATATTTTAAGGAGGATTAAAATGTTTTTAGGGCGTATTATTTTGAGTAGTTTACTTATTCTTTGTTTATGTGCTTGTGGAAATGGGCATGACGGTATTTCTCAAAATAATTTGACCTTGACAAGCTCTACCTTTTCAAATGAAAAAAATGAAGATTTGAAAAATACGATAAACGATACTATGATGGCATTAAAAAATCTTGATATGGATAAATTTAATGCTTATACAAATAATAGGCAGATAATGGTTACTCCGTGGGGAACTGAAAATGTTGAGTATACTTTATTTGGGGAATTAAGTAAAGAAAAGGAAGTTGATTCCGACAAGGATTTAGTGTATCAACTTGACAATGAGATAATTAAAAACCTCTCATGGGAAATTTTAGATATTGTGCAGGATAATGATACTGCAAAACTGAAACTACGGATTACTAATTTGAATATGAAAGGTCTTGTTCAAAGAGTTGAAACTGATTCTGAAATGATAGATGAAATTAAAAAAATACCACCGGATGACACAAAAGCTGTTGTTCTACAATTAGAAGCTGAAAGGCAAAATGAAAAGTGGATTTTATTAGTTGATGTAGATTTCGCAAACGCTGTTTCTGCAAATATCTGGGTTGTTGATACCGAAGATTACCTGAACAAAAATTTATCATATGATAATACAGGGAATACTGATTTTTTGCCTCAATTTGTTAGTAACTCTATTACATACGAGGGCGTTGCCAGTGTTTCAAAAGAACAAAAAATAGAAATCATTTCTGCTGCTGATAATGCAATTACTCAAATTATTGATTTGCATGAAATCACTGATTTTCTAAATCAAGAAGAAATGTATAATTGGATAATCGTTGAAAGTATACCGGAGAACTCCAAACCTATTCTTTCTATTGTAAGATATGCGTTAGAAAGAAAAACTATAAATCCTCAATTAAAAGAACAGTCAAGAGATATATTGTATCAAGCAGAAAATATTTATTATATTGAAGATGGGACAGCGTATTCATATACTGATATGCCAAATTTTGAGCTTCCGCGTTACTATGAAATACCATCTAATGTTGGAGAACATTTGAAACAATTTTTACAGTAAATATCTGTCAACTAAAAATAGACGTAGTATAGCTTATGGCTTCGGGCCAACTTGAGGCTGTTGACAAAGTGCCTGTTCATTCACTTCGAGCGGAAAAATGACAGAACAACGTGCCTTCGGCACTCTCAACTCCCCTTCCCCTCACTCATGAGGGATTTGGGGGATTTCCCTTTGCAACTTTTTATTGTAAAACGTTCTTATGCATGATTACAACATTCTCCAAACTATTTTTTCTGGCCACTTTGAATACATCCAATATGTCCTCCGCCCTGGCAAACATGGTATGGATAACATCAACAGGATGATCCACCAAAAACAAAAAACTACATAGGCAGCGTCATGGCGAAGTCACACCTTCGCTCTTTTGCTATGCCATTTTTTATTTCTAGTCTATTATACACCATCTTTGTCGATTTGCGAAGTTTCCTAGAAAGTGAAAAATAAGAGGCATCTTCCTCACATACAGGAAGCGGCTCTTACTTGTCTAACTTCATAAGCTCATCTATGGCGCTCCCGATAGCAGGCAGGTATGTTTCCGAGCATAGTTACACCTTCTATTTCACTCGCTGTCATTGCTCTGTTTCTTCCTGCCGCAGCGCCGAGTTGAAATACTTTTCTGCCGGGAGGCTGCACAGGTGGAATAGCTGTACCACCAGCGGCATACATGGGATTGTTGCCTTTCATTCGATGTTCGCCAGATACCGGGGATCGACCCCGATCTTTTCCGCAAACTCTCTTCGGGGCATTTCCAACTTTTCACGGGCCGCTTTCACGTCAGAGCCAAAGATTTCAAAGCCGGGCATTGCTCTACCTTTTGCCATATTTTTATCACCTGCCACCATTGTATAGTTCATCAATAGGTTTGGGAATGATGTAGCAAAATACATACCGCTATTTTATAGTTCCATTCCCTTGACTAAAAGATCCTAGAGAGCCGCATTTCTGAACGAATTTCTTATGTATGCGCTGAGAGGTTGAGAGAGGAACATCTGGATATTGGCGCATTTGAATTTGAAAAAGAGTAAATCAGACAAAGCTGCTCGCATGACAGAAGATTATCGTGAGTGTACAAACATTCGCCCCATTTGCCAAGTACTTTACGCCAAAGTATGGCGCTCCCTTTTAACTACGCGTGGCAACACACCGTATTTCTTTTGAAATGCCTCAGAAAAGTGGCTGATGTTTGTATATCCTACAGCAAAGGCAGCTTCACTTACATTACATATACCACTATCTAACAGATGATACGCTTTCTCAAGGCGCTGTTCCCTGACATATTCATAGACCGTTTTCCCGAAAAGGAGCTTGAAAGCCCTTTTTAGCTTGCAGTCATTCAAATTAACCAGGCTGGAGAGCTCAATCAATGTGGGAGGCGATTCCAGTCGATTTAACAGAATCTCGCGGGCATATTTCAGGCTGTCCACTTCTGTTCTGGACAGGCCGCTCGCGCCCTTCCCACCACCATCATAAAGCAAGCGTTCTAGATTGATAGACAGGAGCTCCAAGACGCAGCTTTCGACCAACAGGCGGTTTATTGCATCGCGTTCACCTAAAAAACAACCGTCCAGTTTCCCCAAAATGCTTTCCTCTCGCATATCCATTCTACAATGATAGAATGCGTAATTCCTGTTCTGGAAATCCTGAAAAGAGATGTTGGATTTTCCACTAACGGCTTCACAAAATTCATTAAACGCACGGGGACTTGCCCAAATCGAATACAACCGTACATTTTCGCCTCTGTCATATTCAGCGTGTGCGCAAACGGAACCCATGAATCCAACCAATGCATGGCCGGGTTGCACTTCTACAAGAGTGTTATCCACCTCTCCGGAAATAGAACCCTTCCGAGTATAACTTAACTCAAACATAGGGGATGTGGTGGCAGTATCTCTTTTTGTTTTATCTGTGAATGTGCCAGCGGACATGATGATATGCAACTCTGGTCGTATGGGAAGTATCCGGCGCGGAAAAATATCCGAAGCTTCATATCGAAAAGGTGTGTACAACATTTATGTCATCCTTTCATAAGAGGTGTTTTCAGAAGATGTATAAGCTTAATTCTTCAAAAGATACAATTTTATTATAGTTATATAACACTAACCAGTCAAGCCATTCTTTTATGGCAGGCATTCGCACAATCCGGCAAGGGGCAAAAAAGCTCCCTCTGCGGGCAGAAAAGAAGAATTGGATAGCCTATACTTATTTCGTCAGTTTGAACTGATAATTTTGCCCGCACGTTAGCTCAACCTAACGTGCGGTGCTATCGTATGGAGGAAATCAAAATGAAGAAGACTATAATTCTTGTCTTATGCCTTGTTCTCGTGCTTTCTCTTGCCGCTTGCTCCACAACGGGAACTGATACGCAGGAGTCGAAGGATACCGTTGTCGTTAAGGACATGAAAGGAGAAGTAACTATTCCCGCTGACCCTCAACGTATTGTTGATGTAGCAGGTTTGACGGAGGAGCTTTTGATTCTAAATATGAACGTGATCGCTTCGGCAAATACCAGCATGTTTGACGGCGTATCCGTTCCGGATCATCTGAAACAGGTATTTAGCGACAAAAATATTGAGGTTGTGGGAAATTACTCAGGAGCTTCCTCGACTGGCGACTTGAATCTTGAGAAAATCGCAGAATTGAAACCAGACCTCATTATTATGAACATCCGGCATGATAAGATCTATGAACAGTTACAAAACATAGCTCCTACGGTTATGATCGACGATAACATAAGCTATGTGAATTGGCGCGGCCGCTTTCAGCAGTTGGGCCAGTGGTTTCACAAGGAAGCTGATGTAGAAAAATGGCTTGCAGACTATGACGCCAACGCTGTCGAGCTTGCGGCAAAAATCAAGGAAGTCGTTAGCAATGAGACCTTTGCTGTCCTTGAGGCCAATTCTGTTCATTTTGGATCTTACTATGTCTATCGCACCGGGGGCCCCGGAGAATTGATCTATGACGAGCTGAAACTTGTTCCTTCAGCGGGCGTTCCAGAGGATGTCTGGGGAGAGGTCGTTGACGCCGAATACTTCTCTCTGATTGACGCAGATCATATCTTCTTTTTCAGCGATGACGGCACGGCTGGGGATACAGGAAACCTCGCTGCCTGGCAGAACCTAAAAGCTGTGCAAGCCGGAAATGTGTATTACGGGAACAATGAAGCACAGTACAACATGGCGTATACGGCCATGGGCAAGGCTCTCTATTTGGAAAAGCTCGCAAACGCTGTTTTGAATCACGGAAATGTTGAGTAATGGGGCGGATGCAACCGCAAAGAAGATGCAGACAAGAATGAGGTATCGACAGTCTGCCGCGTCATTTGTTCTTGTAATCATTGGATTGTGTCTGCTGCTCCTCCTTTCGTTTGCTTTTTCTGTTTGTACTGGAATAGCGGGCGGAAACATCAAAATCTTTGCAGACACCATGATGAGCCCTGCCAACGCTTCGGATATTGGCAAGATCATGATTGATATGCGCATGCCAAGAGCATTGGCCGCCTGTCTTACAGGGGCGGCCTTTTCTCTCTCCGGCGCTGTAATGCAGGGGCTTTCCCGCAATCCATTGGCCGACGCCGGGCTTTTGGGGATCAATGCGGGAGCCGGATTCTTTGTTGCGCTATCCGTTGTATTCCTGCCTGCTGCTCCGAGCATCGTTACCATACTTTCGGCCTTTGCCGGAGCCACTTTTGCGGTGATCCTGGTCTATGGATTTGGCGTAGGAAAGCGAAAAACGGAATCATTCCGGCTGATTCTTGCGGGTGCTGCGATTTCAGCTTTACTTACCGCAATGAGCCAGGCTGTCTCCCTTGCCTTTGGGATTGCAAAAGCTCTCTCCTTTTGGAGCGCAGGCAGCTTGTCTGGAATCACATGGCAAGGCTTGAGGCTGATTGTTCCGTTTATTGTTGTGGCCGGGATTATTGGGTTTACACTCTCCGGGCACTTATCGGTACTGGCTCTCGGAGAAGACAGCGCTATCGGACTTGGTATCAACGTCCGAAGCGTCAGGTTGATCGGTATCCTTGTGGCGCTGCTTTTGGCGGGGGCAAGCGTTTCGCTTGTGGGGGGTATATCTTTTCTTGGATTGATTGTTCCGCACATTTCCCGCTTTCTTGTCGGTGGAGATTACCGGAGGATACTGCCCGTATCTGCTCTGCTGGGCGGCATTGTGCTTGTCTTGGCGGATGTGGCAGCTCGGACAATAAACGCCCCTTTCGATACACCTGTTGGGGCGCTGGTATCCATGATCGGCGTTCCTGTCTTTTTTGCACTCACCTATCGAAAGGAGGCAAGAACCCTATGAAAAGAGCGCATAAGCACTGTCTGATACCTCTTGTTCTTCTGCTGATGATAGCAGTGGGGGTGCTTTTGTCTGTGAACAGCGGCTACGCAAAAATACCGTACCCGACAGTTTTTCAGAGCTTATTGCAGCCAGGCTCAGGTGAGGTGTCTGTGGTGGTCGTACAGTTTCGTCTCCCTCGCATCACGCTTTCGCTTTTGTGCGGGATGGGACTGGCTCTCTCCGGATGTGTTATGCAGACAGTGACGGGAAACCCACTTGCCGATCCGGGGATATTGGGCATCAATGCCGGGGCGGGCTTTGCCGTCATGTTGTTTCTGGCATTCTTTCCGGCACTGCATATTCGCACAATGGTATTTCAGCCGATCTTTGCCATAACGGGTGGGCTTTGCACAATCGGAATACTTTATCTCTTTGCGAAACGGAAAGGGAAACTTCACCCGGCATATTTCTTGCTGGGAGGAGTCGGTCTTGCGGCGCTCTTTTCATCTTTCATGTTGATGATGGCTGCCAATATGGATAACAGCAGCTATCAGATTGTCGCAAGGTGGCTTGCAGGGAATATGTGGGGAACAAGCTGGTATCAGGTCAAGGCTTTGCTGCCTTATTTGCTCCTTCTGCTCCCGATTCTTTTTACAAGAATGAATGTCCTGGACATCCTCACCTTGGGGGAGAATCCTGCTCTGTCCTTGGGTGTCCGCGTGGAGACGGAACGAAGGCTTCTCCTGTTTGCCTCAGTTGCCCTCACGTCTGTATGTGTTTCCGTCAGCGGCGGCATCAGCTTTGTTGGCCTTGTCTCCCCGCATATAGCACGGCGATTGATTGGTGGCAGGCATCGAATTTTAATGCCTGTATCTATGCTTTTCGGTGCATTGATGCTGCTTTTGGCAGACACGCTTGGCCGTTCAGCATTTCAACCCCGCGAAATCCCTGTTGGGATCGTAAGCTCCGTGCTCACAGCCCCGTATTTTCTGTTTTTACTTCGTAAGCGGTTTTGAAGGAGGAATATCTATGCAATCTCGAATGCAGGCAAAAGGATTATCTGCCGGTTACAATGGCAAAAAAGTATTCAGAGAGCTTAATTTAGATGTCCCTGAAGGCAAAATCACAACGCTGATCGGGTCAAACGGCTCCGGAAAATCCACCATTTTGAAAACCCTGTGCCGCATCCTTTCTCCCGATTCCGGATATGTGTATCTGGATGGGGAAGCAATTCATAAAATGCCGGCAAAAACCGTTGCACAAAAACTTGCACTCCTACCACAAGGGGCTCACCCCCCCTCCGGCATCACGGTAAATGATCTCGTTGAATATGGACGATTCCCTTATCGCTCATCCTTAGGAGGACTGAGTATGCAAGACAGGGAGATCGTTGAATGGGCGCTTGCCAGCACAAACATGACCGAGCTTTCCTATCGTGAAATGGATCAGCTCTCAGGAGGACAGCAGCAGCGAGCATGGATCGCTATGGCGCTTGCACAAAAAACGGAGCTGTTATTTTTGGACGAGCCAACCACATACCTGGATATTTCTCATCAACTGGATATTCTGTATCTCTTACGCAAGCTCAACCAGGAGAGCGGTGTCACTGTTGTAATGATCCTTCACGATCTGAACCACGCCATAATGTTTTCCGATTATCTTGTAGCGATAAAAAACGGAATGTTATATGCTTCCGGCACGCCGGCGGAGATCATCACCCCGCAGACCTTGCGTGAAGTGTTTGATGTTGAGTCGGAGGTTATCAACCATCCGATATTAAATGTCCCTGTGTGTCTCCCATACAGGACAACAGAACATACAGAGACTGCGCCCCCATTATTATGTTCGCCTATATGCTGACGGTCAATCCGATTATGTCGCTTTGCCTCTTGGCCCCGCTTGTCAGGGGATTGCCATGGCGGTTACAGGGAAACAAATGGCAGAATACCACCGTTTGCAGGGAAAGCTCAATTCCGCGGTTATGCAGTTTATCGACGGCATGCCGGTTATGAAAACCTACAGTCTGACCGCAGAAAGCTATAAGGACTTTGCTGGCGCGATGCCCTTGACAAAGAAAGCCTGTCGGAAGGCCGCCGGCGCAGTATAAGGCAAATCAGATACGTTCCTTTTGCGTCGAGCCAGAAGGCGGGTGCGCCATGACGCTTTTTCTATGGAGAAAGCCGAGCGATCAACACCGCGCTGCAAAGCAAGCGTAGCGGCTTTGTGGGCGACGACAGCGCAAAACACCTAATGATACTCCCCATTGAACGCCCACACAGCATTGCGCGGCGCACTCACAAGCATGGGCCGAGGTGAAACCCCTGTGAGGCTGTTGCTAACAGCCGTCCGATTAAAGCTCATTTTCTCTATTTCTATTAACCTTTTTCGCATTTTAGAAAGGAGATAACTCTATGGATAGAAGAAACGAGTATCCGCTGCCCCGGCGCTGCACAACAGCAAGGGACTATACCCAGCGGACAGAGATGGAGAGGAAAAAGTACCTATCCACCTCAAAATGACTTTGACTATACGGGAAGTGGCTGAATACAGCAATATCGGTATCAACAAGATTGATACCATGTTGGAGCAGCCTAATTGTCCGTTTGTGCTGTATATCGGTACGCGGAAGCTGGTTAAACGAAGAGAATTTAAGGAATATATCCAGAGGGAACTTTCTATATAGAGAAACTTACAATTACAATGCGGTATTATTTGCCGAATTAGATTGAAAAATCGGAGTCTTTATGCTATACTTTATAGTCGCGTTGGACTCTTTTTTGTAGAGAAAGGAGTCCGGTATGGGAAAAAATTTAAAAGGCAAAGGTGGTTCAATTATTGGGTTGACAATATTATTTGTGACCTTGCTCTGAACACAAAGCGGAATTATTGAGAACGTTATAAATGGAATATTCAGCCAGTGAGCGGGTCTATGTGCATAGCTGATGTAAAACCCATACACTGCAAAGCGGTTCTAAATCGAATGGAAACCCCTTATGCAGGGTCAACCATTCGACAAGCGTATATCACAATTGAAAAATGTTGAAAGCAGCGGCACGTTCGCACAAGTACAGACAGAATGCGTTACTTTTGGAAACGGGATTGAGGACAGCTGAATTGATAGGCCTGACATGGATCGCCGTTGATTGGAATAAGCAACTCTGACAGTCAACAAAAGCCTTGAATATCGACATGACCGGGGCTATTGGCGTGCTGGCCCACCGAAAACAAAGTCATGTTACGGACGAGTCCCTTGTAAATGCTGTTCATCAATTTGAAACAGTTACACCCACAGTTGAAAAAAGGTGTAAAAAGGGTGTAATAAAAATATAGAGAAAGGCGAAAACTCCGTAAAATCAAGGGTTTTCAGACAGGTAAAGATAAAAATGAAATTAGGTATCGTAGGACTCCCAAATGTAGGTAAAAGTACGCTTTTTAACTCTCTGACAAAGGCAGGAGCAGAATCTGCCAACTATCCCTTCTGTACCATTGACCCCAATGTAGGCGTAGTGCCTGTTCCTGACGAGCGTCTGGATAAGCTGACCGCCATGTACCATTCCGCAAAAACTACTCCCGCTGTCATTGAATTTGTAGATATCGCGGGCCTGGTAAAAGGCGCCTCCAAAGGCGAAGGTCTTGGCAATCAGTTTCTGTCCAATATTCGGGAGGTAGATGCTATCATTCACGTAGTCCGCTGCTTCGATAACCCCAACGTCATTCATGTAGACGGAAATGTAAATCCTCTGAGGGACATAGAGACCATTAATCTGGAACTTATTTTCTCCGATATTGAGATGCTGGAACGGCGGATTGCCAAGCAGTCCAAAGGAGCCTTCAACAACAAAGAGCTGGCAAAGGAGGTGGAGCTTTTAAAAGCCTTAAAGGCCCACCTGGAGGAGGGCAAGCTGGCCCGCAGCTTTAAAACTGAAGATGAAGATACTGCCGAATTTATCAATACCCTTACCCTTCTTACCTGGAAGCCTGTTATTTTCGCAGCCAACGTAGCTGAGGATGACCTTGCAAATGACGGCGCAGATAATTCCTATGTACAGACAGTCCGTAGCTTTGCAGCTGAAAGCGGCAGCGAAGTATTCGTAATCTGCGCTGAGATCGAGCAGGAGCTGGCCGAACTGGAGGATGAAGAAAGGGCTATGTTCTTAGATGACTTAGGTCTTACAGAATCCGGCCTTGAAAAGCTCATCGCAGCCAGCTACCGCATCCTTGGCCTGATGAGTTATCTCACAGCCGGCCCACAGGAAAGCCGCGCATGGACCATCAAGGAAGGCACAAGGGCTCCTCAGGCGGCAGGAAAAATTCATAGTGATTTTGAACGCGGCTTCATCCGCGCCGAAGTCGTAAGCTATGATGACCTGATGAATTGCGGCAGCATGACCGCAGCCAAGGAAAAAGGACTCGTGCGCTCAGAGGGTAAGGATTATGTGATGAAGGACGGAGATGTAGTGCTCTTCCGCTTCAATGTATAAAAGCATAAAATTACATTTATTGGAAATGAAACGAAGGTCTGATATGCCAACAAAGTCATGAGGATGTCCCAAACGTCGATTTAGCATTAAAGTCTTCCCGGATATAGCATTTGAACAGGCACTCTCATGGCCTCAGAAGAAAGATAAGCTGCTTTCCAGTAAACTAAAAACAACCGGTACTCCATAAGCCAGGACTGGAGTATACCGGTTGTTTTTATATATCCTTACGGCCCTTTCAGCTCCTGGGCCTCATTGCGCTGCTTCTGTTCCTTTAGAACCAGCCTTACACAGCTGATCACCTTATCCTCCATGACTTCAATCTCATAATCCGCTTCCGGGGTGGACAGCGTCAGCGGAAGCTGCTGCGGGTTTGGGATATACCCAAGCTGCTCCATGAGATAACCAGACAGCGTATCGCAGATACTGTTTATGTTTAAAGGAAGGGCTTCATTCAAATCAAATATGGAAATTCCCCCGGATACCTGGTAGGTACTGTGAGGTATCAGCTCAACAAACTGCGGCTTCACCTCCTCATACTCATCGTGAATCTCCCCTACGATTTCCTCAATTAAATCCTCCAGAGTTACCATTCCCGATACACCTCCGTATTCGTCAATCAGAATGGCCAGCTTCGTCTTGCTCCTCTGCATTTCCTTAAAAAGCACGTCGGTTCTTCGGTTTTCCGGTACAAAGTAGGGTTGCTTTAAAAAGGGCTGGATATCTATGTCCTGAATAGGCTGCTTTCTAGCCTGAATCATCAGATCGCTCACTGACAAAATACCGATTATGTTATCGATCTCTCCTTCATACACCGGGATTCTTCCATGCCTGGACTGAAGGATCTCATCAATATACGATTCCAGCGGATCCTCCCCGTCAATTACAACCATATCCTGCCTGGGCACCATGACCTCCTTAGCCCGCTTGTCATCGAAGGAAAAAATAGACGTAATCATTTCCTTCTCAATATCGTTGAACACTCCATTTTCACTGCCAGTTTTCAGCATGGATTTAATCTCCTCCTCTGACACCTCCGTCTCCAGAGCCTCCTTGTGCATACCGATCAGCTTTAAAAAGCCGCTGGTAGACAGAGACAGCAATCTGATAAAGGGATTCATAATCCGGGAAATACGGTAAATGGGACGGACGCAAAACAGACTGAAAGCCTCCGCCTTCTGAAGGGCCACACGCTTTGGTACCAACTCTCCAAATACCAGATTAAAATAGGCGAGGATAAGCGTCACCACAAAGCCTGCGGCTGCCTGGCTGTAGGGTATATTCAGCCGGGCCATACGCACTGCCAGTACCTGGGCAATGCCTGTGGCCGCCGACGCGCTGGAGAAGAATCCAGCCAGGGTAATCGCTACCTGGATGGTGGACAAAAATACCGTAGAGTCCTCCATCAGCCGCTGGATCAGGGCCGCGTTTTTATTGCCCTGCTCTGCCAGACGGTGAATTTTGTTCTTGTTCACAGATACAACCGCCATCTCGGAGCCTGAAAAAAAGGCATTGATAAGGGTCAGTATGACAAGAATGGTGATTTGTAACAGAATATTGGCCGCTTGAGGGTCAGATTCCATTGTCTGCTATTCCTCCTTTACATGTTTCAATTCAGACTACATCCGTTATTATACCTGAACTTATGCTGATTGTCTGCTAAAATTTTATAAACATGGGGAGGATCGGTTCAACAAGCAATTTTATGAGACTCATAAGTAGCCTTAGAGACTGCTCCTGTACACCTTAAAAAGCCTCTCAAAGAAAAAGATTTACGATACCGGCCAGAACAGATACCGTTACCAGTATTTTAGCAGCCATAAAGCTTTTTTGTGTTTTCCCTATTATCTGCACAAGGATCGCAACAGCGCTGAGCCCTCCCAGCCCCCATCCTGTCACTACCTCCCCCATAAAGCCCGGAGGGGTACTGGCGCTGTTCATATATGCAGTTGCCATACCTAGCCCTGCAAGAAAATAAAAAATAACCTTTGTTATTTTCTCACTTTTCAGCAAAAAAAGGAGCAATATTCCCAGCACACTTACAACACTCATGGATAAAAATACAATCACCAGCATATCTAACGAAGTTAAAATCATTTCCTCATTTCCTCTCTTTCTTTTGGCTTTGTTTGCCTTTGATGAGAGTATCGTAGCAGGAATTTATAAAAAAAGTTAAGAGATATTTCTAAAGAATTCTAAAGATACCTCCATTTACCCCTCAGTTCAGAGTATCCCAGAAAGCAGAATCCGAATTTCAAACATACTCTCATCTGATTCGGTTTCTACATCCCCGCCATGGTTGCGCGCAATCTGGCGAATGCTTTCTAATCCAAGCTTGTGGCTCTCCACCTTCGCTTTCTCCGCCTTTCTCCTGTTCCTCTGCCGTATTACCAGGCCCTCCCCCTGCTCAGACACCCACAGCTCTACCTTACCTTCGGGGTCGGCATATTTTTCCACATTTGAAGCTAGATTATCAAAAATCCGTCTCAGTTCCTGTACATCAAAGGTTCCCGAAAATGCGGGGCAGTGTTCCAAATGAACTGTACAGTCAAACTCTTCCTCCAATCCATCCTCCCATTCCGCAGCCAGCTGCTCCATCAGCAGCTTTCCATTATCGATTCGCTCCGAGCTTCTTCGTCCCGTATCTAAAAGGCGGTCCGTCAGCTCCTTTATCTGCTGCGCCTTACGTCCCATCAGTCCAACATATTCATACACTTCCTCCGGTTCCGGCTGACCTTTCTGCTTCATATACTCCGTATAGGATAAAATCGCTGTCAAAGGCGTCCTGATATCATGTGACAGTGTACGTATCAATCCCTCTCGTTCCTTTTGCATCTCCCTTTCCCTGGTTTTTATCATCCGTTCCGTTTCAGCGAGAAAATTAATGCTTTGGGCCAGCTCCGCCAACTCGTTGTTCCCCTCCAGCGGTATGACAAAATCCATTCTGTGTGTTCTAAGGGCCTCCACCCCATGGATAATCTCCCGCAGATACATTAATTTCTGGGCCATCAAAAATAAAAACAGGACCACAAAGAAAATAACTGCCGCACAAAGGCTTAGGCTACGTATCCACCCATTTATGGTCAGCGTCTGCATTTCTGTCAGGTAAATACCCTTTTCTTCATAATATGTGGTTGCCACAGATATTGCTGTATAATATAAAAAGCCAAAAAAGAATATAGCTATGGCTGCCGTCGCGCCCAATATTCCCAGTACTTCCCAGGAAAGCCGTTCTCTTCTTTCTTTTTTTCTACTCATCCACATAATACCCTCTTCCCCATGCCGTTTTTATGTATTTCGGATTTCTGGAATCATCCCCTAATTTTTTCCGTATATTTTTAATATGCACCATAATCGTACTGTCACCTACGGCATTCTCCTCCCAAATGCTCTGATAAATATTTTCAAGGGTATAGATTTTCCGCTTGTGAGTCACCAGAAGCTCCAGGATCTTAAATTCCGTATGAGTCAGAGAAATCACCTCATCCTGCCGCAGAACCGACTGATTCTCCAGGTTTAATGCCAGATCCTGAAACAGAAGCTTAGTTTTCTTACCCACCAGCCCCTTTGCGCATCCCCGTTCACTTCTGCGTAAAACCGCCTTTATGCGCATCAAAAGCTCCATATTGGAAAAGGGCTTGACAATGTAATCATCCGCCCCAACCGAAAAGCCCATCACCTTATCAGACTCACCGGAATATGCCGTCAAAAAAATCATAGGCGCCTCATAGCGCTTCCTGATTTCTGCTCCCGCCATAAAGCCGGACAGCTCCGGCATATTTACGTCCAGAATATACAGATCGATTTCATCCGAAGCAAGGTGTATGGCTTCCCTCCCATTTTCTGCAATGCTAAGCTCGTATCCCTCCCCTTCCAGAAGCAGCCGCAAAATATCTCTGATTTCCTTCTCATCATCCGCAATCAACAGCTTGTATTTTCCTTCCTTCATATCTATCCCTTTACCCTTCTATTCCAATGCTCCATGGAGGATGCAATCCATTTGCTGCTCCTTCTGCTTCACGGCCCTCCTTATACGCCTGCAAACTGACTTTTATATAATGCTGCATAGAAGCCCTTTTGTTCAAGAAGCTCCTCATGCCGTCCCTTCTCCAATATCCTTCCTTCCTTCATCACCAGGATCACATCCGCCTCCTTAATGGTAGACAGGCGGTGGGCTACAATAAAGCAGGTTCTTCCCTTCATCATCTGTGCAAAGGCCTTCTGTACCTGCAGCTCCGTCCTGGTATCGATGGAGGAGGTAGCTTCATCCAATATCAGCATAGGCGGCAAACAGAGCATAACCCTGGCAATACAAAGCAGCTGTTTTTGGCCCTGAGACAGGTTTCCGGCTTCCTCGCTGATAATGGTATCATAGCCCTGAGGCATACGCATGATAAATCCATGGGCATGAGCCGCCTTCGAAGCCTGCACGATCTCCTCCTCTGATGCCTCCGGCCTCCCATATGCAATATTTTCCCGTATGGTTCCTGACTTAAGCCAGGTTTCCTGAAGCACCATTCCGTAGCTTGCGCGAAGGCTCTCTCTTGTAACGTCCCTTATATCCCGTCCATCTACCTTGATGGCCCCTGATCTTACGTCATAAAACCTCATCAGAAGATTGATCATGGTTGTCTTTCCACAGCCTGTAGGACCTACAATGGCCACTCTCTGCCCAGGCTCCACCTCCAGATTTAAATTCTCAATCAGCCTCTGATCCGGCTCATAGGAAAAGCTTACAGCCTGAAGCTCCACCCTTCCCCTGGCCTGCTCCAGCTTTACAGCGTCCTCCTTATCCTCTGGAATGACCGCCTCATCCATCAGCTCAAAGACCCTGGCCGCACAGGCCAGCGCATTCTGGAGCTCAGTCACCACTCCCGAAATTTCATTAAAGGGTTTTGTATACTGGTTAGCGTAGCTTAAAAAGCTGGTCAGCTGCCCTACCGTCATAAATCCCTGAATCGCCCCCCAGGCTCCGGTCATTCCTACAGCCGCATATACCATACTGTTGACAAACCGGGTAGCCGGATTTGTTATAGATGAAAAAAACACAGCCTTCAGGCTGTACCCTTCCAGCCGCTTGCTGAGCGCTTCAAACCGGGACTGAACCTGACTTTCACAGCCGAAAGCCTGAACCAGCTTCATGTTGCCCAGCATCTCATTTGTAAGAGCCGTCAGCTCTCCTCTGGTTTCCGACTGGCGCTGAAACATCGTAAAGGTTTTCTTTGCGATAAAGCTGGCCACAAACAAGGAAAGGGGTGTCAGAAGCACAACGACAACTGTAATAAAAGGATTGATCAAAACCATAAAGGCCAATGTGCCGCCAATGGTCATCACGCCTGTAAACAGCTGAGTAAAGCCCATTAAAAGCCCTTCCGAAAACTGATCCACATCTGCGATCATGCGGCTGAGAATGTCCCCGGATGGCTGAGAATCCAGATACCTCAGAGGCAGCCGTTCCACATGCTTGAATGCTTTTGTGCGTATATCCATCACCACCCGGTAGGTAATCCTGTTATGAATGTGGTTCATCAGCCACTGGGCAGCAGCCGCAAGAGCTACTATCACCAGAATTTTCCATATTATTTTTGCAATTTCCCTGAAATCCACCTGTCCCTTTGCCACAACACAATCCACTGCCTGGCCAATCAGGACAGGAACATACAAGGTAAGGGCAACCGTAAGCAGAGCCAGAAGCAGAGAAAGGATTACCGCCCACCTGTACTGCCTGATATATTCCAATATTTTCTTTAGGGTCCCTCTGCCTGTATCTCCCGTCATAGAAGCCTTCCTACTGCTCATCCTTCTCAACCTCCTCAGATAGCTGGGACAGGCATATTTCCCTGTAAACCTCACAGTTTCTAAGAAGCTCCCTGTGGGTTCCCAGGCCTGCCAGATGCCCATCCTCCAGCACCAGTATTATATCTGCATTTTGTATGGCAGAGGCCCTCTGAGAGATAATGAACACAGTCATGTTATCCATATGCTCTCGAATCGCAGCCCGCAGCCTGGCTTCTGTAGCAAAGTCAAGAGCCGACGCACTGTCGTCTAAAATCAGGATTTCCGGCCTTCTCACCAGAGCTCTTGCAATGGTGAGGCGCTGTCTCTGGCCTCCTGACAGGTTCCTTCCCTCCTGGTCAATAGCAAGCTCCAATCCCTGCTCCTTGCTGTCAACAAATTCCCTGGCCTGGGCTATCTCCAGGGCCTCATAGATTTCCTCATCCGACGCATTCTGCCTTCCCCATTTCATATTGTCCCGAAGGCTTCCCTTAAAAAGCGACGCATGCTGGGGAACCATCCCCACCTTCTCTCTCAGCTCCTTAAGTCTGTACTCCTTCACATCTGTACCGTCAATCAGGACCTGCCCTCCAGACGCTTCATAAAACCGGGGAATCAGATTCACCAAAGTTGTTTTACCAGAGCCTGTTCCTCCAATCACTCCAATGGTCTGTCCTGGCATAGCTTTAAATGAGATGGATTTTAAGGCCTCTGCCCCAGCGCCTTCATAGATAAAATCCATATCCCTGAACTCTACCTTTGGCGCAAAAGCTGTTATCGCTTCCGGCCTGGCTTCTGCATGAGCTGCCGGTGTATACACTTCCCCCCACTTTATTCCCTCTTCCTTTCTTTGGGGCTCCCGGATGGAGCTCTCCACCTGGAACACTCCGTCCACCCGGTTCATGCAGGCAATGGCTTTGGAAATTAAAATTATTAGATTTGCCATCTTAATAAGCTCTACCAGAATCTGGGACATATAGTTTACCAGGGCAATAACCTTACCCTGACTGATGGCTCCCGCCTCCACCTGCTCTGCTCCAGACCAGAGTACGGCTACTAAAGCTATATTGAGAATTACATAGGTAACAGGATTTAAAAGAGAGGATGTGTTTCCGACAAACACCTGCATCTTCACCAAACGGGCATTTTCGCCCTGGAATTTCTCAGTCTCGCTCCTCTGCCGGTTAAAAGCCCGTATCACCCGGACTCCCGCCAGGCTTTCTCTGGTAAGCAGGAGCACCTTATCAAGCTGTCTCTGAACCGCTCTGTAAAGAGGCATGCTCACCAGCATAATTCCAAATACCACCACGCACAAAACCGGTATGGCTGCCACAAATATCATAGCGGTTCTTACATCCACTGTAAAAGCCATAGCCATAGCTCCGAAAACCACAAAAGGGGAACGCAGCAGCAGGCGCAGAGCCATATTGAGCCCATTCTGAACCTGGTTGACATCGCTGGTCATTCTGGTAATCATGGCGGAGCTCCCCAACTGATCCAGCTCTGTATAGGAAAGGCCGCCAATATGAACAAATAAATCATTTCTCAAACGGGCAGCTATCCCTGCGGCTGCCTTAGCTGCAAAATACTGGGCTGTGAGGGAGCAGGCCAGTCCGATCATAGCCAACATAAGCAGCAGGCCTCCCATCCTCATAATGTATCCTCCATCCCGGTTTTTGATTCCCACATCTACCATGCTTGCCACTACCAGGGGTACAAAAAGCTCGAAGCTAGCCTCCAGCATCTTAAAAAGAGGGCCAAGAACACTCTCCTTCTTATAATCCTTCATATATCTGAATAATCGTTTCATCCCCTGCTCCAATCCAAAAGGACTATCCCCTGCAGCCGTCCTTGTGGCAGACAATAGCCCTTTTTCATTCTATTCCTCCTACTCCAAATACAGGTTGCCTCAACTGTAAATTTCCAAGCCCTTATTGTACCGATCCTGCCTGCCATGTTCTCTCCCCTCTGCCGGGCTTATAATAAATCTCAAACTACAGTATATACTATTTATTACTAAATTACTATCCAAACCTTATCTCATTCTGTCAAAATCGGTGTTGCCGCAGCAGCTTTGTCCAGGACAGGCAAAAAAGCAGGAAGCCTTTTTAAGGCCTCCTGCTCTTGCTGCTGCAGAAGATGGGAGTCGAACCCACAAGGTATTGCTACCACACGGACCTGAACCGTGCGCGTCTGCCAATTCCGCCACTTCTGCATCTCGCTGCTTTTACAAGCAACGAAGATTATTATAATGGATATAAAAGCTATTGTCAATCATTTTTAATCCAAAATGTTTCAGATCCGTTCAATGGCTCTATCCTCTTAATTCAATGCCAAGGCCCTTCAGCCCATTTAAAATTTTATTCATAACAGAGGTTACCTCCTTTTCCTCCAGCGTATGGTCCTTTGCCCTGAAGGTAATGGAATAAGCCACTGACTTATGACCTGCCAGCACCTGTGCTCCCTCATAGATGTCAAACAGTTCATAGCTCTCCAGCATCCTGCCCCCTCTTTGCTCAATCACCTCCTCAATCTGTCCTGCCAGAATATCCTTAGGAACTACCATGCTGAGGTCACGGGTAACAGCCGGGAATCTGGCAATTCCGGTATACTTCCGATCAAAGGTAGTGTATTCCATCATAGAAGGCATATCAATAACAGCAATATAGGTTCTATCACCGATTTTATAATTGTCAGCCACCTCCGGGTGAACCTCTCCTAAAAAGCCGATAACCGTTCCCTCATAAAGGATGTTGGCTTTTCTTCCGGGATGGAGATAGGGATGCCCGCACTGAGGATTATAGCGGGGCTTCCTGCCCATCCCGGCTTTCTCCAGGAATTCCTCTACTACGCCCTTCATAGTATAAAAGTCCCCGTCTCCATAAAAGCCTAGGGTAAACTGCATCCGCTCATCCGGGAGCTGGGAAAGAGGCAGAGCCTTGGGGCGGTATACATTTGCCAGCTCATAAAGGCGCACAGCCTTATTCCTGCGGTTATAGTTGGTGGACAGAGAGGTCAGCATACCATTTAAGGAAGTGGTTCGCATCACGCTGAAATCCTCCCCCAAAGGATTGGAAATATTCACTGCGCTTCTCAGCGGACTGTCTGTGGGAATCAGCATTTTATCAAATACCCTGGGGCTCTCAAACGAATAGGTCATTCCCTGAGAAAATCCGCTGAATTCTGCAACCTCCCTTGCGATCTGCTCAATTCTCAGCTTATAGGACAGCTTTCCTGTAGTAGCTTCTCCAGAAGGAAGCGTGGCTGGAATCCTGTCATATCCGTAGAATCTGGCAACCTCTTCTGCCAAATCTGCCATTCTCTCCAGATCCTGGCGCCAGGTTGGAACGATGACCTCCTTTTGTTCAGGGTCAAACCCAAGATCAATCGCCCTGAAATACGCTAGCATGACTTCCTCTTTCACATTCGTTCCAAGCAAACGGTTGATCTTGGAGGAGTCAAAGGGGATACGACGTTCCCTTTTTTTCTCAGGATAAATGTCGATGATTCCTCCGATAACCTCTCCTGCCCCCAACTCCTGAATAAGCTGGCAGGCACGGTTTACAGCTTCCTCTGCTGTATTGGGATCAAGGCCCTTCTCGTACTTGCCAGAGGCGTCTGTCCGAAGCCCCACCTTCTTAGCAGAAAGGCGAATGTTCGTTCCGTTAAAGCAGGCAGACTCAAACACCAGCCGCTTTACATCATCCGTAATTTTGGAGTTTTCACCGCCCATGATACCGGCGATGCCCACCTCCTTTTCCCCGTCATTGATCATAAGAATGGTAGAATCCAATTTCCGCTCCTGACCGTCCAGCGTCTGGAATACGTCCCCATCTGCCGCGCATTTTACTATGATTTCATGCCCTGCCAACTGATCATAGTCGAAGGCATGCATTGGCTGTCCGTATTCCTCCATTACATAATTGGTAATATCCACAATGTTATTAATAGGGCGAATTCCGCTGGCTGCCAGCCTGCGCTGCATCCACTGAGGAGACGGAGACAGCTTTATATTCTTCACCATCCTAGCGCAGTAGCGCGGACACAGCTCTGTATTTTCCACCTGAACCTTCAGATAGTCATGAATGCTTTCATGGTTGCCTGTAGCAACTGCTGCCGGAGGAACAAAGGTCTTTTGGAAGGTGGCCGCCGCCTCTCTAGCAATGCCGATCACACTGTAGCAGTCCACGCGGTTGGATGTAATCTCGTACTCAAACACCACATCTCTAAGCCCCATAACCTCCACTGCGTCAGCTCCCGGCTCGCTGTCTGCCGGAAGCAGGTAAATACCGCTTTCCGGCGCATCTGGATACATATCCCTGCTTGCTCCAAGCTCCTCTACAGAGCACATCATGCCACAGGATTCCACACCTCTTAATTTGCCTTTTTTTATTTTAATTCCTTCCTCCGGAATGGCTCCTCCATCATGGCCTCCTGCCACACGCCCCCCGTCCAAAACCACAGGAACCTTAACTCCCGCCGACTCCTTTGTAATGTTTGGAGCGCCTGTTACGATCTGCACAGGTTCCCCTGTGCCCACATTCACCTGGCAGACCACCAGCTTATCCGCATCGGGGTGCCGCTCCACGGAAAGGATTTCCCCCACTACAATCTTCTCCAGATTTTTATCCAGGCAAGCATAGCTCTCCACCTTAGTGCCTGTTAAGGTCATAGCGTCCGTGTATTCCTGAGCCGTTACATCCAGATCCGGAACATATGCTTTAATCCATGATAATGCTGTATTCATGTCGTTTCTCCCTTTCTATCTTCTCACTGGTTTTCGATCCATCTCAGAACTGCTTTAGGAATCGGATGTCATTCTCATACAAAAGGCGCATATCGTCAATCTCGTACTTAAGGAGGGCGATACGCTCAAGCCCCACTCCGAAGGCAAAGCCTGAGTACTCGTCAGGATCAATGCCGCACATTTCCAGCACATGGGGATGCACCATGCCGCAGCCTAAAATCTCAATCCAGCCTGATCCCTTACAGAACCGGCAGCCTCTGCCGCCGCACTTAAAGCAGGTTACGTCTACCTCCGCGCTTGGCTCCGTAAACGGGAAATGGTGGGGACGAAATTTAACCTTGGTCTCAGGTCCGAAAAGCTCCTTTGCGAACTCAGCCAAAGTTCCCTTCAAATCCGCAAAGGTAATGTTTTTATCAATCACAAGCCCCTCAATCTGGTGGAAGGAGGGTGAATGGGTCGCGTCCACCTCATCGGAACGGAATACACGTCCCGGAGCAATCATACGGATGGGAAGCTTTCCCTTCTCCATCGTGCGGATTTGCACAGGAGAGGTCTGGCTTCTTAAAAGTATTCTGTCATTGATGTAAAAGGTATCCTGCTCATCCCTTGCCGGATGTCCCTTTGGAATATTCAGCTTCTCAAAATTATAGTGATCATACTCCACCTCAGGCCCTTCCACCACTTCATAGCCCATTCCTATGAAAATACGCTCCACTTCCTCCAATGCGATGGTATTAGGATGACTGTGGCCTGTTTTACGCTTCTTCCCCGGAAGGGTTACGTCAATTACCTCTTTTTTTAGCTGCTCCTCCCTGGCCTTTCTCCCAAGAACGGCCTTGGCCTCCTCCAGACAGCTTTCAATCGCAGTCCTGGCATCATTAACCATCTGTCCTACCTTGGGCCGCTCCTCAGGAGCAACATCCTTCATACTCTTTAATAGATTTGTAAGCTCTCCCTTTTTTCCCAGGTAGCTAACCCGTATTTCATTCAGCGTTTCAAGGGCTTCTGAAGACTGAATCTGCTTCAGGGCTTCTTTTTTGATTTTTTCTAACTGCTCTCTCATGGCTTCTCCTTTTCTTTATATGGCTTCAGGAACCTCACAAAACAGGCTTTGAGCCTTTCCCGTTTATCTGCCTGATTTACGCATTAAGGCTACGGCTTGCAGACCGCTATTGAGTTCTTGTCAGCTACTCCGCTTGGGACTTCTCACTAGGAGCAGAGCATGACCGTCACACTATAAAAGCCCCGTCTCTTCATCTGAAGGGACGAGGCTGTAAGCTCGCGGTACCACCCTGCTTCCCGCTCCGGCTGTCTCGTTATGCAGAGGAAGCCCGGACAGGCGCTCATATCACGTAACGTGTGTAAACGTCACAAACTACCGGGAGTCTCCTCCCATTCATCCGTGCGGCTTCCGTGGGAATTTCAACTGCTTATCTGAACCTGGGCAGGCTTTCAGCCGGTGGCCTTCCCTCTCTGACGGAAAATAAAGCATCTACTATACACGTTCATAGCCTTTTAATATGAATCTAATCTTCATTCTATCCACATCTTTTGTAAATGTCAAGACTTTTTACTATGTTTTTCACAACAAACGCAGAAGTGAATTTTATATTTTATTCAATCATGCATTCTCGCTATATTTTTAAACTGGACAAGCCGGCTTAGCCAGAGCGCATCCGGCAGGAGTTGCCGCGCACCCCCCCATGGCTGTTTCCCGAAATTCCACAGGAAGCTTTTTACCAATGGAGTACATGGCCTCCAGCATCTCATCAAAAGGAATGAGCTGCCTGATCCCGCTAAGAGCCATCTCAGAAGCAGCCAGGGCATTGGCAACTCCTGCCGCATTTCTGCTTTGGCAGGGACATTCTACAAGGCCTCCTATCGGGTCGCACACAAGGCCCAGCATGTTCATCAGAGCAATCGAAGCCGCATCCAGGCATTGTCCTGGCGTTCCACCCATCAACTCAACGGCAGATGATGCTGCCATAGCTGAGGCAACCCCTACCTCCGCCTGGCAGCCTCCTACCGCTCCGGCCACAGTAGCATTGCGCATAGCCAAATAGCCTATAGCGCCTGCATTAAACATTACGTTGATAACTCTGTCATCAGATATGTGATACTCATCCTTCAAAGCAAGCATAAGGCCAGGGACAATGCCTGATGATCCCGCCGTAGGAGCAGCCACAATCAGCCCCATAGAGGCATTCACCTCAAGCATGGCTACTGCATAAGTCATAGCCCGGCTCAGCACATTACCACAGATATTCTTTCCCTTCGCCCGGTGCTTATCCAGCAGTTGGGCCTCTCCTCCTATGAGGCCTCCTATTGATTTTTTCGGATTTTTAACCGGTATAATAGAAGATTCCTTCATAATTTCCAGCGCGTGCTTCATCTTTTCTGTTATCTCATCTGGATTTTTATGTTCAAGCTGACATTCCCGAAGCTTCATAATCTCGGAAATGGGCTGGTATTGTGTTTGACACAGCTCCAGCAACTCTTTTCCACTTTTAAAGTCTGCTTCCATCGGTTCCTCCCTGCAAATTAACCAGCATTACATCCTGGACATATTTGTTTTTCTTAATCTCACCTGATACATGTTCAGTCAGCTGCCCGTCTGATTCCACAATGCTGTAAGCCAGTTTACCCTTTTCTTCTCTGAACAGCTTCATAAAAGCAATATTAACATTCTCATCACTGAGGCAGCGAGTGATATGGGCCACTACACCTGGCTTATCCCTGTGAATTACGATTACTGTGCTGTATTCTCCCGTAAAATCCACCTCTACGTTGTTGATTTGGGTAATGCGGATTTTACCTCCCCCAAGGGATTCCCCCCGTATAGTCATCCTACGTCCAAGCTCATTGGTCATAACAATATCTACTGTATTAGGATGAACCTCCGTTTCTCTTTCATTCACAGCAAAGGAAAATAAAAGTCCCCTCTGCCGGGCGATGGAGAAGGAATCAGGAATCCTCTTGTCATCTGTAGCAAAACCCATGATTCCTCCTAAAAGAGCCCTGTCTGTTCCGTGTCCCCGGTAGGTCTTGGCAAACGAACCATATAGAATAAATTCCACTTTTTTGATTCTGCCGCTAATCATCTTGCGGGCCAGGCAGGCAATAGAGGCAGCCCCTGCCGTGTGGGAGCTGGAGGGCCCAATCATATTGGGCCCTAAAACGTCAAATACACTGATATATGGCATATGATTCTCTCCTATGCAGTTTCCTTCATTATAAACCTGTGGTAAATTGTGTCAATAATCACTCCAATGGCATTATCGCCAGATACGTTGCAGGCAGTGCCAAAGCTGTCCTGAGTAATATAAAGAGCAACCATAATGGCGCAGATAGGTCCGTTGGGATCTCCAAGCTCCCGTCCGAATATCATCCATAGGAACGGCAAAGCCGTCATGATGGAACCCCCTGGAGCGCCCGGAGACGCAACCATAGCAACTCCTAAAGTGGCAACAAAAGGAACAACCGTGCTCAGATTAATGGGAAGCTGATTCATCAGACATACTGCCGTAGCACAGGCCGTAATTGTAATGATTGAGCCGGACATATGTATGTTGGCGCACAAAGGAACCACAAAATTCCGTATCTGTTCAGAGATGCCGTCTGCCGCGGCACATTCCAGATTCACAGGAATGGTAGCTGCTGAGGACTGGGTTCCCAGAGCCGTAATATAGCCGCGAAGCTGATTCTTAAGCAGCCTTGCAGGATTTTTCTTTCCCACTGACCCTGCCACAATAAATTGGAACAAAATAATTACAAGATGCATAATGATAACCACCAGAAACACCTTCCAGAGGATACCCAAAATAACAAAGGTCTTTCCGGATCGGGTCATGTCTACAAAGGTTCCGCAGATATACAGAGGAAGGAGCGGAATAATAACGGAATTTAAAACCTTATCGATCATTCCCGAAAAATCCTTCATAGACTCGTACAGCGTATCGCCGATTGTCCGTCCCCTAAGGGTAGAAAAACAAAGCCCCAAAACAAATGCCAGCAGCACAGCTGAAAGGGTATCTAACACCGGAACGATTGGTATGCTGAAAAATGCCTCCACCGATTTCCCTGATGTGGCGGCTATCTGTTCCAGAGCGCCTTCATCCATAAAGGAAGGAAAAAGAGTGCTGGATACTGTATAGGAAAAGGCGCCTGCAATCAAAGTTGAAACATAAGCAATACCCACAGTTATAAGCAAAAGCTTTCCAGCTCCCTGTGACAAATCTGCAATTCCCATGGTAACATAGGCCAGAATCATCAGCGGAATAATGAACTTCAGGAAATTGCTGAACATGCCAGATGCCGTTACCACAAGGCGGCAGACAACCTCTGGCAGAAACTGACCAATCAGAATACCAAGGATAATAGCGATAACCAGCCTTGGCACAAGACCCAGCTTCTTCTTTTTAGTTTCCATTTTCATACCTCCATTATTGCAAATTGGCAAATTCACGATTGACGTCCTCGTAATTATATTGTATCATAAACAATATTTATAAATCAAATTCATATAATAAATAGGTGCGTTGAAAAAGAATAATAATAAAGGAGGATTTTCCCATATGGAATTAAGGCAGATTCAATCCTTTATCACCATTACACAAGTGCAAAGCTTTTCAAAGGCCGCCGAGCTCTTGGGCTATTCTCAATCAGCCGTTACCGTGCAGATCCGCCTTCTGGAAAGAGAATTGAATGTCCGCCTATTTGACAGAATGGGAAAAAAAATTTCTCTTACCTCTCATGGCCGCCAGTTTCTTGTCTACGCTAACAATATAATTCAGGAAATGCATAAAGCAGAGCAGCTGGCAAGACAAAATGAAGAGCTTCATAATCCCCTGCACATAGGAACCCTGGAGTCTCTCTGCATTTCCAAGCTTCCTCCCATTTTTCACTACTTCCGGCAGAATTACCCCAACGTTCCCCTGCGTATAACAACCAGCACCCCAAAAGCGCTGATTGAGATGATGGAAAGCAACCAGCTAGACTTGATTTATATTTTAGACAGGCCTCGTTATCATAATAACTGGAATAAGGTGATGGAGCTTAAGGAGCCTATCGTCTTCGTTTCCTCTCCCTCTTTTTATATGGTTGGAAAAAAGAAAATTCATTTAGAAGAATTGATAGCAGAGCCTTTCTTTCTTACGGAAAAAAATGAAAATTACAGAAGGGAGCTAGACCAGTTTCTGGAATCCAAGGGATTAGAGCTGACCCCCTTTCTTGAAATCAGTAATACAGAGTTTATCATTCAGATGATGAATCAAAACCGCGGCATTTCTTTTCTTCCTTTTTTTGCAGTTCAAAAAAGCATTAAAGAGAAACGCCTGGCAATACTGGATGTGTGTGATTTCCAATCAGTGCTGTACCGTCAAATCTTTTACCACAAAAACAAATGGAAAACCCAGGAAATGGACTGCTTCATCCGGCTTGCCAAATCAAGCTTCTCCTGATTTCTTCATAGAGACAATCAGACCAGCCTAAGGGAAACCGTCCTTTTGAAACCAAAGCGTGATAACATAATATAGCATATTCAGAAAGGTCAATACGATGATAACCACTTTCACCATTCCATGTCTCAGCTTAAGGCAGATTGCCCAATCGGGCCAATGCTTTCGGATGACGCCCCTGCCAGAGCATAAGCTGCCTGTAGATGCCGATTCTGGCTATCGGATCATCAGCCGGGGGCTGTGGCTGAACATCTGGCAGATAAACGAACAGCTTGTTTTAGACTGCCCAAAAGAAAATTTAGATTTCTGGCTGTCCTATTTCGATTATGAAACTGACTATCAGGCTGTTCTATCCTCAGTTTCACCAGAAGATTCCTATTTACAGGCTGCAGCCCAGGCAGGCTGCGGCATCCGCATCCTCCGTCAAGATCCCTGGGAAATGATCATCACCTTTGTCATCTCTCAGCAGAAGACCATACCGAACATTAGAGATCTGGTAGAAGCCCTGAGCAGCAGCTACGGAACGCCTCTGACCTCCTCTCCTTCAGAAGAACCAGCCAGACAGCCTGTTCTTTATAGCTTTCCAACACCCGAACAGCTGGCTGCGGCTACCCTGGAGGAACTTCAATCTTTGAAGCTGGGCTACCGCTCCAAATACATATACCAGCTGGCCCAGGATACAGCTGCAGGAATACTTAACCTTTCCGCTTTAAAGGAAATGCCCTATAAAGAGGCCATGAGCTATCTCACCAGTTTCTACGGAATCGGCAAAAAGGTAGCCAACTGCGTCTGCCTTTTCGGACTGCACCATATAGATGCCTTTCCCGTAGACACCTGGATTGAGAAAATACTGATGGAGCAGTACTACACCAAAAGACGTTACGGCCGGATGCCCAAGGCCCGGCTCTACGATCAAATCATACATGATCATTTCGGACAGTATAAGGGCTGTGCCGGCATTATGCAGCAATATATCTTTCATTTTGAGAGAAATATAAGAAGCAGAAATGATGAAAGCCACGCCGGCAGGGAATCCGGACAGAACAAACAAAAATGACTTAGCTGCCACAGGCATAAAACCATAGCTGCACCTTACTTATTGTTCACTATCCCTCCCGGCATTCCCTTCGTTCCCTGCCGCTATGATTCCATAATCAGAGCAGCAGAGCTTGATTCCCTTCCGCGTATCCGGCAGCATAACACCATAAGATTCCAGTTTTTCCGTGTTCATATTCAAATTCCTGGGCCAGGCTGCAAAGCGCTGTTCATCACGCTTCACAAGCTTTGCGGCCTCTGCGGAACCGTCTATGACCTCCAGAAACATTTGTCCGGTGTCATAGGTACTCAGCTCATTTCCGCTTCCCATATTATAGACGCCTCCCGGAAGCTCCAAAACAGCCTCCATGCGGCGCACTACTTCCCATACATAGGTAATTCCCCTGTAATCGTGAACCGGCAGGATCAGCGGTTGTCTGCCCGCCAGGGCCCCAACCAACTGATGGAGGAAATCCCTTCCCCCTATACGTCCCTTTGAAGGATAATCATACATCCAGGAAAGCCTTAAAGCCACTCCGTCCTTAAGATACGTCAGCACAGCTTCCTCTGCCCGCAGCTTATCCCTTCCATACACAGTATCAGGTCTTCTCTCACTGCCCTCCCTATGGGGTTCGGTGCCGTGGGTTGCTCCGTAGATTTGATCCGAACTCATAAATATCATTTTACTTCCTGTATCTCTACAGGCCTTGGCCATATTGAAGGTTCCCTTTACATTGATTTTATGGGACATCTCTGGTTCCCGTTCACAAACTGCTGTGTCGGAAATGCCCGCACAGTGAAAAACCACATCAGGACGCACCCCCTGCATAAACGCCGATACAATCAGAGAGTCTTCAATATCCAGTTCTCTATGTCCCACAGCTACACATTCATAGCCTTCCCTATTCCTAAAATATTCTGAAAGCCTGGACCCTAAAAAACCTCCGGCGCCTGTAATCAATAAACGCTTACTCATACTGCCGCTTGTACCTTTCCTTAAATATGCTATTATTATAGCCTACAAACCGTATATATGCTTTGCGATTTTCTTAATTTTTCTATCAACATGCAGAAAATGCAGGCCCTTTCATCCGACCTGCATCTTTTCTCAAGCTTTCTTATTTGAAAATTCCCTTCTTCTTCGGCTTTTCCTCCTCAGAAGTCTGGACTCCATTCATGGCATCGTCAAACCGTCTCAGAGCCTCCTTCTGAGCCTGGGTCATGCGCTCCGGAACCTGCACTACTAAAGTTACATAGTGGTCGCCTCTTATGCTGCGGTTACGCAGAGAGGGCACCCCCTTACCCTTTAAGCGCACCTTTGTATCAGTCTGGGTGCCTGGCTTCACCTCATATTCCACATCTCCGTCTACTGTTTTGATGCGGATAGCTCCGCCCAAGGCCGCTCTTGCAAAGGTGATAGGCACAGTAGAATAGATGCTGGTATCCTGGCGCTTGAAAATGGGGTGATTGGAAACTACCGCCTCCACTAACAAATCGCCCCGCTCTCCTCCGTTCACTCCCGGCTCCCCGCCGCCTGCCAGACGGACGCACTGTCCATTGTCAATGCCTGCCGGAATGGAAACTTTAAATTTCTTGCGGACTGTCTTATAGCCTGTTCCATAACAGTCAGGGCATTTATCCTTAATAACCTTTCCTGCTCCATTACAATCTGGGCAGGTCTGGACATTCTGCACCTGTCCAAAGAAGGACTGCTGGGTGTACATGATTTTCCCTTTTCCATTACACTTGGGACAGGTCTGTGGAGAAGTCCCCGCCCTGGCTCCTGTACCGCTGCAGCTGGAGCAGGTTTCCTTAAAGTTAATCTCAATCTCCTTCTCGCAGCCGAATACGGCTTCCTCAAAGCTTATACGTATGGAGGTTTTTATGTTCGCTCCCTTCATAGGCCCGCTTCTGGCTCTGGAGGATCTTCCGCCCCCAAAGATATCTCCGAAGATATCTCCGAAAATGTCCCCCATATCTCCGCCAAAGTCAAAGCCGCCAAAGCCGCCGAAGCCGCCTCCGCCGCCTCCGCCCTGCTCAAATGCAGCATGGCCGAACTGGTCGTACTGCTGGCGCTTCTGGGGATCGCTTAACACACTGTAGGCCTCGGAAGCCTCTTTAAATTTAGCCTCTGCTTCCTTATTGCCAGGATTGGCGTCAGGATGGTATTTTTTGGCCAGCTTTCTGTATGCTCTTTTTAAGGCATCATCGTCCGCATTTTTAGGAACGCCAAGCACTTCATAATAATCTCTTTTACTCTCTGCCATGTTGTTCTACCTCTTCTATCATTTCATTCAATCCACACTCTGAATTTGCACACTCACTCAGAATGACATAGTAGCTCAGCAGCTTTGTCCGATTATGTGGATCATATACCTTTTATCATCCGCCGTCTGTAGAAAATGACGGTTTTCACGCAAAATCCTTTATCAGTCACAAAGGGGTTAGGTGCCAAAAACCCCGGCTCCTAATCCCCATATCAAATCCGCGTAATTCTAAATTATACTTCCTTGAAGTCAGCGTCTACCACGTCATCATCAGAAGCTGCACCGCCTGCAGCGCCGCCCATGTCAGGGCCTGTGCCTGCAGCGCCCGCTGCCTGTGCCTGCTCATAAACCTTTGCGAAAAGCTTCTGAGCGCTGTTCATCAGCTTCTCCTTACCTGCCTTGATATCCTCCACCTGAGCATCCGTCATCTCCTCAACTGGAGCACGATTAATGGCTTCCTTTAAAGTCTTCAGGTCAGATTCTACCTCAGCCTTGTCGTTAGCGTCGAGCTTATCGCCAACCTCCTCCAGAGCCTTCTCAGTCTGGAATACCATGGAGTCCGCGTCATTTCTTGCATCGATTGCTTCCTTACGCTTCTTATCCTGTGCCTCGTACTCGGCGGCCTCTTTTACTGCCTTATCAATATCAGCATCGGACATGTTGGAGCCGGAAGTGATGGTGATATGCTGCTCCTTGCCTGTACCTAAATCCTTGGCAGATACATTAACAATACCGTTAGCATCAATATCAAAAGTAACCTCGATCTGGGGAACGCCTCGTCTTGCAGGAGGAATTCCGTCCAAACGGAACTGGCCTAACGTCTTGTTATCTCTTGCAAACTGACGCTCGCCCTGTACTACATGAATATCTACTGCCGTCTGATTATCAGCGGCCGTTGAGAAAATCTGGCTTTTTTTAGTAGGAATCGTGGTATTTCTCTCAATCAGTCTGGTAGCCACACCACCCATGGTCTCAATCGAAAGGGACAACGGAGTAACGTCCAGAAGAAGAATATCTCCTGCTCCGGCGTCGCCTGCCAGCTTGCCGCCCTGGATAGCTGCACCAATGGCAACACATTCGTCAGGGTTCAGAGACTTGCTCGGTTCCTTACCTGTAAGCTGCTTTACCTTCTCCTGAGCTGCGATCATACGGGTTGAGCCGCCTACCAGCAGAACCTTCCCAAGCTCGGCTGCCGTAATGCCCGCATCCTTAAGGGCGTTCTGCACCGGAACTGCAGTGCGCTCCACCAAATCATGGGTCAGCTCGTCAAATTTAGCTCTGGTCAGATTCATATCCAAATGCTTGGGGCCCTCTGCAGTTGCGGTGATAAAGGGCAGGTTTATATTGGTCGTGGTTGCAGTGGACAGCTCCTTTTTCGCTTTCTCGGCTGCTTCCTTTAATCTTTGAAGAGCCATCTTGTCAGCGGACAGGTCAACCCCTTCTGCCTTCTTAAACTCAGAAATCATCCAGTTAGTGATGGCGGCGTCGAAATCATCGCCCCCCAGACGGGTATCGCCGTTGGTGGAGAGAACTTCAATAACGCCGTCGCCGATCTCAATGATGGATACATCGAATGTACCGCCGCCCAGATCATATACCATGATCTTCTGCTCTTTTTCATTATCAAGGCCATAGGCCAATGCAGCAGCCGTAGGCTCGTTGATAATTCTCTTAACGTCCAGTCCCGCAATCTTGCCTGCATCCTTGGTAGCCTGACGCTGCGCGTCATTAAAGTAAGCGGGAACCGTAATAACCGCCTCCGTAACCGTCTCACCCAGGTAGCTCTCCGCGTCTGCCTTCAGCTTCTGAAGGATCATAGCAGAAATTTCCTGGGGAGTATATTTTTTATCGTCAATCGTCACCTTGTAATCTGTACCCATATGACGCTTGATGGAGGAAATAGTCTTATCTGCGTTGGTTACTGCCTGACGCTTTGCCGGCTCGCCGATAAGCCTCTCTCCTGTCTTAGTAAATGCCACCACGGACGGAGTTGTTCTCACACCCTCTGCGTTAGCAATAACAGTTGGCTTTCCGCCTTCCATTACGGCTACGCAGCTATTTGTTGTACCTAAGTCAATACCGATAATCTTGCTCATAGTTTTTCCTCCTGAAATGTTCTATAAAATTCAACTATTTGTCCTGCCTAAGCTGCCAAAGGGTTTTCCTAAGAAATTTGAAACAGCCTGGTTGCGTTAGGCAGGTTTATTCCGCTCAACTAAGCCTGGAAAAACCTCCCTAAGCTTCAGTAACAACCTTCGCTCTTACTCTTACGGGGACGGATCTCCTTAAAAGCTCAATGCCTCAGTTTGCGACTTTTACCATGCTATGTCTTACTACATTCTCTCTGTAGAGGTAGCCCTTTTGCAATTCCTCAGCTACAATATTTTCTCCCAAAGCCTCGTCCTCCACATGCATCACCGCATTGTGGAAATCCGGATTAAATTCCTGGCCTACAGCTTCGATTGCCTTTACGCCGGCTTCCTCCAGGGTTTTCTGGAACTGCTTATAAATCTTCTCCATGCCCTCCGCAATGGGGCTTCCCTTTTCCGCCTCCGGAACAGCTGCCAGTCCCCGCTCCAGATTATCAACCACAGGAAGGATCCGCTCGATGATATCCCTTGCGCCCATCTCATACATAGCTGACTTTTCCTTATCTGTCCGCTTGCGGAAATTCTCAAACTCTGCCATCTGGCGTTTTACCTGATCGGTAAGAGCTTCTATCCTCTCATCCCTAGGATCTTTCTTTTTCTTAAAGAAGCTCTTTTTCTCCTCTCTTCCTGGTTCCTCCTCTCCAGTTATGTCTGATCCCTCTGCTGCTTCCGATTCCTCTGCCGTATCTGCCTGCCGATCCTCAGCCGCCGCTTCTTCCAGCCCTTCTTCTCCAGCTTCTGCCTGTACCTCGCCGCTTTCTTCCTGGCACTCCTTTGCTGGAGCGCTTTCCTCCTCCATTAACTCCTGTTTCCTCTTATCTTCGCTCACAACTTCTCACCTTTCATCTTTTTTAAATGCCGTATCCAGCTGGCTCATCAAATTTCTCAAAGTACCCAGCACCTTCTCATAATCCATCCGCTTGGGGCCTATAATACCGATGGTCCCCCGAAGTCCCCCGCCCAGGTCATAATTGGCAGTAACCACGCTGCAATCCTTCATAGACTGCACTGGACTTTCATCGCCGATATAAACCTGAATACCCGACTCCTCCTCTGCACCGGCGTTGACCTCCGACACAAATTCCTGAAGAAGCTCCTTATGCTCTAGAGTACTGATCAGCTGGCTTGCTTTATCTCCCTCAGACAGTTCCGGATATTTGAAAATGTTCGTAGCGCCGCTGGTGTAAATCTGCAAATCCTCTTCCCCTGCCCGTATGGCTGTGGCTACCTCATTCAGTACCAGCTCCACGACCTGGCTGTGGATTCCAGCATCGCTTTTGAGTCTGCTGATAATATCCAGGTTTATCTCCTCTATAGTCAGCCCGTTTAAGCTGCTGTTCAGAAGAATATTCAGATTCAGAACCTGCTCATCCCTCAATTCCTCATTAATATCAATCATCGCGTTCCTGATGATATTTCCCTCTACCACCACTACTACCAAAAGCTTGGTTTTCTCCAGCTTGGACAGCTGGATGAACTTAATCTTTGTCTTATGGTAGCTGGGTCCGCTTATCATAGCTGCGTAATTCGTATTGGAAGCAAGAGCCTGAGCCATCTTTTTCAGGACCAGCTCCAGCTTATCAACCTTCTGGACCATCATCTCCTTAAACTCAGTTACTTCATTATCTTTTTCCTGCATAATCTGGTCTACATAAAACCGATACCCCTTATCGGAGGGAATCCGCCCTGCCGATGTGTGAGGCTGTAAAATATAACCCATCTCCTCCAGATCTGACATCTCATTGCGGATGGTGGCAGAACTGAGCTTCAGCTCCGAATACTTGGATATAGTTCTGGAACCTACCGGCTCTCCCGTCTCCAGATACGTTTTGATAATAGCCTTTAATATTGTAACCTTTCTGTCATCTAAACATGTATCTGACGACATCCGCCCGCCTCCTTACTTTTCAATTATTAGCACTCAATGCTCCAGAGTGCTAACATCTACATTTCATAATATATTCCTTCTGATTCGATTTGTCAATAGATAATTCCAAATTCTTTTCGTGAATTTCTATTAGCTCAATCCTAAGCGAATCAAAAAACCGGATCATCCGTACCTCTCTTCCTTCCACTTTACGATAGTTTTGAAATTTTTGTGCTTTCAAAGCTCAAAAATTACTTTTTTATAACCTTCTCGCCGGATATTTTATAGGTTTGTAACAAAACCTTAACCATTAGTTCTTGACAATTAACAATTTTGTAATATAATATAAACTGTCCAGAAGTCATATAAGACCACAACAACTGAAACAGATTGCGAGGTAATTGTATGCATCAAATGATAAGGAAGGTGTTTCTGATTGCTTCCATTACTGCGGTCAGCGCTATGAACCTATTTCCAGCCTTCGCTGAGGGGGCCGCAGGACAAGCGGTAACTGCCGTGGAAGCAGTGTCAGAAGAACAGCCTAAAGACGAACATTCAAAAGTCATCTTTTCTGATCAAAGCAATCCAGCTCCCGTCTCCCCTTCAGACAGCGGGTATGTCGATGCCGGGCCTGGAATTGAAAAAAAGGAACCTGAGCCGGAAAAGCCGAAGGAGATTTCTCTCGGCATCTTCAAAATAACCGGTTACTGCAACTGCGAACAATGTTCCGGAGGCCACAATCTTACGTACTCCGGCACTGTACCTGCTCCTAACCACACCGTTTCCGCTGATTTATCCAGATACCCTCTGGGCACTAAGCTAAAAGTAAACGGAACCGTATACACCGTTGAGGACAAAGGCTCCTCTGTAAACGGCAATATTCTTGATATTTTTTACAGCACACACGAGGAAGCGGTTGCCAAAGGCACCTATAACGCAGAAGTTTTTTTAGTACAGGAATAGCCAGATAGTTTGAAACTGCCGGAAGATCTTATCCGGCAGTTTTTTATACGCAAACAGGCTTCTGTGTGCATAATCCAATGTCTTGAAAACGGCATTT
>ERZ773217.40-NODE-40-length-106384-cov-8.611771_pt1 | contig 106384 bp, 99 predicted proteins | sample MGYA00580995_ERZ773217 | MGnify/ENA primary metagenome ERZ773217 (study PRJEB29015, sample SAMEA2737772) | human gut metagenome | biome: human gut; feature: human-associated habitat; material: faeces | place: China | collected 2012 ...
GGATAAGGCTATTGATCTGGTGGACGAGGCCTGCGCCATGATTAAGACGGAGATGGATACCATGCCGGCAGAGCTGGATGAAATGTCCAGAAAGCTGATGCAGATGGAGATTGAGGAGGCTGCTCTTAAGAAGGAAACGGATCGCTTAAGCCAGGAGCGTTTGGCAGATCTGCAAAAGGAGCTGGCAGAGCTTCGCGATAGCTTTGCGGCGCAGAAGGCCCAGTGGGAGAATGAGAAGGCCAGCATAGACCGACTCTCCACCCTGAGGGAAGAGATAGAGTCTGTTAACCGGGAGATTCAGGATGCGCAGCAGAAATATGATCTAAATAAAGCGGCAGAGCTCCAGTATGGCAGACTGCCTCAGCTCCAAAAAGAGCTGGAGGCGGAGGAGGAGCGGATTAAAAAGGAGGATTTGAGCCTGGTTCGAGAGAGTGTTACAGAGGAAGAAATCGCCAGGATTGTGTCAAAATGGACAGGAATTCCTGTGTCAAAGCTGACAGAGAGCGAGCGAAGCAAGACCCTGCATCTGGACGAAGTTCTTCACAGGCGTGTGATAGGGCAGGATGAAGGAGTGGAGAAGGTTACAGAGGCTATCATCCGCTCCAAGGCAGGCATTAAGGATCCTACAAAGCCCATCGGTTCCTTCCTGTTTTTGGGACCTACCGGCGTAGGCAAGACAGAGCTGGCAAAGTCTCTGGCAGAAGCACTGTTTGATGATGAGTCCAATATGGTTCGTATTGATATGAGCGAGTATATGGAGAAGCATTCAGTGGCACGCCTCATTGGCGCTCCTCCCGGATATATAGGGTACGACGAGGGCGGCCAGCTGACGGAAGCAGTCCGCCGCAAGCCATACAGCGTAGTGCTTTTTGACGAGGTGGAGAAAGCGCACCCAGATGTGTTTAATGTGCTTTTACAGGTTCTGGATGATGGTCGCATTACGGATTCTCAGGGCAGGACGGTAGATTTCAAAAACACCATCCTGATCCTTACCTCCAACATTGGCTCCCAGTATTTGCTGGAGGGCATCGACGAGGGGGGAAACATTAAGCCTGAGGCGGAGACGGCAGTTATGAAGGATCTGCAGCAGCATTTTAGGCCGGAGTTTTTAAACCGTCTGGATGAAACCATCCTTTTTAAGCCTTTGACCAGAGAAAATATTAGTAGCATTGTAGAGCTATGTATAGAAGATTTAAACAAGCGGCTGGCTGATAGGGAGCTGACCATTGAGCTAACTGGGGAGGCCAAGACCTTTATTACAGAGAGGGGATATGATCCGGTATACGGAGCCCGTCCTTTGAAACGTTATCTGCAAAAGCATGTGGAAACCCTGGCAGCCAAGCTGATTCTGGGCAATGGCGTGGGAGAAGGAAGCAGGATCGTAATCGATGTATCTGAGGACGATAGCCGGCTCATTGCATATACAGAATAGAATCAAAAGTGTATTCACGAAAATACGAACCAAAAGCACGGTTCCAGTAGCGATAAAAGCCACTGGGAACCGTGTTTTTTTGTTTCAGAGAGGCCGGCTTTTGTCCAATTTGCTATGGCATATCCAGGTTGCGGCAGATATTAACACATGGTTCCTGTACCCAAGAGGAGATAAAAGACGCTGTTTTTACGCAATAAATTTTGAGAATGAATGCAAACAGGGAGAAGGGCTTTTCAGGCACCTGAATCAGGAGAACATAAAAAGGAATCTTCGGACACTGGAAAAATGAGAGTAAACAGACTGGTAGATGGAAGGGCAGAGCCAAAGGAACATTTAAGTCGTCGGAAAATTTCTATATAAGAAGCTTAATTAAAACAACTCTTTCACCCTGATTAAAAAAACGGGAAAACGTCCTAATTTTATGTTGAAAACGTTACTTACAGATGATATAATCGTTTAAACTGAGAGTGGAAGAAAGCCGTTTCAGACAATTAAATATGATATAAAGGCAGGTAGAGATTATGAATACTCTTCCTAAGGATCCGGTTATTTTATTAAGCTACGTCAATACTCAGCTCCGTGACAATTATAGCTCCCTGGAAGAAATGTGCCGTGCGCTGGATATGGATAAATCCAGCATTATAGTTATCTTGTCCGGCATTGGTTACAAGTATGAGCCGGCTCAGAATCGTTTCTGTTAAATAAACTATATATATAGATATAAAAAGGCCGGCTTTGTCTGAACTATGTCAGATGAAGCCGGTTTTTCGTACAGAACATGGAACCGTCGGAGAGGAGATCGTATGCCAAGATACAGATATAAGGCGAAAACCATAGAAGGAAAGGCTGTAAGAGGAACTAAAGAGGCAGCGGAGCCCAGGTATCTTCTTGCGTGCTTGAAGGAGAAGGGACTTTATTGCTATGAATACCATATCGAGAATATGGAGCAGTCCTTTCGTCCGCCTGTCTTAAGAAGAAAGGCGCTTCCACCCTTCTGCAAACAGCTCTCTGCTATGCTGGGGGCAGGGGTTGCCCTTTCAAAGGCGTTGGAAGTGAGCCATGAAGCAACTGAGGATAAAGCTTTAAAAGAGATTCTTCTGTGTCTGATAGAGCACATTCATAAAGGTATGACGCTTTCAGAGGCAATGGAATGTATGGAAGGTGTATTTCCTAATCTGTTGGTATATATGGTAAGCACCGGTGAGTCCAGCGGCAGACTGGATGAAATTCTGGGAAGAATGGCAGAGTATTACAGAAGGGAGGAGGAGCTGCGCGGGAAGGTTCGCATAGCTATGATCTATCCTGTGATTTTGCTTGGTGTAACCATAGGGGCTGCCATTTTTATGCTGACCACTGTGCTGCCTCAGTTTGCGTCTATGCTTGAGGAACAGGAGCTTCCCCTTCTTACCCGTGTGATGATGGGAGTCAGCTTCAGCCTTCGCAGCCATGGTGCGCTTTATTGTCTGTTTCTGCTCATTCTTCTGGCCATGGTTATGGGAGCTCTTACAATGCCGTACATCCGGTTGAGAGCAGACAGGGCCCTTTTCCGCCTTCCCATTGTGGGAAACCTGTTAAGAACCATTGATACCTCCCGGTTTTCTTCTGCTTTTGCGGTTCTTTACGGAAGCGGCATTGGAATTTTGGAAGCCATTCATACCACAGGGAAGGTAATGGGAAATTCCTATGTAGAGCAGTGTTTGGAGGAGGCAGGGGAGAATTTGAAGAAGGGGGAGATGCTTTCACAGGCACTGAAGCGTCTGGATCTCTTTCACCCGGTTCTTATTTCCATGGTAGTGGCAGGAGAGGAGTCTGGCTCTTTGGAAGAGGTACTTGAAGATGCGGGAGGATACTATGAAGGGGAGGCGGCAAGAGCCATCGGACAGATGATCGCATTGCTGGAGCCAGTGATGATATTGGTTATGGCTCTGATTGTGGGAAGCATTGTTATGGCAATCATGATGCCTGTGTTTACTATGTACACATCTATGCTGTAAGGGGAAGTCTATGAGGCATTACATATATTTGGAAGAACACAGAATGGCATATGCAAGCGGAAAGCCACGGTTTGCAGGAGAAGGGGAGAAGGCTGCAGCTGTTTTGGCTAAATCCAGGCTCTGGGAGACAAGAGGCGCTTCTTTGGACAGCGACTTAAAAAAGCTGGCAGAATATTATGGACTGTCTGGAAAGAGAGTGACATTGGTGCTGGGACTGGAACTTTCCTTTTTGGGAGTGGTTCTTCCAAGAGGAAGCCGGTTTGTGGCGGAGCGGATGGCGCTGAATCAGCTGGATATAAAGGCTGGGAGTTTGCAGGAGGCTGCGGCTGCCATTGATATCCGGCACAGCAGAGTCAGAGATAAAGTTTATGCTTCCATGTTTTATATGGAAGGGAAAAGGCTTACAGAGTATAAAAATGCCGTAGCGGCAGCGGGTATGGCATGCAGCCATGTCCTTGCAGTTCCGGACTGTATGGCCCTTGCTGCTAAAGAGCTGTGGAAAGAGCGATCTCACCTCATAGTAGATGTGGGGGAGGATCAGCTGGGACTTTATCTTGTATCCAGAGGACATTGCCTGGCATTTACAACAACCCATTTAAAGGCTCCTCACTTTTTCCATGCAAAAGGGGAGGCGCTGCTGTACCAGGAGATTGCGGAACAGGCTGAGCAGCTATTTAAGCAGGCCTCTGAATATGACCCTAAAAATTCGGACTGCTTCAGACCAGAATGCACGGTGCTGCTTGGAAACTGCCTGCCCTTCCCGGATAAAGGAGCCGCCAGCCTGGAGCAGCTTCTTAGGCTTCCATGCTTTGCCCGGATTCTGGAGACAGGTGCAGGCAAAGATGGAGAGCTCTGGGGAGAGTCCGCCTTACCGCCGGGACTTCTGGCAGCCTGCATGACAGACTGTTTTTTGAGAAAACGAAAACCTGTGAAAGTGAAGGAAAGCAACAGGAGAAGCGAAGCCTCTGTAATGGGAGGAATCTGCGGAGTATTGTCTAAAGGCTGGATGGTATTTTTGCTTATAAATGCAGCTGCGGCATTGGGCGTTGGTATTTGGGCAAGGGCTGCGGATCGGGAGGCTAAGGAACAGCTAAAAGAGAGCAGGTCTGTTCTTATGGAGCCTGAATACAAAAAGAAATATCAGGAAGCGGCTGATATGGAAAAGGCCCTGGGGAGGCTGGCTGCCAGGCAAGAGGCCTGGAATGTGATAATGGAGGATACGGCAAGGGAGAATCTGCTGAGTATGGATGCTTTCCAGGCTTTTATCAGCTCCATGGAACCAGATATGGAGGTGGAATCCATTGCTTTTGAGGGCTCCAATGGAATCCTTTCCATAGTCATATCTATGAGCGACAGGGGGCAAATTCCGCTTTATGTGGAGCGGGTAAAGGAGACAGGTGTATTTCCATATGTAAGTCACAGCCTGTGGGAACAAAAAGAGGAGGATGGAATGCCGGAGAGGTTCTTAGTGGTGGTAAACGCTTCCCTTGCAGAGGGAGGGACGGATGAAGCTAACTAAAAGAGAACACTTGCTTTTGAGATTGCTCCTTCTTGTATTAATATGGGGCCTGGCTTTTCGCTTTTTATTTGCTCCAAGCTACGGCTCCCTGATCTATACCAGACAGATTCTGGAGGAAGTGAAGCAGGAAAAGGCAGAGAAGGATTTATATTTGGAGCGCTATCCAGACTTTGAAGCCCAGTGGAGGGAAGGGAAAAGCAGAGAAGGTCAGGAGAGCTTCTTTTACCAGGACATAGAGGATGTATTCATAGACAGAAAGCTTCAGGCCATAGCAGAGAAAGCAGGGTTACAGATCCGGCGTATGAGCATTGAAGAGCCCAGCCCCATGGAGCGGCCAAAAGCAGAAGCAGAACACCTTACGGAGTTACCTCTGATGGAACGGAAGGTGACTATGGAGGTAGAGAGTCAGGATGAGAGAGGTATGATGGAGTTTGCAGATGGGATGCATCAGGAGGGCAGAAGCCTTGTAATCAGCTATATGGACATAAAGAGAGAGTCTAAGACAGCTACGGTCAGCCAGGCGGGACAGGCCGGTATGAAAGGAATTGTGGAGGTCAAGTTTTATTATGAGAAAACCAAATAGGAAACGGGGCGGCTTTACGCTGATTGAAGTAATTGCTGCAACGGTTCTGCTGGTGATAACGGCTTCGGGCTTCATGGCAATGACAGCGACTAATGTAAAGCTCTTAGTGAAGGAAAACCGAATGGAACGCTCTAATTATGAGCTCAGCTCTCGGGCCTGCTCTGGACAGGGAGAGCCTGCGGGAGAGACATTGACGGTGATATTTAACACAGATGATGGCAGAAGCAAAGACGTGGAAGAGATATTTGAAAAATACAGTGTCAGCGAAGCATGGGGGGATATGGAAAACTCTATGGACTTTTACAGGCACGGACTGAGGTGAGTATATTGAGGAACAGAAAAAAGCTTGGAACTGCGGGCGGCTTTACTCTGCTGGAGACATTGCTGGCTTTATCCATTGCAGCTATGGCAGCCGTATTTTTTGGAAGTTTTCTGATTCCTCAGATGGAGCTTTACTATAATTATGACCGAAGATCTCAGGCTAAGGCTATGTGCGGTGAGGCCTATCTGAAGATGGAGGAAATTCTGCGGTATGGCTATATGTACGCTTACAATCCGTCAAAACCGGAGGAGCTGCTATATTTTACACGGGAGGAGGGACCAGCAGTCCATAAGGAGAGGAAGGATAAATGGAAGGAGCTTCCTGCCTGCGCTTCCTGGCCCAGCCTATCTGCTGAGGATCTGGATATTAGATCCTTTGGAGGGATGAGCCTTGAGCTGGATTTTGGCGGAACCACAGCGCGGGAGGTGAAGGTGAGGATAGAGGCGGTAAGAGATGATGTGGTTATATACGAGGAGGAGGCCACCATTGGATCGCTTTACGGGTATGATATGTCGAAAGGGAGTATTTCATGAAGCTGGAGGGAGGGAGAAAGAGAGGGGGACTTGGCTCCCGCGGAAGCAGTATGGTATATGTAATGTTTCTGGTGGCCCTGCTGTCCATATTTTCCTGCGGCTATATGGCTGCTTCCAGCTATAATATGAAGGCGGCTATCGCTTCCAACCATTATATGGAAGCCCAGCTTACGGCTAAAACCATTCACACCTCATTCTGCGAGGCTGTAAGCAGCGGTCATTCTCCGGCTATGAATTATCTGTGGGAGCTGTTTGAGGAAGACATGGAGCGGGTTCGTCAGGAATATGATGAGATAATGGAGGAGGAAGCGGCTGAGGAGGATGGACTGGAGACGGAGAGGGCCGCAGAGAAGGATGAAGAGAAAGATAGGGAGCCGGAGGATGAAGACTCCTTTGAGCGATATCTGAGACAAGCCCTGGGGCACAAGGAATATGCAATCCGCGGCGCTTCCTCTGGCGAGGATGAGAACGCCCCGAAGCTGGAAATTATATTAAAGACAAAGCCTTTAGAGGAGACGGCCTATGTCCATACTAAGGTCACATGCAACGGCTACCACTTCTCTATGAAAGCGGATATTGTATTTGATAACAGCGATGGGGCGGTGATTGCTCCGGTAAGAAGCAGAAGCCGGGCTTTTTGGAAGGCTGGAAAGGTGTATCTGGAGGGTAATGGAGTTTACCGCTATTATGAGGATGAGGATTCTCGGAGCCAGTGATTGGAGGAGAAAGACAATGCCTGGTAAAATACCAATCGAGGAATTGCTAATTGATTATGGATATCTGACCAGAAGCCAGCTGGAGCGGGCACTGCAAGTTGCCAGGAACAGTGAGGCGGGGGTGGAGGAGACTCTGCTGTATCTGGGATATGTGACAGAAGCTGCCCTGTTGGAATGTTCAGGCATTCGTGAACATATTCCGGTAATCGGGCTGGATGGATACAGGATAGATGAAAAAGCGGCTGCCATGCTCCCGGCAGCCTTTGCCAGGATGAACCGGATTATACCCATAGACCTTGAGGATGATAGACTGGTAGTGGCATCTCCCTATCCTTTCCATCCAGATGTGATGGACGAGACAGCCACTATTTCAGGTATGGAGGTGAAACCGGTACTGGCTCTCAAACTGGAGGTGGATCGTGCCATAGAGAAAGCATACGGAAGAGATGGAGAGCTGCAAGGGGACAAAGGCTCAGGATATGCTTTCGGCTATATAACGGATAACCAGGGTGAGAAAGCCTTTAGGGAGCGGGTGGAGAGCACACCTGTAGTGCGGCTGGTAAATTCCGTCATTGAGGATGCCTATGTTAAAAATGCAAGTGATATCCATGTGGAGCCGGGAAAGAACCAGCTGCTTATCCGTGTTAGGATTAACGGCGATCTGATTCTTCACAGCACCCTGGCCATGGAGGTTCATAAGCCGATGGTTACAAGACTGAAGCTTATGTCTGGTATGGATATTGCAGAAAAGAGACTGCCCCAGGACGGAAAATACCGCTATGAGAGGGGAGCTGTCTCCACAGATTTGCGGATTTCAACCCTTCCCTCTATTTTTGGAGAGAAGGTGGTGATTCGTCTTCTGGGAAATGATCGTGATAATTTTCTGATGGACATCCGGCGTTTGGGGATGGAAGAGGATCAGCGGGAGGTATTTGAGAAGATTCTGAGGGCTCCTCATGGTATGGTGCTGGTGACAGGACCTACAGGCAGTGGAAAGACGACCACCCTGTATGCAATGCTAAGCCGCATTGTGAAAAAGAAGGTCAATGTAGTAACGGTGGAGGACCCTGTAGAGAAGATAATAGAGGGGATGACTCAGGTTCAGATCAATCCTAAGTCAGGCCTGACCTTTGCCGCTGCCCTTCGTTCCATACTCCGCCAGGACCCGGATGTTATTATGGTGGGAGAAATGCGTGATGAAGAAACCGTTTCTATAGGTGTAAGAGCCGCTATTACAGGTCATCAGGTGCTGTCAACGCTTCATACCAGTGATTGTGCCTCCACCATCAGCCGGTTAAGAAATATGAGAGTACCCTCCTACATAGCCGCGGCTTCTCTTTCCGGTATTATAGCACAGCGCCTGATAAAGGTATTGTGTCCAGCCTGCCGTATGTCCTATATACCGGATGGAAAGGAGAGGGCGCTTTTGACGTACCTGGATGTCCAGGAGGTAGAGCGGCTTTGGAAGCCGGTGGGCTGTCCAGCCTGTAACCACACAGGATACAGCGGGAGGAAGGCGGTCTATGAGATAATGGCTATGGATGATACTCTAAAAAATATGATACTGGATAATACGCCTCCCTATGAGATACGGAGCCGCCAGAAAAGGAGAGGCTTTCAATCTCTAAGAGATTTTGCTCTTATGAGGGCAGTTAGGGGAGAGACCAGTTTGGAAGAAGCTGAAAAAATTATTTATTCGGTAGAGTAAGGATATAAATACAACAGAAATGAGGAAGCATAATATGAGAGCACTGGTGACAAGGAAGAAGAAAAACGCCATAGAAGGCTTTACTCTGGTAGAGCTAATTTGCGTCATAGCCATTATGGGAATTTTGACTGCCATCGCAGTTCCATCCTATCAAGGGATACAGGACAAATCTGCCCGGCAGGTAGCAATTTCCAATGCCAGATCCAATTATACACTGGGCAGGGCTCAGCAGGAAATGCTGGAGGCAGGCGTGATCAAGAAATCGGAGACCAAGGATTATAATTATGATGCTAAGCAAGACTGCGCCCACTGGGAAGGAAAGGTAAAGGGCAAGATCTATCGGGCGATTTACCCCGGCAAAAGTGGGGAAGGAGAGATTGAGACTGGCGAATGATGACAAGCCATGGTAAAATAGGCTGTAGGCAGACGGAGTGATCCAAATGAAGAGATGTAAAGGCAGGGATTGGAGAAGAGGCGGTTTTACTATGATAGAGCTGGTGTCGGTGATCGCTATCCTTTCCATCCTGATGGCAGTTGCTGTTCCCCAGATGATAAGCTATACATGGGCCGCCCAAAGGGTATCGGCAACGACGGAAGCACAGGTCGTGGCGGACGCGGTGCAGCGGTACTTTTATGATAAGAAAGAGGAGGGCTCCCTTGGCCCGAAAACGGTGTGGAAGCTGATGAACTTGGATATAAATGGAGCTGATAATCTGATTAAGGATTACATTGCCGGAGGACACCAGGAAGCAAGAATCGTGTCGGTCAGCACAGATATTACCAGCGGTCAGTTAAAGAGCCTTGTATATGAGACAAAATACTGCAGAGTTAGTATTACAATCGACGAGGATGGGAACAGAACACTGACGGATGAGATAATAAACTAGAGGAGCCGGAAGGCCGGTGAGAGAGGACGATGTATGGAGTTAATCTGGAATGGGATACTAACCACATGGGAATGGCTGATGGAGCATCTGCTTTATATTAATCTGCTGCTGTCAGTGGTGATTATATTCTTTCAGCGAAGAGACCCAAAAACGGTATGGACCTGGCTGCTGGCCTTAAACTTTATTCCCATGTTTGGAATCCTGTTTTACCTGCTGTTTGGCCAGGATTTAAAAAAGAGCCGTATGTTCCGTGTAAAGGAGGTGGGAGACCGCCTGCAGCTGCCGGTAAAGAGCCAGGAGGAGATGATTCGTTCCGCTGAAATGCCTGAGGAGCAGATGGATCCCTTATTCAGAGATTTTAAAAGTCTGATTCTTTATAATCTGGAAACCTCCGGCTCCGTTCTCACAGTCAACAACAGGGTTCAGGTATTTACAGACGGCAAAGCCAAATTTGAGGCTCTAAGGCAGGAGCTTCAGAAGGCCAGAGAGTTCATCCATATCCAATACTATATTATTAAAAATGACGAGCTTTTTGATTCCATTGTTCCTATTCTTTTGGAAAAGGTTAAGGAGGGGGTGGAGGTCAGGATTCTCTATGACGGAATGGGAGGCAGATTTATGCCGGCTAGGCGGTGGGAGCAAATGCGGGCTGCCGGCATCAAGGTGGGAGTATTCTTTCCTCCCATTCTGGGCTGGCTAAACCTTCGTGTAAACTACCGCAATCACAGAAAGATCGTGGTGATAGACGGCTGTGTAGGCTTTGTAGGCGGCTTTAATATTGGCAGGGAGTATATTTCCAAGGAGCCCAAATTCGGCTACTGGAGAGATACTCACTTAAAAATACTGGGGGAAGCGGCCATTAGTCTTCAGCTTCGGTTTGCCCTGGACTGGAACTATGCCACAGGGGAGAATCTGTTTAAGGATATGCAGTACTTTGGCGGGGAAGGGGAGCCTACCAAACAGCAGCCGGCTAAGGGGGCCTCTCCTGTAGGGACGGGACTGAAAGGGGCCAGCGAGCTGGTGAGCATGCAAATTATAACCAGCGGTCCTGATACCAGGGAACCACATATCAGAAACAATTATTTAGAGCTGTTCCACAAGGCAAAGCATAATATTTATATTCAGACGCCCTATTTTATCCCGGATGACGCCATTTTATCCGCTCTGAAGATAGCGGCTCTCTCAGGTGTGGATGTGCGGTTGATGATTCCCTGTAAACCGGATCATCCCTTTGTATATTGGGCTACTTGTTCCTATGCGGGGGAGCTTTTGGATTACGGAGCCAGAGTTTACATCTATGAAAACGGTTTTCTCCATTCTAAGGGAATCATGGTGGATGGAATGGTTAGCTGCTACGGTACAGCCAATATGGACATACGAAGCTTTGAACTAAACTTCGAGGTCAATGCTACAATTTATGATGAGGATGTGACGGGAGAGCTGGAGGAGGCATTTATTAACGATCTTCCCCATTGCAGGGAACTGACAAGGGAAGATTATAAGAAACGGAATCTATGGATGCGAGTGAGGGAGCAGTCCAGCCGCCTTTTATCTCCGCTTCTGTAAAATGACCCGGCCTGCCCGAGGCGCTTGGCAGGCAAGGCACAAGCCGAGAGCTTGGGCCTTGTCCGGGTATTTTACGGAAAGTTCTGGAAATGCTTTCACGAGAGAATAAAAAAGCGGCGGCGGCGCTTATACTAAGGGTTATGAGAGCGCAAACACATGAAACTAATTATCGAAACAGCATCAATGAGCTTGTGATTCATTTCTTTCGCTGCGGCATTGCGGGGTGGTGTCTGGAGGTTATGTTTACCTCGGTAGATTCCATCATGGCAGGAGACTGGAGACTGATGGGAAGAACCTCGCTGCTTATGTTCCCTATTTATGGAATGGGTGCATTTCTTCTGCCCGTGAGCCAGCGGATCGATGGATGGCTTACCGGGCTTCCAGGTATTCCTGAAGGTCCGGGAGGAAGAAGGGGAGCTTTAAGCCGGATGATCCGCCATGGCCTTATTTATATGGTTCTGATATTTATTGCGGAGTATATTACCGGTATGTGGCTTACCAGTATTGGTATCTGTCCATGGGATTATTCGGAATGTCCGGATAATGTAGGAGGCGTTATACGCCTTAAATTTGCACCCCTGTGGTTTGGAACGGGCCTTTTATTTGAATATTTAACAAAAAAAAGGAGCGGGCTTTGAGTACAAAACCTGGATGAAAGGTATTGTATTTGCGCCGCTCTTTCATTATAATGAAGGATAACGGAGGACTCCTGGGAGGCGAGGGCTTATAGTATGCCAGAGCAGGCTGGGAGAATGGATGTTTAAATGAACATTTTAAAGGAGACAGGACATGATACGGATTACTTTCGTGGCTCTGACAGTAGTGCTTTTCCTTATTTTTAGCATACCGGCGCTGGGGGTGTTTAAGCTAAAAGAAAAAAAGGACGCTGAAGGCGTTCAGAAAAGAAGCCTGCGGCTGGTTCAGTGGGTATTCCGGCTGATACTTAGATTAGCAGGTGTTACATACGAAGTTCAGGGGCTGGAGCATATACCGTCTGACCGGGCTGTCCTTTATGTGGGGAATCACAGAAGCTATTTTGATATATTGGTGGGCTATGTGACAGTGCCTGGGCTTACAGGCTTTGTGGCAAAGAAGGAAATGCTCAAAATTCCGCTTCTCAGAGACTGGATGCGGCGGGTTAATTGCCTGTTTTTGGACAGAGTGGATATTAAGGAGGGCCTTAAGACCATTTTGGAAGGGATTGAAAAGGTCAGAAGCGGCATTTCAATCTGGATATTTCCTGAGGGTACCCGCAATGAAAGCCAGGATGTAACAGAGCTTCTCACCTTTCATGAGGGAAGCCTGAAAATTGCGGAGAAAAGCGGCTGCCCGGTTATCCCGGTAGCGATTACAGGGACAGCGGAGATTTTTGAGCGGCAGTTTCCTCTGGTGAAGCCCAGCCATGTAGTTATTCGGTACGGCGAGCCAATTATGTTAAAGGAGCTTTCGCTGGAACAGAGAAAGTTCCCTGGCGCTTATACCAGGGAGGTGATTGCTGGCATGCTTGGACAAATGCGGGAGGAGCAGCATTTATAAGGGCTTGGCGCAGCGGGAATAATCGTACAGGATGGAGCAGACATAAGGAATGAAGAAGTTGGATTTACAGGAAATCAGAAATAAGCTGGACGAAATTGACGCCCGGCTGGTGCAGCTGTTCGAGGAAAGAATGGTTCTGTGCAGGGATGTGGCTGAGTTTAAGATCTCCACAGGAAAACCGGTTTATGATGGAGAGCGGGAGAAGCAGAAGCTGGAGGCAGTGAGGACGCAAGCCCACGGGGCCTTTAACAGTCAGGGAGTCTATGAGCTTTTTACCCAGCTTATGATCATGAGCCGCAGGTATCAGTACCGGCTTCTTGGGGAGCATGGGATGTGTTTGGATATGGGTTTTACCATGGTGGAGAGCCTAAAGCGGGATGGAGTGAAAATCGTGTATCAGGGAGCGGAGGGAGCCTACAGCCACTGCGCGGCCCTGCAGTATTTTGGAGAGACGGCGGATGTATACAATGTTTCCCTGTTCGAGGACGCTCTTATTGAGGTTGAGAAGGGACGGGCTGACTATGCGGTTCTTCCGATTGAAAATTCCTCTGCGGGAGCTGTCAGCGATAATTATGATAACCTGGTAAAACATAACCTGTATATTGTAGCTGAGACGCAGGTGGCAGTGAATCATTGTCTTTTGGGACTGCCTGGAGCCAGGCTTTCGGACATCCGGCAGGTTTGCTCTCATCCCCAGGCGCTGATGCAAAGCTCGGAATATCTGAACAGTCACAGAGAGTGGAGGCAGATTAGCTCGGTCAATACGGCAGTGGCCGCAAAGGAGATTTTGGAGGAGAGGGATAGATCCCATGCGGCAGTGGCCAGTGAGATTTCCGCAAAGCTTTACGGCCTTCAGGTACTTAAGAGGGGGATTAACCATAACAAGGACAATGTAACCAGGTTCATTATCCTGGCCAGAGATCCTGTGTACCGGAAGGATGCAGGTAAGGTGAGCATCTGCTTTGAAGGCTTACATAAAAGTGGTTCCCTCTACAATATGCTGGGAAATTTCATTTATAATGATGTAAATATGGTGATGATTGAGTCCAGGCCTATTGAGGGCCGCAGCTGGGAATACCGGTTTTTTGTGGATGTGGAGGGTTCCTTAAGGGATGAAGCGATCCAGAATGCATTGACGGGAATTTCAGAGGAGGCAGTGAGCATGCGGATTCTGGGAAATTACTAGGAGGCAGAAAGAAATGGATATAAGCGAACTTATTATCTATAGAAATTTGGAGCACCAGGATCTGTTTGAGGAGCTGGCCTGTCTTTTGGGCTATGCCCGTATGGAGCGGGAGGCAAATCCCTTCTTCTGTGGCGGAAGACTTACGGAGCTGGCTGTTCAGTATGGCTTTGAGGGAAATCTGTGGCACTGCTTTCTGTCCTTTTGTCTGGCAAACCATGAAAACGCCTATACAACCACCTGTGAGCTTATGGGGGCGGCACACGGCTCCCTAGACGAGCTTGCGAAGGAGGATTACAAAATATTCAAGGCTTTGTTTGACGCGGATATAACAAAGCTGCAGCCTGAGGGGCTTTGGAGGACTCTGGCAGATTTCAGGCCTGCAAAGACAGACAGTCAGGTATTTAATAAACGGATCAGGGACCGTATTGTGAATCTGGCTGTGCAGCTTAAGCAGGCCGCAGATGTGGAGGAATTCCAGAGATACATGGTGGAGTTTTACAAGGAGTTTGGGGTAGGTAAATTTGGCCTTAATAAGGCATTTCGCATCGTGGAGAGGGAGCAGGGACAGAAGGTTGTCATTGAACCAGTTGCCAATGTGGAGCACGTATACTTTAAGGACATAGTAGGCTATGAGCTTCAGAAGCAGAAGCTTATAGAGAATACGGAGAGCTTTTTGGCCGGAAGGGAGGCCAATAATGTTCTTTTGTTTGGAGATGCGGGAACAGGTAAGTCCTCCAGCGTAAAGGCGGCGCTCAATGAATATTATGGAAGAGGGCTGCGTATCATTGAGGTGTATAAGCACCAGTTCAGAGCCTTAAGCTATGTACTGGAGCAGATTAAGGATCGGAATTATAAGTTCATTATCTATATGGATGATTTGTCCTTTGAGGACTATGAGCTGGAATACAAATATCTGAAGGCGATTCTGGAGGGAGGCTTAGGCAGGCGGCCGGACAATGTCCTGATATACGCAACCTCCAACCGGAGACACTTGATTCGGGAAAGGTTCAGTGACAAGAGACAGCTGGAGGATGAGCTTCATAACAATGATACAGTACAGGAGAAGCTTTCCCTGGCTTCTAGGTTCGGAGTGAGGATCTATTTTGGCTCTCCCGATAAGCATCAGTTTGAACAGATTGTGAAGGCGCTGGCTAAGAGGTATAAGCTGGATATGAGGGAGGAGGAGCTGCTTGCAGAAGCTAACAAGTGGGAGTTGAGCCACGGAGGCCTGTCAGGGAGGACGGCAGCCCAGTTTATCACCCGGCTGCGTGGCAGAGGGTAAGGGACTTGCCTATATTTTACGGTAAATTTACAAAGCACGTAAGCTCCTGGAAGACAGGAGCTAAGTGCTCATAAGGAACCATTCCACTAAGCGCGTGAAAGACCTTGCTAAGTGGAAGTGGTATCTATCGCACGTAAGCTCCTGGAAGACAGGAGCTAAGTGCTCATAAGGAGGAGAAGCAGTGGCGGTTCGGATATTTGCGGCGATTGATGTGGGTTCCTTTGAGCTGGAGCTGGGAATATATGAGATATCATATAAAACCGGTATCCGGTGCGTGGATCATATCCGCCATGTGATTGCCCTTGGAAAGGACACCTACAGCCTGGGTAAAATCAGCTTTGGTTTGGTAGAGGAAATGTGCCGGGTGCTGGGGGAATTTGTCCAGATTATAAAAGCCTACCGTGTAAAGGATTACAGGGCCTATGCAACCAGCGCCATAAGGGAGGCTCAGAATAAGCAGATTATTCTGGAGCAGATACGGGTCAGAACCGGGATTAAGGTGCGTATCATCAGCAACTCGGAGCAGCGGTTTATAAGCTATAAGGCCATAGCAGCCAAGGCAGCTGAGTTTAACAAAATTATCCAGAAGGGAACGGCTATCATTGATGTGGGCTTTGGAAGCGCTCAGCTGTCTCTTTTTGATAAGGACGCTCTGGTTTCAACTCAGAACCTGCCTCTGGGAACGCTGCGTATTCGCGGCCTTCTGTCTAAGATCCCGGCAACCGTGAGGGATCGCAGGGAACAGATTGAGGAGATTGTGGATAAGGAGCTTTTTACCTTTCGGAAGATGTATCTGAAGGAGCGGGAGATCAGCCATCTTATTGGTATTGGGGAGAATATTCTCTACATGACCCGTCGGATGGATATGGCTGCCTTGGGGGACAAAATAGACGCAGCTACTATGGGACGGTTCTACGACCGCCTCTGCCAGATGACCACCGATCAGATAGAGGAACGCTTCGGCGTCAACAGCGAATATGGGTCTCTTCTTCTTCCTGGCGCGGTGGTCTACAAGCGGATTCTGGAGCTGACCGGCGCAGAGATGTTTTGGATTCCCGGAATCCGGCTTTGCGACGGCATTGCAGCTGAATACGGGAATGACAACAAGCTGGTGAAATTCTCCCACAATTTTGAAAATGACATTCTGGCTGCGTCCAGGAATATGGCTAAGAGGTACAAATGTCATACCAGCCACACCCAGGTGCTGGAACAATATGCTTTAAATATGTTTGACAGCATGCGCAAATACCACGGCCTTGGCTCCAGAGAGCGGCTGATGCTTCAGATTGCAGTGCTCCTCCATGCCTGCGGTAAATTTATCAGCATTAAAAATTCCAATGAGTGCTCTTACAATATCATCATGTCAACAGAGATTATAGGCTTAAGCCATCTGGAGCGTGAAGTGATTGCCAATGTAGTTCGCTATAACATCAGGGATTTTGATTACGACAAGGTGCAGCTGGAAACCCAGATTCATCTGTATCACGATTCCGGCCTAAGCCGCAGCTCCATTACCATTTTGATTGCAAAGCTTACAGCTATCCTCCGCCTGGCAAACTCCATGGACAGAAGCCATAGGGGAAAGCTGGCGGACAGCAGGATGGCAGTGAGGGACAAGGAGCTGATAATTACCACCGGCTATCAGGGCGATATGGCGTTAGAGGCTGCGTCTTTTGAGCAGAAGGCAGATTTCTTTGAGGAAATATTCGGAGTAAGGCCTGTACTAAGGCAGAAAAGGAAGGTGTAATCATGGCAGAAACGATTGGGAAAAGCCAGGCTGTGAAGGCAAAGACAGCCAAAGGGAGGGATGCCAAGGAGCCTTGGGCTTCTGCGGATTTTGCCGCGAAGCCTTCGAATTATGTAAATCGGGAGCTAAGCTGGCTGGAGTTCAATTACAGGGTGCTCAGCGAGGCCAGAGATAAGAGCCTCCAGCTATTTGAACGTCTGAAATTTTTAAGCATTACAGCCTCCAACCTGGATGAATTTTATATGGTACGTGTGGCTTCCTTAAAGGATATGGTTCACGCCAAATACACAAAGCCTGACATTGCCGGGCTCACACCTCAGGAGCAGCTGGATAAAATCAGCCAGCGAACCCACCAGCTGGTGGAAATGCAGTATTCTACCTACAACCGATCCCTGATTCCTGCCCTGAAGAACAATGGTCTTCGAGTGATTATGGCCCATGAGGAGCTGACGAAAGAGGAAGCGGAATTTGTGGATGAGTATTTCAGAAAGAATGTGTATCCGGTGCTTACTCCCATGGCCTTCGACTCTTCCAGGCCCTTCCCCTTAATCCGAAATAAAACCTTGAATATTGCGGCCCTGCTTCAAAAGAAAGATGGGAAAGATAAAGAGCTGGAGTTTGCTATGGTTCAGGTGCCTTCTGTTATTCCCAGAATTGTGGAGCTGCCGCGGGAGGTGGATAAGGACGGGAAGGAGCAGCGTGGAATGTTGCTTCTGGAGGAAATAATCGAGCGAAACATGCCGTCGCTGTTTTTGAACTACGACGTGATTGCGGCTCATCCCTTCCGCATTATGAGAAACGCGGATCTTACCATTGACGAGGAGGAGGCGGTGGATCTTTTGGAGGAGATTAAAAAGCAGCTTAAGAAGCGTCAGTGGGGCGAGGCCATCCGTCTGGAAATTGAGGATAATGTGGATAAGCGTCTTTTAAAAATCCTTAAAAGAGAGCTTTCCATAAGCAGTCAGGATATATTTGAGATCAATGGACCCCTGGATTTGACCTTTCTTATGAAGCTGTATGGAATGGATGGATTTGAACATTTTAAGGCGCCGGGATACAGGCCCCAGCCTGTACCGGCCTTGATGAATGAGGATGACGTTTTTACGAATATACGAAAAGAAGATATTTTTCTTCATCATCCATATCAGACCTTTGATCCGGTGGTGGACTTTGTCCGCAGCGCGGCCAGAGATCCTGAGGTGCTGGCTATTAAGCAGACCCTTTACCGTGTCAGCGGTAATTCTCCGATTATCGCAGCCTTGGCAGAGGCGGCGGACAACGGCAAGCAGGTATCGGTTTTGGTGGAGCTAAAGGCCCGCTTTGATGAAGAGAATAACATTAACTGGGCTAAGATGCTAGAGAAGGCGGGCTGCCATGTAATCTATGGCCTGGTGGGACTTAAGACCCACAGCAAGATTACCCTGGTGGTGCGTATGGAGGACGACGGCATCCGGCGCTATGTCCATCTGGGGACAGGCAACTACAATGACTCTACAGCAAAGCTTTATACGGACTGCGGTATGTTCACCTGCGATCCTCAGATTGGAGAAGATGCAACGGCTGTGTTCAATATGCTTTCAGGCTATTCTGAGCCTTTGGGCTGGAATAAGCTGTCGGTGGCTCCTCTGTGGCTCAGAGGCCGGTTCCTCCGGATGATCCGAAGGGAGGCAGACCATGCAAGGGCAGGCAGAGCGGGCCACATTATGGCTAAGATGAATTCTCTTTGCGACAAGGAAATTATCACAGCCCTTTATGAAGCTTCCTGCGCAGGGGTGAGGATCGAGCTGATTATAAGGGGAATCTGCTGTCTGCGGGCCGGAGTGCCGGGCTTAAGCGAGAATATAGAAGTTCGTTCAATCGTAGGAAATTTCCTGGAGCACAGCCGGATTTTTTATTTTCTTAATGACGGCAGCCCTGAGGTATATATGGGAAGCGCAGACTGGATGCCGAGAAATCTGGATCGTAGGGTGGAGATTCTGTTCCCAGTAGAGGATGAGGGCTTAAAGAATAAGGTGATCCACATTTTGAAGGTAGAACTGGAGGATAATGTGAAGGCCCACATCCTGCAGCCAGACGGAACCTACGAGAAGGAAGATAAAAGGGGTAAGGTTCTGGTAAATTCCCAGGAGCAGTTCTGTAGGGAAGCTATAGAGATGGCAAATGCGTATACAGGGGAGGAGACTCCCTCCGGCTCCAGAGTATTTACTCCCATAGAGAGAAGCAATTAATACATGGCTGCCGGACAGCATAGCAGCAGAACACCCCCAGACATCACAGAGGCATTCTGGGGGTGTTCTGCTCCGCTTATTGGGCTGCAGAAAGCCGTGATTTTTGCTTTGCTTACGCTTTTATGGATCGGAATTTTAGATGCAGCATTGATCGAGAAGGGAGAAATTTACAGAAAAGGCAGAAGCCATGGGGATGTAACAGAAATTCCCACAATATTTCAAGAAAAAAATAAGGAAAACCTTGTTATCTTGTGTTAGAATAGGTATGAAGCCGGAGTTAGGACATGAACGGCCTGAGATGACATATAAGCAGCATAGGAGGAGGGGAATTGATGCCCGACATTAACATTCTGGTTGTAGATGATGAGAAAGAGATTGCCGATCTGATCGAGATTTATCTGGTCAGTGACGGTTATAAGGTGTTTAAGGCGGAGAATGCAGCTAAGGGTCTAGAAATTCTTGGAAAAGAAGAGATCCATCTGGTGCTTCTGGACATTATGATGCCTGGAATGAATGGTTTGGAGATGTGTAAGAAAATAAGGGAGAGCAACAACATCCCCATTATCATGCTCAGCGCCAAGTCTACGGATCTAGATAAAATATTAGGTCTGGGAACGGGAGCCGACGACTATGTGGTGAAGCCCTTTAATCCTCTGGAGCTGACTGCTAGAGTTAAGTCACAGCTTCGCCGCTACACCCAGCTAAACCCCAACAGCGCTTCCCACCAGACGGCTAACAATGAAATTACCATTAAGGGAATGGTTATCAATAAGGATAACCATAAGGTCATTGTGGATGAGGAAGAGATTAAGCTGACCCCCATTGAGTTCGATATCCTGTATCTTCTGGCCTCTAATCCAGGTAAGGTGTTTAGTACGGACGAGATATTCGAGAAGGTCTGGAATGAGAAGGTTTACGAAGCCAATAATACGGTTATGGTACATATCAGGCGTTTGCGGGGCAAGATGAAGGAAGACACCAGACAGAATAAAATCATTACAACGGTATGGGGAGTAGGATATAAAATTGAAAAGTGATATGAACAGGCGTTATCATACCAGGGTAATTACCAGTATCATCTACAGCGCTATTATCACCTGCCTGGTAGAGCTGTTTCTTGTGACCAATGTTTCCATGATCGCCAGATATCTGGAGGAGTCAGGGCGTATGGGACGTCTGGTACAGGCAGTTTTAGAGTACCATACAGCAGTGGTATTAACCTATGTTATTCTAGGACTGATCCTGTTTTCTGTTACCTTTATGATTTTGCAGGAGCCTTATATCCGGTATATCAGTCATATATCCGATGCGGTTCAGAGCATTTCCGAAGGGAAGCTGAATACATCCATTGATATTATTGGAGATGATGAATTTTCTAGTATGGCATCCAACCTAAATAAGATGGTAGAGGATATACGGGAGCTGATGGATAAGGAAAGAGAGGCCGAGCGGACGAAGAATGAGCTGATTACTAATGTGGCCCATGACCTGAGAACGCCTCTGACCTCTATAATCGGTTATCTGGAGCTGCTGGCTGGAAATACAAAGATAGAGCCTAAGCTGCAGCACAAATACATAGAAATCGCATATGGAAAGGCCAGGAGGCTGGAGAAGCTCATAGAGGATTTGTTTGGGTTTACGAAACTTAATTACGGAAGGATTTCCATGCATGTGACTCAGCTTGATATTGTAAAGCTATTAAGCCAGCTTTTGGAGGAAGCCTACCCTAGCTTTGTGGACAAGAATCTTTCCTATGATTTCCAGAGCAATGTGCCGGCAAAAATGATTACAGCAGACGGAAATCTGCTGGCAAGGCTGTTTGACAATCTGATTGGCAATGCCATTAAGTACGGTGCGGACGGCAAGCGGGTGGTGGTTAAGCTTCAGGGAGGAGAGGATGTGGTTACTGTATCTGTGACGAATTTTGGATATGTGATCCCTCCGGAGGAGCTACCTCTGATATTCAACAAGTTTTACCGGGTGGAGCAGTCCCGCTCTGCCCATACAGGAGGAACGGGCTTGGGACTTGCTATTGTAAAAGAGATTGTGGATATGCACGGAGGAGCCATTGATGTGGCCAGTGATTTAAACGGTACGGTGTTTACAGTAAAGCTTCAAGTGCATTTTGACGTTAATAAAGAGAATTTTGGCACTATCAGCTGATATGAACTGCAATCATATGAACGGAGAGGCAGATGAGGATGAGCAATCGAAGTATCGTTCCAATCAATAGGAAAAGGGTGCTGAAAGGCTCTCTTTTTGGTTTAGTGCTGGCGGGGGTGTTAAGCCTGCAGGCGCTGGGAGCAGAGAGGAGAGGTGTATCGGAGACAGAGGTAAGGGAGGAGTCTCCAATTACTCTGGATGTGGTATACGGTTATCAGAATATAGCCAAAAGCGGGCGTTTTCTGCCTCTGCGCATAGAGATTCAGAATCAAAGGGATCAGGCTTTTAAGGGCACCTTATGCGTATTGGCTATGGAGTCGGAGCTGAAAGGCTATTCTATGGAGCAGGAGTACGATATGTACCGCTATGAGTACCCTTTTAAGATGGAGGCCTCCGGCAGCTTGGTGAAGGCTCTGAGCATTTCTTTAGGAGCGAGAATGGATCAGATGTATGTACGGATTCTGGATGAGAGCGGCAAGGAGGTGACTCAGAAGAGGCTGAAGCTGAACCTGAATCTGGAGACTGCGGAGCTGTTTATCGGTGTTCTCAGCGATAATCCGGCTAAGCTTTTGTACCTGAACGGGGTGGGAATCAATTACAGCACGCTTCGTACCAGAACCATTGAAATGAATGCAGACAGCCTTCCGGATAGTGAGCTGGGACTGGATCAGCTGGATGTGCTGCTGATGACGGATTTTGACACAGGAAGGCTGTCAAAACAGCAGATTGAGGCTGTGTGGGAGTGGGTCCAGAAGGGCGGAACGCTTCTCATTGGAACGGGAGAAAGAGGGGAGGATGTTCTTCGGGGATTTGGAAGCCAGCTTCTGGAGGCTCCTCTACCCCAGCCTGACCGGTATGTGGTTAATATGGGGGTAGAGTATGCAGTGGATGGGCCGGAGGGAGCCTCCATTCCCCTTATCTGCACAGAAGTTCCCTTAAATGGAGCAACGGAGGTGCTTTCCAGCGATGAGCTGTCAGTGGTATCCTCGGTGCCTGTAGGCCAGGGAATGGTTGCGGTGTCCATCTATGATTTCGGAGATATCGAGAATTTTTGTCAGGATAATATATCCTATATAGACAACCTGCTTTTTAGCCTGTTGGGTGAGGAAGAGGTAAACTTTCTGGCCGGCTCCAAAGGAGGAAGCACCTCGGAGCAGTATTGGTCGGTGCAGAGCCTGATTAATACAGGAGATCTTAACAGGCTTCCTAAGGTGGGGCTCTATGTGGCGCTGGCTGTCTCCTATGTGGCGCTGGCCGGGCCGGGCCTTTACTTTTTCTTAAAGCAGAGGGGGCTGCGGCAGTATTATCAGCTGTCTGTAGCGGCCCTTTCCACCTGCTGTACAGGCATGGTAATTATAATGGGAATGGGCACTCGCTTTACAGGCCCCTTTTTTACCTATGCCGCAATTCGGGACGCAGACAGAGAGGAGATTACCGAGACTACCTTTATCAATATGCGGACGCCCAATAACAAGCCCTTCGCAGTTGAGCTGGATTCCTCCTATATGCTTTATCCGATTACGGGAAATCCCGTCTATGATATGAACCCTGTGCCCAAGTTCACAGGAGAGGAAAATCCGGCTATCACCATTCGGTATGAGGAGGAGAGCACCCGTATCAAGGCGGATGGGGTGGGAGCATTTAATCCCAAATTCTTTCAGTTGGAGAGAAATAAAAAAAATGAGGAGGGAGTAGGATTCACCGGGAGTATTAGCTGCTTTGACGGTCAGGTGAGCGGGAGTGTTACCAACCACTATAACCAGGAGGTGGAAAATGTGGCGGTCCTCCTTTACAACCAGATGATCCTGATTGACCATATGGGACCCGGAGAAACAGTCAAGCTGGACGGCAGGGAGGTTATATACGGAGTTTCCAATTTTAGCTATGCAATGGCAGAGCAGATAACCGGGATTTCCAAATACAAGAGAGATGGTGATATAGAGGATGCGGGGTATGTGGAGGCTTTGGAGCGTACAAACCTGCTGTCCTTCTACATGAGCAACTATCTGTCAGGATATCACTCCGAAGCCAGGATTGTAGCCTTTAGCAAGGAAAAAGATGAGACGGATTTTCTGAAAAAGGGCGGCTATGAAACCTATGGCTCCACACTTCTGACTTCCTCCGTGGATGTAAATTATGAAAAGAACGGGATGGTATACCGTTTTGCAATGCAGAAGAAGCCGAATGTACTGTCTGGAGAGTATTACCCACCTAACAATACCATGTATGGTCTGACTCCCGTTATACTGGAATACTATCTGGGAAATGATATAGAGATTAAGAAGCTGAATTTTTGTCAGCTAAGCCGCCAGATGGAGGATAGTATGCGGTATTACTATGTGGTGCCTTTTGACGGTAAAATTTATTTTTATAATTATAATTCAGGGAATTACGATTCCATGAATAAAGGCACTTTAGAGTATACGCAGGAGCAGCTGGAGCCATATCTCTCGCCAGGCAACACGCTTACTATAAAGTATGTCTATGACACCACAGGGGAATATAACTGGAATATTATGCTGCCCACACTGACTGTTACGGGAAGGAGCAAGTAATGCTGGAAATCAAGGGACTACATAAAATATACGGCAAATACCATGCATTAAGCGGCCTAGACATGAGGGTGGAGACAGGAGCTCTCTACGGCTTTGTGGGGCCTAATGGGGCTGGAAAGACGACTACCATTAAGATTATGGCCGGTCTGCTCAGAGCAGAGGAGGGCAGCATTGCTGTAGACGGAGTTGACGCTCTGGCAGACAGCAGAAGGCTCAGGGCTATGATAGGCTATGTGCCGGATTTTTTTGGAGTTTATGATAATCTGACCGTATCTGAATATATGGAGTTTTTTGCCTCTTGCTATCACCTGGACGGGCTGGTGGCAAGGAAACGGTATACAGCTCTTTTGGAGCAGGTAGGGTTGGAGGATAAGTTGGATTTCTATGTGGATGGCCTTTCCAGGGGAATGAAGCAAAGGCTTTGCCTTGCCAGAGCTTTAATACATGATCCGGAGGTTCTGATTTTGGATGAACCCACCTCTGGTCTGGACCCAAGAACCAGATTTGAGGTCAGGGAGATTTTAAAGGAGCTTCAGGAAGCCGGTAAGACGATAGTCATCAGCTCTCATGTGCTTTCAGAGCTTTCAGAGCTATGTACGGACATTGGCATCATTGACCAGGGCCATATGGTGCTGGAAGGCAATATTATGGACATCCTGTCCAGGGTTAACACCTCCAATCCTCTGGTAATATCCGTTTTTGCCAATATGGAAAAGGCCCTAGCTATTTTAAAGAGTCATCCCTGCGTACAGACTATCTCCCTGCGTGAGAAGGAGGTGTGTGTGCGGTTTACAGGAGATGCTCAGGATGAGGCTCTTTTGCTTCAGCAGCTTATTGACAGTGATGTGCTGGTGAACGGTTATACCAGAGAGAAGGGAAGTCTGGAATCTGTATTTATGCAGCTGACAGACCGCGAGGAAGAAAGGACGGTGGTATCCTATGATACGGAATCCGGTATGTAGCAGGGAGCTGAAGGTAAGCTCCAGAAGCTTCAGGCTGCCTCTGATCATTTTACTGTTTAATGGTATACTCTCACTGGTAACGCTGCTAAATATGTACTCGGTAGTAGAGCAGGTAAAAAAGACGGCCGTGATTCAGTACAGCAGCTTTATGGATATGTATCGGTTTGTCACCACCATTGAGTTTATACTTCTGCTGTTTATCGTTCCGGCAGTAACGGCGGCCAGTATCAGCGGTGAGAGGGAGAGGCAGACTTTGGACTTAATGCTTACCACACAGATGACAGCTGTCCAGGTGGTGATCGGTAAGCTGATGAGCGCACTTGGTACCATGCTCTTGCTGATTGTGTCCAGCTTTCCAGCAGTAGCCATGGTTTTTGTCTATGGGGGAATTACCTGGGGGGATGTATTTTCACTGCTTTTGTGTTATCTTGCGGCTGCATTTTTTGCAGGGAGTCTGGGGATTTGCTGCTCAGCCGTGTTCAAGCGCTCAACTATGTCTACAGTGATCACCTATGGAATTATGATTGCAGTAGTGGCAGGAACCTATTTTATGAACAAGTTTTGTTTGGCTTTATCCTCCACCCGTATCAGCAATACGGCGGCTGTCTTTGGGACAGAGGCAGGACTGAAGGCATCCTCCGGCGGTATGTTTTATCTGCTGCTCCTGAATCCAGCGGCTACTTTTCTTGCCATTATCAGCCGGCAGGCGGAGGGCAGCAAAGCGGTAGCGGAGCTAGGCGGTTATTTTGGAATGAATGTAAGCGGCTTTGTGATGGATAACTGGGTCATCATCAGTATTATGCTGCAGGCGGCCTTGGCGTGTGTTATGATTGCGGCGGCAGTCTGGTGTGTGGAGCCTGTAAAAGGCAGAGCGAGACAATATAAGAACAGGAACAAAAGGGGTGAAAGCTCAGACACGGCAGAGGCAGGCGGCGATATTAAGGCATTGAGGAAAAATTAAGAATATAAATCAGGTTTTATGCACATTTTAAAGGTATGTGCGATATAATGAAAGTATAGAAGAATTGGAGTTCTATGAAACAGCAAACGATTCTATCTGGTTGTGTCGCGCATCCAGCTGGTGCTTTATAATAGATGACAGGGCAACCTGGGCGGTAATAACGTATGAATCGTTATTGCCGTTTACATAGATGAATCCAAAGGAGCCGGAGAATGAATTATATGTATATTCTTACCTGTGCAGACGGAACCTTCTACTGTGGCTGGACTAACGATCTGGACAAGCGTCTGAAGGCCCACAACGAAGGCCGGGGAGCCAGATATACTAAGACCAGAAGACCGGTAGTTCTTTCCTATTATGAAACGTTTCAGACCAAAGAGAAGGCTATGAAGCGTGAATATGCCGTAAAGAGACTCACCAGAAAGCAGAAGGAGACGCTGCTGAACCAGTGCGGGGTAAAAAAGGGATCGCAATCCTGACAGAAGGAAAGCGATCCCTTGGTTATTATAGCTTTAGTCAGTTGAGAGTCACTGATCCACAGATGAGAAACCTACACTCACAATCCTACGCCACGAACCGGTACATCATGACGTAATGGCAAAGGCTCCCTCCCATTACAAAGAGGTGGAAAATCTCGTGAGATCCAAAGTATTTATGCCTGGAGTTGAAGAGGGGCAGCTTCAGCGCATAAAGGATGCCTCCCAGCGTATAGATAATACCGCCGGCCAGAAGCCAGAGGAAGCCAGCTTTTGGAAGCGAGTCCAGAATCCTTGTAAATGCCAGGATGCAGGCCCAGCCCATAGCGATATAGACAAGGGAGGAAAACCATTTGGGGCAGGTAATCCACAGTGCGTTGATAAGGATTCCCAGGATAGCTATGCCCCATACCAGAGCCAGCAGGAACCACCCTGTCTTATCTCCCAGTACAATCATACATACAGGCGTATAGGTTCCTGCAATGAGGATGAATATCATCATATGATCCAGCTTCCTCAGCAGCTTGTTGATGCTTGGAGAAATGTCCAGGGTGTGATAGATGGTGCTGGCCGCATATAAGCCAATCATACTCAGTATGAAGATTGCCAGTGAGCCTGAATGCCCCTGCTGCGCGTCGCGGCTGCCTTTAAGGAGCAGCGGAGTGGCAGCCAGTATAGCCAGTACCAGGGCGATAAAATGTGTAAGAGCGCTGCCGGGGTCCTTTACTTTTTTAAGATTCTTCTTGATTTTTGCTGTCATAGGCTTAGGCCTCCTTTCAAATAATGGATATGTTTGCAAAACGATCACATGTAGTTTTGAATACTATGTATCTTTGTGTTATATACTATACACCGAGAAGAAAAAATATGCAAGTCTTTTATACTTTTATATTCAAAGTTTTAAATTTATCAACTTAATATAGAGAAAAAATGGTATAATTAACTTTAAGGAGCCTTCCATTCGGGGAATCCGAATATCCGAATTAAGACATCAGTTGAGAGGGTACAATATTGTCAGAGGTGATACTGCCTTGGTTTGGCGTTGCCAGCATGTGGGCCGAAACACCAGACTGCAACGATCCCCGGAGGACATGGCATGTTCATGCAACCGTTTATCGTTTAAACAAACAGGAGAAATAATATGCTTTCCATACTATACGAGGACAGAGATATCATAGTAGTAGAAAAACCTCCGGGTCTAGATTCCCAGTCTTCCCGAAGCTTTGCCCCGGATATGGTCAGTGAGATACGGTGTTATCTTACCCAAAAGCTGGCTATCCACAGGCTATCCACAGGCAGGACTGCCTCAGAACCACCGTATGTTGGAGTTATCCACAGATTGGATAAGCCGGTTGGGGGGATTATGGTCTATGGAAAAAACCAGAAGTCGTCTGCGGCTCTCAGCGCCATATTGCAGGAGGGGAAAATGAAAAAATTCTATCGTGCAGTGGTTTGTGGAAAACCTGTGGATAATCAGGGAACCTATGTGGATTATCTGCGCCAGGACAGGAAAAACAACCGATCGCATATTGTGGATAAGCCGGTGAAGGACAGCAAAAAGGGGGTCTTAAACTACAGAGTTTTGGAGGTTATCCACAAGGAGACGCCAGAGGATAAAAGCTACTCTTTAATAGATATTGAGCTTCTTACAGGGCGTCACCACCAGATAAGGGTGCAGCTTGCAGGACATGGCACGCCTCTTTATGGTGACAGCCGCTATGGAGCTGAGATATCCACAGACAGGGAAAAAAAAGGAACAGGAAGCTTGTTATTCCCAGCGCAGGCTTCACTTGCATTATGGGCTTACCGATTGGAATTTCCCCATCCTGGGTCAGGCAAGCTGTGTTCTTTTGAGCGGAAGCCCTCCGGCGGAGCCTTTGACTGGTTTTTTAAGAATCGCTAACATCTGTTTGACGCTGTATTTAGCTTTGCTGCTTTTAGAAGTGAAAAATGATTGTGCATAATTGTGAATGGAAATCATGATAAATACATGATAGTATAACAAAAGAATATGAGTCCGATTGCTGTTTCACATAAGAATTAGAAATCAAAGCGTGGAGGGGGCATAGTATTTTTTATAACCTGCTATGCCTTAAGCCAGGAGAAAGGAATGAAGAAAATATGAAATTATATAAACGTATATTTGTAATTGTGCTGGATTCTCTGGGAATCGGTGAGGCCGGGGATTCGGCTGCATTTGGTGATGTGGGAGTAGATACTCTGGGGCATATAGCTCAGAGCGTACAGGGACTTAAGATCCCCCATCTGGTAACTCTGGGCATGGCAAATCTTCATCCTTTGGAGGGAATTACAGCTGCGGAGCATCCTATGGGACGCTATATGAAGCTGTCAGAGGCCAGCGCGGGAAAGGATACCATGACCGGACACTGGGAGATGATGGGCCTTCATGTGACCACACCCTTTCAGACATTTACAGAGACGGGCTTTCCTCAAGATTTAATTGAGGAGCTGGAGAAGCGGACGGGGCGCAAAATTATTGGAAATAAAAGCGCCAGCGGGACGGCTATTCTGGATGAACTGGCAGAGGAGGAGATCCGGGAGGGCCATCTGATTGTTTATACCTCCGCTGACTCGGTGCTCCAAATCTGCGGCAATGAAGAGACCATGGGGCTGGATAACCTGTACCATTACTGCGAGATAGCCAGGGAGCTGACTCTTCAGGATAAATGGAAGGTGGGCCGGGTTATCGCCAGACCCTATGTAGGCAAAAAGCGGGGTGAGTTCAAGCGTACAGCCAACCGCCATGACTATGCGTTAAAGCCCATTGGAAGGACAGCCCTGGATGCCCTTAAGGAGGGTGGGTATGATGTGATTTCCATCGGAAAAATTTTTGATATATTTGATGGTGAGGGACTTACCCAGTCCAATCATTCGGAGTCCTCAGTTCATGGGATGGAGCAGACGCTGGAATATGCCAAAAAGGATTTTACAGGCCTGTGCTTCGTGAATCTGGTGGATTTTGATGCGCTGTGGGGACACAGAAGGGATGCTTTGGGATATGGAAGAGAGCTGGAACGCTTTGATGAAAAGCTGGGATTGCTGCTGCCTCTGTTAAAAGAAGATGATCTTCTGATTCTTACGGCAGATCACGGAAATGACCCCACCTATACAGGCACAGACCATACCAGAGAAAAGGTGCCTTTCCTTGCCTATTCCCCAGCTATGAGATCTGGAGGGGATCTGGGAGAAGCAGATACATTCGCGGTAATCGGGGCTACAGTAGCGGATAATTTTAAGGTTGCAATGCCTGAAGGGACAATCGGACATTCTGTGCTTGCTCAGCTGGAATGATTGACTGGACAGGGAAGCCGCAGGCAGGTATAGTGGCCCTCCCTGCGGATATGCGCAGCTAGGGCAAAGAAAAAAGCGTTAAATACCATAAAAAGGCTGAAGTGGACTGCGCTAAGGGAAATGGATGAAACCATCCGTTGCTTGCAGGCGAAGCTGCTTTAAGCCTTTTATGGTATATAAAGCCCATAGGGAAGCAAGCAGCCTGAAGATGGCTTTTCTGCGGTACCGCTCCCCCAGCCTATGAAAGCCTCAGCGCCCATTCCCTGCAATCCCATATATCAGTCGCAAGTCCTTCATAAAATTCCGCTTCATGACAAATCAGCAGGATGCTGCCCTTATATTCCTTTAATGCCCGCTGAAGCTCAGCCTTGGCGTCCACATCCAGATGGTTGGTAGGCTCATCCAGAAGGAGAACATTGGATTCTCTGTTAATCAGCTTACATAATCTGACCTTAGCCTGCTCCCCTCCGCTTAGAACCCGAACCTGGCTTTCAATGTGTTTTGTGGTAAGGCCGCATTTTGCTAAAGCAGAGCGAACCTGATACTGTGTGTAGGAGGGGAATTCCCTCCATATCTCATCCAGGCAGGTGTTGGTGTTGCCAGGCGCTATTTCCTGCTCAAAGTAACCGATTGACAGGTAATCTCCCAGCTGCGCGGCTCCATCCAACGCTGGAGTAAGGCCAAGAATACTCTTCAAAAGAGTGGTTTTTCCAATGCCGTTGGCTCCCACCAGGACTATTTTCTGGCCCCGTTCCATGCTCAGGTTCAATGGGCGGGACAGAGGCTCGTCATAGCCGATTATGAGATTTTTAGTCTCAAAAATATATTTTCCCGGAGCGCGGGAGGTGAGGAAGTGAAATTCGGGCTTTGGCTTTTCCTTGGCCAGCTCAATTACCTCCATTTTGTCCAGCTTCTTCTGTCTGGACATGGCCATATTCCGGGTGGCCACCCTGGCTTTATTTCGGGCCACAAAGTCCTCTAGCTCCGCAATTTCCTGCTGCTGCCTCTTATAGGCAGCCTCCAGCTGTGCTTTTTTAGCTGCATAGATCTCCTGGAATCTGCTGTAATCCCCTACATAGCGATCCAGGCGCTGGTTTTCCATATGGTAAATCAGGTTGATGACGCTGTTTAGGAAAGGAATATCGTGGGATATGAGGATAAACGCATTCTCATACTCCAGAAGATATCGTTTCAGCCATTCAATATGCTCTACATCCAGATAGTTGGTAGGCTCATCCAGAAGAAGGATATCCGGCTTTTGAAGCAGCAGCTTTCCCAGCAGCACCTTCGTTCTCTGACCGCCGCTAAGCTCGGTTACATCCTTATCCATGCCGAGCTCGTTTAATCCCAAAGCCCGTCCCACCTCATCCACCTTAGAATCAATTACATAGAAATCGTGGGCCATCAGAAGATCCTGGATGGTACCCAGCTCGTCCATCATGGAATGCATCTCTTCCTCATCGGCTTTGCCCATACGGTCGCAGAGCTGATTCATTTGCTCCTCCATCTCAAATAGGAAGCCAAAGGCGCTCTTTAAAATATCACGGATGGTCATGCCTTTTTCCAGAACCGTATGCTGATCCAGATACCCAACCCGCACATTCTTGGCCCATTCTACCTTGCCCTCGTCAGGCATCAGCTTTCCAGTAATAATATTCATAAAAGTGGATTTTCCCTCACCGTTGGCTCCAATAAGCCCGATATGCTCGCCTTTGAGGAGGCGAAAGGAAACATCCTGAAATATCGCCCGGTCTCCAAAGCCATGGCTTAAGTGTTCCACGTTTAAAATGCTCATAAAATAACTCCTTTTAAATAACTCTGACTCTGATTTTGCGATAACCTCTATTCTACATGAGAAAGAGTGAGAAGGCAATATGCAAAATCCGCCGGCTTTGGTCATTTAATTTTGTAAAAGTTTATAAATCCCCTTGACAAGTGCAGCAAAAGAGGATAAACTCATCTAAACTTCATACGTGTTGAGGAACAACTCAAAAGGGAGTAGTTTAAATATATTGTCAACAACCCCGGTTCTTATAGAACCTGGCAATATATGCCGAAACGGTTACAAGACTTTTATACGTGGTTTCCGGATATCATGCATATTCTGGGATACCGCCTGTAAAGGTCTTTTTTAGTGCTAAGGTGTGAAAGATGCAGGCATTGGAATTGCAGCTGATTTTTAAGCCTTTCCACTAGGGGATCGGATCATTCTCAATGTGGAGATGAAATGTAGCGCGCATCAGGGTTGGATACGGCTCTCAAGCGCCCATAACAAGGAGGAAGCACAATGAAAGAATGGTATCAGCAGACAAAAGAGGAAATCCTGGAAAGCTTTCATGTGACGGAGCATGGCTTGACGTCTCAAGAGGCAGAGAAGATTTTACAGGAGAAGGGAGAGAATGTTCTTCAGGAGGGAAAACGCAAACGCATGTTTCAGGTGTTCGCTGAGCAGTTCTGTGACTTGCTGGTAGTAATCCTGATAATCGCGGCGCTGATATCCATGGTTTCCGGAAATGTGGAAAGCACGATTGTAATTATCGCAGTCATTGTAATGAATGCTATTTTGGGTACCGTGCAGCATGCCAAGGCTGAAAAATCTTTGGACAGCTTAAAGTCCCTGTCCTCGCCCAGTGCAAAGGTTCTACGGGACGGCCAGAAGATAGAGCTGCCCTCAGCCAGGGTAGTGCCCGGCGATATCCTGTACCTGGAGGCTGGAGATTTGGTAGTGGCAGACGGCAGAATTCTTGAGAGTTTTTCTCTGCAGGTGAATGAAAGCTCCCTCACGGGAGAGTCCGCCAATGTGGATAAAAGCGACGGGCTGATTACCGGAGACTGCGCCCTGGCAGATCGGGCCAACATGGTTTACTCCAGCGCTCTTGTAACCTACGGCAGAGCAGTTGTGCTGGTTACAGGTACGGGAATGGATACGGAGATTGGCAAGATAGCGGCTCTTATGAACGCAACAAAGGAGAAAAAAACGCCTCTTCAGGTGAGCCTGGATCAATTTGGAAGCAGGCTGGCTATGGCGATTATGGTAATTTGCGCTATGGTATTTCTCCTGAGCCTGTATAGAAAGATGCCGGTTATTGATTCCCTAATGTTTGCTGTGGCTTTGGCGGTAGCTGCCATTCCTGAGGCATTAAGCTCGATTGTAACGATTGTTCAGGCCATGGGTACCCAGAAGATGGCAAGGGAGCATGCCATTATCAAGGAGCTGAAGGCAGTGGAAAGTCTTGGCTGTGTGTCTGTTATCTGTTCTGATAAAACCGGTACTCTCACACAGAATAAAATGACCGTCCAGAGCATTTATATCAATGAAACTGTTCTTACCATCGACCAGCTCGATCTGACAAACCAGAGTCACCGTTATCTGCTTTATGACGCGATTCTTACCAATGACTCTTCTATCGTAGATGGCAAGGGTATCGGCGATCCTACGGAGTATGCGTTGGTGGAGATGGGAAGAAAGGCTGCATTGGACGAGACTCTTTTAAGAGAGCTGATGCCTCGTTTGGAAGAAATACCCTTCGATTCAGACCGGAAGCTTATGAGTACCAAGTATGAGCTTCACAGTGTTCCTACCGTACTTACTAAGGGTGCATTGGATGTGCTATTGGATCGTACAGTAAAAATCCGCCTGGCAGACGGAGTACGTGATATTACACAGAAGGACAGGGATAAAATTCTTCAAAAGAATCTGGAATTTTCTCAGGAGGGCCTTCGGGTGCTGGCCTTTGGTTATAAGGAGGTTTCTAAAGATTATGCCCTTTCTTTGGATAATGAAAGGGGCTTTACCTTCCTTGGGCTGATTTCCATGATGGATCCGCCAAGAGAGGAATCCAAACAGGCTGTTTTTGATGCCAAGCGTGCGGGAATCAAGCCGGTTATGATTACGGGGGATCACAAGATCACTGCCACTGCCATTGCGAAGCAGATAGGTATTTTTGAAGAAGGCGATCTGGCTATGACAGGACAGGAGCTGGATGCCATGTCTGAGGCAGAGCTGGATCAGAAAGTTAGGGATATTTCTGTATATGCCAGAGTATCGCCTGAAAATAAAATTAGGATTGTAGACGCATGGCAGCGGAGAGGCTGTATCACAGCCATGACAGGGGACGGCGTGAATGACGCTCCGGCTCTTAAGAAGGCAGATATAGGCGTAGCAATGGGAATTACCGGAACGGAGGTTTCCAAGGATGCCGCAGCTATGATACTTACAGACGACAATTTCGCAACGATTATCAAGGCAGTGGCAAATGGAAGAAATGTATATAGAAATATACGAAATGCCATCAAATTCCTTCTTTCAGGAAATATGGCAGGAATCCTGTCTGTGCTGTACACCTCTCTGGCGGCCCTGCCAGTACCCTTTGCGCCGGTGCACCTGCTGTTTATCAATTTGCTGACGGATTCCCTGCCTGCGATAGCAATCGGCATGGAGCCGGCAGAAAAGGATTTGCTGTCAGAAGCTCCAAGAGATCCCAAAACGGGTATTCTAACAAGGGACTTTCTGCTGAGCATACTGGCTCAGGGCGGATTGATTGCGGTCTGTACAATGATTGCTTTCCATATGGGCCTTGGAAGCGGAAGCTCCGCTATTGCAAGTACCATGGCCTTTGCTACCCTGACTCTGGCCCGTTTATTCCATGGATTTAACTGCAGAAGCAAGCACAGTATCCTTAAGCTGGGATTTAGCAGTAATTGGTACAGTGTGGGTGCGTTTTTTGCAGGTACAGTGCTGCTGGGACTGGTTATGCTGGCGCCCTTCCTTCACAGATTGTTTTCAGTTACAACTCTTACAGCTAAGCAGTTCGGAGCGGTATGCCTGCTGGCTGTGATTCCTACAATTATAATTCAGGTGTTTAAAATTTTAAGAGATTTTAGACATAGGAATTAATGGGAATTTATGATATAATATTGCCAGATATTACGCGCTGGTTCGGTCACACGGGAAAGCATATTAAAACACCAAACCGAACCATGTGCATCCCCCGGAGGGATACCATAGCCGGAGGATACGGTATCATTTTTGCAGGCAAAAAGCAGATACAGGAAAGGAGAGCGCAGTATGGATAAAGTGATTACAATCAGCCGTGAATTTGGAAGCGGGGGCCGTGAACTGGGTGTAAGGCTGGCAGAGCGCCTGAATATTCCCTTTTATGACAAAGAGCTGATCCATATGGCTGCGGAGGATAGCAATATTGCGGAGGAAGCTTTCCGGCATTACGATGAGCACATTGTGAAATCCTTGGACAGGCAGTTTTATCATGCATTTTCCGATGTGTATAAGGTTCCTATGTCCGATCAGATATTTGTGGCTCAATCCAATGTCATTCGCAAGCTGGCTGACTATGGTTCCTGCATTATCGTGGGGCGGTGCGCGGATATGATTCTGTCCGATAGTGTGAACCTGTTTATCTATGCAGATATGAGGAGCCGCGTCAAGAGAATGCTAAAGCTGGAGCCGGACGAGGAGTCCGGTGGAAAAGAGATGGAGCGCCGCATCCGTGAGGTAGACCGTAAGCGCAAGGAATACTATCAGTATTATACCGGTAATTCCTGGGGGCGTGCTCAGAACTACCACCTGTGCATGGACAGCGGCCTGGCAGGTGTGGACGGCTGCCTGAGGGCGGTGCTGGCATATCTTGGTGAGTAAATGGCGCCTTTGTAAAGTGAAGAAAGGTAAAAAATCGGTCGTAAAGAGAATGCTGAATGGTACTTAAAGGATTTTCTGATGTTAAGGAAATTTCCAATGTGGGATCTGATGCTTCGTTTTTTATTATAATCGTTTATCAGTTAGGGCAAAAGCCACCGTATATTTTTCAGCTGCCGGCTCATACTAAGAAAGTACAAAGGAAGTACGAAACAAGAAACAGGTGAGTCCATGGAGAAGCCGTGTAAAAAACTGAAGAAACTACTAATTATAACAGGAACCACTGGAGCAGTCTATATTGGGTTTAAATACCTGCTGCCTCTCGTGGCTCCTTTTTTCGTGGGTTATGTGATGGCGTTGCTGCTGCGGCCATCAGCCCGGTTTCTTGCATACCGGATGCGGGTAACTGTAGGAGGCCGCCGCTTCCATATGCCAATTGGCATCATAGGCGGAATTGAATTTATAATGTTCCTTTCCCTATTAGGAGGGCTTTTGTATGTGGGAGGAGTAAAGCTCTGCGCCCAGGGGAAATTGCTTATGGCGGAATTTCCACTATGGATCGAGAGGGTTGATAGGTGGCTTACAGGGAGCTGTTACCAGATGGAGAAAGCGCTGGGGCTTGAAAAGAATTGTATTGCGGATTTGGCTGGAGAAATGCTTTTTAATCTGGTTGCCACAGGAAAAAGGACTGCGGTGCCTTTTCTGATGACCAATTCCGTCAGTTTGCTGGCCGGACTTGCAAAGGCAGCGATTGTAAGCCTGGTTACATTTTTGGCGGCGGTTTTGAGCCTTCAGGAGATGGAGGATTTGAGGGTGCGCAGGGATCAGTCTGCCTTCCGAAAGGAATTTAACCTCATTGGAGGCAGACTGGTTCAGACAGGCAAGGCATGGTTTAAAAGTCAGGGTATGATTCTCTTTATCACTACCGGTCTTTGTATCGGAGGTATGGCCTTAATGGGAAATCCCTATTATATTATGGCTGGTATGCTAATCGGCATTTTGGACGCCCTGCCAATATTCGGTACAGGAACCGTGCTGATCCCCTGGTCTGTGCTCAGGCTTTTGGTAGGAGATTGGGGTCAGGCAGTGCTTCTTGCAGGTCTTTACCTGGTGTGCTATCTTGTACGTCAGATATTGGAGGCGAAGATGATGGGAGGGCAGGTGGGGCTGTCACCGTTAGAAACCCTGGCTTCCGTATATGTAGGATTGGAACTTTTCGGATTCTTTGGATTTATATTAGGGCCGTTGGGACTCTTGCTGATAGAGGATATGGTAGAGGTATGGACGAAGGAGGAATAAGCCAGGCTGCAGAGGGCACTTCAAATGACTAATGGGTCTTATGCTTGGCAAAGCATAAGGCAAAAGCTGCAATGAAAAGACGATGAAAATCATGCGAACGCATTGACAAAGTTCCCTTTCTGGCGTAAAATCAACAATACATGAAGAAAACATTCGTTCCATGATGTTATATAACTAAGATAACAGACAGCGTGGAAGGGGAATAGTAAGCCGAATGTCCGTTACAGAGAGGGAGCTGAAGGTGGAAAGCTCTTACGTGTGCACCGGCCCAACCAGCCCTGGAGCTTTGCATGAGGAATGCAACGTAATTCCGGCGTTAACGGATAGAGAGAGAGCCTTTGGGGACATGCCCCGAACGGCTAACTTGGGTGGTACCGCCGAGCCATTCGGTCCCTTGCGTAAATATAACGTATGGGATTGGATGGCTTTTTTCACATCTAAAAGGCTCCCCGGAAGCAATCCGGGCGGACAGAAGGAAAAGTCATTGTAAAGGAGAACCAATTATGGCAGACAACAAAAAAATGGTAGAGGCCATCACGTCAATGGATGTGGACTTCGCGCAGTGGTACACGGATGTGGTAAAGAAAGCCGAGCTGTGCGATTATGCCAGTGTGAAGGGCTGCATGGTTATAAAGCCCGCAGGCTATGCTATCTGGGAGAATATCCAGAAGGAGCTGGACAGACGGTTTAAGGCTGTAGGGGTACAGAATGTGTACATGCCCCTTTTCATTCCCGAAGGCCTTCTTCAAAAGGAAAAGGATCATGTGGAGGGCTTTGCTCCTGAGGTGGCATGGGTAACCCATGGAGGACTGGAGCCTTTGCAGGAGCGTATGTGCGTAAGACCTACCTCTGAAACACTGTTTTGCGATTTTTATGCAAAGGATATTCACTCCTACCGGGATCTCCCGAAGGTATATAATCAGTGGTGTTCAGTGGTGCGATGGGAAAAGACCACCCGTCCCTTCCTTCGCTCCAGAGAGTTTTTATGGCAAGAGGGACATACGGCTCACGCTACGGCAGAGGAAGCTGAGGCCAGAACCATTCAGATGCTGAATGTATATGCTGATTTCTGTGAAGAGGTGCTAGCCATTCCTGTTGTGAAGGGACAGAAAACAGATAAGGAGAAGTTTGCAGGCGCGGAGGCTACCTACACCATTGAGTCCTTGATGCATGATGGTAAGGCGCTGCAGTCTGGCACCAGCCATAACTTCGGAGACGGCTTCGCAAAGGCATTTGGCATCCAGTTTACGGACAAAGACAATACGCTGAAATTCGTACACCAAACCTCCTGGGGTATGACTACACGCATGATAGGCGCCTTAATTATGGTTCACGGTGATGACAATGGACTGGTGCTTCCTCCAAGAATCGCGCCGGTGCAGGTGATGATAGTGCCTGTACAGCAGCAGAAGGAAGGCGTTCTGGATAAGGCCTTTGAGCTTCAGGATCGCCTGATTCAAGCTGGCCTGGCGGTTAAGACAGACGATACTGATAAGAGTCCGGGCTGGAAGTTTGCGGACTGTGAGATGAGAGGGATTCCTGTTCGGGTGGAAATCGGACCTAAGGATATGGAAAAGAATCAGGCAGTACTGGTGCGCCGCGATACCCATGAGAAGCTGCCTGTGTCTCTGGATGAACTGGAGGAAAGGGTTTCAGAGCTTCTGGAGAGGATCCAAAAGGATATGCTGGAACGCGCCAGAGCACACAGGGAGGCGCATACCTATACAGCCACAGGCTGGGAGGAATTAAAGGACATCGTTAATACGAAGCCTGGCTTTGTAAAGGCCATGTGGTGCGGCTGTCAGGAGTGTGAGGATCAGATTAAAGAGGAGACTGGAGCCACCTCCAGATGTATGCCATTTGAGCAGGAAGTCCTGTCCGATACGTGCGTATGCTGTGGAAAACCTGCAGCCAAGATGGTTTACTGGGGACGTGCCTATTAATAGCTAAAGGATTGAGCGTATATGGATATAAAAATACCTGCCAGTGCTGCGGAAATTATTGATAAATTGAATAAGCATGGATATGAAGCGTATATCGTTGGAGGCTGTGTGCGGGATATGCTTTTGGGGAGGGAGCCGGGAGACTGGGACATTACCACCAGCGCCCTGCCCTATCAGGTAAAGAAAGTATTCAGGCGGACGGTTGACACAGGAATCCAGCACGGAACTGTAACTGTACTGATGGGAAAGGCCGGATATGAGGTGACCACCTACCGCATTGACGGAGAATATCTAGACGGGCGCCATCCTGATTCCGTATCCTTTACCCCTGATTTAAGGGAGGATTTGAAGCGGCGGGATTTCACAATCAACGCCATGGCATATAACAGCAGAGAGGGTATTGTCGATGCGTTTGGAGGGAGGGAGGATTTAAAGGCAGGGATAATCCGATGCGTCGGTAATGCCCAGGATCGGTTTTTGGAGGACGCCCTGAGGATTCTAAGAGCCATCCGGTTTTCAGCCCAGCTTGGGTTTGCTGTGGAGGAAAAAACCTATGAGGCCATCCGCGCTATTGCCCCGAATCTGGTTCATGTGAGTAAGGAGCGGATTCAGGCAGAGCTGACAAAGCTTCTGATAAGCAGGCACCCAGAGCGCATGGCCCTGATATGGGAGGCAGGAATCAGCCCTTACATATCTCCTGCATTTTCTGGACTGTGGGAGGAGAAGGCATTACCTTCTGTTCCTGCCTCTGTTCCGGCTGTAAAGCATATGCGTTGGGCTGCATTTTTGAGGCTGGCTTCACCGGAGAATGCAGTAAAGGTCTTAAAAGAGCTTAAAATGGATAATGATACCATTTACAGGGTCAAGACGCTGGTTACCTGGTTCGGAGTTCTTCTGGAACAGGACAAGGCTCCCATACGCCGGGTAATGAGCCGAATGGAGCCGGAGCTTTTTGACGATTTGATAACCCTTAAAATGTGCCTGGCCGAATGGGACGCTTTAACTGCTTCTGAGAAATGCCCGAAGGTTTCGGAAGAATCCTTAAAGCTTCTGGAGGCTGGGCCAAAAGTCCCAGAGAGGAAGCTGCAAAACGGGGAGGAAGGGATGGAAACCTTTCGGACGCTTGCCCATATCCGGGCCCTGGCAGAGGAAATCCGCAGGGATAGGGATTGCGTTACCCTAAAGGATTTGGCTGTAGATGGCCGGGACGTCATAGAGGCAGGGGTGCGGCCGGGGAAGGAAGTAGGAGCCTGTCTTGCCCGTCTGCTGGATTTGGTTCTTGAAAAGCCGTCCCGAAATACAAGAGAATACCTGCTGCGGCATTTAAAATAAGGCGGCCGCCGCAATCCCACTAGCTTGAGACGGTGGGATAAGGCCGCCAAAAGCAAAAGTTTGTGTTGAAAGAAACTACTTATATGTTTTGAGCTTTCTATTCTGAGAGAATGAAAATTTAAATAATGGGGAACCGCTATAGTGCGGGCATTTCCCCTATCTTAAGGAGGAAACAGAAATGAACGTAATCAGTACAGAAAAAGCGCCAGGAGCAATCGGACCATATTCTCAGGGATTTGAGGTCAACTCAGTGATCTATACCTCTGGGCAGATTCCTGTCAATCCGGCAGACGGCAGTATTGCAGAGGGCATTGAAGCCCAGGCGGAGCAGAGCTGTAAGAATGTTGGTGCAATTCTGGAAGCGGCAGGCAGCGGCTTTGATAAGGTATTTAAGACTACATGCTTTCTGGCTGATATGGGTGACTTTGGGGCATTTAATGAAGTTTATGCCAGATATTTCACTTCCAAGCCAGCCCGAAGCTGCGTAGCGGTTAAAACCCTTCCAAAGGGCGTGCTGTGTGAAATCGAGGCGATTGCCGTTAAAGCAGTCTGATCAGACAGATGAAGGCCGCCCTGCTATCGAAGTGAACCAGCCATTGGATGGTACGAAGTCATTGAGGAAAGTCTTGAGACTTTTGCTGCCGCGTCTGGTTCACTTCGTTGGTGACTAGAGATAATATTGTTTGCTGTAAACTGGGATTTGGTTATAAAAAATGGAAGCGCAAATTCTAATCTGCCGATTTCGTTGTGGATCATTATAGCATACCAGTAAGCGGAGATGGAAATGTGACCAACGACAAGAAAGAGAGGGGAAAAAGAGGATTCAGAGGAAAAAGAAAGATAGCAGGATACCGGTTTGAATATGGGAAAGATACCTCTGTAATGCCGCTAAAAAGGGGCGCATACAGAGGTATTTTCTGGTTACAGTGAACCAGAGGCGCTGCAAGGGTAGAGAGTGCAGCGCTGATTTCAGGCTTAACTTGGGGAAGAAGCCTGAAACCTGTATATTAAGCAGAAAAAAGAAGAATGGCAAATTAAAGCTTTGAAAAATAGCTGGCGTCCTTGCCGCATACAGGGCAGATAAAGTCATCTGGCAAAGTGTCTGATTCCAGAATATAGCCGCACACGCTGCAGCGGTATCCTACGGTTTTTTCGGTTGTTTCCTGATAGGAGGGGGCGTTTGGCGGGGTAGTGCCGTTTTTCTTCAGATGGTAGTTGGCGTAGGTAAGGGGCTGCGCTGTCCCGTCCATTACCTGTGCCTCCACAACCTCGCCGATAATCAGGACATGGGTTCCAACATCTAGACTGGAAATTACCCTGCAGGTGAAGCGGGAACAGACATTCTCAGTTGGATAAGGGTTGTACAGGCTGTCCCGGCCCATAGGAATGTCTTCATATTTGGAAGCCTCCCTTCCGCTCTGGAAGCCGAATCGTTTAATCATATCCATTTCCACAGCTTCGGCTAATACAACTCCGGAGAAGGCGCCTGAGGTTTCAATCAGCTTCAAGGTGAAGTTATTCTTGTTCAGGGCAATGGATATTCTGGCAGGAGAGGACGTAACCTGGGTCATAGTGTTGATTACGCAGCCTCCATCCTTGCCGTCGGCACTGCTGGATACAATATAAACACCATAGCTTAATTTAAAAAACGCTTTTGGATCCATAAATATAATACCTCCATTCATTTTGTTTGCCTTTGGGTTATTCATTTGATATTATAGCTGTTAGATGCAGTATAGCATGGAATGTAGATTAAATCAATAATAATTACTATTATTAACAAAAAATTTATTTCCCGAAGGGAACTGGGAGACAAGGCATGAGAATTGGAGAAACACAAAGTAAACAGATGGTGATTATGGATTTTACAGGAGTTTATGGGAGGGAGACCTTTTATAGAGCGCATGATTTTATATGGCTGGATTTGAAGGAGATTCAGGGGACGAACGGTTACTGCGACAAGGAGGCCGAGGAGGAGCTTAGGAACAGAATCCGAAGGCTGGGGCCGGAAGGACTGCATTTTCTGGATTCAGGAAACTATCATTATGCCAGCAAGCTTTGGCTGGATATGGTGGAGGAGGATTTTGAGCTGCTGGTTTTTGACCATCATACAGATATGCAGGAGCCTGTATTTGGAAAGATATTGTCCTGCGGAGGATGGCTGAAAGTAGCTTTGGATACCAATGCCAGGCTGAAGCGGGTGTGGCTGATTGGTCCTGCTGCGGAAGGAATAAAGGAAGCTAAAGCTCTGGGCTTTGGGGATCGTGTGATCTGTATTTGCGAAGAGGATATGGGAGGCGTGGAACGCTGTCAGGAACGGCTGGGGCAATCCGGCCTTCCGCTGTATATTTCTGTGGATAAGGATATTCTTTCCCGAGAGGATGCCAGAACCAACTGGGATCAGGGAACCGTGCGGTTGGATGCTGTGCTGGATATTATCAGAGCGGCAGCAAAAAAGCGGCGGATCATTGGTATGGATGTATGCGGGGAGAACCCGGAGGAAAGGGAGCAGGAAGAAGTGGTAAGCCGGAATGTAAATGACAGGACAAATCGAGCGCTGATTGCAGTTTTTCTGGAACTATGCGCCGGAAAAGGACAGGCCCTATGGCAAGGGGAGCAGGCCCGGCGCTGAGTATCAGGAGGGAAATATGTATCAGGAGGAAAATACAAGGAAGGTTAGCGGAGGGGTATGGTGAGACAGGATCTGACAACAGGAAGTATAACGGGAACCATGCTGAGGTTTGCGTTGCCTATGATATTGGGGAATCTTTTGCAGCAGTTTTATAATATAGCGGATACGCTGATTGTAGGCCGCTGTCTGGGGGCCAATGCTCTGGCTGCTGTAGGCGCTGCCTATGCGCTGATGACGTTTTTAACCTCGATACTCCTGGGACTGTGTATGGGAAGTGGAGCAGTATTTTCCCTTCGGTATGGGGAGAAAAGTTGGGAGGAGCTTAAAACCAGTATTTTTGTATCCTTCATTCTGGTTGCCGCAGTGACCTTGATCATTAATATAGGGGTATTTCTGATGATAGATCCGATTATGAGTCTGATGCAGGTGCCAGAAGTGATTTATGGAATGATGCGGGAATATCTTTGGGTGATTTTTTATGGAATCACAGGCGTATTTCTTTATAACTTCTTCGCTTCCCTTTTGAGAGCAGTGGGGAATTCCCTTGTCCCGCTGCTGTTCTTAGGAGTATCGGCTGTTTTGAATATAGGGCTGGATTTGTGGTTTGTGCTGGCGCTTCATTGGGGGGCGGCTGGGGCAGCGGCAGCCACAGTAATATCTCAGCTGGTGTCAGGAGCGGGACTCTGCGTCTATACCCTTTTTAGAATGCCGGAATTCAGACCTGCCAGAAGGAATTGCAGGATTCAGAAACAGATCTTGACAGAGATCTCCCGGTTTTCCTTCCTCACCTGTGTTCAGCAGTCGGTGATGAATCTGGGAATCCTGATGGTTCAGGGCCTGGTAAACAGCTTTGGAACTGTTGTGATGGCGGCCTTTGCGGCAGCTGTAAAGATCGATTCCTTTGCTTATATGCCGGTTCAGGATTTTGGCAATGCATTTTCTACCTTCATTGCCCAGAACTACGGGGCGGGGAAAAGGCTCCGTATCCAGGAAGGGATCAAAAGCGCCGCAAAGACATCGGTTCTTTTTTGTCTGGCTATCTCTTTTGCTGTATGGATATTTGCTGAGAAGCTTATGCTTATTTTTGTCCAACCTCAGGAGACAGAGATACTGGCTGTGGGGGTAGGGTATTTGAGAATTGAGGGTGCTTTCTACTGGGGGATTGGCTGCCTGTTTTTGCTGTACGGACTTTACCGGGCTGTTCGGATGCCTGGAATGTCGGTGGCGCTGACTGTAATCTCCCTGGGTACCAGGGTAGCGCTGGCTTATGTATTATCATCAATTCCTTCGGTTGGTTTGGTGGGAATATGGGCGGCTGTACCCATTGGATGGATTCTGGCGGATCTGACTGGACTGCTGTACTATTGGAGAAAAGACATTGCTTTTAAATGAGATATGCTGTTAGGCAGAGTGCTTTAAGCCTCCTGAAAGCTTGTATTTAAAAGCATACCATAGTAAAATAATTCCATCACGCTTCACAATTATCACTCTGGGGAGGATCGAATATGAACTGGAATACACTTCTTTGCAGCGACCGGATTCGTAGCTTCCGAAAAGCTTCATCCTCGGATCTGCGGACAGAATTTGAGAAGGATTATCATCGGATTATTGGCAGCGCGTCCTTTCGCCGTCTTCAGGACAAAACCCAGGTTTTTCCTTTGGACCGAAGCGATTTTATCCGAACCAGGCTGACCCATTCCCTGGAGGTATCGTCTCTGGCAAAGTCTTTGGGTCAGAATATCTCACAGAGCATTATGACCAGCATAAAGGATGAAAGCTTTACACAGGAGCATAAAGGGGCTGTCTGCGATATTCTTCAATGCGCAGGCTTGATTCATGACATTGGAAATCCTCCCTTTGGGCATTTTGGCGAAACCTCCATACAGGACTGGTTTAAGCAGAATCTGGGCAGGCTTCAGTTTAAGGGTGAGCCGCTTAAGAACTTGCTTAACCCTCAGATGCTTCAGGATTTTTACAACTTTGAGGGAAATACTCAGGCCTTCAGGGTAGTGACCCGGCTTCATTTTCTGGTGGATGAGCATGGCATGAATCTGACCAAGGCTTTGCTGGGAACCATCATCAAATATCCGGTATCCTCTTTGGAAATAAACAGGGGAAGCGGAGATATCCGCACAAAAAAAATGGGATATTTCTATGGAGATAAAGAAAACTTCCAGAATGTCCAGGAAGCTACAGGAACAAACGGTAAGCGCCATCCTCTGGCGTTCCTTTTGGAGGCCGCAGACGACATTGCTTATAAAACGGCCGATATTGAGGATTCCGTAAAAAAGGGATGTATCTCCTATGAGAAGCTGCTGGAGGAGCTGCGAAGCTTTGAGAGGGTGCGGCAGACGGAATACTATCAAAATCTGGTATCCTGGCTGGAGGAGCGTTACCGGAAGGGGGTGGAGCGGGAGTACAGCCGCCCGGATTTGTACGCGGTTCAGAATTGGATTATCAGTGTTCAGGGACAGTTGATCTCAGGGGTGACTGGTTGCTTTACCAGGAATTATAATCAGATTATGGAAGGAGCCTACAAGGATGATTTGTTTGCGGGAACAGAAGTAGAGCTTCTGACGGATGCTCTGGGAGATATTGCTTACAGGTACGCTTTCTGCACAAGGCCCATTTTGAAGCTGGAGATAGCAGCTCAGACCATTTTTAACTTTCTGCTGGATCAGTTTATAAATGCTGTCATTCCCTATGATACGGATCTGCCTATGACCCAGGTTCAGAAAAAGATGGTGGCCCTGATTTCAGATAATTATAAAAAGATTTATTCCATTTGCTCCAGAGGAAAAAGCGAGAGTGAGAAGCTGTACCTGAGGCTTCTTTTGGTAACAGATTATATTTGCGGTATGACGGATTCCTATGCCAAGGACATGTATCAGGAGCTGAATGGTATTGTCTGAGAGCTTGACAGAGCATAATGCTTAAGTAATGAGAAAGGGTTCTCAGTGAGGTTCTTATAATTTCTTTGAGGTTGTCAGGCATGCCACGGCTGCTGTCTGCATAAGATATAAAAAAATCCTCAGGAGACTCATTTTGAAGGAGTATATTGAAGAGCGTGCGGTAGCCATCGCCAATTACATCATAGACCAGAATGCCACTGTAAGGCAGACGGCGAAAAAATTTGGAATAAGCAAATCTACTGTACATAAAGATGTAACGGAACGCCTGGAGAATATCAATCCCACCCTGGCAGCCAGGGCCAGGGTGGTGCTGGATGTGAACAAATCTGAACGTCACATCAGGGGCGGTCTGGCTACCAGAGAAAAGTATCAGCACAGGCTTCAAATGTGCAGCCAGGAGACACAGGAGTAAATAAAATGGAAGCCATATGGGGCGGCTCAATAAAACAGTATTGTTAAAATTGTTTTGGGGAACGGCGAAGCTTTTTCTTCGCCGTTCCCCTCAGATTGAAGACAAGGTGTGAGGCATACGTCTCGGATTTTGCTTTTAAAAGAGCTGGAAAATCTCTTGCTTTCGGGACTCTTTGGCTTTTTCTGGTATAATGGAAGTACCAAAGAAAGGTGGTATGCTCCTATGATGGCCCAGAATGCAGACTAGAAAAGAGAACAGAACAAATATTCTGCAAGGGTGATATGGTTCCCCATTTCTCAACTTTTGGCAAAAACTATACCTGACGTTTTAAGGATACCGACCGCTTTGAGCATATATTTTCACACATACTACGTGTTATAAATTAAGCTGATAGATCCCAGCGAAGTTTTTGTAGATGTAACTCATGTAAAAGCAAGAGCCAACAATAAAAAGATGCAAAAGTAGATCAGGAGATTAGGTATTACAGTGCTTAGCACTGCCACATATCCGATAGCTTTTTTTGTATCACTTAATATGATTAAAAGCAATTTATAATCAATAAAGGGTGGTATGGACTCCATACCTTATGGGGGGGGGGGGGGGGTCGTATGAACCCTCCTTCGTTTGCGCAGTCAAGAATATAACAATGGGGACATTATAGCATTTCCGTCTTGACTTTAGCAATATGCTAATCATGTAAAGTGAGAAAGTGCCGGGGACTTCCCGTCCCTGTGGAAGCGGATCAGCCTGTGGAGGGCGGTTATGGAAGCTATGCACGAATTGTATGGGAGATTTCCCGTGAAATGATTGATTTTACAGATTGATGGGATTATAATTGTGTCCAGATTACTTTTATATCGGCTGGAACGGAGGAAACGATCATGGAAAAGAAAGACCTGGACTGGGGCAATATTGGATTTACGTATATGGCTACAGACAAGCGTTATGTTTCAAATTACAAAGGCGGAGCATGGGACGAGGGCTGCCTAACCTCAGATTCCAATGTAGTGATTAATGAATGTGCAGGGATTCTGCAATATTGTCAGGAGTGCTTTGAAGGACTGAAAGCCTATACAACAGAGGATGGAAGTATCGTAACCTTTCGTCCAGATCTGAATGCGGAGCGCATGATGGATTCGGCAGAACAGCTTAAAATGCCAGCCTTTCCCAAGGAGCGGTTTTTAGAGGCAGTGGATCAGGTGGTAAAGGCCAATGCGGCCTGGGTGCCTCCCTTTGGAAGCGGAGCTACTCTTTATCTGCGGCCATATATGTTCGCTTCTGGCCCTGTCATTGGAGTGAAACCTTCGGAGGAGTATCAGTTCAGGCTGTTCTGTACACCGGTAGGCCCTTACTTTAAAGGAGGGGCCAAGCCCCTTACCTTATGCGTTAGCGATTTTGACCGGGCAGCTCCCAGGGGAACAGGGCATGTAAAGGCGGGCCTGAATTATGCCATGAGCTTATATGCTTCTGTAACAGCCCATTCTGCCGGCTATGATGAGAACGTATTTGTGGATCCGGCAACCAGAAGCTGTGTGGAGGAGACGGGAGGAGCCAACTTCCTGTTTGTTACCAGGACTGGGGAAGTGGTTACTCCTCAATCTTCCTCCATCCTGCCCTCCATTACGAGACGATCCCTGATGTATGTGGCGGAGCATTATCTGGGGCTTAAGGTAAAGGAGCGTCCGGTTAAGCTTTCAGAGCTTTCAGAGTTTGCGGAGTGCGGGCTTTGCGGCACTGCGGCAGTTATCTCTCCTGTGGGGAAGATTGTGGATCATGGAAACGAGATTTGCTTCCCAAGCGGCATGGAGGAGATGGGGGATGTTACCAGAAAGCTTTATGATACCCTGACAGGGATTCAAATGGGAACTATAAAGGCCCCTGAAGGCTGGATTCGTAAAATTGTATAAGGAAGAATAATCAGCGCCTCTTGGAATATATTGATAGTAATTGCATCATATAGTTCGGGAGGTTTTTTCATGAAAATTATTTATAAGGGAAAGGTGTGGTTGACCCTTGCCATGCTAATGGCTATGATGGGATGGACGCTTATGGGCTGTTCGGCTTCCAAGGAAAGCAAAGATAAGGTGAGGGATTTGGACTTTACAGTAGCAGGGAATATGGATATTCCGGAGGAACTAAAGAAGCTCATTGCTGAGAAACAGCAGCAGCCCTTTAAGCTTACATACAGTGATGATCAGAATCTTTTTATTGCCGTAGGATATGGTGTACAGCCTACCGGAGGGTACAGCATCAGTGTCAATGATTTGTATCTGACAGAAAATTCCGTCGTTATCAACACAGAGCTTAAGGGACCGGAGAAGGGAGAGAACGCAGGAACAGAGCAGTCCTTTCCTTATATAGTAATTAAAACGGAGTATTTGGAAAATCCGGTGGTATTTCAATAACTATTCACAGCAGGCTGCGGCTGTGTTATTGCAGGATTGAATATCATATGCTATACTATATAAAATATTTTGGGATAGTGTGGTGCTACAGTATTGTTGTATTAACTTGTTAAAGTAAAGGGGAGAATATATGATATTCAAGGATATTTGGCTGGATGTTAAAGCAGTGAAAGAGAGAGATCCGGCGGCACGTAATGTCCTGGAGGCGCTGCTTTTGTACCAAGGGGTTCATGCCCTCATATGGCATCGTTTTGCGCACTGGTTTTACAGGCATAGGATGTTTTTTATAGCAAGGCTTATATCGCAGGTTGCCAGGTTCTTTACGATGATTGAGATTCATCCAGGAGCTCAGCTGGGACATGGGATTTTGATTGATCATGGTGCCGGTGTGGTTATCGGCGAGACTGCGGTGGTTGGTGATAATTGTACGATTTACCAGGGGGTGACTCTGGGGGGTGTGGGAACTCAGAAGGGGAAACGTCATCCTACCCTGGGAAATAATGTAATGGTTGGCGCGGGAGCTAAGATTCTGGGAGCCTTTGAGGTGGGCGATAATTGTTATATTGCAGCCAATGCAGTTCTCTTAAAGCCTCTGGAGGATAACGTGACTGCTGTCGGCATTCCGGCCCGCCCGGTAAAAAAGGATGGAGTTTCACTGCCTAAGAATAAGAGAACTCTGACTCTGGAGGAGTATGAAAGCATGAAGGAGCGTATGGCACAGATGGAGAGGGAGATTTCATACTTAAAGGAAGCTCTGGATTCCCAGAAGGCATCGGAAGCCGGAGCTGGGCCAGAGACGGCTGTACAGGCTGGAGAAGCAGAGAAGTCTTGATGCCTGGTAATAAAAATTTCATCAGATAGCTGGATGTAGTGAATACATGTGAATTATAAGATATACGCATAAAGAGCCTGCTGTCCGCATAAATTCTTCTAAAGGATTATGAGAGATGGCAGGTGTTTTTATGGAATTAATAAAGAAGCAGATACATATGAACCAGTGGAAGGGAAATGTAGCCACCCAGATAACGCTGGATGACGATTTTATTGTGCCGGATACCATGGATGATATGGAGCAGGTGATGCTGGACACAGGGGAGGTCCAGATAGAGAGTGTAAAGAATCAGGGAGATAAGGTGGCTGTGAAGGGAAGGCTTGAGTTCCAGGTGCTTTACCGCAGGGAGGCAGGCGGGCTTCAGACCTTGGGGGGCAGCATTCCTTTTGAGGAAACTGTGAACGTCCCCAATTTGGAGGAGAAAGACTACGTTGGCTTAAACTGGATGCTGGAGGATCTGAATACAGAAATGATCAATTCCAGAAAGCTGGGGGTTCAGTCCATCATTACTCTTCAGGTTCGGGTGGAAACTCTCAGGGATGCGGAGGCTGCGGTGGATGTGGACATGGAAGGGGGAAGCCCGGCGGCAGGGGCCGGCCTCTCGGAGGGAGACGCCGGCGGAGCTATCCAGGTGGAAACTTTGAAGCGTACGGCAAATGCGGCTTCCATTGCAGTGCGCAGGAAGGATACATACCGGATCAAGGAAGAACTCAGTCTCACAGGCGGAAAGCCTAATATGGGGCAGCTTCTTTGGCGGGAGATGCGGCTTCGGGATGTTAGCGTAAAGCCCCTGGACGGCCGCCTTCATCTGGATGGAGAAATGACCGTGTTTGTGATTTATATGGCTGAGGATGAAAATATGCCGGTTCAGTGGTTAGAGGATACGCTTTCCTTTTCTGGTGAAATGGAGATGAATGACGTAAAGGAGGAGCAGATCCCCATGGTTATTGTTCGCCTGGCCCACAAGGATATTCAGGCTAAGCCGGATTATGATGGCGAGATGCGGGAAATGGATGTGGAGGCTGTCCTGGAGTTGGATATCAAGCTTTACGAGGAGCAGGAGGTGGAGCTTTTAAGCGATATGTACTCCAATATGAGGGAGATTGAGCTGACTCAGACGGAGGCTTGCTTTGATCAGATTCTTACCAGGAATGTATGCAAGTCTAAGATCTCTGAAAAGCTTAAGCTGCCTCAGGCAGAGCGTATACTTCAGATTTGCCACAATGCAGGGGCTATAAAGCTAGATGATGTGGGAATTGGTCAGGACTGTCTGGAAATTGACGGCGTTTTGGAGGTTAGCCTTCTGTATCTAACCAGCGATGATACCTCCCCGGTCCAGTCCTGGGTGGAGCAGGTGCCGTTTCACTGCGTAGCTGAAGCCAGAGGTATCAGGGAGGACAGCATTTACCAGCTGGACGCGGGCCTGGAGCAGCTGAGCGCAGTGATGATGGGCGGCGATATGGTGGAGGTAAAGGCTGTGGTTGCTCTGGATTTCCTGGTGCTCCAGCCTGTGTGTGAGCAGGTTATAACCGGAGCGGTGGTAAAGCCTATGGATTTTCAGAGGCTGCAGGAGCTGCCTGGAATTGTGGGCTATATTGTACAGCCTGATGACAGCCTTTGGAGTATTGCGAAGAAATTTCACACCACAGTGGGTACGATTATTTCCACCAATGAACTGGCAGACGATCAGGTTAAGAAGGGACAGAGGCTGCTTTTGGTGAAGGAGATTGCCCAGGGATTTTAGCCGCTTTTTCTTTACTCAAAATGTCAGAGCGCGCCCAGATAGGGAGTTGTGCAAAGTATATTTATACAATGTTGACATGTATTGTAATTTATGATAACTTGATTGTATAAACAGGGCCATGTTATGAGTGACAGTTAACCCTTTTATTGTAGTAGATAGGAGGATTCGCCATAAGTTTTAGGTATTTATCTATAATTGCTTTGTTTGTTTGATACATTTTGCCGTATTAGTCATTATTATAACAGCAGGCTTCCAAATCGGCTGGATGCCTGCTGCTTTTTATGTTGCTTTTAGGAAAATGACTTCAATCACATATTGATAAGACCTAAAATCGTTTCTTAAGAAGATACTATTTATCCTGCCAATCCTGTTCCGTTGATGTGCTGAAAATTGTTATGAGAAGAAAGGGGTTCTTTCTATGAAATTGTTATTTGCGTCGGATTCTTTTAAGGGAACGCTTTCAAGCAGGCAGACCATTGAATTGCTGACGAAAGCAGCCAGGGAGGTGTTCGGTTCTTGTGAATGTGCCGGAGTTTTGGTGGCAGACGGAGGGGAGGGAACCATTGACGCGGTGATAGCTGCCAACCAGGGGAAACGGCTCCAGGTGCCGGTGCACGGCCCGTTAATGGAGAGGCGGGAGGCGTATTACGGAAAGCTGGATGAAAGGCGGGCGATTCTGGAAATGGCGGCAGCCTCCGGGCTGCCCATGGTTCCCTTGGAGCTGCGGGAACCGAGAAATACAACTACCTATGGCACGGGAGAGCTTTTAAAAGATGCCCTGGATCATGGCTTTACTGATATATCGATTGCCATTGGAGGTTCTGCTACCAATGACGGAGGCATGGGGTGTATGCGCGCATTGGGGGTACGCTTTCTGGACGCGGATGGAATCGAGCTGGAGGGCAGAGGAGCGGATCTGGCAAGAGTAGTTCATATCGACTGTTCGGGCATGGATAAACGCATTGCTCAGGCGAAATTCACCGTTATGTGTGATGTGAATAATCCGCTGTGCGGCAAAAATGGAGCTACCTATACCTTTGGCAAACAAAAGGGCGGCTCCCCCAAGGCGCTGGATGAGTTAGAAGCAGGCATGCAAAATTACCGGGATGTGCTAATCCGGGAGTTGGGAATTAATCCAGATAAAATACCTGGCTCTGGTGCAGCCGGAGGACTTGGAGCCGCATTGCTGGTGTTCTGCCGTGCCGTGCTAAAGTCCGGCATTGAAACGGTGCTGGATCTGATTGACTTTGATAAACAGCTGGAGGGAGTTTCTCTGGTGATTACCGGGGAAGGACAGACCGACTGGCAGTCCTGCTTTGGAAAAGTGATACAGGGAGTTGGCTGCCGCTGCAAAAGCCATGGGATTCCCGTCATAGCATTGGTAGGCTCCATGGGTGATGGCGCTGAGCAGATATTTGATTATGGAATCTGCTCTATGGTCACAACGATTAACGGAGTAATGGGTCTGGAGGAAGCATTGCACAATGCAGAGGAGCTATATTACAATGGCGCTGTTCGAATGTTCCGGCTATTGCATGTGGGAATGGGGCTGGGAGCAAATGGAGAAAGGGATGAGGTATGAAATGCTTTGTCAGTATCCTGCGTACGGCTGGTTCATTCATGGGATTGTCGTATGAGAGGTTGAAAAAAACTGTTATAGAAATTGAAATTATGGTATACTATGCATATGCAGTATGATCCTAAAGAAAAGAGGTATACCATGAATTTAGAGTTTAAGCCTGTAGTAGCTGAGGATATTGACAAGCTGCGGCCTTTTTATGGCCTGCGGCCTAATAAGGCCTGCGACAGCGTGTTTCTGGATTGCTTTTTGTGGAAGGATTACTACCAGGTCCAGTGTGCGGTCAGTGAAAACCGGGCGGCTTTGTGGCTGATGGAAAAGGATGGACAGGTCTCCACAGCCATGCCTATGTGCAAGGAAGAGGATCTGCCCTACTTTTTTAATCAGCTGGTGGAGTATTTTGAACAGGTTCTTCACAAGCCCTTTTATATTGCCCTGGCAGATGAAGAGGCTGTGGAGTATTTGAAGCTGGACCCAAAGGTATATGAGGTGGAGGAGCAGGCGGACTTAAAGGATTATCTTTATGACGGAGAGGCCATGCGCACTTTGTCAGGGAAAAAGCTTCATAAAAAAAAGAACCATTTAAACGGATTTTTAAGGGAATATGAGGGCAGATATGAGTACCGCAGGCTTTGCTGCTCTGACCGCCATGAGGTCTGGAGATTTATGGAGGAATGGAGGCAGAATAAGGTTGACGCCAACGCCATGGACGCTTCTCTGGATTATGAGGTTGCGGGGATTCACGATATTTTAAAAAACTGCTCCAGCCTCCGTGTGCCCATGGCAGGCGTATATGTGGATAAAAAGCTGGAGGCCTTTACCATAGGCAGCTTAAATGAACTGGAAAATATGGCGGTGATTCATATTGAAAAGGCGAATCAATCCATCAAAGGGCTGTATCAATTTATAAACCAGCAGTTTTTAATTCATGAATTCCCTGATGCAGCTTTGGTGAACCGGGAGGATGATTTGGGAATGGAGGGATTGAGAAAGGCTAAGATGAGCTACAATCCCATTGGATTTGCAAGGAAATATTCGGTGAGGAAACGATGATACGATATTTGACAGGGGAAGAAAAGCAGACAAGCAGATGGCTCTGGCAGGAGGCATTTCCTGAAGATTCACAAGGCTTTATAGACTACTATTATAAGAGGAAAACCGCAGACAACCGGGTGCTGGTGAAGGAGGATGAAGAGGGAAGGCTTCTATCCATGGCTCATCTCAATCCCTACCATGTGATGGTGAAGGGCCGGCTTTGGGAGCTGAATTATATCGTGGGAGTAGCCACAGCCGCAGACAGTCGGCGCCAGGGGCATATGAGAGATATGCTTGGGAGGCTGCTGCTGGATCTGCATGATGAGGGAGCTCCCTTTTGCTATCTTATGCCTGCTTCAGAAGGGATTTACCTGCCCTTTGGATTTCGGTTTGTGTTTAATCAGCCTCTCTGGCAGATAAAGGAGAGGTTGCCGGAGGAAACAAGGAGGCTAAAGCTTCAGTTAAGCGAAGGGTCGGGTACGGCTGCGTTCAGATCTGAGGGAAAGACGCGGGATTGCCTGGCCTCCTGGGTGAACCGGTGGCTGGATGAACGTTTTCAGGTCTATGCAGTAAGAGACAGGGAGTATATGGAGCGGCTGGAAGAGGAGCTTGACAGCGAGGCAGGCCGGGTGTATGGTTGGTATGATGGAAATGGAGAGCTGAAAGCCCTTCAGGCCTTCTGGGGAATCGGAAAAAGGGAGCAGAGATTCCTGTATTCTATGGAACCGGATTGGTTGGAACCGGCAAAGGCAGATAAGACCGAAGGAAGGAGCGGCTCCCTCCGGCCGGCCATCATGGCCCGAATTACGAACGCGGCCCGGATGATGGAGGCCATTAGTCTTAATGAGGAGGCTCCGTGTAGTGAGATGGAGGTGCTCATAAGAATCCGGGATAAACTGATTCCTGGAAATCAGGGGCTTTGGAGATGGAAGCTGAATGGAAAGGGCTCTTGTCTGACGCCGGAGCCTGTAGGGCTTGCAGGCAGTCCTCTGTTTTCTACAGAGGTGCTTGATATAGACGTGGCTGCTCTTGCATCCTGGCTTTTTGGATATGAAAGGCTGGAGAATCTGGCGGGAGCACAGCAAGAAGCTCCGCCCTGGTGGTGCAGGTTTGTAGAGCCGATTGAGAGGCTTTTCCTAGATGAGGTTGTGTAGGGCTCATTTGCTGGAGAAAGGAGGGAATGCGGATATGGAGGAGAAGCTGCGGCAGCTAAGGGACTGGATTTTGGAGTGCGGCAGCATTGTATTTTTCGGAGGCGCAGGTGTGTCTACAGAAAGCGGAATTCCTGATTTTAGAAGTGTGGACGGGCTTTATAGCCAGCAGTATAAGTATCCGCCGGAGACCATTATCAGCCATAGCTTTTATATCCGCTATCCTGAAGAGTTCTACCGCTTTTACAAGGATCGTATGCTCTATGTCAATGCCAGGCCAAATGCAGCCCACAGGGCGCTGGCAAGGCTGGAGGCGAAGGGGAAGCTAAGGGCGGTGATAACTCAAAACATTGACGGCCTTCACCAGATGGCGGGAAGCAAAGAGGTGCTGGAGCTTCACGGCTCCGTACATAGGAACTACTGTACCAGGTGCAAAGCATTCTATGATCTGGACTATGTGGTAAAAAGTGAAGGTATACCCCGGTGCAGCTGCGGCGGAATGATTAAGCCGGATGTGGTGCTTTACCAGGAGGGGCTGGACGACCGGATTATAAGAAAGGCTGTAGCATATATAAGAAATGCGGATATGCTGATAGTCGGTGGAACCTCACTTGTGGTCTATCCTGCGGCGGGACTGATTGATTATTACAGGGGGAACAGGCTAGTTTTAATCAATAAGGAGGCTACCTCGAAAGACTCCCAGGCAGATTTGGTGATAAGCGGCAGCATTGGGGCGGTTCTTGAGACCGTAGCCGGAATCTGATCCACAATAATGACAGCAATGCAGAAGGAAGGGAACGTGAATGTATCAGGCAGCAAGTGACAGATATGAGAAAATGGAATATAAGAGAAGCGGGAGAAGCGGTATCTTCCTGCCCAGGATTTCTCTTGGGCTGTGGCAGAATTTTGGGACAGATAAGACCTTGGAGGAGCAAAAAGCCATTCTTTTTAAGGCCTTTGACCTGGGAATTACCCACTTTGATTTGGCCAACAACTATGGAGCGCCCAATCTGGGACTGGCAGAGGAAAACTTCGGCTCTGTTCTGAAATCGGATCTGGGGCAGTATAGGGAGGAGCTTTTTATATCTACCAAGGCCGGCTTTGACTTTTGGCCTGGACCCTATGGAAACTGGGGCTCCAGAAAATATCTCATAGGCAGTTTGGACGCCAGTCTTAGGCGTATGGGGCTGGATTATGTGGATGTGTATTACCACCACCGTCCGGATCCGGAGACACCCCTGGAAGAGACCATGGGCGCTCTTTCCGACCTTGTAAAGCAGGGGAAGGCCCTGTATATAGGCATTTCCAATTATCAGGCAGATGAAGCGGAGAAAGCGATTAAAATTCTGGCAGCCAACGGCACGCCCTGTCTGCTTCACCAGCCCCGTTACAATATGCTGGAGCGTTGGGTGGAGGATGGACTTTTGGATGTCCTGGACAGAGAGGGAGTCGGATGTATCTGCTTCAGCCCGCTGGCACAGGGAGCGCTGACCGGCAAATACCTTTATGGTATTCCCCAGGGCTCCAGAGCTTCCAGAACGGGAACCACCGTAGGAGCGCGCTATCTGTCACCGGAACGGCTGGTGAAAATCAAAGCTTTGAATAGCCTGGCTGAAAGCCGGGGGCAGTCCTTGGCCCAGATGGCCCTTGCCTGGGCGCTGCGCCGCAAAGAGGTAACCAGCGTCCTGATCGGCGCCAGCAGTCCAGAGCAGCTGATGGACAATACGGCTGCTCTTAAAGGCCTGGATTTCAGCCAGGAAGAGCTGGATCAGATTGACAGGATTTTGTCCTGACAGCCATAAGTATTGGAAGCTCTAACCTGCCCCGAAGCATCAGCCGGGGCTGATCAAATGGGAGTAATGAAGCGATGAACGAAAAGCAGTGCTATGAAATCGGAGACGTTGTCAAATTAAAAAAGCCTCATCCCTGCGGAAGCAGCGAATGGGAAATCCTTCGCGTGGGGGCAGACTTCCGGCTGAAATGTACAGGCTGCGGCCATCAGATTATGGTTTCGCGAAAGTTGGTGGAGAAGAATGCTAGGGGATTGAGGAAGAAGGGAATTTAAGGACAAATAATAATGAAAAATCCCTTGCATTTGTCCGGTTTCTTTGGTAGAATAATAATTCGTGACATATTAAATCCTTGCTCCTGTCACTGAAAGCGGGGGCCAGAGACCACAAGGAGGTAAAGCAAGATGAACAAGTACGAATTAACCGTTGTTCTGAATGTGAAGCTTGACGACGAGCAGCGCGCGGCAGCGCTCGAAAAGGTAAAGGGTTATATCACCCGTTTCGGCGGAACCGTAACCAACGTAGATGAGTGGGGGAAGAAAAGACTTGCATATGAGATACAGAAGATGCATGAAGCCTTCTACTACTTTATCCAGTTCGAGTCTGATTCCGTGTGTCCGAACGAAGTAGAGGCGCACATTCGTATTATGGAACCAGTTATCAGATACTTATGCGTGAAGCTAGAAGCATAAGAGATGCCCAGCCCCTTAAGCGGGGATGAAAAGGAAGAGTGACCGTATGAACAGAGTTATCTTAATGGGAAGATTGACGAGAGACCCGGAAGTCAGATATTCACAGGGAGAGCGTTCCATGGCCATTGCCAGGTATACCCTTGCAGTGGACAGAAGAGGCCGCAGAGGCCAGGAGGGTTCTATGGAACAGCAGGCTGACTTTATTACCTGTGTTGCATTTGACCGCGCGGCTGAATTTGCGGAGAAATATTTCCGCCAGGGTATGCGTGTCCTTGTGTCCGGGAGAATTCAGACAGGTAGCTATGTAAATAAAGAAGGTCAGAAAGTATACACCACCGAGGTCATCCTGGATGATCAGGAATTCGCAGACAGTAAGGGCGCAGCTTCTGATATGGGCGGCTACGGACAGTCAGCCCCCTCTCAGAGACCGGCTCCTACCAGTGCGATTGGTGATGGGTTTATGAACATTCCGGACGGAGTGGAGGACGAAGGGCTTCCATTCAACTAGGATGTTCCGTGGTTGAATAATAAAGGAGGACAACACCAATGGCATTTAATAAAACAGATAGACCAGATGGCGCTAAGATGAGAAGACCGGGCGGAATCCGCAGAAGAAAAAAGGTTTGCGTATTCTGCGGCGATAAAAACGGCGTGATCGACTACAAGGATGTAAACAAGTTAAAGAGATACGTATCCGAGAGGGGCAAGATCCTTCCCCGCCGTATCACAGGCAACTGCGCAAAGCATCAGAGAGCTTTAACAGTAGCCATCAAGCGGGCGCGCCACATTGCCCTGATGCCTTATACAATGGAGTAAGCCTTTGCTTTATAAAGGCTGGCGTGTAGAAAGAGGCAGTTTTACTCAAACGGTACTGAAACAGGAATCCCTTCGCATGCTGGATGCGGGGGGATTTTTCAATAGGGGAGAACGCAGTGCATTCTTGTTATTCAGGCCAAGGTATGATACAATTAACCATTATGTCCAAGGAGAGAGAACCAATGGAAAGAGGAAGCTTATACTGTGTAAGTACGGGCCCGGGGGATCCCATGCTTATGACATTAAAGGCCGTACAGGTGACGGAGCAGTGTCCCGTAGTGGCTCTTTCTGTGGACTTTACAAGGCGTGATAAAAGCTGTGGAAAGAAGGATACAAAGAGTCTTAAGGAGAACTGCGCAGCTTATCAGATAGCGGCGCCCGTTGTGAAGGGAATAGAGGGCAAGGAGCATCTGTTTTTGTCTATGCCTATGACAAAGGATAAGGAGGTTCTGTCTGCAAGTCACAGACAGGCTGCAGACCGCATTATAGAGTATCTGAGTCAGGGAATATCCGTGGCCTGGCTGACCCTTGGAGATACCACCATTTATGCCAGTTCTCTGTATGCGGCGAGGCTGGTAAAGGAAGGGGGCTATCAGGTTGAGCTTATCAGCGGTGTCCCTTCCTTCTGCGCGGCGGCAGCCAGACTGGGGGAGCCTCTGGTCAGCGGTTCCCAACAGCTGCATATCCTCCCTTCCTCTTACCGGATAGAGGAGGCTCTGGCTTGCCCTGGCACAAAGGTTCTGATGAAGGCAGGCAGCCGCCTTTCGCAGGTGAAAAAGCTTTTGACGGAACAGGGCTTTGAAGCGAAGGGGGTGCAGCGCTGTGGAATGAAGGGGGAGAAGGTGTACCCTTCAGCGGCGGAATTAGACGAAGAAGCTGGATATTATACCCTCTTAATTGTAAAAGAAAGAGATTGACATTTATGTTGTCAATATCCGATTCGCAGGCAAAGGAACTGGTCATCAAGAGGACGGAAGATTGTCCTGTTTATACTACCGTTGATAATGAGGAGGAGAAGGAATGAAAAAGAGAAAGCAAATGGTAAAACGGCTTCTGTCAAGGGCCCTGCCTGCAATGATAGCATTATCGCTGGCAGGCTGCGGGGGCAGAACAGCTAAAACAGCAGGTGCTTCTGTTAAGGAGCAGGCGGAGGCCGGAGCTTTAGGAAATAAAATTGTCAACATCGGCGTGACCAGTTCGCTGAACACTCTGAATCCTTTGCTTATGGATGGAGTGGAAATAAACAAATATGCTACTGGCCTGATGTTTCTGCCTCTTATAGAGCTGGACAAGGACATGAATTTTGAACCCATGCTGGCAGATTCCATTCAGGCTGAGGACGAAAGGAATTTCCTGGTGCACATCGACGACAGGGCCAGCTGGTCGGACGGCACTCCTGTTACAGCGGATGACGTGGTGTATACGGCTCTCCGCTTGTGCAGTCCTGTGGTAGCCAATACCGCTATGATGTACTATGTATTTGAAGGAGTGGGAGACGACGGATTTGTAGAGGCCGGCGCTGATCATATAAGCGGCATTACAAAGGTGGATAATAAGACCGTACGCTTTACAACAAAAGCCCCTATGTCTCTGATCACCTTTCAGAACTCCTACGCCCGTTACCTGATGACACTGCCCAAGCATGTAATTGGGAATATCAGCGAGGAGGAGCTTACATCCAATCCATGGTTTAATAGGCCGGATGTTGTGAGCGGCCCTTACCAGGTTACGGAGTTTGACCGGGATCACTTTGTGTCCTATGAGGCTAACAGAAACTACTGGAGAGGCGCGCCCAGGATTGACCGGCTTAACATCAAAATCGTAGAAGGCAGCCAGTTATATGCGGGCCTTAAATCAGGAGAGATTGATATTACTCAAAATACCATGAGCGCCATTCCGTTGGAAGATTATGAAAGCATCCAGTCTCTGGAGCATGTAAGGACCTCCTTTGGGGCGCCTATTACCAATCTTTCTGTGTTTGTTAAGACAGAGCATATTACTGACCCCAGGGTGCGGCAGGCTATGGTATACGCCATTGACAGACAGCAGCTGCTGCAGCAGCTGTTAAAGGGCAGCGGCGAGGTGGTAGATGGATTTCTGTCCTCAGCCAGTCCTTATTTTGACCCTTCCCTCCAGCCCCTTCCATACGCTCCTGAGAAGGCGAAAGCTCTGATTGCAGAAAGCGGGTGGGACACCAGCCGCACCATTAAATTCTGCATTGATTCCGGAGACAGCGCCTTTGTAAATGCGGCCTCTGTGATTGCGGCTCAGTGGGCGGCAGCGGGAATTAAGGCGGATATCCAGACGATGGATATTAATACTCTTATGAGCAGGGCGGGCTCAGGAGATTTCGATGTTCTGGCTGTTCAATACACATATCCTCCGGTAGATCCATATGCGGATATGGCCTGGCTGTTAGGCGGAGAGGGAAGCTGGACCGGCTACGAAAGCCAGGAGGTCAGGGATGCTCTGGCTAAGGTACAGCTCTCTGCAGACAGGGAGGAGCTGAGAAAGCTGTATTCTGTGGTGGACAGGAGGGTACAGGAGGACGTTCCTATGTTTTCAGCCTATGTAATAAAGAGTCTTGCGGCTGTGAATAAACGTCTTACAGGGGCAGAGCCAAGCGTATACGGCTTCTTTAATCATGTGGAGCAGTGGGATATGGCCCAGTAAATACAGCCTGATCTAAACGGAAAAATAAAAACTGCGCAGCCAAATCCCGGAGGGCAAATGCTCTCTGGGAATCCTTGTATATACAGGATTTAGAAGAAATGGGGGAACATATGTCGCATATCCTAGACGTAAAGGGACTGGAGGTCACCTTTACCGGTGACGGAGGAAAAAGTATAAGTGTGGAGGATGTGAGCTTTCATGTAGATCCGGGAGAGGTGGTTTGCATCGTAGGGGAGTCAGGCTGCGGTAAAAGCGTCACCTCTCTGTCTATTATGGGACTTTTGGGCCGGGGAGGTTCAGTCACAAAAGGGAGAGTCCTGTTTGAAGGCAGGGATCTTCTGTCAATGACGGAAAAGGAGCTGGATCAAATAAGGGGCGATCGGCTTACAATGATATTTCAGGACCCTTTAAGCTCTTTGAATCCTGTCTTTACCATTGGAAGTCAGATGCAGGAAAGCATCCGCGTTCATATGGGGCTTTCCAGACAGGAGGCCCGGAAAAGAGCTGCGGAGCTTCTCAGAAAGGCAGGCCTTTCTGATGCTTCTGCTGTTATGAAGAAGTACCCTCATCTGCTTTCGGGCGGCATGCGTCAGAGAGTGATGATTGCCATGGCGCTGTCCTGCCACCCCTCCCTTCTGGTGGCAGATGAACCTACTACCGCCTTGGATGTAACCATTCAGGCTCAGATCATGGAGCTGCTGCTGGAGCTTAGAAGAGAGGTGGGGATGGCGGTGCTGCTCATCACCCACGACATGGGTCTTGTAGCTCAGATGGCGGATCGGGTTCTGGTGATGTACGCAGGCCAGCTGATAGAGCAAGCCTCTGTATTGGAGATTTTTGATCACCCCTCTCATCCCTATACCAAGGCTTTGCTGGGGGCTGTTCCCGGAATCGGTGATGACAGGGAGCGGGTGCTGTCGTCTATCCAGGGAATGGCGCCGGAGCGATATGATAAAATAAAGGGCTGCCGGTTTGCGGGCCGCTGTCCCTTTTGCCGGGAGGTCTGTAGGGCTCCCCAGCCTGAGATGGAACTGGGGCCTGAACATAAGGTCCGCTGCTGCAGGGCAAAGGAGGTGGAGCTGAATGGATAAAGTCTTAGAAATGCCGCTTCTTAAGGTGGAGCGCTTGAAAAAGCATTATGTTGTTAAAAAAGGAATATTGGGAAGAAAAAGAGGCCGGGTGGCTGCTGTGGACGGCGTAACCTTTCAGCTTTACAGGGGAGAAACCTTGGGACTGGTAGGAGAATCCGGCTGCGGTAAGTCCACCCTTGGCCGTCAGATTGTAGGACTGGAGCGCCCCACAGCAGGCCGGGTGCTGTATGAGGGAATGGACTTTACTGCGATGTCCTCCACTGCCAGGAGGCCGATCCGCACCCAGATTCAGATGGTTTTTCAGGATTCCTATTCCTCTTTAAACCCGAGAAAGCATATATTTGAAATCCTTTCAGAGCCCATGCTATACCACAAGCTGGCAGACAGGCATACAGCCAGTCAAAAGGTGAAGGGACTTTTGGATATGGTGGGCCTTCCCCATGCCGCCATGGGGCGATACCCACATGAGCTTTCTGGAGGTCAGAGGCAGAGGATCGGAATTGCAAGAGCATTGTCCCTGAATCCCAGCCTGTTGGTTTGCGACGAGCCTGTAAGCGCTCTGGACGTGTCTGTCCAGGCTCAGATATTAAACCTGCTCCGATCCCTTCAAAAGGAGCTGGATCTGACCTGTATTTTCATAGGCCACGGCCTGGGAGCAGTCAACTATGTAAGCCACCGAATTGCAGTCATGTATTTGGGTAAGATCGTAGAACTGGCAGACAATCGAGAGCTTTTTGAGAATCCGTTGCATCCGTATTCCAAGGCTTTGTTTGCTGCGGTTCCTGTGGCAGAACCAAGAGCGGTAAGAAGGAGAAGCAGCAAGGCTCTGGAGGGGGAGGCCCAGTTCATAAGCGGCAGCAGCCAGGGCTGCCTCTTTTATCCCAGATGCTCTTACCGCAGGCAAGCCTGCCTCCAGGCAGACATGGAGTTAAAGCCAGCTGAGCCGGGAAGCCGGCATCTGACGGCCTGTATCCGTTATAAAGAGCTTCAGAGAGGGGAAGGCTGATATGGTAAAGTATATAATAAAACGGCTTCTCATAGCCATTCCGACCCTTATTGGCATTACCATTATCGACTATGCCATTATGTGCTTTGCAGGAAGCCCTCTTGAGATGCTCCAGGGAGCCAGAATCTCCCAGGCTGCCGTAGCGGCCAAGGAGGCTGCCATGGGTCTGGATAAGCCCTTTTACATCCAGTATTTTATATGGCTGGGTCAGCTGTTCCAGGGAAATATGGGTTATTCCATCAAATCCTACCAGGCGGTTAGCGGTATGATAGGAAGCCATATTGGCCCTACCCTCCTGCTTATGGGAGTATCTCTGATTATAAGCCTGCTGATGTCTGTTCCTGCAGGAATCTACAGCGCTATCCACCAGTATTCCAAGGGGGATTATGCGGTGGTAACGGCCTCCTTTTTTGGAAGCAGTATACCCGGCTTTTTTCTGTCCCTGCTGCTGGTGTATCTATTTACCGTCAATTTAGGGTGGCTGCCCTCAGGAGGCATGACGACGCTTGGAACCTCAGGAGGGGCGGCGGATGTGGCAGCTCACATGGTGATGCCTGTGTTGGTACTGTCTGTATCCATGGCGGGAGCCAATATTCGTTACATCCGCAGCGCCATGCTGGAAATTCTCCAGGCGGACTACCTTCGTACAGCCCGGGCCAAAGGCATTGGCAGCCGGAGGGTTATTTACAGGCATGCACTTAAAAATGCCCTAGTGCCCATTGTGACTGTAATCGGAATGCAGATTCCAACGCTGTTTGGCGGAGCTGTGATCGTGGAGCAGCTTTTTTCCTGGCCGGGACTGGGGCTTTTGACCATGAGCGCTATTTTAAACAGGGATTATCCGGTGATTATGGGCGTCTGCCTGCTGTCTGCCGTTGTAGTGCTTCTGGCAAATCTGGTGACTGATATATTCTATGCTATCATAAATCCAGCCATCGAGTTCCAATAGAAAGCGTGGGGAGCTTCGCCCATATGCCGGCAGGCAGACCCGGCCCAGAGGAGTAAAATTTACAATGAAAATAAAGAGAGAACTTTTGTATAAAAATACCATAGAAACGGAACGCTATTGTCAGACGGTATGGCGCAGGTTTTGCCGCCATCGTCTGGCTCTGGCGGGACTGGGGGCGCTGGCTGTTATCTGTCTGGCCTCCCTTTTAGCTCCGCTTATCGCACCCTACGATCCGGAGGAGATTGTGGGGCCCTTCGGCGCGGCCCCAAGCCTCAAGTTCCTGCTGGGAACGGATCAGATAGGCCGGGATATGTTAAGCCGGCTCCTCTATGCCACCCGCGTCTCTCTGATGGTAGGTGCACTATCGACCCTGATCTCCACAGCAATCGGAGTGGTTCTGGGATTGATGGGCGGCTACTTCGGAGGGTGGCTGGATATAGCCATCATGCGGTTTACAGATATGGTCATGTCATTTCCTTATATCCTTCTGGTTTTGGTGGCGGCGGCAATTTTTGAGCCTGGACTTTGGAGTATCATTCTGATACTTGGACTTGTAGACTGGCCAGGCATTGCCCGTCTGGTTAGGGGGAATGTTTTAAGCCTGAGAGAGACAAATTTTGTAAAGAGCAGCATTGTGGCGGGCATGCCGTCCAGGTATATTCTTTTTTCTGAGATCCTGCCTAATACGGTTGCGCCCATCCTGGTGTATGCCACTTCCGTTATGGCGCTTTCCATGCTGGACGAGGCTTCCTTAAGCTTCCTGGGTATGGGAGTGCAGCCGCCTGCGGCCAGCCTGGGTAACATGCTGGGCAGCGCCCAGTCCCTGACTATCCTCACCAGGCAGCCCTGGCTGTGGATTCCTCCGGGACTCTTGATTGTAGTGCTTGTGGTGGCTATCAACTTTGTGGGGGACGCTTTGAGAGATGCGTTAGATCCTTCGTCAGTGATGAATGTGAATTCTCTTTCTGGGGAGGAGCAGAACGAATGTGAGTGAATAGTTATTCTAAGGCAGAAGTGGAGGAGCATTGTAAGCCCTCCGGCTGAGGGTGAAGGACGAGTTTGCTTTGGGGGCAGCCTCCAGATGGATATTCCTGTCTGTCCGGATTGACGGCCGAGGAAATGTAAATGGAAGGAGGTGACGGATTTGACCATCCATCAGATGGAGTGTTTTTTGGAAGCGGCCAGAACGTTGAACTTTACGGAGGCAGCCAGACGGCTTTATATTTCCCAGCAGGGGTTAAGCCGCCAGATCGCTTCCCTAGAAAAGGAGCTGGAGCTGCGCCTTTTTGACAGAACCACAAGAGATGTGCGCCTTACCAGAAGCGGAGAGCTGCTTTTGTGGAGATGGAGGGATATCCCTAAGGAAATTCAAGCCTCCATCGATATGGCTAGGGAGGAAGGAGAGCGCTCCAAAAGCCGTATCAGTCTGGCTGTAGTGGGGATGAGCGGCATTGTTGAGATGGCCGGTAATCTTTTGGCTGACTATATGGCTCAGGACCCGGATACGGAATTTGATATCTTTGAATTTACAGATGTGAAGGATTTAAGCAGCCATAATGCGGATCTGGTAATGGCTGTAACCTTTATCCCCTCTTTTGAACAGATCGGAGAACAGTATGGGGCAACAAGTATTGCAAGGCTTCCCCTTTACTATGTTGTGTCCAGAAACAGCCCCCTGGCAGACAAGGAGGAGCTGACACTGAAGGATTTGAAAGGACAGACAATGCTGTGCCTTTTTAAAAACTTTTTTGCAGGTGCGGAAATGCGTCTGTTTGAATTTATTTCCAATGGGGAGAATATTCTTAACAAAGCTCGCTTCTTTGAGAATGTCAATAGTTTGGAGCTGGCATTGATCGCGGATGAAGGAATCCACATCGGCTTTAAGGAGTTTTATCACAACTATGGGAACCGCCTGAAAATGTATCCTCTTCCAAATTCTACCAATCAAGCTTATGCCAATGTAGTCGTGCTCTGGCATAAACAGAATGAAAATAGATTTGAAAATTTTATAAAATTTCTGAAAAATCTTTCTAATTAACAATTTCTGGTTGTTAATTGTCCGGTTTTTGGTGTTAGACAAAGAGGGGTCTTACTGTCTAAAATACTCTTGATTGTTAAAATGGTTGTTAAAAAGCAGCCGTTAATAAATTTATCATGTTGGGGAAAAGGCTGCCAAGGACAGCAGCTCCTTTCCCTTGTTTTATTCTTTTTACGTCATACTGTTTCTCAAGAATAATAAAGGTTATGAAAGGAAAGAGGAAAATGAGAAAGATGAAGGTGCGCATAATCTGGGGAGTCATTATAGTTGCCTTTGCGGCGCTATTGATTTTCCGCATGACCAGAAAGGGAGAGCCTGTGGCAGTGACGTCGGCTCCGGTAGTAACAGCAGAGAACCCCCATATGGGAAATATTGAGCTGACTACGAACCTGATCGGCACCATTGAGCCTGCGGATATTGTGTATATATATCCAAAGGCAGGCGGAGATGTAACCGCAGTTAACGTAAAGGCGGGCGATGTTGTTTCAGCCGGTCAGGTGCTTCTTGAAATTGATACAAAGCAGGTGGCAAGCGCTAAAAACGCGATGGACACAGCCAAGGTCGCCTGGGATGACGCCAGATCCACATTGGACCGTATGGCGCCCCTTCACGCCTCCGGATTTGTATCGGATAAGGAGTTTGAAGGCTATCAAACGAATGCGGAGGCTAAGCGCCTTCAGTATGAGGCTGCTAAGATTGGATATGACAATCAAATGGAATTCAGCCATGTAACCTCTCCTATAAGCGGCCGCGTAGAGCAGTTTAACGTAGAGGTTCATGATACGGTCGGTTCCTCCATGCAGCTTTGCGTGATTGCGGGGGACAGCGGCAACAACGTATCCTTTTATGTAACAGAGAAGGTGAAGAACAACCTGACACAGGGTACTCCTATTGTTGTAAGTAAAGAAGGAAAAGAGTATCCAGGCACAGTGATTGAAGTCAGCAGCATGGCGGAGGCTTCCGTAGGCCTGTTTAAGATTAAGGCGTCAGTGGAGGATAATGAGCAGATGGCTGCCGGAACCACCGTGGAGCTTAAGGTTCCCTCTGCATCTGAGAAAAATGTAATGCTCATTCCTACCCAATGCGTATATTACAAGGGAGGTGACGCCTACGTCTACACCTATGACCTGGGAATCATTCATGAGGTTCCTGTGGAGGTAGGAATTTTTGATAAGGATTATATTATTGTAACCTCAGGTCTTACCCTGGAGGATCAGATTCTTACCACCTGGACCTCTGAGCTAAAGGAGGGAACCAAGGTAACTTTGGAGGGTGAGGCTCCGGTTACGGTGAGCAAAGATGATGAAGCGTTGAAAACCTCCATGACAGAAGAATCTCAGGGAGCAGAAGCTGAAAGTCCCGCTGCAGACCAGAGTCAGGCACAGTAGAAGGAGGCAGGAAAATGGGCTTAACGAAACTTGTCTTAAAACGACCAGTCAGCACGGTGCTTGCCATCCTCTGCCTGGTTGTGTTTGGACTATCCTCAGTGATGAAATCACCTTTGGAGCTAATGCCGGACATGAACATGTCTATGATGATTGTAATGACCGTATATCCCGGAGCCAGCCCTGACGATGTCAGTGAACTGGTAACGAAACCGATTGAGGATAGAGCCAGTACCTTAAGCGGTTTGGATACCATCTCCTCCACATCCCGGGAGAATATGTCCATCGTTACGCTGCAGTATAAGTACGGCTATGATATGAACGAAGCGTATGATGATTTGAAGAAGCAGATAGACCTGGTGAAAACCGAGATACCGGATGATGCGGAGGAACCCATCATGCTGGAGCTGAATACCAGCATGAAGCCCAATATCATCCTTGCGGTTAATCATGGTAAGGATGAGGATCTTTATAATTATGTTAACAATACCCTGGCGCCTGAGTTTGAGAAGCTGCCCAGCGCGGCAGAGGTTTCCGTAACAGGAGGCGCCCAGAAATACATAAAAATAGAGCTGCTGCCTGAAAAGCTGAAGCAATACGGCGTGTCCATGAGCTCCATTGCCAATGATATTGCAGGCGCGGATATTACCTATCCTGCCGGCGATACACGAGTAGGAGACCAAAAGCTGTCCGTATCGACAGAGCAGCCCTTCGGCGAACTGGAAAGCCTGAAGGATATTCCCCTTTCCATACCGGGAAATCGCACCGTGTATCTGAGTGATGTTGCAAATGTGTACTTGGGAGCAGATGATCCGGAAAGCATCGCCCGTTATAAACCAGAGGACGGAGCAGCAGAGGATATGGTAGCTGTGACTATCAGCAAGCAGCAGGATGCCGCTTCCCTTACTCTTTCCAAAGATGTGCATAAGGTAATCGAAAAACTGACCAGTCAGGACCCAACCCTTTCCATTACAGTGGTAGATGATGATAAGGATTCTATTATGTCCTCTTTAACCTCTGTAATCCAGACTATGATTATGGCGGTTATCATTTCCATGATTATCATCTGGCTGTTTTTTGGAGATTTGAAGGCTTCACTGATTGTGGGAAGCTCTATCCCGGTATCCATCCTGTCTTCTCTTATATTGATGCAGCTTATGGGCTTTAGCCTGAACGTAATTACCCTGAGCGCGCTGGTGCTGGGGGTAGGTATGATGGTGGATAACTCCACGGTTGTACTGGAAAGCTGTTTCAGAGCGACCGATGGCACAGGCTTTAAGGAGTTTGCTAAGGCGGCGCTCACTGGAACCGGCGTTGTGTATCAGTCCGTCATCGGTTCTACTCTGACGACCTGCGTGGTGTTTTTGCCTTTGGCTATGCTGGGGGGCATGACAGGACAGATGTTTAAGCCCCTGGGCTTTACCATCGTATTCTGTATGACGGCTTCTCTGATATCCGCCATCACGGTCGTGCCGCTCTGCTACATGATTTATAAGCCGATTGAGAAGAAAACAGCTCCATTTTCAAGGCCTGTTGAGAAAATGCAGGATGCATACAGAAATATAATGAAAGGCTTTCTGAAAAAAAGAGCTGTCGTTATGCTTGCCTCCGTTGCGCTCTTGGCTCTTTCCTTCTTCCTTGCGACTCAGCTTAGATCAGAGATGATGGCAGAGGATGACCAGGGACAGATTTCCATAACTGCTCAGATGAAGCCGGGTATGGAAATTGAAAAGGTCGACGGTATCTTGAAGAAGATAGAAAACGTGATTGTCCAGTGCCCGGATGTGGAATCCTACATTACTCTGGCAGGAAGCTCAGGCCTAAGCATGAGCTCCGATCCTGGGATTACGGTTTATCTTAAGAAGGACCGTAAGATGGAGACGAAGGATGTAGTGAAGCAGTGGAAGAAGGAGCTGGGAGGAATACCGGATACCAATATCACAGTTGAGGAGTATTCTCAGGTCAGCGCTATGATGGGATCGGAAAACGACTATCAGGTAAACCTACAGAGTACCAACTATGATGACTTAAAGGCTGCCAGTGATAAGATAGCCGAGGCCTTAGGAGCACGGCCTGAGCTTACCAAGGTACATTCCAGCCTTGAAAATGCGGCTTCCGTAGTTAAAGTTACAGTTAATCCCATCAAAGCTAAGGCGGCCGGGCTGTCGCCTGCTCAGATAGGCTCGACACTTAACAATATGCTCAGCGGTATAACAGCGACTACGATGGAGATTGACGGTGAGGATGTGGATATTAAGGTTATCTATCCCAAGGATCGCTACAGAACCCTGGATCAGATCGAAACCATAACCCTTCAGACACCTGCCGGAAGCTCCGTAGCTCTTACAGATGTGGCGGAAATCCGTTTCGCGGACAGCCCTGCTTCTATTTCAAGGCAGGATAAGCAGTACAGGGCCACCATAAGCGGTGTTTATACTGAGAACTCAAACAAGAATACGAAGGCCCTGCTTCAGAAAGAGGTGGTAGCTCCAAATGTATCCGGCAGTGTAACGGTTGCAAAAAGCAACATGGAGGAATCCATGGCAGAGGAGTTTACCGCGCTGTTCCAGGCCATCGCTCTGGCAGTGTTCTTGGTTTTTGTGGTAATGGCCGCTCAGTTTGAGTCGCCTAAGTTCTCCGTCATGGTTATGACTACCATTCCTTTTTGTCTTATCGGCGCCTTTGGACTGCTGTGGCTAGCAGACAGCGCCATCAGCATGACCTCCCTTCTGGGATTCCTTATGCTGGTTGGTACTGTTGTTAATAATGGTATTCTCTACGTGGATACGGTGAATCAATACAGACGGGAGATGGATTTGAATACAGCCCTTATTGAGGCAGGCGCTACGAGGCTCCGTCCAATCCTTATGACTACTCTGACTACGGTGGTATCCATGGTTCCTATGGCCATGGCCTTGGGAGACAGCGGCGCGACTACACAGGGTCTTGCTCTGGTAAACATCGGAGGACTTACGGCATCTACGATCCTGTCTCTGCTGATGCTTCCTGTATATTACAGCCTGATGAACGGCAGTGGGAAAAAGCGTGTAATTATAGCAGATTAAAGCGCATTAAAAAAATGTTAAAAGATTACTATTTTCAAATGTTGAAAAAAATGATATGATAAAACAAATATGGCTGCAGATGGACGAGGGAGCGCCTTTTGCCTGCAGCCTATTTGTAATGGAGGAGGATGTCGAAAAAATTGCTTTAAACAATCAGTAGACTTTTGAGGCATTCTTAATGCAGCGCATCATACAAAAAATAATATAGATAGCTGGAAACTTTCTGCAGCAAAGGAAAGTAGGCGGATGATTTTTTGTTGATGGGTTATAATTGATTCGTATTGTAAAAAATATCAGGAAAGATGTGGGAAAATGCAGAAAAGCTTGCATTTTTTAGTAAGGATGTATTTACCATAGTATTCTCGCAGGGTAATTGGCGTACACTAGCTACATATACCGGCAAGGACTATTTGCGGGATTTCTGATTTAGAAAGGGGGATATTGGATTGGCCCAGGAGACGATTGACGCCATTCGCAAGGCGGAGGCTGCGGCAGAAGCGGCAGAAAAAGCTGCGATGAAGGAGGCGGAAGAAATTGTAGCACAGGCAAGGGATCAGGCCGAGAAGTTGAAAGAAGATATGACCCGCAGGGCTACAGAAGCGGCTTCCCAAAGAGAAGAGGATGCCTGGAACCAGAGCGAAGCTATGATGCAGGCTGCCATAAGGGAAGAGGCATCGCAGCTAGAAGCGCTGCGAAGTCAGGCAGCTGGTAGACAAGAGCAGGCAGTGAAGCTGATTTTATCAGAGCTGCTGTAGTAGGAAGGGAGGCGCTTAAAAGTGGCAATCGTGCCTATGAAAAAAGTGCTGATTTGCGGCTTGAAGAAGGACCGGAAGGGTACTCTTGAGCTTCTGCAGCGCCAGGGAGCGCTGGAGATCAGCAATGTGCTGGAGGAAGATAATACATTCCGTAAAATGGATGTAACCTCTTCAAAAACCGTGTTTGAACGAAATGCTGTAATTGCGGAGCAGGCTCTTGCCGTGCTGGAACAGTATGCTCCCGAGAAGAAGAGCATCCTTTCATCCTTTGCAGGCAGGGAGCTCCTTACTGTGGATGAATACGAAAGCAATGCGGTAAATCACGAGGAGGCCATCAAAAAGGCCTGCCGCATACAGGATTATGCAAAACAGATTGGGGAATGCATGGCCCAGATACCAAAGCTGGAGCAGCAGCTGGAGGTATTGGCTCCCTGGAGCGCCTTTGATTTGCCGCTTGACTTTAAGGGAACCAAAAAGACAGCGGCGTTTATCGGTTCCATACAGGAGGAACTATCTCTGGAACAGATAACAGAGAAGCTTGGCGTATTGACAGGCCAGGCGGAAACTGTCGATATAACCATTGTCAGTGGAGGAAAGCAGCAGACCTGTCTTTTTGTTGTTTGCTCCAGAGCAGATGAGGAGGCTGTGGAGGGCGCTCTTAAAAAGCTGAGCTTTGTGAAACCGCCCCTTACCTCTATGGTGCCTGCCAGGCAGACTGTCCAGCTTAAGAAGGAGCTTGACAGAGTAAGGGCGGAGATTGAGGAGACCCAAAATAAAATAGCAGCCATGGCCCCGGATCGGAAAGCCCTTCGGTTTGTGGCGGATTATTACACTATGCGGGCTGAGAAATATGGAGTGTTAAGCGGCCTGGTTCAGTCCAGAAGCGTATTTTTGCTCACCGGCTATGTGCCTGAGGATAGGGCACGGAAGCTGGAGAAGCTTTTAAAGGAGCAATACGACAGCGTGGTGGAATTTGCCGATCCCGAAGAAATGGAGGACGTACCTGTGCTCCTTCACAATAATAAGTTTGTGGAGCCTGTAGAGGGGGTTATTGAAAGCTATAGCCTTCCAGGAAGGGGTGAGATGGATCCCTCTCCGGTTGTGGCAATGTTCTACTATGTACTGTTCGGTCTGATGCTTTCCGATGCAGCCTACGGACTGATTATGACAGGCGGCTGCGCTTATTGCCTGCTAAAGCTTAAGAACATGGAGCCGGGCTTTAGGAAAACTATCAAAATGTTTATGTTCTGTGGGTTATCCACTGCCTTCTGGGGATTTATGTTCGGCAGCTTCTTTGGAGATGCGGTGAATGTAATCGCCACCACATTTTTCAACCGGCCGGATATACGGCTTGCGCCTATCTGGTTTGAGCCTGTGAGCCTGCCTATGAAGATGCTGGTGTTTGCTTTCCTGCTGGGAATTATCCATCTGTTTACAGGACTTGGCGTTAAACTCTATAGCTGCATAAAGAACGGACAGATCATGGACGGGATTTACGACGCGGTATTTTGGTATATGCTGGTAGGCGGAGGCATTGTGTATCTGTTGACTATGTCCATGTTTACGGAAATGCTGGGACTGAGCTTCACACTTCCCGCCTCTGCGGGAACAGCGGCAGCAGCAGTTGCCTTTATCGGACTGTTAGGAATTATACTGACCAGCGGAAGGGAATCCAGGAACTGGTTTAAGCGTTTGCTAAAGGGACTGTACGGCGCATACGGAGTTACCTCGTATCTTAGTGACATCCTGTCCTACTCCAGACTTCTGGCCCTGGGACTTGCGACCAGCGTTATTTCCACCGTATTTAATAAGATGGGAAGCATGGTAGGAAATTCCATTCCGGGAATCATTGTTTTCATTTTGGTTTTCATCATCGGACACAGCCTCAATCTGGCAATTAACGCCCTGGGAGCCTACGTCCATACAAATCGTTTGCAGTTTGTGGAGTTTTTTGGGAAGTTTTATGAAGGAGGCGGAAGGAAATTCGAACCCTTCGCTATCCACACAAAATATTATAGAGTTAAGGAGGACATTTAGTTATGGAGAATTTGGGAATTGTTTTAGCATTAACAGGAGCGGTGCTTGCGGCGCTTTTTGCAGGAATTGGTTCTGCTATCGGAGTTGGAATTGCAGGTGAGGCTGCTGCGGGAGTCGTTACGGAAGACCCAAATAAGTTCAGTAAGGTTCTGGTATTACAGCTGCTTCCTGGTACTCAGGGTATCTACGGTCTGCTCATTGGCTTTATCACTCTGACGCAGATTGGCATTATGGGCGGAGATTCCAATATTTCCCTGGCTAAAGGCTTCCTATACTTGGCTGCTTGCCTTCCTATGGCTTTTGTGGGTTGGTTTTCTGCTATCAAGCAGGGAAAAGCTGCGGTAGCCAGTATCGGCTTAGTGGCCAAAAAACCAGATCAGTTTGGTAAAGCCATGATTTTCCCGGCTATGGTTGAGACCTACGCTATTCTGGCTTTGCTTATTTCCATTCTTGCTATCTTTGGTATTGCAGGCGTTACCGTATAACAAAGCGAACCGAAGGAACTCAAGAAAGGAGAGCAGGCATGGCGGGATTAGATAAAATCATCGGCCAGATTGAAGAGGAATCCAAAGGGGCGGCAGCCCGCACCATAGAGGCTGCCAGGGCAGAGGCGGAAAAAATCCTTGAGATGGCCCGGAAAGAGGCAGAGGAAGAGTGCGGCCGCATTGAAAGGCGCTCAGACCAGGCTGTGGCTAATATCCTTGAAAGAGGAAGGTCAGCGGCAGAGCTGAAGAAGCGGGGAAGTCTTCTGGCTGAGAAGCAGCGGCTGATTGGGGAAACCATCGCCAGGGCCAAGGAAGAGCTTAAAAGCCTGGATGGAGAGGCCTATTTTGAGATGCTTTTAAAGCTGGCAGTCAAATCCGCACAGACCGGGGAAGGAGAGCTTCTATTCTCAGCTAAGGACTTAGCCCGGCTTCCGGAAGGGTTTGAAGAACAGATAAACGCTGCCTTAAAGGATAAGGGGGCAGTGCTGCACGTATCTGCGGGCTCCAGAGACATTGACGCCGGATTTGTGCTTACCTATGGCGGGATTGAGGAGAACTGCTCCTTCGACGCAATCTTTGATTCGGCCCGTGAGACATTACAGGATAAAGCGCAGGAGCTTCTATTTTCATGAACAAAGGGCGTTAAACTGATTAGGAGGAACTTTTGAATGGCAGATAAATATATTTATGCAGTAGCCCGTATCCGTTCCAAAGAATTGTCCCTGCTATCCGGTGCATTTTTAGAGCAGTTGACAGCTGCAAAAAGCTATGATCAATGCATCCAGCTTCTGCATGAAAAGGGCTGGGGAGGCGACGGTATCACAAATCCGGAGGAGCTTTTGGCTGCGGAACGAGAGAAAACCTGGGGGCTGATTTCGGAGCTTGTGGAGGACCGGTCGGTGTTTGATGTGTTCTTATATGCCAACGATTACCATAATCTGAAAGCAGCCATTAAGGAGATTCGAATGGGCCACCAGTTTCCGGGCATTTTTATTAGCCAGGGGACGCTGGATGTAAAACGGATAAGGGATTCTATCCAGAACCGCGAATTCCAGAATCTGCCTGAGGCTATGAGGGGTCCTGCAAAAGAGGCTTATAGAGCCCTTTTACACACCCAAGACGGCCAGCTATGCGATATTATTATCGACAAGGCGGCTCTGGAGGCCATTTACCGTGCAGGAAAGGAATCCGGCAATGAGTTTTTGAAGCTTTATGCGGAGCTGACAGTGGCAGCGGCAGATATAAAAACAGCGGTGCGGGCCTCCCGGACCGGTAAGGACAGGGCATTTTTGAAACAGGCGCTGGCGCCTTGTGATACCTTGGACATTTACCGCCTGGCCCAGGCGGCCATTGAGGGAGAAGATGCCATTGGCTTATATCTGGAATCCACTCCCTATGCAGACGCAGTAGAAGAGCTGCGCCGTTCACCTTCTGCCTTTGAACGGTGGTGCGATAATTTGATGATACGAAGGATGAAGCCTCAGCAGCACGTTCCCTTTGGGCTGGGACCGCTGGCAGCTTATATTTTAGCACGTGAAAATGAAGTCAAGTCAGTTCGGATTGTACTTTCCGGGAAACTCAACCATCTTCCCGAGGAGTCCATTCGGGAAAGGGTAAGGGAGATGTATGTATAAGATTGCAGTGATGGGCGACCGCGACAGTATCTACGGCTTTGCGGCGCTGGGTCTGGAACCCTTTCCTGTGACAGACCCGGTGGAGGCAGGAAAGAAATTAAGGGAGCTGGGAGAAAGCGGCTATGCTGTGATTTATATAACTGAGGCGCTGGCAGCCCAGGTAGAACCGGAGATTGACCGCTACCGCGAAGCTGACCTTCCGGCAATTATTTTGATTCCCGGTGTGTCCGGCAATACAGGCAGGGGAATTATGGCAGTTAAGAAGTCAGTGGAGCAGGCAGTGGGTTCAGATATAATTTTCAACAACTAAGCGGGCTGCCGCTTCACAAAGCTGGAAGAAACCAGTTAGGTGGAGATGGTATGTATCGCATGCAAGTGGCCAAAAGACGGTCACTAATCGCTCGTAACGAGGAGGTAAAAGATGAGCAAAGGCGTAATTAAAAAAGTAGCCGGTCCGCTGGTCATTGCAGAAGGCATGCGTGACGCGAACATGTTCGACGTGGTTCGCGTCAGCGAACAGCGTCTGATAGGCGAAATTATAGAGATTCATGGCGATAAGGCTTCCATTCAGGTTTACGAGGAAACCTCCGGACTGGGACCTGGGGCGCCGGTGGAATCCACAGGCGTTCCCATGAGTGTGGAGCTGGGGCCTGGCCTCATTGGAAGCATCTATGATGGTATTCAGCGTCCCCTGGATGCGATTATGGAGGCGACAGGTGGAAATCTCTTAAACCGGGGCGTGGAGGTTCCCTCCTTAAAGCGTGACAGGAAATGGAGCTTTGAGCCTCAGGCTGCTGTGGGTGATAAGGTAAGCGGAGGAGATATCATTGGTTTGGTTCAGGAGACCGATGTAGTACAGCAGAAGATTATGGTTCCTGTTGGAATAGCGGGAACCCTTACCTATATCAGCGCCGGTGAATATACAGTAACTGACACCGTAGCGGTGGTAACGGATGAAAAGGGCCGGGAGCATCCGGTAGGACTGATGCAGAAGTGGCCGGTACGTAAGGGCCGTCCTTACCAGAGAAAGCTTTCACCGGACATGCCGCTGGTAACAGGGCAGCGCGTTATCGACTGTCTCTTCCCCATTGCCAAGGGCGGCGTTGCGGCTGTACCGGGGCCCTTTGGTTCTGGTAAAACAGTAGTGCAGCATCAGCTGGCCAAGTGGGCAGATGCAGATATTGTGGTTTATATTGGCTGTGGTGAGCGAGGCAATGAGATGACAGACGTTTTGAACGAGTTTCCGGAGCTGAAGGATCCAAAGACCGGAAAGTCTCTGATGGAGCGTACCGTACTGATTGCCAACACCTCTGATATGCCGGTTGCGGCCCGTGAGGCGTCGATTTATACAGGTATCACCATTGCTGAGTATTTCCGTGACATGGGTTACTCTGTGGCCCTCATGGCGGACTCCACCTCACGGTGGGCCGAGGCCCTTAGAGAGATGTCAGGGCGTCTGGAGGAAATGCCCGGTGAGGAGGGCTACCCTGCATACCTGGGCTCTCGTCTGGCACAGTTTTATGAGCGCGCCGGCCGTGTAATTTCCCTGGGTAAGGACAACAGAGAGGGAGCTCTGTCCGTTATCGGAGCCGTATCCCCTGCAGGCGGAGATATTTCCGAGCCTGTGACCCAGGCTACCCTGCGTATCGTTAAGGTATTCTGGAGCCTGGATGCCGATCTGGCATATAAAAGGCATTTCCCTGCCATAAATTGGTTGACCAGTTATTCCCTGTATGTCGATACCATGGAGAAATGGTTTAACGCAGAGGTGGACCAAGATTGGACGAAGCTTCGCGCCCGCCTTATGAGACTCCTTCAGGAAGAGTCCGAGCTAAATGAAATCGTACAGCTGGTCGGTATGGACGCTCTGTCTGCTCCAGACAGACTGAAGCTGGAAGCAGCCCGCTCCATCCGTGAGGATTTTCTCCATCAGAACGCTTTCCATGAGGTGGATACCTTTACTTCCCTTACTAAGCAGCATATGCTGATGAAGCTGATTCTGGCATACTTTGACCATTCAGGCCAGGCATTAAGCCAGGGCGTGAATATTGAGCGTCTGGTCAGCCTGCCTGTCCGCGAGGCAATCGGACGTTTCAAGTACACAGAGGAAGCACAGCTGGAGACCGTATATGCGGATATAATGAATATGCTTCAAGATCAGATTAGAGAAGAATTGCTCAGAAAGGAGGACTTCTAATGCCCAAGGAATATAGAACGATCGAAGAGGTAGCGGGTCCTTTGATGCTGGTTCGCGGCGTGCAGGGCGTAACCTACGACGAACTGGGAGAGATTGAGCTGGCTAGCGGCGAAAAGAGGCGCTGCAAGGTATTGGAAATTGACGGCGGAAACGCTATGGTGCAGCTATTTGAGGCATCTACCGGCATTAACCTGGATTCCAGCAAGGTACGGTTCTTAGGCCGGGCTATGGAGCTTGGTGTATCTGAGGATATGCTGAGCCGCATGTTTGACGGCCTGGGAAGGCCCATTGACGGAGGCCCGGAGATTTTGCCTGATAAGCGTATGGATATTAACGGCCTACCAATGAATCCGGCAGCCAGAAGCTATCCACAGGAGTTTATCCAGACCGGCATCTCTGCCATCGACGGACTGAATACGTTGGTTCGGGGGCAGAAGCTGCCGATTTTCTCAGCATCCGGTCTTCCTCATGCTAACCTTGCGGCTCAGATTGCCCGTCAGGCTAAGGTGCGCGGCACCAATGAGCCTTTTGCTGTAGTATTTGCGGCAATGGGCATCACCTTTGAGGAAGCCAACTTTTTTATGGAGAGTTTCCGGGAGACAGGGGCTATCGACCGGAGCGTAATGTTTATTAACCTGGCCAATGACCCGGCTGTAGAGCGTATCGCAACGCCCCGTATGGCTCTCACTGCGGCCGAGTATCTGGCCTTTGAGAAGAACATGCATGTTCTGGTTATTTTGACGGATATTACAAATTACGCAGACGCGCTTCGTGAGATTTCCGCAGCCCGCAAAGAAGTTCCGGGCCGTCGAGGCTATCCTGGATATATGTATACGGATCTGGCTTCTTTGTATGAGAGAGCAGGACGTCAGAAGGGCAAGAATGGCTCCATCACCATGATTCCGATCCTTTCCATGCCTGAGGATGATAAGACCCATCCTATTCCTGACCTTACAGGCTACATCACGGAAGGCCAGATCATCTTAAGCCGTGAGCTGTACCGCAAGGCTGTCACGCCTCCAATCGACGTGCTGCCCTCCCTGTCCCGTCTAAAGGATAAGGGTATCGGTGAAGGAAAGACAAGGGCGGATCATGCCGATGTTATGAACCAGCTCTTCGCTGCCTACGCCCGGGGTAAGGACGCTAAGGAATTGATGGTGATTCTGGGAGAGGCGGCTTTGACCGATATGGATAAGCTGTACGCCAAATTTGCGGATGAATTTGAGAAAGAGTATGTTTCCCAGGGTTATTATACCGACCGTGATATAGAGGAAACCATGGACATCGGCTGGCGGCTTTTGCGTATCCTTCCAAGAAGTGAACTAAAGCGTATTAAGGACAAATTTCTCGACCTGTATTATGATGCAAAATAAACTGGCAGTCACAGCCCGGTAAGGGAATGGATTTTGCAGGGCAATGAAGAAATCCCTTCTCTGACCGGCAGAAAGGAAGTTGACATAACATGGGTGCAAAGCATGTAAATCCCACCCGTATGGAGCTGACCCGCTTGAAGAAAAAGCTGGCCACAGCTATCCGGGGACACAAGCTCTTAAAGGATAAGAGGGATGAATTAATGCGTCAGTTCCTGGAGTTGGTGCGGGAGAACAAGGCCCTTCGTGAGAAGGTGGAGGCAGGCATCGCTGGGGCTAACCAGAATTTCGTGCTGGCCCGTTCCGGCATGACGGACGAGGCGCTGAATGTAGCGCTGATGGCTCCCAAGCAGGAGGTTTACCTGGAGGCAGAGACCAGAAATGTCATGAGTGTGGAGATTCCGGTATTTAAGTACAGAACCAGGACCTCTGACCCGAATGACATCTATTCCTATGGCTTTGCTTTTACCTCCAGTGATTTGGACGACGCTGTAAAAAGCCTGGCGGATATTCTGCCTGATATGCTGCGTCTTGCTGAGTGTGAGAAGTCCTGCCAACTAATGGCTGCGGAGATTGAGAAGACCCGCCGCCGCGTAAATGCGCTGGAGCATGTAATGATCCCGCAGACACAGCAAAACATCCGCTATATCACAATGAAGTTGGATGAAAATGAGAGAAGCTCCCAGACAAGGCTTATGAAGGTGAAGGATATGATGCTTGAGCAGGCTCACCACTACAGCCAAAGGGAGATTATTTCGGCAGCAGACGAGGTATAGGCTTTTAGTCTCTTCATGAAAGCTTAATAAAATTTTCATAAAACCCCCGGTTATCCGGGTGGACAGAAGAGAATAAATATGTTAGAGTAAATCCCAGAGAAAGAGGAATTCCATTCTCTGGGATTTTTATAATACTGGCTGCGCATTAAGCAGCTGCTCCATGAATCGGTCAAAGGCTCAGGCGAAGCGCCGGTGACACGTAACCTACATACCATTCAGAATAAGGAGGAGACTAAGATGAAACAATATTTGGCGGTACTTGCCCTAGCTCTTGCCCTGTCTGGCTGCAACGGCGGGAATACCACCGGGACGGAGGCATCCTCTGCTCAGACGGAGGAAGAAAAAGCTTCTTCTGCTACAGAGGCCAAACAAGAGGCTGGAGCTGCAAAAGCTGAAGTGCAGGAGGCAGCCGGAAGGCCGTCTGAGAAAGAAGGAGAAGAGGATGCAGCCATTAAGATGCAGGGAGAGATGCCCTTGGAAATAGGCAGCCAGGCCCCGGACTTTACAACGCTTCTGGTAGACGGAACCTCAGTTACCCTTTCAAACCTCCAGGGAAAGCCTGTTATTATCAATTTCTGGGCTACCTGGTGCGGACCCTGTGTCAGGGAGATGCCTGCCTTTGAGCGGCTCCAAAAGGACTTTGGAGATAAGATCGAAATCCTTGCGGTAAACTGCGGTGAGGATGCAGCAACAGTCAAGGAATTTGTCAAAAAGAACGGCTACACTTTCCCTGTAGCTTTAGACGAGGCTTATGCCACATCTATCCTGTATCCAACCAATGGGATTCCCTACACGGTTATAGTGGATAAGGAAGGAATTGTAACGGAAATTTCCACCGGTGCTTCCGATGCGGATACCATGTATGAAATGTATAAAGAAGCCTTAGGACTGTAATACGGCTCCCGGTATTGGGGTTCTGTCCTGAGTGCTGCGAGAAGAAAAGGATTTTATATGAGACAGCTGGCTAAACAGAATAAAATAGCCGTATTCCTTCTGGCTTTTGGTGCTTTGCTCCTGGTTCTGGGTCTGTGTCAGGGCGAATACCGGGATATTCTTAACAAGGCCATCCGGGTATGCCTGGAATGTATCGGAATCGGATGAAGGGGAATCAAAAATGAAACGACGGCTGATACAGCTCAGTGCTGCATTGTTATATAATTTAAACTTAAAGGGGTTTGCACAAGCAAGCATATACAAGGGGAAGCTCAAAGGCACCTGTGTGCCCGGACTCAACTGCTATTCCTGCCCTGGCGCCATCGGCTCCTGCCCTCTGGGGACATTGCAGAATTCTCTGGCAGCCATGGACAGGAAGCTACCCTTTTACATATTAGGAGTTCTGCTGCTATTTGGGGCAGTTTTGGGCAGGATAGTCTGCGGCTTTTTGTGCCCCTTTGGTTTTATCCAGGAGCTTATTTATAAGATACCTGGGCCAAAGCTGGAGAAAAGTAAGCTGACCAGCGCCTTATCAAGGGTGAAATATCTGATTCTGCTGGTTTTTGTGTTAATACTGCCTGTGGTTTATAAGCTGGCTCTTGGTTTTCCAGTCCCGGCCTTCTGTAAATATATCTGTCCTGCCGGAACCCTGGAGGGAGGGTTCCCTCTGGTTTTGATGGATAAGAGCCTGGGCAGCCTGGCAGGAGCCTTGTTTGCCTGGAAAGCCGGAGTGCTGGCTGTGATTATCCTCAGCGCTGTGTTTATCTGCCGCAGCTTTTGCCGCTTTATATGTCCATTGGGAGCGGTTTATTCCCTTTTTGCGCCTGTGGCGTTACTGGGTGTAGCTGTGGACGATAATGCATGTACGAATTGCGGGAGATGTGTAAAAGCCTGCAAAATGGATATAAAAAAGGTAGGAGACATGGAGTGTGTTCAGTGCGGAGAATGTATACAGGAATGTAGCTTGGGGGCCATCCGCTGGAAGAACCCCTTTTCAAGATAGCCAGTTAAAGATGTAGTGTAAAACTTCTGTACAGGAAAAAGAACTGAGTGTGCCTTTCCGTACAGGAGTTTTGTTATAGTATCCTGCCCGTGACGCAGCTAAAACTATGTGAAAAAAGAGATTAAAATAAACTGTATAAAGTGCACACTATAATTTAGAGGTAAGCCATGGAGACAAAAAGAATTGTAATTAAAGATAGAAACAATGTAAAAGAGGAGGAGCTTTTGGAAGCGGCAGAGATTCTTCGAAGGGGAGGCCTTGTGGCCTTTCCCACAGAGACGGTTTACGGTCTGGGGGGCAATGCCCTGGATGAGAGGGCGGCAGGGAAGATTTACGCAGCCAAGGGCCGTCCTTCCGATAACCCCCTGATTGCCCATGTTTCCTGCGAGTCTGAGGTGGAGCCGTTGGTAAAGGAGATTCCCGAAGCAGGGCTCAGGCTGATGAAGGCATTCTGGCCCGGCCCTTTAACTATCATATTTCCCAAGAGCGACAGAGTGCCTAGCGGAACCACCGGAGGGCTGGATACGGTGGCTGTCCGCATGCCGGATGACCCTGTGGCAAGCCGCCTTATCTCCCTGGCAGGAGTGCCAGTAGCGGCTCCCAGCGCCAATATATCCGGCCGTCCAAGCCCCACAACTGCGGATCATGTATGGCAGGATATGAACGGACGGATTGACATGATCATTGACAGTGGAGCGGTGGGGATTGGGGTGGAGTCTACCATCGTGGATGTATCTGCCCCTGTGCCGGCTGTACTTCGTCCCGGGGCTGTCACTATGGAAATGCTCCGCCAGGAGCTGGGGGAGATTACGGTGGATCCTGCTATACTGGGGCCTGTATCTGCTGACGTAAAACCAAAGGCTCCGGGGATGAAGTATAAGCACTATGCTCCCAAGGCAGATTTAATCCTGGTGGAGCCAAAGGAGAGTCCCGGTAGTCCGTCAGTCATGGATAAGGCTCAGGTGGAGCGCATGGTAGATAAAGTGCAAATCCTTGCAAAGAAAAGGCTGGAGGAAGGACACAGAGTAGGGATTATCTGTACCGATGAGTCCAGACACAGCTATTCGGAAGGGCTGATTCGCAGCATTGGAACCAGAGAAAGCCAGGAATCGGTGGCTCATAATCTTTATGCAGTGCTGAGAGAGTTTGATGAATTACAGGTTGAATATATTTTTTCTGAAAGCTTTGCTGAAGATCACCTTGGGCAGGCTATCATGAACCGCCTTTCCAAAGCTTCTGGATATAACATTGTGCGTATCTGAGCTTTGGGATTTACATAACTCCCTACCCCGGCCAGAGGCCAGCGGCAGAGCCTCCGCTGGCAGAATAAGCGCCGGATACAGCCGAAGGTATGATAAAAGGCCATAGAAGGTTAAATGCCTGGTTGTAATTCCGGCTGTTTTATTTTATGATAGTAATACAGGTAAATAGATGGTTTGAGAAGGAGGTGCGGCCTATGTCAAAGAGGACGGATTATATAACCTGGGATGAGTATTTTATGGGAGTGGCGCTGCTGGCGGGAAAGCGGTCTAAGGACCCAAGTACCCAGGTGGGAGCCTGCATTGTAAGTGAGGACAATAAAATTTTGTCTATGGGATATAATGGATTTCCTGTGGGATGTTCGGATGATGAATTTCCCTGGGGGAAGGAGAATGAGAAGGAAGATCCCTATAATTCCAAATATTTCTACTCCACACACAGCGAATTAAATGCTATTCTTAATTACAGAGGGGGAAGCCTGGAGGGAAGCAAGCTGTTTGTAACGCTGTTTCCCTGCAATGAATGCGCAAAGGCTATTATTCAGGCTGGAATTAAGACACTTATCTATATGGAGGACAAGTATGCAGATACGCCGGAGGTGAAGGCTTCTAAGCGGATGCTGAACGCTGCTGGGGTTCGATATTACCAGTATCAGTCTACGGGACGCACGATAGAGGTAAAGGTATAAAGCATGAACTGCAGGATGGGAGCGGTAAATAACAAATATTGATTCCAATCCGGGCATGTATAATTGGAGCTTTGGTTAAGACAGAGCAGCAGAAGGTATAGCGGACTGGGAGGGGACAAAGCTGGAAGAAGATAGACCGAATAGCTTTAAGAAGGAGCTGCCTTCTGGGAGAGATGCTGATATTCTGAAATACAGATAACAATAGAGAGGAATAAATACATGACGGATAAAAAAACCAGCAGCAGGCGGAGGGAGACAAAGGCTGAGCAGGCGGCCCGCGTGGGGCGCATTCTAGAGGCTCTGGATAGAGAGTATGGCAGGGAGTACAGATGCTATCTGAATCATGAGACTCCCTGGCAGCTTCTTATCGCTGTGATTATGAGCGCCCAGTGCACTGATGCAAGGGTGAATATTGTAACGGAACGTCTTTTTAAAAAATATGATAGCCTTAAGGCCTTTGCGGAGGCCAGCCTAAAGGAGCTGGAGAAGGATATCCATTCAACAGGCTTCTACCATATGAAAGCGAAGAATATTATCGCCTGCTGCAGGGATCTGGTAGAGAAATACCAGGGCCGGGTGCCGGAGACAATAGAGGAGCTTACCTCTCTGGCTGGGGTGGGCCGCAAAACGGCCAATGTAATCCGCGGCAATATTTACAATGAGCCAAGTATTGTAGTAGACACCCATGTTAAGAGGATATCTCGGAAGCTGGGGCTTACAAAAGAAACGGCTCCCGAGGAAATTGAATATGACCTTATGAAGGTTCTGCCCAGGGATCATTGGATTTTGTGGAATATACATATCATCACCCTGGGCCGTACCATCTGCGTTGCCCGCAGGCCGAAGTGTGATATATGCTTTTTAAAGGAGAATTGTCCGGGCAGAGAGGCATAGGGCTGGTTTTAAGCTTCTGTTCTGCCAGAGGTCAGACGGCAGGCGCTGTACTGGCAAGACAGAGTTTTTAATATTCACAGACAGAAAAAGAAAAGAGGAAATGATGATTGATTCATACATAGCCATTGATTTGGAAACCACCGGGCTGGAGGCTAAGCTGGAAAAAATAACGGAGATTGCCGCTTTAAAGGTTATCCAGGGAGTGATTACCGACCGGCTGGTTACGCTTGTAAATCCTAAGAGGAAGCTTGAGGAGAGGATTACAGAGCTTACGGGGATTACGGATGAAATGCTTGCGGATGCCCCGGATATTGGAGATATAATCGAAGCAGTAATTGATTTCTGCGGGGATTTACCCCTGTTGGGACACCATATTATCTTTGATTATGGCTTTTTGAAACGGGCGGCGGTTAACAGCCGGCTGATATTTGAAAAGGAAGGAATTGATACGCTGGCTCTGTGCAGGCTCTTTATGCCTGGGGATGCCAAGAGAAATTTAAGCAGCGCCTGCGCCTTTTATGAGATTCCCCTGTCTGCAGCCCACAGGGCAGAGTCAGACGCAGAGGCGTCTCACCAGCTGTATCAAAAGCTGAAAGGGCTCCACTCTGGGGATAAGCCGGAGCTGTTTGCCGCAAAACCTTTGATTTACAAAGCAAAAAGACAACAGCCAGCCACAAAAAGGCAAAAAGACTACTTGCGTGATTTGGCAAAATGTCATAAAATAGACATAACTGTGCAGGTAGATGCAATGAGCCGTAGTGAAGCTTCGCGGATGATTGACAAGATTATCTCTCAGTATGGAAGGTTGTCATAATAATAATCTGAAAACTTGTGGCTAAAGAAGAAAATCTGAGGCATATTATAATAAAGAGGTGAATGTACAATGTTCGATATGAGGAATCCAAAAACTAAAAAAATTATCTCAACTATAATCGTTATAGTTCTGATTCTGGCTATGATAGTGCCTATGGCTCTTAGTATGTTGACGTATTAGCAGTTTAGCCGGGAGAGGAGCAGATATGAAAAAATTAGTGGAGAAAGCTGGTCTGACAGCCCTTATCAGTATGGGACTGTGGGCGGCCTCTCCAGTGATTGCCATGGCAGCGCCTGTGCTGCCGGAAGGAATCAGCGTGGGGGGCCAAAGCCTGGAAGGCATGACGGCAGAGGAGGCCAGAGCAGCAATCGGAGAGTATGTTGATGAAATGTCAGGCCAGAGCATTACCTTGATCATAGACGGCCATAATGTGGAAACTACAGCAGGGGATCTGGGCTTTCATTTGAAAAATACGGAAGCAGTAGATGAAGCAGTCCGCCAGTATGCTGGGGGCAGCCTGATTCAGCAATATAAGACAGAAAAAAAACTGGCGGCCGCTCCGGTGGAGCTGGAACTGGATACAGAGGTGGATTCTGCTAGGGTGAAGGATTTTGTGGATACCCAGTGTCAGGGCATGACGGCAGAGCCTCAGGATGCCGCCATCTCCAGGGTAGATGGGAAATTTATAATCACAGATTCTGTGGCAGGCAGAACCGTTGATGTGGCAGCCACAGAAGCGGCATTGAATGAAGCTCTGGCCGGGGGCCTGAAGGAACCAGTCCAGGTAACAGCTCAGATTAAGGAGCAGGAGCCTGCCATTACCAAAGAGGATTTGTCCACGATTACCGATGTACTGGGAACCTTTACCACAGATTTTAGCAGCAGCGGTTCAGCCCGTTCTACCAATCTGTCGGTCGGAGCGGAGAAAATTAATGGCCATGTGCTTATGCCGGGAGAGGTGCTCTCAGGCTACCAGTGCCTTCAGCCCTTTACCAACGCAAACGGCTATAAGACTGCTGCGGCTTACGAAAACGGGCAGGTGGTAGACAGCATCGGAGGCGGTGTATGTCAGATAGCTACCACTCTGTATAATGCAGCTCTGGAAGCAGAGGTGGAGATTGTGCAGAGACAGAATCACTCGATGATAGTGACCTATGTAAAACCCTCCAGGGATGCAGCCATCGCAGGCACCTATAAGGACATCAAAATAAAAAATAACTATAGTACTCCCATCTATGTAGAGGGATATACAGCAAATCGAAAGCTTACCTTTACCATCTATGGAAAGGAAACCCGCCCTGCAAACCGGAAGGTAGAATATGTTTCCGAGACTCTGGGTACTACAAGTCCGGGAGAGCCGCAGCTGATTGTAGACAACAGCCTTGCTCCGGGACAGCAGGTGAAGGTACAGTCCTCCCACACAGGGCTTCGATCCAGGCTCTGGAAGGTCGTTACGGTAGATGGGGTGGAGAAGGAGAGAACCCTGCTTTCCACAGACAGCTATAATGCCTCCAAGGCCATCTACCGTGTGGGGCCCGCCCTTCCGGCAGTGGTGCTGCCGGATCCAACGATTCCGGCGCCCACAGAGACAGTACCCCCAGAGTCAGCTCCTGTAACCGGTATAGAGGGAGGCCCTGGTGTGACAGAGCCAGCTCCCTCCCCGGTGCCTGCAGAGCCAGCTCCCTTTCTTGCTCCGGAAGAAGCAGCGCCTTCCCCATCCCCTGCGCCAGCAGCTGAAATTACTCCTGTTCCAGAGGCGTCTTCGCCGGGATGAGGAATACAGTACAGGGAAAGGACGGATTCGGATTAGGGGATGGCTTCATGAAACTAGGCCAGGAGCTGGTGATGGCAGGCTACACCGGATTTTCCGGCACTCTTTTGATAGGAGAAAGGAAGAGAGAGATTTTGGGGAAGCATTTTGCTCCGGGATTTCTGCGCAGCCTGGAAGAAGGAGAGCGTTTTTCCACAGAACAATGGATGAAGCATGAGTTGGAGGCAGGAAACAGCCCTGTTACCGCTTATAAATTTGCAGGAGAGGGCGGCGTGTTTGCTGCCCTTTGGAATTTGCCGGGTGTGTTTCATGCAGGAATTGATGTGGAGTTGCGGCGTTTTCCTGTCAAGCAGATTACGGTGGAGTTCTGTGAGCTTTTTGGACTGAATCCCTACCGTCTCTACAGCGGTAACTGCCTTCTGATGGCGGCAGAGGGTGGAGGAGCTCTGGTAAGACGCCTTCGCAGAGAAGGAATACCGGCGGAGGTAGTGGGCTGCGTTACAGAGGGTATTGCAAGGCAGATACGCCATGGCGGGGAAACCATCGGGTTTTTAGAGCGGCCGCAGCCGGATGAGCTGTTAAGGCTGGGGATTTCGGTTGCTTCCTAGTGTATATGAGATTATGAATGGAATAAAGGTTGGAGGAAGGAAAACATGAGAGAGAAGATTCTGGCAGTAATTGAGAAGAACAGCAGAATTGACCTTAAGGATCTGGCTGCTTTGCTGGGGGAAAGTGAAGTGGCGGTAGCCAATGAAATTGCACAGATGGAGAAGGAGCATATTATCTGCGGCTATCATACGCTCATTAACTGGGACAATACCAGTGATGAGAAAGTAGTGGCTTTGATTGAGGTGAAGGTAACTCCCCAAAGAGGCATGGGCTTTGACAAGATTGCAGAGCGCATCTACCAGTACAGCGAGGTGGAGGCAGTATATCTTATGAGTGGAGCTTATGACTTTACCGTATTTCTGGAGGGAAAAACCATGCGCCAAGTAGCGCAGTTCGTATCCGATCATCTGGCTCCTATGGAATCTGTGCTGAGTACCGCAACCCATTTCGTATTGAAAAAATACAAGGATCACGGCACCATTATTAGCGGGCCGATGCAGGATGAAAGGATGCTGATTACCCTATGAGAAATCCAGTTTCAGATAAAATTGTAAATATTCCATTTTCTGGAATCCGCAAGTTCTTTGACATTGTAAGTGAGATGAAGGACGCCATATCCCTTGGAGTAGGCGAGCCAGACTTTGAAACTCCCTGGCATATCCGGGAGGAGGGAATTTATTCTCTGGAAAAGGGGCGCACCTTTTATACCTCCAATGCGGGCCTTAAGCCGTTAAAGGAGGAAATTTGCAGGTATTTAAAGCGCAGATGTGATGTGTCTTATGATCCGGAGCAGGAGGTGCTGGTGACAGTAGGTGGCAGCGAGGCCATTGATATTGCCATGCGGGCCATGTTGAATGAAGGAGATGAGGTGCTGGTGCCTCAGCCCAGCTATGTTTCCTATGTACCCTGCGTAGCCTTAGCAGACGGAGTTCCGGTGGTGATTGAGCTGGAGGAGAAGGACGAATTTAAGCTTACCCCTAAGAAGCTGCTGGAGAAGATTACGGAAAGGACGAAGCTTCTGGTTCTGCCTTTCCCCAACAATCCTACCGGAGCCATTATGGAGAAGGAGCGTTTGGAGGAAATTGCTAAAATTGTTATAGAGAAGGATCTTTTTGTTATCTCTGATGAAATCTATTCTGAGCTTACATATAAGGATCAGCATGCCACGATTGCGGCGATTCCGGGGATGAAGGAGAGAACCGTACTTATTAACGGCTTTTCCAAATCCTACGCTATGACTGGCTGGCGGCTGGGCTATGCGGCAGCTCCCAAGGTTATTTTGGAGCAGATGTTAAAGATCCACCAGTATGCTATCATGTGCGCGCCCACCACCAGCCAGTATGCGGCTGTGTCTGCTTTGAAGAATGGAGATGGGGATGTGGCTATGATGCGGGAGTCCTATAATCAGCGGCGCCGTTTCCTTCTTAATTCCTTTAAAGAAATGGGAGTGGACTGCTTTGAGCCGATGGGCGCATTTTACACCTTCCCTAACATCAAGCGGTTTGGTATGACCTCCGAGGAATTTGCTACAGAGCTTTTAAAGAAGGAAAAGGTAGCAGTTGTACCGGGAACTGCCTTTGGCGACTGCGGAGAGGGCTTTGTGAGGATTTCCTACGCCTACTCCCTGGAGAGCTTAAAGGAGGCGTTGGGCCGTATCAGACGGTTTGTAGATAAGCTGGACGGGAAGGTGTAGGATGGTATGATGAACATTGTGCTCCTGGAACCTGAAATGCCGGCCAATACAGGAAATATCGGCCGAACCTGCGCGGCCACAGGAACCAGGCTTCATCTCATTGAACCTTTGGGCTTTAAGTTGAATGAGAAGGCTCTTCGCAGGGCAGGCCTGGATTATTGGGAGAAGTTGGATGTGACGGTGTACAGCGATTACCAGGATTTTCTGGATAAGAACCCAAAGGCCCTTAATAAGCTGTATTTTGCCACTACCAAAGCCCACAGGGTGTACTCTGACGTTGCTTATGAGCCGGACTGTTATCTTATGTTTGGCAAGGAGAGCGGCGGAATTCCGGAAGAGCTTCTGATAGAAAATGAAGATCGCTGCATTCGAGTCCCCATGTGGGGAGAGATCCGCTCCCTGAACCTTTCTAACTCCGTATCCATTGTCCTTTATGAAGCCTTAAGGCAGCAGGGATTTGAAAAAATGGAGCTGGAGGGGGAGTTGCACCGCCTTCAATGGAAGAGCAGGGAAAGCTAAGCTGCGTCTGTCCCGGTTTTTGCTGTTGCTTTATAGCATAGCAGGGCCGGGCTTTTTTTAGCTTCCACAGGTGCTCCTTATCACTCTGGTTTTCTGTCATAAATAACCAATTCTTTACATACCCTAGAAGTAGCTGAAACGGCAGCTTCCCGTTTCGACTAAATGAATGGGAGTCAGTGCGGCTGTTTCCGGGAGATCAGGGGACTGCTGCGCCAAAGTGTGGAGGGGTTGTAAATGAACGAGAAGTACGTGGAAGCCTTAGAGCAATATGACATGGAGGTACTATCTGTAAGAAAGGGCCGCGGCTCGTGGATTTGCGAGACCCGAAGTGGCTGCCGGCTATTAAAGGAATATCGTGGAACTGTAAAGCGTCTGGAATTTGAGGACGAGGTGTTGGGAACGCTTGCTGCCGGGGAAAGTCTGAGGGTAGACCAGTATATTAGGAATAACGAGGGAAGCCTTTTATCCATAACAGGAGACGGAACACGCTACATACTAAAGGAATGGTTTACGGATCGGGAGTGCAACATAAAGGATGGTTTTGAAATCCGGCAGGCATTGTCACGCTTGGGAATGCTCCATAGCCAGCTGCGTCGCATTTCCTTTAAGGAAGTCTGGAATATGGGTTCCACCCTTTCGGAGCCTCTGGAAAACGAGCTGGAGCGCCATAACCGGGAGCTGCAGCGGGCCAGAAACTACGTCAGGAGCAAGCGGGGTAAATCAGAGTTTGAGCTATGCGTTATAGGGAATTACGATATGTTCTACACCCAGGCCCTGGAAGCAGTTGAGGGTCTCAAAGGCTTATGGAATCAGGAGGAGCCTGCCCCTGGCTGCTATGATGAGCTGGAAGCGGCAGAGGTGCGCCGGCTAAGGAAGCCGGGAGAGGCAAAGCCTCTGTATCTATGCCACGGAGACCTGGACCAGCATCATGTGCTTACGGGAAATAATTATACTGCCATCATCGAGTACAACCGGATGCATCTGGGTATCCAGGCCTCTGATTTGTACCGCTTTATGCGCAAGGTCATGGAAAAACAGGACTGGAACATTGATCTGGGCCTTTCCATGCTGGACGCTTATGAGCGTGTAATGCCTATGAGTAAAAAAGAGCGTGCCTGCCTTTATTACTTGTTTTTGTACCCTGAGAAATATTGGAAGCAGCTGAATTTTTACTATAATACCAACAAGGCTTGGATTCCTGGCCGCAATATTGAAAAACTCCAGAATCTGGAAGGCCAGCAGCCGGAGCGGAACCGATTTCTGAAACGGCTGTGGAGCAATTGTCAGGCATAGCCCTGTCCTGCTGAATGAGAAAAAGATTGACGGGTTGCACTTTCTTTTTGTCCCTTCCTATAGTATAATCTTAACAAGATAATATAGTATGCAGAAGGGAGTATAGGATGAAAGATTATATGAAAATTTACCAGGAATGGTTGACGAATCCTTATTTTGATGAGGATACAAAAGCAGAGCTTCGCGCCATTGAGGGGGATGAGAATGCCATTAAAGAACGGTTTTACATGGACCTGGAATTTGGCACTGCGGGCCTGCGCGGCGTAATTGGAGCCGGCATCAACCGTATGAATATTTATGTGGTAAGACGTGCCACCCAGGGACTTGCCAATTATATTATCAAGCAGGGCGGGGCAGACAAAGGTGTGGCTATTGCATATGATTCCCGCCGTATGTCACCGGAATTTGCTATGGAAGCAGCTATGACCCTGGCGGCTAACGGCATCAAGGCCTACAAGTTTGAGTCTCTGCGTCCTACTCCGGAGCTGTCCTACGCAGTGAGGGAGCTGGGATGCATTGCGGGAATCAATATCACAGCCAGTCATAATCCGCCGGAATACAACGGCTACAAGGTATATTGGGAGGATGGCGCACAATTTACGCCCCCTCATGACCAGGGCGTAACCCAGGAGGTTCTGGCTATTGAGGATTTGTCCAAAGTAAAGACTACAGATGAAGCGTCTGCCGTCGCTGCCGGCAAGTATCAGGTGATAGGAAAGGAAATAGACGACAAATACATAGCTCAGGTGAAAGCCCAGGTGGTGAACCAGAGGGCCATTGACAGGATGCAGGATCAGATCACCATTGTATACACGCCGCTTCACGGAACAGGCAATATTCCTGCCAGAAGAGTGATGAAGGAAATTGGCTTTACCCATGTATATGTAGTGCCTGAGCAGGAACTTCCAGACGGGAACTTTCCAACCGTAAGCTATCCCAATCCTGAGGCCGGGGAAGCCTTTGAGCTGGGGCTTAAGCTGGCCAGAGAAAAGGGCGCGGATCTGGTGCTGGCAACCGATCCGGATGCGGATCGCCTGGGCGTATACGTGAAGGATGCCGGGTCAGGAGAGTATATTCCTCTCACAGGCAATATGTCCGGCTCTCTTTTGTGTGAGTATGTATTGAGCCAGAAGAAGGAGGCAGGAAAAATTCCTGGGGATGGACAGGTTATAAAGTCAATCGTTACCACGAATCTGATTGACGCAGTGGCGGCGGAGTACGGCTGTGAGCTTATAGAGGTGCTGACAGGCTTTAAGTGGATAGGAAAGCAGATTCTTAAGAATGAGGAAACAGGACGCGGCTCTTATCTGTTCGGTATGGAGGAGAGCTATGGCTGCTTAATCGGCACTTATGCAAGAGATAAGGACGCCATCTCGGCGACGGCAGCCCTCTGTGAGGCAGCCGCCTACTATAAGCAGAAGGGCATGACCCTGTGGGATGCCATGGTAGCTATGTATGATAAGTATGGCTATTACAAAGATGCAGTGAAGTCCATTGGTTTATCTGGAATTGAGGGGCTGGCAAAGATTCAATCCATAATGGAAACTCTGCGTAGCAATGTCCCAACGGAGGTAGGCGGCTATCAGGTAGTGTCTGCCAGAGACTACAAGAGGGACACCATTAAGGACATGGCTACAGGGGAGGAAACAACCACGGGTCTGCCTTCCTCCAATGTTCTCTACTACGATTTGGAGGGCGGGGCATGGATCTGCGTCAGGCCATCTGGGACGGAGCCTAAGATTAAATTCTACTACGGCATTAAGGGAAGCTCCATAGAAGACGCGGATGCCAAGGCGGAGGCTCTGGGAGCGGCAGTGATGGAGATGGTGGATAGGATGCTTTAATGCGGAGTCCTTTAAAAGCCTCTGTTCGAAGGACGGCCGGCTTCAGAGATATAAGAAAGAAATACCTGCTAAAGAGAAAATTCAGGAGATGAATAAAATGAGAAGGGAGTATCTAAAAACAACGGTATATGAGGCAACCCAGAAACGCTTTGAATTTCTGTTCAGCGAATTTAAGAACATCTATGTCTCCTTCAGTGGAGGAAAGGATAGCGGACTTCTTTTGAATATGCTGATGGATTATAAAAGGATCCATTATCCAGAACGGACAGTTGGTGTGTTTCACCAGGACTTTGAGGCACAGTACACGGTGACAACCGAGTATGTCATACGCACCTTTGAGCGGCTGCTGCCTGAGATTAATCCGTTCTGGGTATGCCTGCCCATGGCAACGCGCACCGCGCTTTCAAGCTACGAGATGTTCTGGTATCCATGGGATGACCGTAAGCAGGAGCTTTGGGTGCGGCCAATGCCGGCTTATCCGTATGTGATTAATATAGAGAAGCCCTTTAATCATTATAAGTATCGAATGAGGCAGGAGGATCTGGCAAAACAGTTTGGAAGGTTCTATAAAGAGCAGAGCGGAGGCGGTAAAACAGTATGTTTGCTTGGTATCCGTGCGGATGAATCCCTGCAGCGCTACAGCGCCTTTTTAAATGAGAAATACGGTTACAAGGATGAATGCTGGATTTCCAGACAGTTTAAGGATGTCTGGTGCGCCTCCCCCATCTATGACTGGTCCAACAGTGATATATGGGCAGCAAACTACAAGTTTGATTACGATTACAATGAGCTGTATGATCTCTACTATAAAGCCGGGCTGAAGCCGGATCAGATGCGGGTGGCTTCCCCTTTTAATGATTACTCCAAGGATGCTCTGAACCTGTACCGTGTGATTGATCCGGAAATCTGGGTAAAGCTGGTGGGACGGGTCCAGGGAGCCAACTTTGGAGCTATCTATGGCCGGACGAAAGCGATGGGGTATCGGAAAATTACACTGCCTGAGGGTCATACCTGGCAGTCCTATACCAAATTTCTGTTAGATACACTGCCGCGGCGGCTTCGGAATAACTATGTGAAAAAGTTTAAGACCTCTATACAATTCTGGCATGAGACGGGAGGAGGACTGTCGGAGGAAACCATCCGGGAGCTGGAGGAACGTGGCTATCAGATTCGAAGGAATGGAGTTTCCAACTATACGCTGGATAAAAAATCCCGTGTGATTTTTATAGGGGATATCCCGGATCAAACAGATGACATTAAAAGCACAAAGGATATCCCAAGCTGGAAACGGATGTGCTGCTGCATTTTGAAAAACGATCATACCTGCCGCTTTATGGGATTTGGCCTGTCCCGTCAGGAGCAGAAGCGAGTCGACATGTTCAAACGAAAGTACGGAGGGATGCTGAATGGGAAATGAGAACTATAAAAGTCCGGTATACAATATTATTGCTGTACCTTTTGAGAAGATCGTGCCCAATACATATAACCCTAACAGTGTGGCGCCTCCTGAGATGAGGCTGCTGTATGACAGTATTAAGGAGGATGGCTATACAATGCCCATCGTTTGCTATCATGCGAAAAAGCAGGATTTGTATATCATTGTGGATGGCTTCCACCGTTGGCGTGTAATGAAGGAGTATTCGGATATTTATGAAAGAGAGAAGGGGTTGCTTCCGGTTTCGGTTATTGATAAGGGACTTTCCAACCGAATGGCCAGCACCGTACGCCACAACCGAGCCAGAGGTTCCCATAATGTAGATCTGATGAGCAACATTATAAAGGAGCTTCATGAGTTGGGCCGCTCCGATACCTGGATTGCCGCGCATTTGGGCATGGATAGAGATGAGATTTTGCGGTTGAAGCAGATTACCGGCCTGGCCGCTTTGTTTCGTGATGTAAAGTTCGGACAGGCCTGGCGTCCGGTTGAGGAGGATATGAACGAGAATAATGAGAAGTAGCCCCTGCGGCGCGAAAACCTCCTGATTCTTTTTAAAGCTCCTTCTTTTTCTTTTCCGCAATTTCCCGCAGCTCTCTTAAAGCTTCGGAAAAGCGTCGGGAGGATGCGGTGGGATTTCCTTTAAGGAGGCTTTTGAGGTGATAGCTCATAGAGGTAGTGAGGGCATGACGCTTTGCCGTAAGGGCAGTCAACCGTCTGGTAAGAGCGGCCAGCCTGTCTTTGTGATTTTTCGCAGACTGACTGGGGGCAGTGTCAGAACGTTCATATCTGTCCTTCTGGAGGGCACACTGCTGGCTTAAGGTGAGGCTCATCCTGGCTGCGGCATCCTCTGTAAGCTCTGACAGCCGCTCCGCTGTCTTTGTCACCTTATCCGCTGTATCTTCTACCAGAGTGCCTACTTTCTGAGCAGTTCCCTCTACTATAACGCCCACTTTCTCTACGGTAGATTCTACCATGGCAGATAAACGCCCGGCCGCATCCTCCTTAAAGGCTGCGGCATGGAGGGCAGCGTCCAACTTCATTGTGTCCAGACGTTGAACAGCATCCTCCTTGGCTTCCAAGATTCGTTGGCCGGCATCTGCCTTCAGCAAAGCCATTTGCACCTGGATATCGTCTAGTTCTGCCTTCATTTTCGTCATAGCATCCAGAACCTTTGCCAGATCCAGGGCTGCCTTAACTGACCGGATTGTGTCTGCCACAAAGAGAATGGAGATTACAGCTACAACTGTAATCGCTACCATCGAAGGAAGTCCCATAACATACCGCGCAATGGGTGGGTGTATTACTTCTGTCAAAAGAATTGTAAGAAACCCCCAGGTGATGGAGGAGGAGAGGCAGATATATCCCTTCAGATTGAACCGCTGGCTGCTGTAATCCCAGTATTTCATCTTAAAAAGCCGTTCCATCCCCCAGCCTGTTATATACTCAAGAAGAGTAGCGGCAGCTACGCCTGAGAGATAGACCATCCCCAGATGCTCCTTAAACGGAAGGGACACCCAAAGCATCATCACGGCCCCTGTACCGTAGAGGGGAAGCATGGGAAGTCTTAGAAATCCACGGTTTACCAGGTGCCGGGTTTTCACAGACACATAGGCGGACTCAAAGATCCATCCGAACAAGCAGTACAAAAAGAAGAACATCAGCCATTGATACCAAGTATATTCATACATAAATAATCCTCCTTTGTCTGCCGGCGTTTTTGTAATGGCATCCCCTCATGAAGCACGGCGAAAATACTACCTATATGATAACGGGTTTTTTCTAAAAAAGCAATCTGTGGATCTGGGTCAGTTTACCAGGTAACAATTTTATCAATCAGCTCCCTCTGTTCATTGGATGTACGGTTAAGATAAATTCGGGTGGTCTCAATGCTGTCGTGTCCCATCAGGTCTGCCAGCAGGGAGATGTCATCAAATTTGCCAAGAAAATTTTTGGCAAACCGATGGCGGAAGGAGTGGGGATAGACTGTCTCCGGAGAGACTCCGTAGCGAAGCGCGAAGGCTTTTAGCTGGCTGCCAACCCCTCTGGGAGTAAGGGGTTTTCCCCGGCGGTTTAGAAAGAGAAAGCCAGTTTTGACGCCCTGAAGATGAAACCATTCCATTGCTTCCCTGCATAAAATTTTTGGAAAATAGATTCTTCGGATCTTTCCTCCTTTTGAGTAAAGATCCATATACTCAAGCGTCAAATGTTCCATTTTAATCTGTAGAAGTTCACTGACTCTGACTCCCGTGGCGGCCAGAAAACGCACCACAAAATACCAGAGCATATTACCGTCCCTCTTTAGCCCTTCTTTCATCCTTTGATAATCCTCCTGGGAAATCACATTATCCAGAAAAGGAGCCTGTTGCTCCTTCACGGTAGACAGCCGGAAATTGCATAAGGGATCCTCAGCCGGCAAATTCAGACTGTCAAGATAGCAGTTGATTCCATAAATCCGATTATTTACAGTAGAAGATTTGTAAGTTTTCAGCAAATATCTTTTGAATTCCTTCAGATTGGGCAGATCTGTCTGGGGAAACAGGCTGAAAAAAAGCCGGCAGGCAGTCATACAGCTTGCAATGGTCTTTGGAGAGGCCTCCCGTTTTCTAAGATAATAATTAAAATTTTCCTGTGCTGGAAATTCAGGTTCCTTTGGATGTTCCATATATTCACGTCCTTTAAAGTATTACCAATCTACCACTTCATTAAAAATAGCAGCCTGTTCTGTACTAGATCTCCGAAGATAGATGCGGGTGGTTTCCAGACTGTCATGTCCAAGCAGATTCGACAACAAAGCAATATCGCCGCCCTTCTCAATAAAATTTTTCGCAAACCTGTGGCGAAAGGAGTGGGGGTACACCACCATTGGGTCCAACCCGTAGCGGCAGGCGTACATTTTCAGCTGTCCCCGGATTCCCGTCGCGGAGATTCCTTCTCCAAAACGGTTTAAAAACAGAGGACCAGATATCCTGTTTTCCTCCTTAAGCCAAATTAACGCCGGCTTTTGCAGAGAAACAGGTATATAAACTCTGCGCATCTTGTTGCCCTTAGAGTAAATATTTTTGTATCCTTTTTTCACATCCTCAGCCTGAAAGGTTACCAGCTCGCTGACACGGATGCCGGTGGCGGTAGTAAAACGGACAATAAAATAAAATGTATATTCCCCGTCTTCCCAAAGCCTTCGTTTCAGATATTCATAATCGGCCTGGCTGATAATGCGGTCCAGGTAGGTTTTTTGCTGAATCCGAACGGTTTTCATTTTGTAATCGCTGATTCCAAGAAACTGGAGATAGGAGTTCATGGCCCGAATCCTCAGGTTCACTGTCTGAGGACGATAGTGCTCCATCAGGTAAACCTTATAGAGATTCAGGGAAGTCAATGACAGCTGTTTATAAAATCCGAAAAACTGCCGGAGCCCGTAAAGATAGGAGTTAATCGTGTTGTCCGACATGTGATGTTCCATCAGATACTGGCGGTATTCGTTTTCAGAATGACTGAAATCCCAAGGATTTTCCAGGGTTTCATAGGAAAATTCTAACTCCGTCATAGCGGAATCCTCCTTTAGCAAAAATTTTAAAATATATTAGCACACATTTTAAAAAAAAGTAAATAGTCAAATTCTGGAAATTAATAAGATAAACCGTAAAACCAAATAGCTGTGTAGGCTTCTTGATTGAATAGACAAATAGAAAAATTATGTACAATATCTGCTCTACAAGTGAAAAAGTAGCGGCATAGGATTTGCATTATATCGTATGCCGCTTACCTTACATCGTCTTTGATTCTTTGTAGAGGCTGCTGTATGTCCATTTGCTTCAGCTTATTCTGTGGACAGAACTCCAGGACCCAGGTTTTTCTTGTTTGAATCAGCGGCTGGCTGACCATCCCACACACCGTTTTCATCCACATAATATCCATCTGGTGTTGTAGTATTCGTTACCATTCGGCCGCCTAAATTAAAATAATACCATTTTCCATCCGAATCCTGAATCCATGTAGATGCGGCATAGGAACCATTTTTTTTCAGATACCTCCATGTATCTCCATTCTGCTTCCAGCCTGGTATATAATTTGTGCGCTCGCCTTTTCCATTTACATAGATTCCGTCTGGTGTAATTGTATCCGCCAGCATAATGCCATCCTCATTCAGATAATACTGTTGTTCATCAACTGCCAGCCAGCTGTTGCTGATAAAGCTTCCATCCTGCTTTCTGTATTTCCACTGGCCATTTTCATTTACCCAGCCAGAGGTCACTGTTCCCTGATATGCTCCTGCGTCAGAGCCGTCTACATTGATGAGATACTTTCTTACCTCCGGTGGAAGAGAAGAAGCAGAAACGCCTGCCGGAAGATGAACTACGTCTATGTACCGCTCATTGCTGGAAAAATTTTTATTATTGGTAAGAAGAACAATGCGGGTTGTAGGCTGGCTGCCCTCAGGAAGAACAGACCAATTCTCCGGGATTCCCCATACTCCGTCTATATTAACTAATTCAGGCACCTGACCCCAGGGACGGGAATACATATTTGGGTTGAAGGTGTAAGCATAATCATAACCGCGGTTTAAAACCACATCCTTTTCAAGGATGGTATCTCCGCCGGACAAAATTGCAAAGGACTGACCGTTTCCACAGTCAACGGGCCTCCAGGAAAAAAGATAGGCTCCGCAATTTTCCATTGTGACAGTGGAAGGAGCAGCCATGGAAGCAAATACCGATGCTGCTGATAAGCTGAAGGCCAATGACAAAATAGCCAGATTTTTTTTGAACATCTTATTTTCCTCCTGGTATGATAGTTATAAAAGAAGCGCTGTGACTAACTAAAACTTAATCAGTCACAACGCTGTCCCCTAATTATTTAATACTGATTGTACGTATAAAGATTTAGTTTTCTACGTAAACGGCCTTGATACCAACGTTCTTTTCAACGAAATAGCGATAATCACTGCCATCTGTGTTCTTAGAATTGGTGTTGATAATCTTTCCTGAGGTATTTACCAAATAGTACTCCTTGTAAGAAGCGGCATCAACCTTGCCATCAGAGTTAAGAGCGCCGCCTGCAATATACAGCTCCTTAATATCATCTGCTTTCTTATTCAAACCAAGAGCCTTAAGAACAGCTGCTTTCTGATCCTCTGGAACTAATTTGAATCCGGCATTCTCCATAAACGCATCCGCGTCGTCAAACTTCTCATAAGTCTTAATGGTCTTACCATTTACATCCTCAATGTTCATCTGCTTAACTACCTGATACTTCTCGTCAGAACCAGCTTTCAGCAGCATACCGGACTGATACAGCTTATCGTCCTTCTCACCGCTGAGACCTGCGCCCTTCTTGCTGCCGGATGTCTCAAAGTAGAAGTTAAACCTGTCGCCATCAATCTCAAGATTGGTCTTGTCTGTCTTCATAGAGCCATCCTCTTCGTTGCCGAAGTAATAGCAGTAGTAGCCCTTCTGCTCATACTTAGCAGCATTTGCAAGGAAGTCATCCTCTGTATCAAATGGTCCGAAATCAGCCTCGTCATTATCGTCATCCTTTACATCAAGGCTCTCACCGCTGTCGTTGATAAACTTCAGACCGTCAACCATACGGCCGTCATTTCTAAAGGCATACTTCTTGCCCTTGATGGTCTTAAACTCACCTGCGTACAGGTTGCCGCTGCCATCTGCGTAGTACCAGTGATCTTCGTCGTCATCATATCTGTCCTTGTCAAGATCCTCAGCAGGAACAACCTTGAACCATCCTTTGTTCAGTCTTGCTCCGTCCTCAGCGCTCTGGAACCATCTCCATGACTGAGTTACCTTTGCTGCCCTGGCATCTGTTGCAATATTCTCTGTTGCGATCTTATTATACTCTTCTGCATCACGAGACCACTCTGCGGTCATTGCGCCGTTCTCGTCAAAGGCATACTTCTTACCGTTGATGGTCTTTTCCTTCTGCTCATCACCTGAGTCGGCCTTTACCTTCTTACCGTTTGACTGGAAGTAGAACCAACGGGTCTGATCCTCATCCTCGTTAAATACAGGAGCAATGGTATTGTCGCTGGTAGCTGCCTCATAGGTAATATCCATTTGCAGCCAGCCCACAGTCATGGCTCCGTCGTCAGAGCCGCCAAAATAATAATCTCCTGTCAGAAAAGCATCGCCATCGGTATTGTCGATGTGCTCAGCACTGTCAGCAGATACCCAGCCCCACAGCATTTTTCCTTCGTCATCAAAGGCATATTTCTTGCCATTAATTGTCTTTAATGCAACCTTGGAGTTATTTCCGTTTGTTAAGGCCTTACCATTTGCCTGGAAGTAATACCAGTTCTGATCTGGCTCGTCATTATCGCCGGCATCCTCGTTCTCAATGGCTACCCACTGGTTGGAGGCCATAACGCCATTCGCATCTACATAGTAGTAGTTATCGCCGTCTTCAATCAGGGTATCAACCGCCATCTCGCCGTCACTGTTCAGATAATACCAGTTATTGCCGGACTTAGCCCACTTATCGGTTGCCCTCTCGCCATCTCTGTTATAGTATACCCAGGTTCCATCTTCTTCGGCCCAACCCTGAGCTGCGAAGGATGTCATGGATGCACCGATAGCGAGAAGCGCTGCTGTAGATAATACAGCAACTAATTTTGTCTGCTTTCTCATAATTAATGCACTCTCCTTTTTCTTTTAAATACTTTTTGAAATTCCTAATTGCATTACGAGTTGATTATACTTCGGATAAGGAAAATTATAGACAGTTAGGATAGGAGAGGGTGGCATCGGAGAAGGCAAAAAAGGCCCCTCCGCGCATAAGACATGCGCAGAGAAAGCCCTTTTGTTACAGGCGCCGGCCTATTTTATTTATAGCTCTGGACGAAGAAAAAACCGCCGGGCATTACGCACAGCGGACAAATACTTGAGGGGGGCCGGACAGATTGCTCTGTCCGGTATGAGTATGAAAAAGCTTTGTGATTTCAAGTCATCACTTGAAACAAAGGCCTCGTCCACCTTTCGGTGAACTTGCTATTATCATACGGAGTAAATGTGTCAAAAATATGTCTACAGCATAAAAAAAACCTAAAGAAAATAAAAAAGAAAAAAACCCCTTTGAAAACTTTGCAATATTGTATATAATAAAGGCAATGCTTTATAGAAGAAAAACCACAGGGTTTAGGCGCCTGTTTCGGGTGCGGATAGCGAGGAGGAACCATTTTTATGTTTTCAATGATGTCCAATGATATTGGAATTGATTTAGGAACAGCCAGTATCCTGGTATACATTAAGGGTAAAGGCGTTGTATTAAAGGAACCGTCTGTAGTAGCCATAGATCGTGATACAAACAAAATCATGGCAATCGGCGAGGAGGCCCGTCTCATGATTGGACGAACTCCCGGAAATATCGTGGCGGTCCGCCCCCTGCGCCAGGGCGTTATCTCCGATTACACAATAACTGAGAAGATGCTGAAATATTTTATCAGTAAGGCAGTGGGAAAGAAAACTCTCCGCAAGCCAAGAATCAGCGTGTGCATACCCAGCGGCGCTACCGAGGTGGAGAAAAAAGCGGTTGAAGACGCCACCTATCAGGCTGGGGCCAGAGAGGTTGCTATTATCGAGGAGCCAGTGGCTGCGGCCATTGGAGCCGGCATTGACATTGGCAAGGCCTGTGGTAATATGATTGTCGATATTGGCGGCGGTACGGCTGATATCGCAGTGATTTCTCTGGGAGGGCCTGTAGTAAGCACCTCTATCAAGATTGCCGGGGATGACTTTGACGAGGCCCTGGTTCGCTATATGAGAAAGAAGCACAATCTTCTGATCGGTGAGCGCACCGCGGAGGAAATCAAGATAAACATCGGCGCAGCCTATCGCAGGCCGGAGGTTCTGACCATGGAGGTAAGAGGACGCAACCTGGTAACAGGTCTGCCAAAGACCATCGTGGTTACTTCCGACGAAACTCTGGAAGCCTTAAGAGAACCCGCCCTTCAGATTGTGGACGCAGTTCACAATGTGCTAGAGCGTACTCCTCCGGAGCTGGCGGCAGATATTTTTGATCGGGGTATCGTTATGACGGGGGGAGGCTCCCTGTTAAGCGGCCTGGATGCTCTGATAGAGGAGAAGACCGGCATTACTACTATGATAGCGGAAGATCCGCTGACAGCCGTAGCTATAGGCACGGGCAAGTTTATCGAATTTGCCCACGGCATGAACCTGGCCATGGATCCGGCTGTGGGGGGCAGTACGAAAGAGGACTATTAAAAGAGAAGCCGGATATAAGCCCGGCCGGGAGGCTGAAAGGACAGGCTTCCGGCCGGGTTTTCACGAAGCATGGTAATTTACGGTTGGAGGTTACTGTGCCTGGGGATGATTCAGGCCCGTCCGGCAGAACGGAAGGAACATAGAAAGACAGTATGGCAACAATCACAGGCTTTATAGAGAAAATTAAATTCCGCAATGAGGCTAATGGCTACACTGTGCTCAGCGTTACGGATCAAATGGACGGTGAGGAAGTCATTATGGTGGGAAATCTGGCTTATGCCACAGAAGGTGATATGATCCAGGCCACAGGCATTATGAGTGAGCATCCGGTCTATGGAGAGCAGCTCCAAATCGAACGCTATGAGATAAAAGTGCCTCAGGACGAGCTGTCTATGGAGCGCTATCTTGGTTCCGGAGCCATCAAAGGGATTGGGGCTGCTTTGGCTGCTAGGATTGTCCGTCATTTTAAGGCTGATACCTTCCGCATTATGGAGGAGGAGCCGGAACGTCTTTCGGAGGTTAAGGGCATCAGCGAGAAGATGGCCATGGATATCGCCGGGCAGGTGGAGGAAAAGAAGGATATGCGTCAGGCCATGATGTTTTTGCAGAGCTATGGAATTACCATGAACCTGGCGGCCAGAATATATCAGGAGTATGGCCCGTCCCTCTACGGCGTCATCAAGGAGAATCCCTATCGCCTGGCTGACGACATTCCGGGAGTGGGCTTTAAGATGGCAGACGAGATAGCAGAGCGGGTAGGGATTTTTACAGATTCCGATTACCGCATCAAGGCGGGAATCCTCTATATTCTTCTTCAGGCCTCGGCAAATGGCCATACGTATCTGCCTCAGGAGGAGCTGCTTACCCAGGCCTCGGAACTGTTAAAGGTGGATTCTCAGGTGATGGAAAAACACCTTATGGATATGCAGATAGACCGCAAGCTGGTGGTAAAGGCGTCCTCTGGCTCCCAACTAGTCTATTCCTCCCAATATTATTATCTGGAGCTGAATACTGCCAGGATGCTGCACGATTTAAATATCCGGGGAGATATTCCTGAGACGGAAATCAAAGCAAACCTGGAAAAGATACAGAAGGAAGAAGCAATCTTTCTGGATCCGCTTCAGGAAAGAGCTATATACGAGGCGGTTAACAGCGGCCTTCTTGTGATTACCGGCGGCCCTGGCACGGGTAAGACCACTACCATCAACGCCATCATACGCTACTTTGAGATGGAATCCATGGAAATATTTCTGGCAGCCCCTACAGGACGGGCGGCCAAGCGTATGACGGAGGCTACCGGATATGAGGCCAGAACGATCCACCGTATGCTGGAGCTGGTTCCTGCCGGAATACCCGGCAGCGACAGCTCTGATATACATGAAGCAGGAATGGGTAAGCGGGGGACGGCCGGGATGCATTTTGACAGAAATGAGGAAAATCCTCTGGACGCAGATGTCATTATTATTGATGAGATGTCCATGGTGGATATAAGTCTTATGCATTCCCTTCTTAGAGCGGTAAACATAGGAACCAGGCTGATTCTGGTAGGTGACGTGGATCAGCTTCCCAGCGTAGGTCCTGGCAATGTGCTTCGGGATATCATTGATTCCGGCAGCTTCAATGTAGTAAAGCTGACACACATTTTCCGCCAGGCCGCACAAAGTGACATTATTGTCAATGCCCATAAGATCCATGCGGGGGAGCCAGTGGATCTGGCTAAGCGCAGCAGGGATTTTCTGTTTATCAGGCGGGATAACCCGGAGGCAGTTATAAGCGCCTCCATCACCCTGCTCCAGCAGAAGCTTCCTGGCTATGTTCATGCCCAGCCTTTTGATATTCAGGTTATGACTCCTATGCGCAAAGGCGTTCTGGGGGTAGAACGGCTGAATCAGGCGCTCCAGAAGCATCTCAACCCCCCGGACAAATCCAAAAAGGAAAAGGAAGCCGGGGGGACCATATACAGGGTAGGGGATAAGGTAATGCAGATTAAAAATAATTACCAAATGGAGTGGGAAGTCTGCAATCAATACGGAATCCCCGTGGATAAGGGCGCCGGTGTTTTCAATGGAGACGTGGGCGTCATCCGGGAGATGAATGAATATGCCGAGCTTCTTACCGTAGAGTTTGACGAGGGAAAGAGGGTCGAGTATAGCTTCAAGCAGCTGGAGGAGCTGGAATTGGCCTATGCCATTACCATCCACAAATCCCAGGGAAGCGAGTACCCAGCTGTTATTATCCCTATGTACAATGGCCCCCGTATGCTTATGACCCGCAATCTTATCTACACAGCAGTTACCCGTGCGCGATCCTGCGTTTGTCTGGTAGGATTGCCTGACGCTTTTCGCTCCATGGCCTCCAACTGTGCAGAACAAACACGCTATTCCGGGCTTAAAGCCCGAATCAAAGAAATCTATGACCAGGCTGAATCTCTGACATAAACACGATTTAGCCTGGAATCCGGCAGCTCTGCCTGTGATACCATTAAAATTTTAATTTACTCTATTTTTCATAGAAAGGATATGATGCATATGGCTACAAACCGCTTTCACAGACAGGCCGCAGGTATGCTCAGAGACATAAAAGCAGCAGCTCTTGATATCCTCTTCCCCCGCTGCTGTCCGGTCTGCTTTCAAATCATTCTTCCCAAAGGAGCGCTTATCTGTCCTGGCTGCATGAAAAAACTCTCATGGGTTCGCTCTCCTACCTGCAAAAAATGTGGAAAGGAGGTTATGAGCGACTCCATAGAATACTGCCTGGACTGCTCCAAAGGGCGCAGGAGCTTCGATTACGGAGTAGCCCTTTTTAATTACAACGAGGCTGCCAGCCGCTCCATTGCAGCCATCAAGTATAAAAATAAGCGAGAATATCTGGATTTTTACAGCGAAGCCATGTGCCGAAAGCTGGGAAAACGGCTTCTGTCCATGAACGCCGATGTGCTGGCGCCAGTCCCTGTCCATTCCTCTCGCCTGAAAATGAGAGGCTTCAATCAGGCTCAGGAGCTGGCCTGGCGTCTCTCTTTGGGCTTAGGGCTCCCCATGGACGCCTCCATTCTAAAGCGCAGCAGGAAAACGGTTCCTCAAAAGGCCTTAACCCCAGCAGATCGATTAAAAAATCTGGAGCAGGCATTCACTGCCGCTCCTATACCGGCCCATATACGCTCTGTCATTCTCATAGACGATATCTACACTACCGGCAGCACGATAGAAGCCTGCACCCGGGCTTTGCGGGCGGCAGGTGTGGATAGAGTATATTTTGCTGCTATTTTTATAGGAAGCGGACCGTAAACAAGAAATTTGTCCGGAACACTCCTGTGCCGGAAGTAGCAAAAGCATCATAAAAGACCTAAAAAACCTTGACTCCTCTGTATATCTGTGATATAGTAGACAGGCGAATGGAAGAGTTTAGGTCTTTTTTTTATGCTCAAAAATAAGGGCTAAGCGGCAAATGTGAACTACGATAATATAAGTGGAGGTGGAAGTCGTGCGCACAAAAATCACACTGGCATGCACAGAATGCAAGCAACGCAATTATAACATGACAAAGGATAAGAAAACCCATCCGGATCGCATGGAAACAAAGAAATACTGCAGATTCTGTAAAAAGCACACTATGCATAAGGAAACAAAATAATCCTGCTCAGTAAAGGACGTGAACGTATGGAAGATAATACAGTAACAGCTGTAGAGCCCAAAGAGAAAACGGCCCAGACTGGCAAGGCAGTAAAGAAAGACAAGAAGGAGAAAAAGCCCGGCTTTTTTAAGGAACTCAAGAAGGAATTCAAAAAGGTTGTCTTTGCTGATAAGAAAACGGTGGCTAAGCAGACGGTAGCAGTCGTAACGATGTCCATTTTTATCGGCGCTTTAATTGCTGTTCTGGACTTCGTTTTAAAGTTTGGTTTGGGCTTTATTCTTTAATTCAGGAAGGCAGCGTAGCCGCTGTTCCATTTTGAACGTTGCATAAACTCAAAATGCGGATTTAATAATGGCGAGGGTGATTGTATGTCAGAAGCACATTGGTATGTAGTCCATACCTACTCAG